>Ga0307505_10000070_pt1 | contig 123552 bp, 121 predicted proteins | sample 23_S_MG_FD_202183 | JGI IMG/M metagenome (GOLD analysis project Ga0307505, IMG submission 202183) | Soil microbial communities from Populus trichocarpa stands in riparian zone in the Pacific Northwest, United States - 23_S | ecosystem: Environmental > Terrestrial > Soil > Riparian zone >...
TGGCAAGAAAGTATTTGAAAATAATCTACAGCACCCTCACCAACAATTGGGTGTTTGCAGACTTTAACAATTTCGAGTTGGCAGAGTGAAAACTTTGCTAATGGAGTAGAAATTCATCATAGGAGATATTTATGAGAGCACTTGGAAAACATTTGACGGCAATGGCCGCCGTTGCGCTGTTTGTCGTGGCCGTTACTAATGGCCAGGAACCGGCGCGTCTGAATTTCGAAAAACTCGCCGCCCTCGAATCGAAAGCCCGTGATGTAGTCGAGGTGAACGTGGACGGAAAACTTCTCGAACTAGCCAAACGCGTGATGACGAAGGTCGAGGACCGTGACGCTCAAAAAGTGGTGGACGCGATCTCCGGACTTAAAGCCGTTTACGTTCGCGTCTATAACTTCGAACGCGAAAACGAATACAACATGGCTGACGTGGACGAGATCCGTGCGCAGCTCAATTCGCCGGGTTGGGAACGCCTCGCAAACGTCCGCAGCAAGCGAAACAATCAAAAGGTCGATGTGTTCACGATGTTCACCGGAAATATTATGAGCGGCGTTGCGGTGGTGATCTCTGACTCGAAGAGTGTCGCACTCGTAAACGTGATCGGCCCGATCGATATCGAAACGCTTGTCGAGCTGGGCGGCAAGATGAACATTCCCAAGATCGATATTTACGACGAAAAACCCGGCGGGAAGATCAAAAACTAAGAGGAGGTAAATGCGATGTTGCGAAATAAACGAATATTGATCGCATCCGCCTTGCTGGCTTTTGCTTTCGCGAATGCGGCTCCCTCCGCTCTTGCAAAGTCGGGTGAGTACGATGCGATAGTGAATCATCTAAAGAAGAAATACGAAGCCAGGAAAGTATCGATCCCTTTCATGTGGCTGGCACGAGCAGCGGTCAAGGTCGTCAGGCCCGCGGGCGTCAAAAGCTTTAACGTCACGCTGTTTGAAGACTTGAAATTTTCCAAGGAATCGCTCGACAAGGAAATGCGTAACGTGATGCGAAGCTCCTTCGGCCCGGAGTGGAGTTCGATCTTCAACGTACGGTCGCGCGACGGTGAACAGGTCTATATGTACATGCGTGAGGACGGCAAAAATATCAAGATCGCCCTTGTTGCGATCGACGGCAACGAAGCCGCCGTTGTCCGCGCGACTTTCAGCCCGGAAAAGCTGGCTGAATTTATCAACAATCCCAAGATAATGGGATTTTCCTTAAGCGATCACAGCCGTCAAAAACAACCCGCACCCGACCCGGCAATAGACGCAAAATACGACAATTGAGCTTTTAATAAATTTTGAAATCCACGCCCGCTGACTTAAAACAGCGGGCTTTTTACGATGAAAAAAAGCCCTTTGTTTCCCGCTTGAGCGACTGGGTGGTAGTCACTTAAATTATTCTTCGTCCCGCAATTTGCTCACGCACGCGAAAAAATGGGCCGTTGGAAATTCCAACTGCCCGAAAGGTTGAGAAAAAATATAAAGATTTACAATGATCGTCCCAACCCGATCTCCCTCGGGGCTTCGGGCTTCCAGCGGAGACGCAACCGCAGAATTCCAACCCATATAAAGGGAAAGTTTAGGATTTTCCCGGCGACAATTTAAACCTTGTATTCCCTGTCGCCGGGAAAATTCCAAAAAAGCAATAACACGCTTTGTTTAGCAAGCAACGTGCCAAAACAAAGACGCCTGTTTTGCTTCGCGATCGTGGCGTTCGTATCAAAATAATACAGCCCCAATGTCTGAAAAAAATACTCCGTTGCGGGTTTTCGCGCTCTTGTTAGTATCCTATCGCCTCGCCGTCGCTGCGGGAGTCGATCGCGCCTATTCGCAGGCCGCTCGCGGTGACCATTACGCCGGTTGCCGAAGCGATGTTGCCGGGCCGCTGCGCGAATTTGTGGCCGTAGGAATCGAGTATCTTGCGTGTGTCGGGCGAAATGCCGTTGGCCTCGAATGAGATCTCGTCCGGCAGCCATTGTTGATGGATGCGCGGTGCGTCGATGGCGTTCTGGATGTTCATGTCGTGATCGATGACGTTTATCACGGTCTGCATAACGGCCGAGATAATTCGCGGGCCGCCGCGTGCGCCGACGGCGAACCAGAACGAGCCGTCCTTACGCAGAACGATTGTCGGCGTCATCGACGAAAGCGGACGTTTGCCGCCCTGAACCTTGTTGCGTTCACCCTGGATCAAACCGAAGATATTCGGTGTATTCGGACGCGATGCAAAATCGTCCATCTCGTCATTCAACAAAATTCCAGTACCCTTGATGGTCACGCGGGAACCGTATAAGTCATTTATTGTGTATGTGTTAGATACGACCGTGCCGTCTTTGTCGATGATCGTGTAATGCGTCGTCTCGGTTCCCTCTTTGATCGAGATGTTGCCGAATTTGACCGCCGCACTCGTGTCAGCCTTGCCGGCATTTATCGTCGCCCGACGCGAAGCTGAGTACGATTTATCCGTGAGCTTAGCCACTGGAACGTCGGCAAAATCAGGGTCAGCCATATACTCGGCACGGTCGGCGAACGCCCGCCGCGACGCCTCGGCAAGAAGGTGAAACTTCGCCGCCGAACCGGAACCCAGGCCTCGAATGTCGTCGCGTTCGAGCATGTTCAAAACCTGAAGCATCACTATTCCGCCCGAACTAGGCGGCGGCATCGTGATGATCTCATGCCCGCGATAAGTGCCTTTGAGCGGCGTGCGTTCCTTTGCGACGTAATTTTTCAAGTCAGCTTCGGTGATGAGGCCGTTGTTCGCCTTCATATCCGCCGCGATAAGGCGCGCCGTCTCGCCCGTGTAAAACTCGTTCGCGCCAACGGTCTTGACTCGCCCAAGAGTCGCCGCCAGTTCGGGCTGTTTCAGCACGTCGCCGGGTTCATAGTATTTGCCATTGCGTAGGAAGATTCGGTTGCTTTCAGGGTACTTTGAAAGCGTGTCTCTAAAAACATAAAAAAGTTCAGCCAGCCTATTTGAAAGCTCGTAACCGCTTTGGGCGATTTGCTGCGCCGGTTCGACAAGATCGGCCCATTTCACTTTCCCGGATCCATGCTTTTTGAACGCGAGATCAAATCCCGCAAGCGTCCCGGGAACGCCCGACGCCCGATAGCCGACCGACGAACCGCCTTCGCCGCGGATGATTTCGCCTTTGTCGTTGACGAACATATCCCGCGAAGCCGCCGCCGGTGCCATCTCTCGATAGTCGATCGCGGCAGTTTCACCATTCGGCTTTCGGATCAACATAAAGCCGCCGCCACCAAGATTACCCGCCTCAGGATATACAACCGCCAGGGCAAGTCCGACGGCGATCGCCGCATCGATCGCATTACCGCCGCGTTTTAGGAGCTCGATCCCGATCTTTGAAGCAAGCGGGTGCTGAGATGCAACCATCGCATGCTTTGCAGCAGCAGGCTCATGCGTCACGGCGTATGACCGTCGATGTAAAAGAAACAAAGGTGCGATGAGCGCGACTATCGAAAGAAGCGAAACTGCGCGGACTGAGCGATTGAACATAACGTGAATCTAACAAAAATCCGGCTTGGGACAAAATTCACCTATTCATCCGACTCTCGCTTTAATTCACCCGCAAAAGCGGTTATATTCATTCTTCCGCCTTTTAATTCGGAAAACACCAAATTTACGCAAATGACAGACGGCAGTAGATATACGAATGATCTCCAGATTGAGGCGAACAAGCTATTTTCAATCACTCCGCAGACTGCCGTCGCGGGTTCGCCGCCGCTTCTCTGAATACAGTATTTTTGCCTATTTAGCCGTTCTCGGCCCGGGCATCATCGCCGCAAACGCTGGCAATGATGCAAGCGGTATCGCGACCTATTCGTCAATTGGCGCGGCCTTTGGCTACAAACTCCTTTGGGCGTTTATCCCGATGATGATCGGACTGATCATCGTTCAGGAAATGTGCGTGCGAATGGGAGTGGTAACGGGCCAAGGCCTTGCAGACCTTATTCGAGAACAGTTCGGCGTACGCTGGACGACTTTCATCATGCTTGCGATCCTGATCGCGAATACCGGCGTGATCATTTCGGAGTTCGTCGGCATCGCGCAGGCGTCGGAACTGCTCGGCATACCGCGACAATTTGCGATCCCATTCGCTGCCGGTCTGATCTGGTGGCTTGTTGTGAAAAGTTCCCAGCGTCGGGTGGAAAAGGTTTTCCTCGCGATGTCATTCGTTTTCCTGTGCTACGTTTTCGCGGCTTTTCTCGCGAAGCCTGATTGGGCCGAAGCCGGGGTCGGCTTTATCCGCCCGACTATCAGTACTGATCTATTCTTTCTTTTCGCATTGGTGGCTATGATCGGGACAACGATAACGCCATTCATGCAGGTTTATGTTCAATCGTCCGTCGTCGAGAAAGGTCTCGACAAAGAGGACCTCCCGCTGGCTCGTGCGGACGTGATCGTCGGAACCGTCTTTGCATGTATCATCGCCGCTTTCATTGTGATTTCGACCGCGGCAACACTTCATTTTTCAGGGATCACCCGAATTGATTCCGCGGCAACTGCGGCCGAGGCATTGACGCCTTTCGCAGGCGAATACGCTAAGTACCTTTTCGCCATCGGACTTTTTGGGGCAGCAATGCTTGCGATGGGCGTACTGCCGCTTGCGACCGCATATTCACTCAGTGAGGCTCTCGGCTTTGAGAAGGGCGTGTCACGCTCGTTTCGCGAGGCTCCGATATTTGTCGGCATATTCACATCGCTCCTTTTCATCGGAGCGATCGTTGCGATGATTCCCGGAATTCCGCAGATCACGCTGCTTCTTGTAACACAGTGCGTGAACGGACTTTTGCTGCCAGTGATCTTGTTTGCGATCCTGCGGCTCGTGAATGACAAGACGATCATGGGCGAATATCGGAACGGCACATTGATGAATATCGCAGCATTTACAGTCGCGGTTGTTGTTTCGATGCTGTCTATCCTATTGATTGGGCAGACGATAGCTGATATGTTTTAGCGGTTTACTGGTATGACCGATTCAACTTTCCAACGAAAGGCAGTTTACTTTCTGATCACGGCAGGCATCATCACGATAATCCTGCTCATTTTGCCCATTGCCGAAAATGTTCTCTTTCAATATGTTCTCAGACAATTCGGATTGTCGGTTGCCAGCGACGGCAAACTGATCGCCGTAGATGGCGCTCAGGTAACGATGGTGACCCAGACGTCCTACGATCTCGTCATCAATATTTTTCACATCGTGAAAATTGTGGTCTGGATGGCGTTGGTCATCCTGATCGTTAGGTTCATCGGCTATCTGATCTTTACGACCGCCATGCGCGGCCCCAACCAATCGGAGATCGGGTCGCTGCTGCGGACGGTTCTTTCGATCATCATTTACATAGTCGCATTCTTTATTATTTTTCAATCGCAATATCCGAGTGTTCAGCTTGCGCCGCTGTTCACCGGCTCGACCATCATTGGAATTGTTGTCGGCCTTGCTCTTCAGGACACGCTTGGCAATTTATTTGCAGGAATTGCTCTGCAGGCTGACCAGCCGTTTCAGGTCGGCGACGTTATTTCGATCAACAATCAAGGCACCGGCGTTATCGAAGCCGTCTCATGGCGCGGTGTTAAGATCCGAACTTTTCAAAACAAACTTCTTGTCATTAGCAACGCAGTTCTTGGCCGCGAGACGATCGAAGTTGCACCGCACGATAACCTGAATGCCCGATTGGTTTACTTTAATTCCTTGTACACCAACTCACCGTCCAAGACGGCGCAGGTCGTGCGCGAAGCCGTACGGCACGTCGATAATGTTTCGAACAAGATCCGCCCTGTCGTTCGAATACGAAATCTCGCCGAAAGCGCCATCGAGTGGGAAGTAAAGTACTGGGTTGAAGATTATTTGAGACACAACGATACCGACGCATTGATCCGTCAACGGATTTGGTACGTCTTCCAACGCGAGGGACTCGGTTTTGCATTTCCGACACGGACGGTACACATTGAACCGAAGCCGGACGATATCTCGGTTGACGACGTAGTTCACGAATCCTCGGAATACCTATCGCGAGTTCCGCTGCTTGCTCCGCTTTCAGAAGACGAGATCGAAAAGCTTGCACGGGCATCGGTTAAGCGCATTTTCGCACCCGAAGAATTGATCGTTCGCAAAGGTCAGGAAGGACGATCGATGTTTGTGCTGGTTCGCGGCAACGTCCGTGTCCAACTGCCGGACGGCACCGGATTCCGGACCATCAACAGGCTGACGGCGAACGATTTTTTTGGCGAGATGAGCCTGCTTACCGGCGAACCAAGATCTGCAACGGTTGTTGCCGATGACGAGGTCGAAGTTTTGGAAATCCGAAAAAGTGCTCTTAAACCTATCTTTGACAATAATCCCGATCTGATGACCTCAGTTTGCGTGATAGTCGAAGAACGCAAACTCCTTCTAGTATCGAATGCCAAAACGACCGACGAGTCCGAGGCGGAAACGAAACCCGGCGTACTCGCTTCGATAAGACGTTTTTTCGGAACGACGAAAGATTAGGCGGGCGGGTTACTGTCGTAAATATCGTGTAGCAATTCGGTTATCGGTTTTCGTTCAACCGACCTACCGTTCTTCTTTTTAGAGTCGCCGTTATTTCCATTCGACAAGTAATTCGCTTCAGAGAATACGGCCTCACTCCGAGAAACTTCCTGATGTCCATTTTCGTTTGAGAATTCCAGATCTATCTTCTCGCCCTCAAACTCACCTTGCGGCAATTCGGCCGGCTTCGCTGAGGAAACAAGTCCCCGGCTCTCGGAAAGCAGAGTTTCCGTTCTCATTTTTCGCCCACGCTCCAACGACCTGACCGCAGCAGAAGTCAGCGGAGCACTTGCCGGATCACGCTCGATCTTACGCAAAACATTTACATAATTTCGAAGCTCAACGGATGGATAGACGACACTTCCTTCGAACGATTCGGGATTCTCAGCGACGTATGAAAGATGTTTGACGGCTAGTGAGTGGTCGCCGACCTTGTTGTAAAGAGAGCCTAAAGCAAAATGCACAAGCGTTGGCGTGCCGTGCATTGAACGAAGGATACTCTCGCCGCGTTCAATCGTTTCATTGATCTCAAAGCCATACCAACTGCGCAGGTCATCGCGCAATATCTCGTGGGCCGAAAGATAAAATTCAAAAACCGAACGCGTTTTGTTCTTGTTTGCGGAGGAGAACATCTTCGCCAGAAAATATGCAAAGACTCCGAAAAAGAAGACTACAAAGATCGGGATGTTTGCGACGACCAAAAGCGAAGCTATAACCCCAAAGGCGAGAACATACTGGCCCCTGTCACGAACCTTTGTTACGATGCCCGTCTGAGTGTTCTTGTCGCTCACTTCTATATCTATTATCGATTTCTAGGCTTCCGCCTCGGGCTGCTTCTTCTTTGCTGGGCCCCGTTTTGTGTCCGCTGCTTTTTCAGCCGGACGAGCCGCCGCTTTTTCAGCCTCTTCCTTCTTAAAACCAAATTCGGCCAGAACATCGCCGATCTTGTCAAAGACGGTGTATGGCGAATTGACAATATACGACAGCGTTTCGCCCACGGTGATCGCCTCTAACTGCACAAGATTTGCGATCTTTTTCTCGAGCGGAAGTTCCGCAAATTCTTTCCGATACGTTTCGTCACGCTCTTCCGACGCTTTCGCCTCTTCCGGTGATACGGTCTCTTTTTTTGACATAACAACGATAACTCCCGGCTCCTTAATTTGTGCATAGCACCCAAGCCTGATGTTGTCCTTACGCTCTTTGGCCGCTAAATGTTCTTTTTCTCCGTCGGTGACGGCTGAAAGAAGGTCGGCACCCTGTTCAATGCTGAACTCACAGCCGTGCTCCGGCAATTCGCAACCCTCCATCGGAACACCCATTCGCTTCGCCGCATCGCCAAGATAGGTTCCTAAAGGAACAACGCCCTCTCTGCCATCACCAAACTGTATTTCTGCTTCCGCCATAACTCGTTTTTACTGCCCACCGACGACCGTCCGAACACGAACCCGCGGTTGCGCACCTGAGGGCGACAAAGACGTTTCGACGCGCTTCAACTGACACTCGTCGCAAACTCCCCATAGTCGCAGACTATGATGCGTCGGCAGAAAGCCAAAGTTTGCCGCCATTTGGTCTTGTAGATTCTCTATCTCCTGGGAAAAGAATTCGATCACTTTGCCGCATTCAGTGCAGATCATATGATCGTGATGCTCGTGGTTGAAATGATGTTCGTAATAGGTCTTGTTGTCTCCAAAACGCACTTCGCGCGCAAGACCGGCTTCTGTCAAAAGCTTTAGAGTCCGATAAACAGTTGTGTGGCCGACCGAAGGATCTTCACGGTGAACGAGGAAATAGAGGTCTTCGCTTGTCAGATGCTCTTCGGTCTTAAGAAAGATCTCAAGTATCAGGTCGCGTTGGGCCGTACGGCGCAGTCCAAGCCGCTGCATATGATCGAGAAAGATCGCTTTCTCTTGTACAAATTCTTCGGTTGTTTCGACCTCGTTCTCCACCTTTAGTTAAATCTTATCACCTGCGTTTTGCTTTAGCTACGAAAATCAAACGGCGCATCTCCCCGATCCGCGGATCGGTGTTGCTGCTTTGCTCCAGCAATGAAAGTGATTGCTCACCCAATAGGTAGTAAACCTCGCGAAGATCGGCAGGAATAGCATCAAACGCAGCTATGTGTCTGGCAAGGCCGTCAACGTCAAGACGGGCGAACGTCCCCGTTAATGCTTTTCCCGGTGATTGGGTTGATAGGTTTTCAAGCGAGCTTTTGCTCAATGGCAGCAGCACCTTTCGTGCTTCGCTTTCAGAAATGCCGCACGCCTGAAGCATTTCCACTCCCGCCGCAAACAGAGCGACCATATGACCTGCGACCGTGACAGCCGAAGCATGGTACAGGGCCTTTTTGTCGGTTGGGATAGTAAATGGTTTTCCGCCGATGTCGCGGGCGATCTTTCGGGAAACAGAAACTGCCCGCGTTGAACCCTCGATGCAAAAATATACGCGTTCAAGACTATTGGAGCCTTTGATAGGGTCGCTCACCGAAACCAGCGGATGCAGCGAACCTGTTTCGCAGCCGATCGCCGAGAGTGGTCCCAAAATCGTCGAAGGCAGCGACCCGCTCGTGTGCAGTACAACCTGTCCGGGGACGAGAAAGTTTTTTAGAGTTTCCGCGACGTTCGTGATCTCCGAATCGCCCGTGCAGATCAGTACCAGGCTGGAATCGATCGTGCGAACAGATTTCCACGTGTGTATATCGACTTGTGCGCCAATGATCGAGCGCACTCTCCCCGCGATCTTGCAGTTTCGCACGATCATCTGACGTATTTGATGATTAGCTTTTGTCAGGGCGATAGCGAGTGCTCCGCCAACTTTGCCGACCCCGACGATGGTAACGTCCATTCAAGTGGATGTTACAACGCAGAGTACGATACGCCCAAAAGGACAAAATGAATTTTTGGATGGTTCTGAATTGCAAGTCCGCTACACTCAATGGTCGGCCCGATTTGCGGATGAAACGAGACCCGTAAGCACGCCGGACGGAAGAGTCAGCGGATCATCACCGAGGTCGAAACCATTGGAGGCGACAGGTCTGTCACTACTGACGTCAAGTATTTCATCCGAAGTCTGATTCGATCGATACTCTGCAAATTTTTGCTCGAACGCCTGTTGTGCGTCGGCTATCAATGAGGTCAATTGATGATGCAGCTCATTGATGTCATCATGTTCGCCCAGATGAAACGAACATACGCAGTGCGGCTGTTTTTCCAGGTAAACTTTTGGATTAAGTCGGCAGCCTATTGATTCGGATTCGCGTCGGAGTTTGCGTAGTTTCGGTTCAAGCTCTTTCCGAATATCATCGATCGCGAAATAGGTTTCCAGGCGCTTGGCGTCATCCGACGACGTGATCCGCCTTGATTCTACTTTCTCCTTTAACAGCGATTCACGAGCCGAATGCTCTGACAGATAAACGTCCGCATACAACCGCTTGAATTTTTCAAAGGCGTGTCCGACACCTCGAGCACTTGTCTCGCTCGGATCCAATGAAAACTCTTTTATTCGGTCTGCAAATTCGTTCTTCGACTCTTCGACCTCGGCGTCACCGGTTAGTCCGACACGTCCGACATATTCTTTCGCATACTCGATCTCGCTCCGGTGCTTGGCGGCGGCTTCAACTATCGCAGCAGACCGCTTTGCTTCCTTGAAGAGATCGGTTCGGTCGCCAAAGGAATTGCTGATCTGACCTAAACAGGCTTCCAGTTGGATGGTTCCTGCCAGTGCCTCATTTACTGTATCAATGATCAATTCATAGTTTTCCGACACTCGATTAGAGTGTTTCCAAATATTCGTGTCCACCATGAACTGACACCACGGATCGGACAGATTGTGTTTTGTGGACAGTTCGTAGCCGTTGGCAATATCGACCAGAGCCGCGATCACCCTTGACCGGTCTTCACCGTTCTTTAACGCCTTAATGTCAGGGCTTGCCGATACTTCGCGTGCCCATTTTAGCACCGTTTCGTTTGACACCGTGCCGTCGCGCGGCGTAGCAATTCCAGAAACCCTGTCCCAATCGATCTTAAGGTCGATCGACCTGCCATTTATACGATTGCCGTCGCCCGTTACCAGCTCTATGCAGTTGCTCGACGCCATCGCGGCCAACACCAAATAACAAGATTCAGGTGCCAATCCGAAAGGCGACGCATGCAAGCGGTCGAACACGTCCGCGATCGGCGACTCCTCAGCAGAGCTTAAAAGCTCAAATATCAACGATGTCGCCGGAACACTTCGCAGTTCATCCTTATTCAAACGCCGGGTTCCAGTTCTTGTGCATTCGACCAGGCCTAGCGGTTCCGCGAAATTCCGCGCGAGGAATTCTGCATCACCAGTCACGTCAAAGCCGCTGTTAACGACATTCTTTATCGTCAGATCAACACCTTCAGGAGTTAGAACGTCCCCAAAGTATGGATGCTGCGGATAACGGGCCTCGAAGATGGGTTCGAGCATTGTCGAGAGAGTGCCCTTGAGGTTGACGGCGTTTCTGGCCTGCTCCGAAAAGTTGTAATCAAACCCTTCGATCCCGAGACTGGCGTTTTCGAATATCGCCCGGTCAACGACTCGCCTCGCGGCCGATATTGAGGCGTGCTGCGCCGTCGCAAGATTTTCGCCAAAACTCGCCCGAACCGTTGCTGAGGTAGCAAGTGCCGACATCGTAAGAAGAATTCTTTTGTCGTCCGAAGACAATAACTCGGGCTTCCAATCGATCGTCATTCGCCGGCTGTCCGAGCCGGATTTCTTACCTGAATCGAAATTGAAAAAAGCTTCCCACTCAATCTCCGTGTGGCCTAACGCCTCCGCCGTGCTGGCATCCGCATTACCAAACAAAAGAAGTCCCGTTCGCAGCGATCCCCGCCATTCCAACGAGATTCGAACTGCATATTTCCCGTCACACTGATAACGTTTATCGGCAAACTCAGGGTAAAACAGGCCGATCGCGTCAAGGAACACTTTCGCCGCCAAAGATTCGGGCTGTTCGTCCAGCCATTGGGTCAACGCTACATTCCGGTCATCCGATCCCGTCGAAATCGCGAAGATCCTTGATCGCGGATTCGATTCGTCAACAGTAACGCCATTCGGGACGCAGGCCGCAAACGAATCCAATATCCGGTCAATATCGTCAATGCGGTCGTCTATTGCTTCCGGCAGCATCAGGACGGCGCCCAATTCCCGCGAACTGGTTCCCGTTCCGTCGAGCGAGAGCAGAAAAAGCCCCTTTAGGATCAGGCGTATCTTATGCCGCTCTTTGATCGCCAAAGTGTCAATAACCGTCTCACGGATCGAATCGTAAGCCTTGAACGCTGAATCCAATTCGCTGTTTTTTCGAAACTCCGGCTCTGAAGAATCAAAAAGGTCCTCGATTCCCAGAAGCGAATCCGCAGGCCGCGACAGTATTTTGTCGCTTGAAGCCGAAGCGAACTTGAGGATCGAGAAAGACGGCAGAAATCGCCGGATCGACGGCGTCAATTCGAGCGTTATCGGGTGAAGCGGGTATAGCGCGGTGAATCGTTCTTCGCTCCATCGAAAGCCCTTTACGGACGTTGCGATCGCGTCATAGACGGAACGAATAATGGCTTGCTTACGCGAGTCCTTGAGGAAAACCTTGGCGTTTACCGCACGATGAAGGTGCTCCTGGTCGAGATAATCGATCTCAAACTGTGCGGAGATCGCAACATTGTCGCCATCTGCCCCGGCGATGTCATCGTCCAAAGCAACGCCGAGAAATATACCCAGCTTTCGGCTGGCTTCCGCGATCTCGGCAAGCTCTGGGCCATCATTTCGCCTAACATGCCCTTCCCGATCCGGGGCAGTATCGACGATCAAAACAAGCGGCAGGTCCCCGGAAAGCGCTCTCGCCTTGGTTAAAACTTTGACCAGATCACCATCAAACTCGGACCTTGGCTTCCCGAATTGCTTTGCAAAGGCATCGGCAACTTCGTCCAAAAAGCTAATCTGCGTGCCGCGACGAACGCTTGCAACGGGATAATGCCTCCGAAGCAACTGCTGAACCCCACCGGCAACCAACTGGTCGGAGACCTTGATTCGGAGTTCAGGATTAGCGGCGAGAGCTCCCAATACGGAAAGAAAGTGGCTCTTCCCAACACCCCGATAACCTGCTATCGCCCTGCAATTGCCGATGGTTCCCGATCCGGCCGCAGTCGTAAGCCACCTGGCCATCAATTCGGCCAGTCCGTCCGTAAAATGGTAGCTGTCAAGCGTTTCTACAGGATCGTTCCAAAAATTGGCGATACCTTCGTAGCGCTTGATCTCTACCAAGTCTTTGATTTTCTCTTTCGTACGTTCCAATGGAGAAGTTGCCGAGCTAAAAAGCAGTTATAGCGAGGAAGGATTCAGGTGGCTCCTCAACCGATATGAGGCTCCGTTAATATTTTAACAGGTTTGTACACAAGAAATAAAGTAAATTCCGACACGGTAGTATTGCATATATCGAGAAACGCCCCGCGCAACTAAATCTAACGTCGGTGCATCAAAAGCTATTGATATTATGTGCGTTTGCATTTAGGATTTAAGTCTGCCCGGGAGATCAATTATGTTTCTTCAATCTTTACGCCGCCTCGTTGCCGGAATTCTCGGTTTTTCAGTGCTTTTTACATCTTTTGTCATATCTTCAACCTCGGTTTCTGCACAGACAGACGATTCGGCGACAAAAGACCAACCTTCGACGACGGCAACTCCGGCTTCGAACGCCGGAAAGCCGCTTTCGTCAAAGGAAGATCCATCTCAGATCGGAAAGAGAAAGCTGAACGCCGGTTCGGACAAGCTCTTCGGATGGCTCGGCGGGTCTCAGGACAAAGAGATCGCTATCGGGCGGCAGCTTGCAATGGAGGTTGAGCAGCAGGCAAAAATGGTTACGGACCCCGCGATCACCGAATACGTTAACCGCGTTGGGCAGAATCTTGTCCTGCATTCCGATGCTAAAATCCCGTTTACGATCAAGGTGATCGACAGCGATGAAGTCAACGCATTTGCACTGCCGGGCGGATTTTTCTTTGTGAATATGGGCCTGTTGCTCGCGGCCGACAACGAATCGGAACTTGCGGGCGTGATGGCGCACGAGATCGCACACGTTGCGGCCCGTCATGCTATGGAAAATCAGGGCAAAATGACCGCTATAAATTACGGCCTTCTCGCGACGATCATTTTTGGCGGCGGTATTGCCAGTACGATCGCACAAAACGCAGGCGGCATTAGCCAGATGATGAGTTTCCTTAAGTTTAGCCGCAATGCTGAGTATGAGGCTGATATGCTCGGTGTCCAGTATCTGTACGCTGCGGGTTACGATCCGACCGGCATGGCTACGATGTTCGAGAAATTGAACAGCAAGAATAAGAAAAAGCCCGGAACACTGGCGAAAATATTTGCTTCCCATCCGCAGTCGATCGACCGGCGAGACGCGAGCCTGGCACTTGTTGCAAGATTTCCCGAACGCGAAGAGTATGTGATCAGCACATCTGAGTTTGATCGTACAAAGGGCACTCTGCTTCGCACGTCAAATGCCCGTGCAGGTGTAACCACCGATTATGACGACGCAGATCCCGGCAAGCCAACACTAAAACGACGCCAGCCGGAGTCAGTTGATACCGGAGACGACGACGGCGGTTCAAGTTCATCCGACGCTCCACCACAGCTAAAACGCAAAACCGAAGAGCCTAAGCCTTCACCCACTCCGTCACCGACGTTTTAGTAGGTATCCCTCAAAGGTAAATAAAGGGATCGCAGCCGCGATCCCTTTTCGATCTTTGGGTGGTCTGAATGATCTACTGGCTTTGAACGGTTAAAGTTTTTCGATCTCAGCCACCAAAACATCTGACTTGAACTTTCCCTGTTTGGAATAGATCGTTTCTCCCTGAGCGTTAAAAAGAATGGTAAACGGCAAAGCGCCTTGCCAGTCTTTTGAAACGAGGTTGATCGCCGCGTCCGCGTCCGACGTTTTCAGCAGATAGGCAAGAGATTCGGATCTCATCTCGGCCAAAAACTTCGGAACCTCGCCGTTAATTTCAGACAATTCATCCAGAGATACTGTGATCAGATCGATCTTATCTTTGTGATCCGTGCCGATCTTGACCAAGTCGGGAAATTCCTCGCGACACGGGCCGCACCACGTTGCCCAGAAATTTATCAGCCGCGGCTTGCCGTTCGGCTTGAGTAGATCCTTCAAACCCTGCTCGTCAATCTGCGTGACTTTCGGGGGCATAATTGAAACAGTTTCAGCCTTTGCGGGTGTATTTTCCGTCGACTTTTGCGTCTGAGTTTGACAGGCGGATAAACAAAATAAGGAAAGGCCAAAAAGGAAAATTACCGAAGAAAAAACCAACGAGCGGGGAAAAAGAAAATTATTTCTCTGCTTCCGCTCGCCGCTGAAAATGTTTTCACTAGTATCGTTCAATTCTTTGCCACTAAACCATGCCGTGATCGGCCCTTACTTACATGCGGGCTACGGACTACATACGCTTGATAGAACAGCCGATAGCTTTGGCCCTGTTTTTTGCGATCGGTTTTCCGCTTAAATGCTCATCGACTGCGTTCCGTAAATATTTCTCGGTGATCTCGTCACCGCTGCTGCTGTTGTCGATGGCTCCGTGGTAAACAAGGACGTCCTTATCGTTCAGATAGAAAGTCTCCGGCGTTACATTCGCTCCTAATTTATCGGCGAGAACATTTCCTTTATCGATAAGCACGGGAAACTTATATTTTTCGGCGGCGTGCGATCTGGCCCATTCAAGCGACTCGGTAGAGTTGGAATTGATGCCGATGACGTTGATGCCTTTATCGGCAAAATCGGCGGCAAACTGGGATATCCGCTCGTTGTACTGTTTGACGGTCGGACACTGAGCCGACACGAACACCAGAATCGCCCCGCTTTTGCCCTTGAGGTCAGCCAACGATCTCTCAGCACCGTTCGTGTCAGCCAAACTAAAGTTCTCCACCGTCGAACCAACCGCCAAACTCGCTACTTCTGGCGGTTCATCAAACGCACTACAACCCGTGATCGCAAAAATTGCCGCTGCTAAAAAACTCAATCTTTTCACCTTTTTTACAACCCCTCATTTTGCCTTTTTTCTTCCGTAAATATAAACGTCAACTTGCCCGAATTTGTTTCTTTTCTTGCCGACCAGTATCGCAGGCGACTAAATGATTTCCCAAGGTGTAATCTTTCGTTACCCGGTTTATGCATGGCAGAAAATCGGACCCAGAACTACGATTGTGCGATTCTAAAACAGGAGATTCTCGTAACCGTTAGGTGTGGCTTTAGTCTGCGGAGCAGACGCGCATAACTTTAGCTACACATGAAGCCGAAGGTGGAATGTGTAGATAAGCGAGCACATCAACCGCGCCGTTTTCACCGGTCGCTCATAATTTCAGATCGACGTGCCGTCTCAAAAAGAAAAAAAGGCTCGCCATGCGGCGAACCCTTTTCTTTTTCGTGACTTAGTGCGACTTCATGGTTTCAGCGGTGTCGCGACCGCCTGCTTTTGGGTGATGACCGTTGTAAAGGCGTTTGGGATCTGGTTCACAAGAATATCGCCCTGATTTTGGATGATCTGATCGATCATTTCAAACCTCTCTTTGTCAAAGTCCTTTGTCATCAAGACGCCATTTTTGTCTATCGTCATCGGATAAATTCCGAAGAACTGGTTCTTAAAATTAGTAAAGAACGAGACATCTTCCGGCGGCAGCACCGCCATTCTTTCCGGATTCGGTTCGGGAACAGTGGCTCCGATCAACTCCAATTGTTTCTTTGATTCGGCAACAAAGTCGCTGTTTGGAAAGTCGCGAACGATACGCTGGAAATAACGGATTGCCTGGTCTGTTTCCTCTTCGAGCAGGTATGTGTTGGCGAGTTTGAAAAGAACCTCGTCCGCATTTCCAAAATGCGGATATTTGTCCAGTATTTCCCGATAACGAGACTGAGCACCCTTAAGTCCGCCCTTGCCCAGCCCGACCGATTGGGTGTAATAATAATTCGCGATCAGCATATTGTGGGTGCCGAGATTGTTCTGGACCTGATTTAGCCTTAGCTCGGCCTCGGTCTTGAGGATAGTACCCGGATAGTTCTGCATCAGCGCCTTCAGCTTTACTTCGGCGCGTTTTGCACGGGTTGCGTCGCGATCAGGTAACCCGATCTGTCGCATTTCCGATTCGGCGACCTTTAGGACAACGCGATCGGCGAGCGCATGAGTCGGAAAATACGTTAGCCAATCCTGATACGCCGCGATCGCCTGGATCAACGCAGCCGTCGATCCCTCCAAATAGAAGGAATCAGCAACGGCGAGCTTAGACATCGGAAGGTACGGCGAATCCGGATAGGTAGTGATAATTGTCTGAAAAAGCAATCGGCCAACATCGTAATTCTTTTTCCGAACTTCACTCGTTGCCGTTATAAACAACTCCCGGTCCCTGCCCGGCGAAACCGTGCCGATCAAGGCATCGTATTCATCGTCGCCGCCCTTGCCAAAGATACCCAAGAACTTTTTCTTTTTCTTGACTTCCCGCGGCTTCCCTTCCGGCGTATCTGCCACCGACCTTGCAGACGCGGTCTCGGTCTGAACTGCATCGGCACGTTTCTGAAGGTCGGCCACGGCTGTTTCAAGCTGGGTGATCTCTGAGGCTTCGTATTTATCCGATCGGTCAACTTTACCTCGGATCTCGTTTACTTCCGAGTTCAGCGTTTGTGCTTCTTTTGCAATCGATTTCAGTCGGCTTATCGGGGTATCGGTCGCCGTTTTATCATCTTTCTTCCCCTTGTCGTCCGTTTCCTTTTCAAGGACAGACGCAGCGCTTATCGCCGATTTCCGGATCGTTTCCAGTTTCTGACGCATTACCTCCAGGCGCTGTGTGGGCGAACCGTCACCCGCTGTTTGAGAAAAAGCGGACGTAAAACAAAGCAAACCCAACACTGAACACAAGACAAAAGAACTTACTCTCTTCATAAACAAACAGCTCACTTAAAAAACATTTTAGAATTGATACGTCAAACCCAGTTCGTGCCCAGATCCAACAGATTACGAACAGCCGAGGCAGGATCTCCTTTACCAAAAACAGCGGTACCGGCAACTAAAATTTCCGCACCTGATCGAGTCACCTCAGCCACATTAGTCTCATCAATACCGCCGTCGATCTCGATCCTGGTGGCAAGACCTTTTTCCTGTATCATGGCCCGCAATCTGAGAAGCCGGTCCAACGAATTCTCAATAAAACGTTGTCCGCCAAAGCCGGGATTGACTGACATCAGCAAAACGAAATCTGCGTATTTAATACAATCGTCAAGTATCGAAAGCGACGTACCCGGATTGATAGCGATTCCCGCTTTTGCACCCGCTTCGCGAATAGCGGTCAGCGTGCGGTGAATATGCGGATCAGCCTCGACATGAATCGAGACCATATCGGCCCCTGCCTTTACAAACTCAACCGCATATCTACCCGGCTCTTCGATCATCAAATGCGTATCGATCGTTAGTTTCGTTGCCTTTCGGAGCGATCGTACGACAGGCAGCCCGATCGTGATATTGGGCACGAAATGCCCGTCCATCACATCGACGTGAAGTATGGTGGCTCCTCCGGCTCTGACGGTTTCAATTGCTTCAGCAAGTCGCGTAAAGTCGGCTGAAAGCAGTGAGGGTGCTATCTCAACCATTCAAATACCTGTGTTTCTCGATTATTAGTTGCAAAATCACTTGATCGCGTTGTAAATACTACGGATTTGTCTTTCTCGGCCGCTGTTCGCCCGCAGGCTGCTTCGTCGATGGCTTAGGTGTCGCCACAGGCTTCGCCGGGCCATCAGTAGCTGGTTTCTCCGGTTTCGTTTTATCGCCGGTTCCCGGATCTTTCTTATCCCCCGCGTCACCGCCGTCCGTCTTACCTGTGCCGGAATTCGACCCGCTGGAAGTATTCGCTATTGTGTCCCGTGTCGTATCGGCCTTATTCTTTGCGGTATTCGCGTTTGAGTTTGAATTCGACGCAGCCCTGCGCTTGGGCTTGTCCGAGATCATCTCCTCGATCTTTTTCGTGTCGTCTTCTTCAATATCCTTTTGAAGCGATTTCGGCGTTTCGCTCGGAACTGCTCCTTCTCGGCTGACGACCACCGATATCCACTGTCCCGTCTTTACAGTTTCGCCGGGTTTAGGAAGCTGTTCGAGCACGGTGTTCATCTTCTCCGTACTGGCTCGATCGGCACGCCGCCGGATCTTAAGGCCAAGAGCAGCAAGTTCCTTTTCACTCTCGACAAAATCTTTGCCGACGATCTCCGGTACTTTGATCTCAGCACCTGAAAGCGACATGTAAACAACAGCAGCCAAACCGACGCCAAAGGCGCCAAGTAAGATGCCAAGTGCCGCCAGCTTACCGATCGCCGAAATTCCTGTTGAGATCAAACCCATTTACAACTCCAAACCAAACAAAAATCTTATCATCTTTGAAACGGTCTCGAAACCCGATCAGCAATCATTTTCGTTCAAAAACCGCGATGAAAAAGCCATCCATATTGTCGCGATTGGGCAAGGTTCGAGCAAACCCGTCGTCGGTCAAGAATCTTTGCGGCACTTTAGGCTCGGCCCTCTCAAAGTATTGATTCGTCTGCTCGAAATCCATACAAACCGTTTCATTCTCTTCGCGTTCAAGCGAACACGTTGAATAAATCAATTTCCCGCCGACTCTAACAAGTTCAGATGCATTTTGGAGGATAATGCGTTGTTTCCGAGATAACTCATTTATGTCGTCGTCAGTTATGGAATAACGTATCTCCGGATTGTGCCTTATCGTCCCGGTTCCGCTGCAGGGTGCATCGACAAAGACGACGTCAAACGAACGCTCCGCGAATGGAAGCGGCTGACGGGCGTCGTATTGAACGATCCGCACATTTTTCGCATTCAGGTTCTCAGAGGTGCGCTTTAGCAGTTCGACTCTATTTGAATGAACATCGCCCGCAACCACGTTCCTCGCACTCGCTGCGATCAATGTCGTCTTTCCACCGGGAGCGGCACAAACGTCAAGAATCGTTTCGCCGCCCTCTGCAACTACACCGTTGGCGACAAGTTGCGAACCCTCTTCCTGAAAATACACACCGTCGGAAAGAGTAAACCCATTTCCTAGAAATGCTCCATCGACAAATTCAGATCGCCTTATCGTGCCTTCCGCAAGGAACGGTTCTAATCTATCGAGTGTTCTGGGATCAACAACTCGAAATGCGGCAGCGGGCCGTTCATTGTTTGCTTTGCACAGCTTCTGCGCCCCCTCAAATCCGAACTGCGTTATCCATCTTTCAACTAGCCATTGCGGATGCGAGGCAGAAATACTCAATTCTTCGATAGAATCATCGAACTGCGGAATGAAAGGCTCTCTTTGAAATGAGCGAAGAATTGCGTTAACAAAGCCTTTTGCTGAACGCTTCTTTGCTCTCAAAGCGAGTTTGACGGATTCGTCAATGGCGGCGTGTGCGGGAACGCGGTCGAGATAAATCAATTGGAATAGCCCGATCCAAACGGCGATCCGTATCTCGAGGTCAAGCCGTTTTCCTTTTGAAAGCTTGTCAATTACAGCGTCGAGATAGAGTTTTCGCCGGAGTACACCGAGCGTGATTTCGTGGCAAAGAGCACTGTCTTTTTCCGAAAGTGTTTCTTCAAACTGCGGAAGAAGTGCGGAAGAAAATGCGCCGTCTTTTTCGATGCGCATCAGGATATCGAGTGCCGCAGTGCGCGCCGGAGAGATATTCATTCGCCATCCTCGATTCGATTGTCGGGATGCGAAAAATCCAGGCCTTCACCTTTTTCCAGCCGCTCGTTCACCGTTCGCCTATCGTCGAAGACAAAGCATTCGCCTTCCCAAAGCGATGCAGCCGGATCTACCGTTTCCAAATATTTCAGGATGCCGCCTTTGAGCTGAAATACATTTTCGAATCCTTTCGATTTCAGGTAAGGAGCGAATTTTTCACAGCGAATACCACCGGTACAATACATCGCAACATTCTTCACTTTCGCGTCACCTAAGTTTTCCTCAATAAATTTCGGCAACTCGCTGAATTTCCCGGTCTTCGGATCGATCGAATTCTTAAACGCACCGTTCATCACTTCATAGTAATTTCGTGCGTCGAGTACAACCGTTTCCGGATCGGAAACAAGCTTGTTCCATTCATCAGCGCCGACATGCGTTCCGGCTCCGAGTTCGATATCTACTCGCTGTTTCAAGGTAACGATCTCAGGTTTGATCTTGACGTCTATCTTCCGCAGCGGGGGTTCATCATAATAGGAAATCTTGTATTCGAAATCAGTGCCAAGAATACTCTGGGCTTCGGGTAGAAAGACTTTCATCTCGGGCTCTTTCCCGCACAGCATCGCATTGAAACCTTCGTCCGCAAGTATGATCGTTCCTCGAATGCCTGTTGCTGTCATCAGAGTACGCAGCGATGCGCGAAGTTGATCGAGGTCCGCCAACCGGACAAATTTATAAAAATTGACTATCTGAAACATTTGAGACTTATCCCTCTAACAGTTGATAGTGGGCTAGTTGCCAGTTATTGGTTTTGATCGACCAAAGAAACTGTTAACTAAAACTGCCGAACTGTTAACTGTTAGAACTAAAAAAATGACCAGGTTTCAACTGGCCGCCATTAATTGCTTCACTCACATGAACACGCCTTTTCCCTTCGAACTGTAATTCCTCAACGCACAAAAAAGTGCGGCCGCCGGCAGCGACGATCATTTGGTCGTTTGCTGCGTTGACAAGAGTTCCGGGAACTGCGACTTCATTTGGGTCATTTTGCTCACATGGTTGAGCCGACCACAGAACAACGCGCTTGCCATCCAGAAACGTGAAAGTTCCCGGAAATGCTTGAAATCCGCGCACCCGATTCGCGATCTCGGCAGCGGGCATATTCCAATCTATCAAGCCATCCTCACGTTTCATTATCGGAGCTAGTGTGGCCATAGAATGATCCTGCGGACGTGGTTCGACCGACGAAAGGTCGCGAAGCGTCTCAGACAAAAGATCTGCACCGAGATGTGAAAGCCTTTCCATCAATTCTGGTGCCGTTTCTTCCGGCTCGATAGAAATGCTTCGTTGAAACAGTATATCGCCGGTATCGAGACCAATGTCCATTTTCATCGTCGTCACTCCGGTGTCCGTTTCGCCGTTTACGATTGACCAATTGACGGGAGCCGCGCCGCGATATTTTGGCAGCAGCGAGAAATGCACATTCACCGCCCCGTGCTGAAATGCGTTCAAAAATCCTTCGGGAAGAATTCTTCCATAGGCGACAACAACCGCAACATCAGCCCGGTGCTTACGAAATTCTTTTAAGGCCTCCGGCGTCCTCACCTTTAACGGTTGTAGAACAGGAATTCCGAAATCCAACGCGAATTGCTTCACCGGCGAGAACACGATCTTGTTCCCGCGTCCCGAAGGCCGGTCGGGCTGAGAATACACCGCGACGACCTCGTGGCCATCAGCTAAGAGACGTTCAAGCGTCGGCACCGCTGCCTGCGGCGTTCCCATGAAAACAAGCTTCATTGAAATAAAAAGGCCAAAGCGGATTTCGCTTTAGCCTGAAACAATAAGATACGCCAACCGCTTAATAACCGCAATGATAATTCGAGCCTTCGAAGGTCTGCGTCCACTTGCCCCCCGTTCGCGAGTAAGCGTGGAAACCCGCTCCTTCAAACGATTGCGTATAGGTGAAAATTTCGGCGACGCCATTGCCGTCAAAATCAAAAGCGTCGAGTAGCATCTCGTGATAAACGCCTTCGTCAACTGACTTGATATCGCCGCTCATTACATTTTCTTCTTCTACCGAATTTGTCTGGGAGAGGCTCAGCTCGTATTTCCCGGCGGAATCTCGCTGGGCGATGATGAACATTAAAAGCCGCGTTTTCGGAGCGGTCTCCATCCAATATGAGCCGATCATTTCGATCTTGCCATCGCCGTCAACATCCATTGCCGTCAGGTTGTGATATTTCAGTTCCTTACCGGTAATTTTGTTTTTGGTGAACTCAGCTTTCACGAGCGCTTCGATCTCGGCCCTTTCCGTCGGCGTCGGCAATCGTCGAACGCCGCTGCCTTTGGTTTTCGTCACGACATTTGTCGCCAGACCCATTACAAAGCCTTTCAGTTTTGCCCGGCTTGAAATGGTCGAAACCTGCGCCATATTTGGCGAGCATTCCATTCCAAATGCTTTCTTGACGTTCACCGTTCCAGCGTTTGCCGCTCCAAAGATCAAACGGTACGTTTTGTTCGCCGGATAATACGTCTTGTTGAATTTCGTAAGGTCGCCGCTGTCGCTGTCGCCGCCCGTCGGATCTGTCAGCTTGCCTTTTTCGACGTGGGCCAACGGCTCGATCATATCACCGTCATTCAACACCGCGAAAATTATCGGCTTCACGACCGGTTTCGCCTGTCCGAATGCAGCAGCCGCAAACCCAAGAATTAATATCGACAGAAACCCGATTCGAGTTCTCATATTTTTTGTGCCACTGATTTGCCCTGCATGAACTGGAGCAAATATTCGCGTCCGCCGGCCTTTGAATCTGTACCGCTCATATTAAATCCACCGAAAGGATGAGCACCGACAAGAGCGCCGGTGCACTTTCGGTTGAGATAAAGATTGCCGACGTGAAAATCGCGTCGCGCCTGTTCAAGTCGTTCTTCCGACTTAGAATAAACGGCTCCGGTTAGTCCGAATTCCGTACCGTTCGCGATCTCGAGTGCGTGATCATAGTCACGCGCCTTTATGACAGCCAATACCGGAGCGAAGATCTCTTCCTGCTCGATGGTTGCTCCGGGAGCGACATTATCGATTACCGTCGGTTCGACAAAGAATCCATTCGCATCATCTCCGCTTCCGCCAGCCACAACCTCGCCGCCTTCATCAACAGCTTTTTTGATGTAACCAAGCGTAGTGTCGAACGACCGTTTGTTGATCACAGCAGCAACACTAGTATCCCCTTCTGTCGGCTGGCCGATCTTAAGGTTTTTGGTCAAAGCGACGACCTTTTCGACGAGTTCGTCGTGAACCTTTTCATCGACGATCAAACGCGAACACGCCGAACATTTCTGCCCCTGATAACCGAACGCGGCCTGCACGATCCCGGTTGCGGCGGCATCGATGTCTCCATCGTCAGCCACAACGATCGCGTCCTTGCCGCCCATTTCGGCTACGACGCGCTTGATCCAGATCTGCCCGTCGCGGGTCTTCGCTGCCTCTTCGTTAATGTGCAGACCGACGCCTTTCGAACCGGTGAACGAGATGAATCGCGTTTTCGGATGCGTGACCATCGCCTCGCCGGTTTTCGCACTTCCGGCGATGAAGTTTACAACGCCTTTCGGCAGGCCAGCTTCTTCGACAATCTCTACAAACTTTGCAGCAATGGTCGGTGAATCCGACGACGGTTTGAGGACGACCGTATTTCCGGCAACCACTGCCGCCATAGTCATCCCCGAAGCAATCGCAAGCGGAAAATTCCACGGCGGGATCACCGCACCGACGCCGAGCGGAATGTATTCAAGGCTGTTTGCTTCGCCGGGAACCTTCGTTATCGGCTGTTCCTTAGACCATCGCAGCATCTCTCGGCCGTAGAACTCCATAAAATCGATAGCTTCGGCGGTATCTCCATCAGCCTCGGCCCACGTTTTCGAGACCTCGAAAACCATCCACGCGGAAAGCTCGTGTTTCCGCTGACGCATAATGTCCGCTATCTTGAAAAGATATTCAGCACGTTCCGCAGCCGGAACCTTCCGCCAGGACTTGAACGCCTCGGTCGCCGCCGCAATCGCTTTTTCCACGAGCGATGTGTCAGTATCACCTTCGGAAAACACGCCGACAATTTCAGTCTTGTTCGCCGGATTGTAGCTGTTGAACTTAGCGGCAAGCGTGAGCTTTTCGCCGTCGATGATCGAAGGATATTCGCGGCCAAGGTCACCGCGCACCTTTTCGATCGCCGCACGCATCGCATCGGCATTCTCAGGCTTTGAAAAATCTGTAAATGGTTCGTTCTTAAATTCGTCCAAAACTCGTTGTGTTTGCATAATCTTAATGTGTACTTTATGTGTAACGCTGCCGGTCAAGTTCGTTAAGTTCCCATTCATCAAGCAGTTCGGGTACCACCGGCTCGGCGTCCGTCTGCCAGGAAATAACGTATTTTGGCAGTTGTTTATCGCCGGACTGTTTAACATACGTCAGGATCAGCTTCCAACCCGCGTGCAAATAGGCATTTAATTCGCGTATAGAACCGACTTCGCCCGTCAATCTTGTATCTTCGATGCTCATGAATGGATCGGGAGAACTCCAACTGGCGTTAGTCCCATTTGCCTGTTTTCTGTAAATGCTTGATTTTACGCTTTGCCAGTTGCCGTTTCAAGGCGCTCATTCTGTCCAAAAACACTATCCCGTCGCAGTGATCTGTTTCATGAAGCACGCACCTGGCGGCAAGACCATCGAGATCAAGTTCAAACCCATTTCCCGTAACATCCTGAGCTCGAACAATAACACGCATATCGCGTTGAACAGTTTGATAAAGGCCGGGAAACGAAAGGCAGCCTTCATCGCCGATCTGTTCGCCTTCGACCCGTACAATCTCTGGATTAATGAAAGCGTGTCGCTCATTCTTTCTGCCGATCTCGGTGTCTTCGGGAATGTCCATCACGAAAAAGCGCTTGGAAATACCGACCTGCGGCGCGGCCAACCCCACACCCTGAGCATCTTCCATCACCCGAAACATCTCCTCCACCGTCTCCGAGAGATCCGGCCCGAAATCACTGTCAACCAGCGGCTTCCCGACAGTTAGCAAAACAGGCTCGGGATAATGAACTATTTTCAGATCCTTCATCACTAACTATTCTATTATATCGTATCGGCGGATATCGGCGTAAAGAGCACCTAAAGTGGTGATACAGAAAAGAATGCACGAGGAATCAACCGCGATAACCTAATTAACCTTTCAGGTGCGCCGGTGCAGTTCGGTCTTCGGCTAAAGTTCTCCGGTTTTGTTTTTTGTCGGCAGGAGATTGGTTGTGTTTTCCGTCACCGAAGTTGGCGCCGGTATGTGTGCTCCGTCAGTCAGGCGGCTTGTATTCGCAGAGTCGAGTTCGGGAGGAAGTGACAGCGGATTTGGAAGTGACGTTTTATTGTCTTTTTTGCTTTCATTAAAAATAACCCATGAAAGCGTCAAGGCAGCAAAAACAATGAACAGCGCAAGTAAGGTTCCGACGATCGGGTTGTTGCCGGACAGGATAAATCGTGTGATTATCGTGTAAATCAGTCCGATGATCCCAACCACAACGACTGCACAAAAGCCACCAAATCCAAATTTGCCTATCGCATTAAAAAACTTTTCCCAGCCCGTGACCGATCTGTCGAATTCCGTGCCGTATTGCCCTGCAAGGCTTGCGGCCGTCTGTTCCAGATTCATGCCGCATCCACGGCAGAATTTCTGTTCGGTAGAATTTCTAGCTGCACAGTTTGGACAAAACATAATTCGGTAATCTCTATGCGGAAGCCCTCACAGAAGTAAGGGCGGTACATTCGTCTGCGAACCCGACAAGCCTTGCTATTTCATGGGGTTCGATAAACCAAGTCCGGCCCACGCACAAATACTCGCAATCTCCGAATCGCTCAAAACCGCGTCGGAATGTCCCCAGGTGTAAGACGGCAGCGGCATTTTCTTATCGCGGATCTCTTCGCAGATCTCTTCGAGCTTGTGCTCGCTCCCGGCGGCGTCTAGTTTCCCCCATTCGCTGAAATTCAGATGACTTCGCCCGTGGTCTATATGATCACGCATCCACCACGAAACCGGAGCGACATTCGTGTACCACGGATAAACCGTCTTGTGCGAATGGCAATCGCTGCACGAACGAGCTAACACCATCTGGACGTCGGGCGGCACGATCATATGAGCCTCGATAGAAAGCGTCGGGTCGATCGGCGGATTTGTCCGATCAACACGCACGAACTGTATCGCGACGAAGATAACCGCGACCGCAATGACGATATATTTCAATATTCGTTTCATATACCGCCTTAGACGAGCAAACTTCCGGCTTTCTTCAGTATCATATACGATGTTGTGAGAAATCGGTTCACGGATTTCCGCTGCGGTAAGATGTAGATAAGGATGTTTCGATTAACTCCAACAGTAATTGCCATTCCCATATTTGCCGCGATGATCGCGCTCGAAGCGTATTTGGCTTCGCGAAGCGGATCGGACAGTTTTTCCGACCGTCGCGACACCTGGATGAACATCCTTCTCGGCTTCGGCAGTGTTGCGTTCGGGGCCATTTTTGCGTTGTTCACGGGTCTCGTATATATAAAGGCATATGAACTTGCCCCATACAAATTCCCTGCCGAAGCGTGGTGGTCGTGGGTGATCCTTTTCTTTGTGGATGACCTTGCGTACTACATATTTCACCGTTTCAGCCACGAGGTGCGGCTGCTTTGGAACTTTCACGTCGTCCACCACAGCAGTGAGCAATATAATCTCAGCGTCGCCGTCCGTCAGAGCTGGTTCGGCGGCGTTGCACACTGGATATTCTATGCGCCGATAATGCTGCTTGGATTTGCGCCGTGGATGTTCTTCCTGATGCACGGATTCAACCTGATCTATCAATTCTGGATACACACAAAGACCGTCCGCTCGCTTGGCCCGTTCGAATACATTCTAAATACGCCTTCGCATCATCGCGTTCACCACGGCGCGAACGACGAATACCTCGATAAAAACTACGCCGGTGCGTTGATAATCTGGGACCGGCTTTTCGGCTCATATATAAAGGAAACAGCCGAGCCGCGATACGGCATCATCAAGCCGATAAATAGCTATAATCCGCTTTGGATCAACACGCACGGTTGGTTTGAGATGGCGGCGGCGATAAAACAAGCACCCGGAATTTTCGCAAAGCTTCGCTGCATCTTCGGATCGCCGAACATGGAACATCGGCAGATGCCGAAAGGCGAAACGATCACCACTTGAACACAATATGAAGATCACTTTCCTTCTCTCAACGCTTCTTTTTGCGCTTTCATTCTCGGTGGCGGAAACGGTAAATGCTCAATCCGTGACCGTTACCAAGCGCACCGTGACCTACACGCGTAAGAAACCGATGGGCGATCATAAGAAGACGTTCATCATCAATTATCCTGAGCTCAAAGGTGTAAATGCCGCAGCAGCTCAGAAAATGAAGGCGCATCTTGATTACTTTAGGCTCTTCGACTTCAAGCTTGCCGAAGAGCTAGTAGACATGCAGTGGCTGGAAGAAGCCGATTTCGAAGTGAAGTACGCCGCCAAAGGAATTCTCTCCGTCGCGATGTGGATCGAAGGTTCCGGAGCCTATCCTGACGGCTCGACAAAATACGTAAACGTCAGCACGAAGACCGGGGCAAAGATCACGCCCGCGTTAATCTTCATCAATCAACCGGGTTTGGTTTCCCAAGTCAGCAAAAAGATGCAGGCCGCCATCCAGGAAGCGATCAAAGTGATAAAAGAAGATAAAGAGAACGACGACCTGACCGAAGCAGAGCTTTTCGGCGAACACAAATTCACAGTCGCTTCGCTCAACAACTACTTCATAAGCGCGACAGGCGTCACGTTTGTTTACGAATACAATTTCCCACACGTCATTCAGGCACTCGAACCCGACAACGAATACGCGATGACCTGGAAAGAATTAGCTCCATTCATCCGTCGTGACGGTTTGCTCACGGGCTTCATTCGCTAATATACTCTTAACGAAATGGCAGAAAGAAAGATTCGCGTATTGGTGGCAAAACCCGGCCTCGACGGACACGACCGTGGAGCCAAGGTTATCGCCCGCGCGTTGCGCGACGCCGGGATGGAAGTTATCTACACCGGTTTGCGGCAAACGCCTGAGATGATAGCCTCCGCCGCCTTGCAGGAAGACGTCGACGCTGTCGGCATCTCTATCTTGAGCGGCGCACATCGAACGCTTTGCCCGCGCATCGTCGAACTTATGCGCGAAAACGGGATGGACGACACGCTCGTCCTCGTCGGCGGCATCGTTCCCAAAGAAGACATCGACGGTCTTAAGCGAAACGGCATCTCCGAAGTATTCCTGCCCGGCACATCCACAGAAGACATCGTCACATATATAAACGCGAACGTCCGCCGCCAATAGTTTGGCACGGCGTGTGCATTCAGCCTTCCTGATCGAACAATTAAAGATCGAATTATTTTGTATCGGAGGTTCAAGCTGATGAAAACACGGAGTTTAGCAGTTTTATTGTCCGTATTTGCACTCGTATCGGTTTCGTACACGACCGCTGCGGCGCAGGAAGACAATACAGAAAAGAGCTCGGCGGAGAAAGTAAAAGAATCCGCAAGTAAAGTTATTACGAAATCAACGGTAGTGGTCACCGACGGGCTTGAGAAAGCCGCGGACAAGACAAAGGAAGTTGCCGCCGGAACCGTAAAAGCCGGAGCAAAGACCGCAAAGTCGTTTGGAAATAATGCGGTCGAAGTAACCGAAAACGTCGTCGGAAAGTCTCAGGAAAGCGGTAAATGGTTCGCAGTAACGACCTGGAACGGCGCCAAATGGGTAACAAAACGCGTCTGGTATCCCAACAAGAAACCGGCGGGCCAACAGAATTAATATCAGGACAAGTGTTTCTTGATATCTCGGCCGGTGAATTCCGCATCCAAGCGAACACCGGCCTTATACAAACTTTTCGCTTTAATGTTGGGATGGAATAGGCGGCATTTTACATAAACACGGGGGATATAACGCAATGAAAACGAAATTGATACGAATCACAATGGCATCTGCTTTTGTTCTGGGCCTTGCTCTGGTTGGCAGCATGATCGGATCGAACGGAAATCTGTCCGTTAGCGGCCAGAGCATGATGAAAAAGACCGAGGACGCAGTTGTCGGTACCTCGAAAAAGGTTTACAACACTACAAAGAAAGGCGTTAAGAAGGGATATCGCGTCGGCCATCAGGTCGGAGACAAAGTTTGGACCGGAACCAAATGGGTCGGCCGCAACGCATGGAAAGGCGGAACATGGGTCGCAACCAAAACCGTCAAAGGCACAAAATGGACCTACCGCAAAGCCAAACGCGCCGTCGTCGGCCCACCGAAACGCGTCGCGTAGTCAACGAACATCTGACAACGAACAGTGAACAATGGCACTGATCCGTTAGCTTATCGACAAAACAAAAAGTGGGCGACCCGAAAAACCCGGAGCGTCCACTTTTTTCATTAATTGATCACTATTCACTATTCGTTGTTCACTATTAGCTATTCACTGTCCACCACATCTTCCTCTGTGCACTCTGTGTACTCTGTGGTGAAATATTTTTCCGATCCGCTCTCTTCCGGAACTTAGATCTTGCTCTCTTTCTTTGGAATATTGAGACCAATAAATGAATTATTGGGTTCCAGAAATGAATTATTGGGTTCAATAAATGATTTATTGAGACAAATAAATGGCTTATTGAACTCCATAAATGAATTATGGAACTCTAGGAATGATTTATTGGGTTCCATAAATGAAATATGGAACTCCAGGAATGATTTATTGGGTTCCATAAATGAAATATGGAACTCCATAAATGAAATATGGAACTCTAGGAATGATTTATTGGGTTCCATAAATGAAATATGGAACTCCACGAATGAATTATGGAACTCCATAAATGAAATATTGGTCTCCATAAATGGGAGAAAGTTTCCATATTTCGCATTTCCCGGTCAACTAAAGCATTAAGTGGCCAAGCCTAACTTATTGACAACGCACAACTAACGCCAATTCCCGCGAAAACTGCCTTTCTCAACAAACTCCAATCGGTCATTTTGACCAATGCCAAAATCGCAAACGCAGACCTGGCACGATTCTTCTCCGATTCTTCTCGATTCTTCTCAGCCTAACCACCTGCATTTAACTAGCCTTCGGCTGAGACAACATCTGCCATTAGTTCGGCCTGCTTTAGGACAGTTTCGATTGCTTTCTGTTGTTTGTCGGGTGGATATCCGTGTTTGGAAAGGGTTCGACGGACTAATACCATTAGTTTTGCCCTGGCGCTCTCGCGGATCGTCCAGTCAATTGTTGTGTTAGCTCTAACTTTGTCCGCTATTTCTCGCGCAATTTCTCGTAGCGTATCGTCACCAAGAACCTGAACGGCGCTTTCGCTAACTTCCAACGCATTGTAAAAAGCTACTTCATCTTCTGTAAGGCCGAGACGCTCTCCCTGTAAATCGGATTCCCGAACTTCGCTTGCGATCTTGAGAAGTTCTTCGATTATCTGTGCAGTTGAGAGCAGATTATTTTGATACTTCTTTATAGCGGTCTCAAGCAGTTCAAGCATCGCTTTGCTCTTGACCAGATTCTTCTTCATGCGAAGGCTGATCTCGTCGTTCAGGATCTTTTTCAAGAGTTCGATACCGAGATTCTTGTGCTTCATTCCCTTTACTTCTAAAAGGAACTCTTCCGAGAGAATCGAAATATTTGGTTTTTCCATTCCGACAGCATCGAAAATATCGACGACCTTGTCAGATTTAACGGCAGCGTCAACGATCCGGCGTATTGCCGTTTCTATTTCGCCGTCGGTCTTACCGCCACCGGTTCCGCCATCAAATTTTGAAAGCCTTGCCTTTACAGCCTGAAAGAATGCCACCTTTTCAGTAACCTCGACAGCTTTCGGATGTGGCATTGTCAAAGCAAATGCCTGTCCGAGCAAAGCGACTTCGCGGATAAACCGATTTTTCCCGTCATCGATTCCCAACAGATGTTCTTCGGCCTGGAGAATCACTTCCATCTTTGTTCGCGAATCTGCGACAAAGAACCGTTTGAAATCAAAAACGTTCTCGTCGTATGAATCCGCAGATTCCTGAATGATGTCGTCACGTGACCGGCTTGCTTCGGCGAACATCTGTTCGACGACCTCAACCTTTTCCATCATTACGTGGACAGCACCTTCAATATCCTCAGTCGGATCGCCTTTTCCTCCGGCGTTTCCATAAAAAGAGAGTGCTTTCTTTAGATCGCCTGCAAGTCCGAGATAATCGACGACCAAACCGCCCGGCTTGTCTTTGAATACACGATTGACGCGCGCAATTGCTTGCATGAGAGTGTGGCCGCGCATCAATTTGTCGACGTAGAGAGTATGCAGACACGGTGCATCAAAGCCCGTTAGCCACATGTCGATCACTATCACGATGGTCAGCGGGTCTGTTTCGTCCTTAAATCGTTCGGCAAGGGCTCGTCTGTCTTGTTTGTTGGTGTGATGGCGTGCGAGTTCCGGTCCGTCGGAGCTTGCGGCGGTCATAATTACCTTTATCTTGCCTTTTGCTTTGTCGGTGTCGTGCCAATCGGGGCGAAGTGCGACGATCTGATCGTAAAGTTCGACCGCAATTCGGCGGCTCATAGCAACGATCATTGCCTTTCCTTCAAAAACCTGTTGCCTCGCCTCGAAATGCCCGACTATATCGCTTGCAAGATTCTTGATGCGCTTGCTGTTACCAACAACTGCTTCGACCTGCGTCCATTTGGCCTTTGCTTTTTGTTTGTCCGTCACCGCCGCATTATCTTCCAACTCTTTATCGAGTTGTTTGAGCATCTGTCGGCCTTCGTCGGTGAGATTTACCTTAGCCAGTCGGCTTTCGTAAAAGATCTTGACCGTCGCTCCATCATCGACGGCATTTTGAATGTCGTACTTGTCAACGTAATTGCCGAAAACCTGTGGCGTGTTAACGTCCTCTTTTTCAATTGGTGTTCCGGTGAAACCGATATAGGTAGCTTTAGGCAAAGCATCGCGGAGATACTTTGCAAAACCATAAGCTATACGCTGACCTACGATCTCGTCCGTCTCCGAATCGACAACATCCCGAACCTCAGCTTCGAATCCGTACTGTGTTCGGTGTGCTTCATCAGCGATCACGACGATGTTCTTTCTATCAGAAAGTTCGTCATAGACACTTCCGCCGTCCGTAGGAAGGAATTTCTGGATCGTCGTGAAAACAATGCCTCCGCTTGCGACTTTTAGTAGCTCTTTAAGATGTTCGCGACTCGCAGCCTGAACCGGTTCCTGTCGCAGAAGCTGCTTTGCGCCGGCAAATGTCCCAAATAGTTGTTCGTCGAGATCGTTTCTATCAGTGATAACAACGACCGTCGGGTTATTAAGACGCAAAACCAACTTTCCTGTATAGAAAACCATTGAAAGCGATTTGCCTGAGCCTTGCGTGTGCCAGACAACGCCGCCTTTGCGGTCGCCGTCTTCCGAGGCTGCTTCCAAAGTGCTAGTGATCGCTTTGTTAACTGCGTAGTATTGATGATAAGCCGCGAGCTTCTTAACCGTTTCAATTTGGGTGATCCCGGTTTTCGCGTCTTCCTTTTTAGTTTTCTCGAAAACTATGAAATTTCTGACGAGGTCAAGAAGTGTCGGCTTGGTCAGCATCCCGCGTATCAGGGTTTCGAGCTGTGGTTTGAATTTCGAAGCGTCCTTCTCACCGTCTGACGACTTCCACGTCATAAAGCGCGAAAGGCCCGCCGATAAGCTTCCAGCCTTGGCATCATGTCCGTCGGAAATGACGCAGATAGCATTGTAGGTGAATAAGGACGGGATTATCTCTTTGTAGGTTTCGATCTGCTTGAATGCCGAAAGGATCGTGGCGTTTTCATCGGTTGGATTTTTAAGTTCGATCACAACCAAAGGAATGCCGTTCACGAACAAAAGAATGTCGGGGCGTTTGTTTTGGTTGTTTTCGGTGATGGTGAACTGGTTTACGACGAGGAATTCGTTGTTCGCCGGATTTTCAAAATCGATCAGTGCAACCTCGTGGCTGCGTTCGAAGCCGTCTTTTTGATACGGGATTCTGACTTTCTCGATCAGGAACTCGTGAAATGTTTCGTTATTCGCCAAAAGTTCGCCACCGAATATCCGCAGAACCTTTTGGATCGCCTGTTCTCTCGCCTCGCCGGGAATATCAGGATTAATGATCGCAACTTGCCGCCGCAGATTCTCGATCAAAACGATCTGCCCAAAATCTTCCCGCTCGATCTCCGGCCCATAAACGTAACCATACCCAAGAGCCTGCAATTCCTCTATTGCGTACTGTTCGATATGGTTTTCGGTGATTGGTTTCATCAATTCAGTGAATATCTATTCTCTCGTTTTTTGAAAGCATCTACGCCGCCTTCTAAAACCTCGCACACATGTTCGCGAATTCCTTGACTGATAAGAAGATGCGGAATGGTTTGATCCTTCGGGAACGTGTGCTCCAAGCCTCCTGAGATATAGCAGAACTTTACTGCTCCATCGTTCTCGTTCTTAATCCCATGCTGATTCGCAACAATAACTAGTTCACTGTCAGAACCAACTACAATATTCGGATTGTGTGTGACAACGATAATTTGCCGGTCTTTCTTCTTCTTCTTGATGTAGGTGACGAGATCGCTGTAAAGCGCTCGATTGTCAAGATCATCTTCTGGCTGATCGATTAGTATCGGACAAGTTTTGTCTGAAAAATCCAGTAGTAGTTTGAGAACTACAAAAGCTCTTTTACCTTCCGACATCTTCGAGAAACTATCACCGTCATAGACTAACTCGTACGAAAGCATAAAGAAGTTACTCGACATCAGTTGCTGAATAAGGCTTTCACCCGTGTAACTATTTTTCAAAGTTAAATCCTTCTGGATTTTCTCTACGATGTTGAATACATGTTCGTGGTATTTGTCCGAAGTCGTAAATTCGAAATTTACCAGCTTCTGGTTTTCAAAGCTTTTGAGACTTATGCTGTCGGTCAGTAAAGCTAGATATCTCTCTTCGCTGAAAAGGGGCTTAGCTTGAATCTCAAGTCCGTCAAATTGAATGTGAAGGTCGTTCGCAGTCTCGGTTATTTTTTCAGCGTAGGCCGTGTGAGCGTCACGAATCTCTTCTTGACACGCCTTGTTCTGCAATTCTAGAACCTTAATTTGTTGGCGAAGCTCGCGGGCTGTTTGAAGCCGCTTTAGCTCGGCATTCATTTTCGCGTTCAGTTCCTTGAGAATTGAATTAGCTTCGAGAGACTCCTTGCCTTTTTTGAAGTAGTCTTCCGATTCTAAAATCTGAACTTCAAGTGACTTAGCAATCCCCTGAGCTGTCGTCGAAGCTTTGAGATTGCCTACGGTCTTCTTCCATTCTGCTACGAACGCGGTGCGAACGCGTAAAAACTCTTTCTCAACTAAGAGCCTTGTATTCTCCGACAAGCCTGAAATTCGAAGCGCTAAATCATTGCTAATTAGGTTTGCATCAGCAAGCGATTCTAGTTCAATGCCGTCTGCCGCCAAGGTTTCCATTTCGCCCTGCAAGATAGCAATTGTCTCATTGGCCTCGTTGAATGAATCGAGCTCGTCTTTAGTTAGTGAACTTGCTAAATTTAGCCGTTCGATTTGACCGGACAGCTTGGCGATCTCATCCTTGAGTCCTTTTTCATCTGCAATGTCAGAGAGCTTAAATATCGCTTCTGACAATGCCGAGCTAATCCTATATTTTCTACCTACAAGTTCTTGAATCTTTGCTTCGTTTTCTTCGCAGAATCGTCGGTAACCGTCAATCAGCGTAGCCTTACCTTTGACCTTGAGTATGTCCTGAATCAATTTGTCGAGCTGACCTTGGTTCGTCGAGAGATCGTGCATATATCCTTGAGGAAAGAACTCTATCTCTCGCGGCTCGTTTTCATCACCGTCTTTCCACTTGATTTCTAAAGAGTCGGCGATTTCCGCAATGTATTCGTTGTATTCATTACTTCTTTTCGCTGGCCTCGGCGAGTTCAGCTTCTTCGCTATCGCAGACAGTAGAACTGACTTTCCTGTAGAACGCCCACCAATAATCGACGTTAGATTGCCGTTTAGTAGCAAGCTCAAGTCCGCGAGATCGGCGTGTTTTACGCTAATGCTGTCCATAACCTGATATCCAGGTTTATCGTCAGGTAAGGTCTCCTGTACCGCAATTCTTTCGTCCTCCTCAAAAACAATTTGTCGGAGTCCTTCGAAGGTGGGATCGGCTTTTATCCAAGTGAAGCAGTTTCCAATACGATCCTTGATTTCTTCATCCACCGAAAATCGATGAGCATCACTGCAATCTAGCAACCTATCGTTTACGGCCTGTGCTTTGAGAATTTTCTTGGCATTGTGAAAAGCCCGTGGAGACTCAGCCGCGGTAAATACCAATTTAGCTTTATTGATTACATCTTTCTTAGTAGCTATAGATGCGTCCGTCCATTTCAGATCGGCCCATTCCGTCTTTCCAACTGCCGTCAAAAACTTATCCTTAAAACAGTCTTTCTCAAGAGATTTGAAAATCTGGTCAAGTTTAAGGTTAAGTCCGTTAAAACCCTCTTTGAGGTCAGAACCATATTTGGGAAGTTCGTCCTCCGGAATGGTTGCTTTGATTTCCCGGCCTAGTTCTTCGACACTTTCTCGTGTAATAGCTCGCGTCCAGGCCGTACCGTCCTTCTCTAAAACGTATGATTGTTCAAGTGTATTCAAAAACTGACTTCTTATAGTTTCCGTCGTCAGCTTATCCGAGAAAATAACGTGAAAATTGATTCGCTTTAGATCGCCAAAATCTATCCCGGCAAAACTGTCGATTCTGAATTCAACGACTGGAAGTAAAAGTTGAATATTCGGAAGACGCCCGTTTTTATCTTTCTCCTCTCTAAGCCGCTCGTAACCGTCGAGAAAGAGATAGTCGTTAACTCCAATAGCGACAAACTCAGGAGGCAAATTCTCCAAATCTGAGATATATTTTTCCCAAGTATCGGCGTCTGCACCGTAACCGTGGACGACAGATGAGGGCGTATGCACGTGCAAATCCCACTTGCGCCATTCGGAACCTCTTTTGTAATCGGAGTTGTAGGTCATAAATTAGGTGAGAGTGACTTCTCCACTCATTAGTTTCGGTAACAAAGCATCTCGGACAATCGTTAGTGATTGAATCTGCTTATTGGTCGACTTTATCTTGTTCCAAGTTTCGTTTGAGATAGAAACAAATTCTGCGACTCTCGCCTTTTGGGGGATTGGAAATTTTATTGCCTTGAGATTCTCTTGGTTAATCTTAGGTTGAACGGCCCCAGTTACGGCGTGCGAAATATCAGTATTTTGTAGAAAAATATAGAGGAAATAATTTGTGAATGGCTCCTTCGCTTGAAGAACGTGAGCGTGATTATTTACCCAGAATTTTCCTGTTGGCAGTTGAAGGATGGGTTTCCCATCTTCCGTTTGAACTGTCCCGTCTTCGCCCATCAGCAAATATTCGCCATCAAAGATATAGTCATTGACGAAATCCATGATTGACGCGGCTCCGTAGTATGGGTACAAGTCACCCCCTTTCATTTTGTCTCTTTCCATTGCGGACACAGGAATTCTTTTGCTGTCATAAATCGAGATCACATCTCCCAACTTTCCCATTTCCCAACTATCTTCGGCTTCTTCGATGAACCATTGGCGGAAGAGGGTTTGGGCTAGGGATTCGAGGGTTTTGTTTTGGCGGTGGAGCAGATCGATCTTATCGTCCAAACTGCTAAGAATTTCCGCGATGGCTTGTTGTTCGGGAAGCGGCGGCATTTCAAACTCGTAACTCCGAATTGTTGTCGGCGACGTGTGCATAACGGACATTCCTGTTGCCGAACCAGCAATGAAGCCTTGGTACGAATTCGTGCGCATGACCCAATAAAGAAAATTCAAATCGGCTCGTTCAGAAATACTTGTTACGAGTCCAATTCTTTGATTGTGAAGAAAGCGTTTATTCGGTAAATTCGGAATTTTCGCCGAATAACCGAGGGTGTCAGTTTCTTTACTAAGATCGGTCATCGTAACGACAAGATCGCCCGTCCGCAAAACATAGTCGCTTGGAGCGGCGTCGTGGAAATATTTCAGTTTTCCAAGTTTGAAACCACCTCCATAATTAAAATTTCCCGGTGTAACAAGTATTTCGTCCGACGATTCAGTGGAAATCGCCGAACCGGGGAAAGCGTAGCCGTGTTTAATATTAATCAGTTCGCCTAGCTGAACTCTTTGCCATTCACCCATTCGGCGCGACCTCCAATTTGATGTTGGAAAGATTCGCCTTGATTCGATTGTTCAAATCTTCTTCCTCTGCCATCTGGCTTTCGAGTTCGGCTTTTAGAGAAGCAAAGCGTTCGGCGAAATTGAAATCGTCTTCGTCATCGGCGAGGCCGACGTATCTGCCGGGAGTTAGGACAAAACCTAATCTTTCTACTTCGGCGATCGATTCGCTTTTGCAGAATGCGGGAATGTCTTCGTACTCGGCTTCGCCGGTTCGCCAGTTGTGGTATGTTCCGGCGATCTGTTTGATATCTTCTTCGGCGAGGTCGCGGTTCTTTCGGTTTATTAGAAAGCCGTGGTTGCGGGCGTCGATGAAAAGGATCTGGCCTTTGCGGTGCTGCTTATTTCTTCGCAGGAACCAGAGACACGCGGGAATCTGTGTGTTTAGAAACAGTTTGGTCGGAAGATTGACGATGCAATCGACCAGATCGTTTTCGATAAGGGCTTTTCTGATCTCGCCTTCGTTATTTGTTTTGGATGTAAGCGAGCCTTTGGCAAGAACAAATCCGGCCAGACCGTTTGGGGCGAGATGGAAAAGGAAATGCTGTATCCACGCGTAATTGGCACCATTTACCGGCGGCGGCAGATTTTTGCCGAGAACGCGCCAACGGGCATCATCACGCAGAAGCTCGCCGCTCCAGTCGCTGTCGTTAAACGGCGGATTGGCAATGACAAAATCGGCTTTCAGGTCCTTGTGGGCGTCATTGAGAAACGAGCCTTCGTTGTTCCATTTGACGTTTGAGCTGTCGATGCCGCGAATAGCAAGATTCATCTTCGCCAGCCGCCACGTCGTCTGATTGCTCTCCTGCCCGTAAAGCGAAATGCGGTCTTTCGGATTTATCTTTAGACCGTTTCCGTTTTTGTATCTGTCCTGATGAGATTCGATAAATTTCTCGGACTGAACAAACATTCCGCCGGAACCGCAGCAAGGATCGAACACGCGGCCTTCGTAAGGTTCGAGCATCTCGACAAGCAGCCGAACAACACTTTGTGGCGTATAGAACTGTCCTGCTCCTTTTCCCTCGGCAAGAGCGAACTGACCAAGGAAATATTCAAACACATGGCCAAGAATATCTTTGCTCTGCGCTTCTTTTGTACCGAGGACGGCAGAACTAATGAGATTGATCAGTCCGCCGAGACTCGCTTTGTCCAGTTTTTCCTGTGCAAAGACTTTCGGCAAAACTCCGCGAAGCGATGCCGGATTATCTTTCTCGATAGCCTCCATCGCATCGTCGACATCTTTCCCGATAGTCGGCAAAGTCGCACGGCCCTGAATCCATTTCCACCTCGCCGATGGCGGCACATAGAAAACCTTTTCCGCCGAATACTCGGTCTTATCCTCAGGATCAGCACCTTCGGCCTTCATCTCAGGCGAGGAAAGCTTTTCGTAAAGCTCTTCGAACGCGTCCGAAATGTATTTGAGAAAGATAAGCCCGAGCACAATATGCTTGTACTCCGCCGCGTCCATATTCTTACGCAGCTTATCCGCAGCTTTCCAAAGCTTCTTCTCCAAAGGCTCGTCGGTTTCTTTACTAGGTTTTTTGGGCATGATGAAAGGTTTGTCGAAGTTTAGCCGAAAAGAGGTTATTAACCAAGAGAGACCGTGTTTTGTGGGACGCCGGACAGGCGCGAAAAAAAAGTATTGACAACAATGTTAAACGGAATTATATTGTGAATGAGTCTTACGGAAGCCTCCCCAATTTTCCCTCTCGCGTTCCGGCAAGCAGTTCCCGCCTAAGAGTAAATCAAATAAATTGGCAGCGTTTTTTTCCGCAGACTTCTTTTAAACTAAATTGAAAGGAGACGTATTTCTATGCCCAAAAGATACTGGTGGCCGACAACTTTGGCCGACCAATTGTTATTAGTGCAGAATTTTAACGCCAAGATCGGTCTTTATCAGGCTGCTCTTGGATGGACGACGCCGCAAGTTGCGGCTGCGACGGCGGTGTGCGATTTCTTTATCGCGGCGCTGAACTATGCGGACCAGGCAAGAGCGACGATGCAGGCCGTTACGGGTTGGCGCCAAGAGGTTTTCTATGGCGAACCAACGGGCGCGCTGGCACCGGTGGCTCCGCCATTCGTCGAACCGCCTTCGCTGACCTTTACACGCGGAGTTGTGACACAGTTTCAGGCGCTACGCGAACAGATAGTAGCGAACCCGGGCTATACGGACAGCATGGGTGAAGATCTTGGGATTGTAGGTGCTGAAGTCGGGCCGGAACCGGAAGTAGATGTAATGCCGAACCTGAAGACCTCGGCGGGTTCAAGCTATTCGGTTAGTCTTTCGGGCAGCATGCAGGGCTTTGACGCGATGCGTGTGGAATATGCACGCGAAGGCGAGGCCTTTGCACCCGTGGCTTTCTTTACTAATATGCCAAACTCTTTCACCGTCACGCCCCAAACTCCAGGCGACCCCGAAAAAGGCCGCGTCCGCGCCGTCTTTATCAAAAAGAGCGTCGAATACGGCAACTGGTCTCCGGACTATCCGGTTACTATTTCTTAAGTGAACAGTTAACAGTGAATAGTGAACAGGGGAAAACGCAGGCTGAATGGTCTGCTTTTTTTTGTTTGCAGTGAATAGGCGGCGGCGGCGTAGCCGCAGGACTTCTAAGAGGACTAACGGAAAAGCTGAGCTTTTCCGCTCGGCGAATGGCATAGCCAGTAAATCCAGATTCCCCGTCCAGTGTCCACTGTCCACTATCAACTTTCCACTGTTACCGCTTATACTTTGGTAACAAACAATTATGAAAGAAACGGTAAGAGTTGCGGGTGGGCAGGGGTTTTGGGGTGATCTGTTGACGGCTCCGGTCGATCAGGTGCGGAATGGCCCGATTGATTATTTGATGCTCGATTATCTGGCTGAGGTCACGATGAGCATTATGCAGAAACAGCGTGCGCGCGACCCTCAGGCAGGTTACGCGAAAGATTTTGTAACCCTTATGCGCGAGATCTTGCCGGATTGTGTTGAGAAAGATATTAAGGTTCTTTCCAACGCGGGCGGCGTAAATGTTCCTGGCTGTGCTGAGGCGATAAAAGAGACGGCACGCGAGATCGGGCTTGGCGGAAAGGTGAAGATCGGCGTCGTGACGGGCGACGACATTCTCGGGCGGCTGGACGAGTTCGCGGCGAACGGCACCGAGATCGTCAATATGGAAACCGGCGAACCGCTGGCCGCTATCCGCGATAAGGTTCAGGCGGCAAACGTCTATCTCGGAGCCGCCGGGCTGGTGGAAGCTCTCGGCAAAGGCGCACAGGTCATTGTCGGCGGCCGTCTGACTGATACGGGCCTCACGCTTGCTCCGCTGATGCACGAATTCGGCTGGAAGTTTGACGATTGGGACAAAGTCTCCGCCGGAACCATCGCCGGGCACATTATCGAATGCGGCGCACAAAGTTCGGGCGGAAATTGCCAGTACGAATGGCAGTCGATCCCCGACATGGCGAATATCGGCTTCCCGATAATCGAAGCCGTCGCCGACGGAAGTTTCATAGTCACCAAACACGACGGCACCGGCGGTCGCGTGAATGTTCAGTCGGTAAAGGAACAGCTTCTGTATGAAATGGGCGACCCGAAAGCTTATATAACGCCCGATGTGGTCGCGGATTTTTCTTCGATCCATCTCGAAAACGGCGGCGAGAACCGCGTGAAGGTTTTTGGGATAACAGGAAACCCGGCAACCGAATTTTACAAAGTCTCGATCGCATATTCCGCAGGCTGGAAGGCCGTCGGCACATTAGTATATTCGTGGCCCGATGCGTATGAAAAGGCTCAGGCCGCAGACAAAATATTGCGCGAAAGGCTGGAACGACTTGGGCTGAAATTTGATGTGACCTTAACCGAGTTCGTCGGCGTCAACGCCACACACGGACACCTTGGAGCGGGGACACTCTTGTCCCCATCGTCATTTGCGCCTAACGGACTTATCGAACAAATCCCCGAGGTCCAACTCCGCTTCGGCGTCCGCGGCCAAAGCAAAGCAGACGTGGAACGTTTTACCAAAGAACTCGCACCGCTCATCCTAACCGGGCCGCCCGCCGTTACCGGCTTCGCCGGCGGAAGGCCGAAAGTAGAAGAAATAATGGCTTACTTCCCTGCTCTGATTCCAAAGAATTTGATCGAGACGAAAGTGGAGATCGTCGAGGCGTAAAAAGATTGTAATTTCGTAGCCACAAGGATACACTTAGAGTGATTGACGTTCGGCAAACTGAACCTTTGCGAAATGGCTGGTGAAACTTCGTGACTTGCGAGCCCGAGCGAGGATTCAGGCAAGAATTGACCGGCTCGAACTGGGAAATGCGGGCGATGTAAAGCCTGTCGGCAAGGGCGTATCGGAGATGAGAATTGACTATGGTCCCGGATACCGCGTCTATTTTACTCAAAAAGGGTCTGAGTTGATAATACTCCTCGTCGGAGGCGATAAGCGTTCACAATCACGAGATATTCAGAACGCAATTGAGATTGCAAAAGAATTATTAGTTTATGGCTAAGATAAAGACAACTAAATACGATGTCGCAGAGTATCTAAATACGCCCGAAGAAATGGCGGCATATCTCGAAGCATGTCTGGAAGAAGCAAATGGCGATGCCGCATTTGTCGCAAGAGCCCTCGGCAATATCGCCCGAGCCAAAGGCATGTCCGAGATCGCCCGCGAAACCGGCCTTTCCCGCGAGAGTCTCTACAAATCCCTATCCGGCGAACGCAGCCCAAGCTTTGAAACCGTGTTGAAAGTTATAAACGCCCTCGGTCTAAAGATCCACGCCGAACCAGCTTAATCTGTGATGAAGATCAATGACGATCAATTATTATCCCGAGACTGATTCGCTCTACATCGACCTTTCACACAAAACAAGTGTCGAAAGCCGCGAGGTGTCCGAAGGCGTTGTTCTCGATTACGACGAAGCGGGCAATCTTGTTGGCGTTGATATCGACCACGCAAGCACCAAACTCGACATGCGCGAGATCGTCCTCGGCCGTCTGCCGCTCATTACCGCTCAAGTCATTGCCTAGGGGCGTTCGCCTGAGTTTCGCATCGGCGGCCGCCCAAGGGTCGAAGAAATAATGGCTTATTTCCCGGCTCTGATTCTAAAGAATTTGATCTAGACGAAGGTGGCGATCGTTGAAGCGTAGTCGCCGAGCGGAGAAGCGGTGCTTTTCCGCCTCGGCGAGAAGAACTATTTTTCCAAGAACTTCGCGATTCCCTTCTGACAATCTTCAGTCATGCGTGCCGTGGCGTTGACTTGCGCCCCCTGTTCGATTGCGGCGTCGAATGTTAGTGCTTCGATGTCGTAAAGCAGGCGTTTCGTCATCTGGACAGCGGAGGCGCTGAGTTTTTCATATTGCTTTGCGATCTCGATGACCTCCGAGTCGAAATGTTCGTCGTGAATTGTGCCTTCGACGATGCCTCTGTCGCGAAGTTCGCCCGCACTTATTTCGTAACCAAAAGTAAGAGTTGCAAAGGCATCCTTTTCCGACATGTTTCGGCGCAGTATGGCTGCGACCATTGCAGGGACGAAACCGATTTTGACCTCAGGGAAGCCGAACCTTGCGTCATCGTGTGCAAAGATCAGATCGCAAGCCAGGGCCAGCCCGAATCCGCCAGCCAATGCGCGTCCGCGAACCGCCGCTATCACAGGCTGACGAATATTTCGAATAAGTTGGTACAACTCAGCAAGCGACCGCGCGTCTTCGAGATTTTCTTCATACGAAGCGGTCGCGATCTTTTGCAAAGCCGACAGATCAGCACCGGAACAAAAATCCTTTCCCGCGCCGCGAATCACTATCGCCCGCAGAGAATCGTCCGCATCGGCTTCGCGCAAAGCGCCTTTGAGCTCCGCGATCAAACCGTCATTCAGCGCATTGCGCTTGTCTGGACGATTCAGCGTCAGCAGTTTTATCGCGCCGGTTTGTTCGATCAGCAGATCCGCCATCTATTTTTTATTTGATCGCCGACGCGATCTTGAGCAAGTGTTCTGTAAAGCCATCCAGGGTCTTGGCGGCGATCAATATCTGTTCTTCGGCTTCTTTCCAATCACGCTGTTCGATTGCTTCCCTTATGCCCGGCAAAGTTTTCACGCCGTAACCTGTGTAAAACCCCGGAGCATATATTTGATGACGGAACCAATCTCTTCGGGGCAAACCTTGCGTCCGCGTCAAAAGGCGTTCGGTCTGGATCAGCATGGTATCCAGTTCACTTTGCTTTGCAGGAGCGATCTGTTTCCCCTTGAGAGCCGCTCGGACTGCTTTCGCAGCAGCATTGAGCTTTGTGATCGAAGCTTGCAGCGGAGCGAAGTTCAGCGAAGGCACGGCACCTTTCTGTTTCGGAACAACAAATATCTGAGTCGGATCCGAAACATCCTTTAGCATTCCGCTCGCTATCAACTGGTTCATCGCCTTTGTTTCTTCACGCATTGTGTCCGTAAGGCGGGAAACTTCTCTGGCATAGCCACTTACCGTTTCCGCAAAATTGCCGAACTCAAAAGGAAGCGTATCCGCGTTTGCCAATCTCAAGGTCGCGTGGCCGCAAACCTTAGCGAGAGCGACGCCGTAAACATTTCCCGGATCGCCGAAACGCATATAGTGTTCGAACGTATCGTAGATCGAATGATAAGATCCGCCGCCGTCTTCGCCTCCGAAACCAATGTTTAGCGACGCAATTCCCAAATGCTGTAGAAACGGCGTGTAGTCGCTTCCCGAACCAAGCGGAGAGATGCGCAGGTCGCTGCGTTCCGTCGCGTCTTTTCGAGCGGTCGCTGGGCCGTTGACGATCTGATTTGCACGGGTACGTTCCCAAACGCTAAGTTTCGTCTGCGGGTCTGGAACATCCTTGCCGATCTCATTCACAAACTTCTCAAGAGTATGCGAACCGCCAATGCCAAGAAATCCGCGTCCGGTATTGTCCGTATTGATATAGACCGCGGCCTTTTGCCGCAGCTCGTCGGCGTGCGTTTCCACCCATTCCGTCGAACCGATCAAACCTTCTTCTTCGGCATCCCATGAGGCATAAATAATCGTTCGCTTTGGCTTCCAACCAGTTTTGGTAAGCTCGCTCACACCACGCGCTTCTTCCATCATTGCCACAAGCCCGCTGATTGGATCGTTTGCGCCGTTGACCCAAGCGTCGCGGTGATTGCCGCGGATGATCCACTGATCCGGACGCTCCGCACCGGGCATTTTGGCGATCACGTTGTAGATCGACTTCATGTCCCAGTTGAATTCGAGCTTCATTCGAACCGTCGGTGTCTTTCCGCCGAAATGATAGGTCAGTGGAAGAGCACCGCGCCAAGCATCGGGCACGACAGCTCCATCGAGATTTTTCAGCAGAGGAAGAGCATCGGAATACGAGATCGGAAGGACCGGGATTTTGGTCAGGGTCTCCGCGTCTTTGATCGCAACTCTTTTTGCATCGTTGGTTGCCCCGATACCCTTGGTCAGAGGGTCGCCGGGATAAAGCGGCATGTCCATTACCGAACCGCGTTGAACACCGTTCTCATTTCGATAGGCTCCTTTCGGATAAACATCGCCCTGATAGTAGCCGTCGTTTCTAGGGTCTGAATAGATGAGACAGCCAATCGCACCGTGTTCTGCCGCCACTTTGGGTTTAATTCCACGCCACGAACCGCCATAACGCGAGATCACGATCTTCCCTTTTACATCGATTCCGCGTTTCTCAAGTTCTTCGTAATCGGCGGGCGTGCCGTAATTTACATAAACAAGCGGCCCGGTCACGTCGCCGTCTATCGAATACGCATTGTAAGAAGGAAGCTGCTCGCTCTGTTGTGAGGTGGTCGAGTCTCCGTCTATCGCCGGTTCATTCAAACGCAAGGTGAACTTTTCGGGTGCGGTCATTTCGACAATGCGAGTTTTCGGCGTCGGAAACAGCACCTGAAATTCTTCGAGCTTCGTATCGTATCCCCACGAGCGGAACTGGGCCGCGATAAAATCGGCATTCTCTTTGTTATATGCCGAACCGAGATGATGCGGTTTTGCGGTGAGCCGCTTCATCCATTCGCGTAGATTGTCAGTTTTCAAAAAGCTATCGAATTTGGTTTCGAGATCACGTTGCTTCGCAGACGACGCGGCGGAGAACCCGAGGATCATGCTCTTTTCAACGCCCGCCGATTGCGCAAGAACGGATGAAGCCAACGAGAACGAAATAAGAACACGAAGGAACTTGCCTTTCATTTATTACCTCAAGATGTATTTGCTAAAAGTGCTTTAAGAAAGTCCTAGCTCGGACGCTTCTGAATCAGAAAGTTCAATGCCCATTCGCAACAAAGCCGTCGAGAAAGTTTTGCCCTGAGCGTCGGTCATCAAACTAAGAGTTCCGCCGCCGCCGAGCGATTCGTGCAGCAGAAAATTTAGTGCCTTCAGATTTGGCAACTCAAACCGTTCGACATCGCCTTTGACCATCGGCCCGAAATGTTTCTTAACAGCTTCGGACGTAACCTCACGAACCAATATCGGATACGCTTCTTCTTTCAACGCGATCAAACCGACGTTGGCCGTGTCGCCCTTGTCACCCGACCGCGCATGCGCGATTTTTACAAGTTGGACATTCATAAGGTAGTAGATTACAGAATTTCATCAACAAAATCGAAACTCGTCTCGATACGGCTTACCACGCCGATACGCAGTGCTTCGTCGGAATTGATCGGAGCCGCCGTGAAAAATAATTTTAGTGCATTTGCTTCGCCTATCATTCTCGGCAACCGTTGGGTTCCGCCCCACCCGGTAATAATTCCGAGACCGGCCCCGGGATGGCAGAATGTCGCATTGGGTGTAGCGATACGCTGATCACAAGCAAGTGCAAGATCCAATGCGCCGCCGAAACAGTAGCCGTTGATGGCGGCGATAGTCGTCGTGGATGAGGCTGCGATCTTGTTCATTAGCCGCTGACCTCTCTCGGCGAATGCTTTTGCGCTGTCCGCATTCAGCTTCGAAATTTCCCGCAAGTCTGCACCCGAAGCAAATATGTTGTCGGTTCCTGTGAAAACGATCTCGCTGACCTCCGTATCCTTCTCGACTTCGTCCAAGATCGTTTCGAGTTCGTCCAGAACGAAAATCGAAAGCGGATTTCGCATCTCGGGGCGCGTGAACCGTATCACGGCTTTCCCGCTGGATATGGTCAGTTCAATTGCGTTAGACATATTCCCGTCGCACACCGATAATAGCCCTATGTTTCGAACCGACAAAGCTCATCCGTGGCACGGCATTCCAATCGGCGAGAATGCTCCGGCGGAAGTAACTGTATTTATCGAGATCGTCCCGAGCGATACTGTTAAATACGAGGTCGATAAAGAGACCGGCTTTCTAAAGATCGACCGTCCGCAGCAGTATTCAAATGTAGTGCCCGCGAACTACGGTTTTATTCCGCGTACCTATTGTAATGAACGGATCGCGGAACTAGCTCGCACTCAATCTGAAATCGCGGTGAGCGGCGGTGATCGTGACCCGCTGGATATTCTAGTCCTTAGCGAGCATCACATACCGCGCGGTGACATTATATTGAAGGCTAGGCCGATCGGCGGCTTTTGTCTGGTGGACGGCAGTGAGGCCGACGATAAGATAATTGCCGTACTAAAAGGCGATAAGGTTTTCGAGCAGTACACCGAAATATCGCAACTGCCAATCGGCATTCTCAAGCGATTCGAACATTATTTCTTGACGTACAAGAGTCTGCCCGACGAACCGAACAAATGCGAGATCGCTTTCTCCTATGGTCGTGAACAAAGCTATGGCGTGATCCGTTCGGCGCAAACGGATTACGATCAGATGATTCAAACAGAGGCTTCCACCGAGTTATCTTGATCTATCCGAAATTTTCTTCATATGGAAGATCAAACACCACCGGCAATTTGCAAAATATGCGGGTCGGATAAATTGCTTCCACTTTTCGAAGCTCAGGATCGGCTCTCAAGCCCGGCGAAAGAATTTCCCGTTGCCAGGTGTCCTTCGTGCGAAGTATGGTCAACCTTGCCTGATATGTCGGAATCTGAGATCGGTGAATATTACCCGGTCGATTATTGGGGTACCGAACCGACGCAGGAATGGGTTATGCGTTCACAAACGGCGAAATTGGATCTTTTGAAAGCCTTTGGACTTCATTCAGGAAGAATCCTGGATGTGGGCTGCGGTTCCGGCTTTTTTCTCCGTGCTCTTGAACCTGACAAATGGAACAGGTATGGAGTGGAGACCGGTACCGAAGCTGTCAATGCAGCCAGAAAACATCTGAGCAGCGACCGGATCTACGAGGGTCAGATCTCCTCGCTTGCTCCTACTGTCGGATTATTCGATGTCATTACACTATGGTCGTGTTTAGAGCATATGAATGAGCCGGTTCGCGAACTGGCGGCGGTTCGAAATCACTTAAAGCCGAATGGTGCAATAATAATTCAAGTCCCAAACGCAGGATCCTATCAAGCACGGTTTTTCAAAAATGACTGGTTCGCACTTGACGTTCCCAGACATCGACATCATTTCTGCTTGCCCGCCCTTAGATCGATCCTGGCTCCCTATGATCTCGAAATTATCGCCGCTACGACAGTGTCGCGCGAACACAATCTTCATTCTCTGCGACAGAGTTTGAAGTCGCGACTCCGGCGTTGGGGGAACCTCCACAAGGGAATCTATTTATTAGTGAAACCATTCACTTGGCCGTTCGATCGGATCATGTCGCAACTTGGAAAAGGCGCGACCATCACGGTCGTAGTAAAAACACACGATTCAATAGCACACGACTGAACAAATCAATACGTTTTCTCCTTATTTTGTATCAAATCATGACAGGCTGTTTCTCTCACAATCAGCTAAACAACTGATACATAAAGGCTTACTTACTGGCACACGTCTTGCGATTGTGAGGGCGTTGTATAAATTGTTTGAGTTGAGGAGAACACATATGCTTTGGACAATATTGATCGTTTTATTAGTTCTTTGGGCACTAGGTTTTGGTATCGGGGGAGCATCTATTGGACCATTGGTTCATCTTTTGCTCGTCGTAGCGTTGGTCGTTTTGATCGTTCAGTTGGTAACAGGACGGCGTCCGGCGTAGCCAAATGAAACGAAATGGCGGGGTCCAAACTTGGGTCCCGCCAATTCCCCTTGAGGAACAGAATGAACTCCCCGCCGCGAATTTTATATGTTGACGACGATCCGGATGGATGCGACATGATGTCGATCCTGCTTCGCGATTGCTTCAACTATGCGGTCACCGCTGCCGCTGACGGACGCGAAGCTCGAGAATTGATCTCCACTCAGGATTTTGACCTTTTCCTGCTCGACTACTGTTTGCCGGATATAACCGGCGTTGATCTCTGTCAGTCGATCCGCCAATTGAATGCGCATGTGCCGATCGTGATCTACAGTGCTCTCGACCGCGACATCGACCGCGAAAAAGCGATGGCCGCCGGTGCATCAAAATATCTCATCAAACCAGACCAGCTTGACTCGCTGCGTGCCGAACTTGATCAATTGCTGATCCAATCTTCTAGTAACGAAATGGACCAGGAGATTCATAGTTCTGTCGGCCACATGGCAACACGCCCGAAACGCAAGGCATCCGGAATCGTTTAGAACATGATCGGCGGCAAAAACAAACCGTTGTGTACTTGGTAAAAAGCGCCGAACCGGATGATCGATAAGATGTTCCGATTCAGCGCTTTCAATGTTCAGACCGACCACGGCGTCCTACCGTAATCGAATTACTCAGGGTCTATTTTACATTCGCATATGCGTTCGAGTTTGCATTCGCATTTGAGTTCGCGTTCGCGTTTGCTTTGGGAGTGGACACAGGAGGATTCTCCAGGTCGCAACTGGGCTTGCATAAACCGCCGGGACAAGCAATGTCAGGCCATTCGCATGAGCTCCATTCGAAACCTTCAACTCCATTGAAATTTTTCTCATTGACCGTGTCCAGTGTGCCCTTTTTGACAAAGATCACCTTAACTTTGCACTTTCCGGTGACCAGTTCATCAATACCCTTAATAAACTTTTCCATGAACTCAGCGTTCTTGTTGCTGTCTGTCGAACCACTCTTTAGGTCACTTATTCTTCCCTCGACCAGCACTACAAAAAGTCTGTCATCAGCGAAAACACGATATTTAAAAACCTTGTCCAGCTTAGACCCAATGTTGGCATTTGAGTCCCGATGCTCCTGAAGACCGGCGTTTTGGACTAATTGATCGATAGCGGTTTCTAACCTGGCTACAGATCCGCAGCCGCGGTCCGCCTCAGTCCCGGTCTGAGTGTTTGCGTCTGACTTGACATTTGTATTCTGCGTTTCAGTTCCGCAAGACATCACCCAGATAATCGTCGACAAACACAATAGGCCGAAAGTAATTCTCAAAAGTTGTCGTTTCATTCTTCCCTCCTCTAGGGTTCATTTAGTCAACATTGTGATTAGGTTGGTTCGCGTTTGTTTTCCAAACACGATCGTTTTGCTGTCGGGCGACCATGAAAGGCTTGAGATCAAAACCTTCGGGTCGTTCTCGACCAGCACTCTTTTTGGAGTTCCGCCCGCGGCGGCAACCGTCCAAAGAGCTGTTAGATCATCCAGGCGCGTAACGAACCCGATCGTTCGTCCGTCTTTGGACAAATGAATATTGTGAAAGTACGCATTGTTCAGCGTGTTAACAAGCCTTCCTTCACCGCCGCTGAGTGGTACTGAATAGATCAGCGACGTCGGAGGTGTAGCCGAAAGCTCCCTTGGATTTCCCTTTTTGGCGATAAGAACATTTTTGCCATCATTCGAAAGTCCCAGCAGCCTGAACGAAACTGCGGAATCGTAAACGGTATTGCGTTCACCCGAAGTGACGTTATTAAGCGACAGTCGATAGGCTGTTTGCCCCGGCTGCGATGCTGTGACCGTCGAAGCGATCAAGAGTGAATTCGGATCGCGCGTCAAAATGACCGACGTGAGTTTCTCATTCTCTGCCGAATCGGCTAAATGGGTAGTTTCGCCCGAACCGTCTGCGAACGCCTTCAGAATACTTTGTCCATTTTGTGGAACGAACGTAACGCTTGCGTCATCGGGTGACCACGAACGGTTTGCCGAATTGATCGTCAGATAAGGCGTTGATGTGTATCCGGGAGTTATCACCGTATCTGCGATCTTCATTGCATCAGACCCGTCGGGCTTTACGCTCCAAAGGCTAATCCCGAGATCACTTCGCTTGAAAAATGCGACCCACTGTCCGGAGTTCGACCAAATCGGAAAAAACCCGTCCGCCGAAACCATCACTGCCCCACCGACGTTTACCCTGGACTTGACCATGATCGACCCGCGATACGGCCTGTCCGATTGAATGACAGATTGGTAAGCAACGCTTTTTCCATCTGGCGAAACATCGGCCCAATATTCCGACGTCACGTCGTTCGCAATTACCGACTCAGTCGAATCCTGAGTATTCACCATCCAGAGGTCAGATGTGTCACTGACTGAACTGGTCAGGAATTTTGTGCCGTCGTGCGATATGTCTTGCAGATAAACATCGGAAGGCCCGTTGGATATCTGAACCGGTTGGGTGCTCAATGCGTCTGTGGCACGAAGCACCTGAAACACTCCATCGACCGTTCCGCTGAAAGCCAGCGAACTGCCGTCCGGCAGAAAATGAACGTAATCGAACTGGTCTTTCGATGTCGCCACTTCGGTCTCTGACCCACTGACACGCTCGCGTATCTTAAGTCTCCAAAGTTCTTTTTCCTGCATCGAATATGCGATCTTGCTTCCGTCGTCTGAGATCGTTATGGTACGCGGCCGGAGTGCGGCAGACGCAAAATCGGAGATCTGTTCACGTTCGCCGGAGCGTTCGCTTATGCGGAAAAGCTCGGTGCCTTCCTGAAAATATATAAACCCATCTTTGGCCCAGGTGATCGTTCGGGCGGACGCTCCGACCTTGCTGGCAAGCTGAACCTCTTGGCCGCCGGTGAACGCAGCACGCCAAATTCCCTGATTCTCACCGCGGACGGAAACAAAAGCGATCTCCTCACCATTCGGTGACCATACGGGATAGGCGTTGAAGAAACCGTTTTTAGTGACCTGGATCGAATCTCCGCCGACCGACGGTTTTGCCCATATCTCGGTCACGCCGCTCTTGCTCGACGAAAACGCGACCATCCGTGCATCCGGCGAAAATGACGCTGAGGCCATCAACTCACTTGCAACGCTGTTCCAACTGGTTATCGCAACCGCGCGGAACTGCCCTTCGCTCGGGTTCGAACTGCGACGGAAAAATCCGAAGTACCAGACGGACGCGATCACAGCCGCAAGAATTGGAAAGACCCAGATCCACCGCCGCGAAGACCTTTTCGGTTCGATCACCGAAGGGATAAGCGTTGCGCTTATTCTGGAGGCGCCGGTTATTCGGGCGATGAGAGACTTGTTGGCTAGTTCGTGTTTGAGCTCTTTCAGGTCGCCCTGCATTTCATCCATCGTCGCATAGCGTTCCTCGCGATTCTTTCGAAGCGCCTTATTGACTATTGCGACAAGAGCAGGTGGAGCATCATTTACATATTCGCCAAGGTCAACGACATCTTTGCTGATAATCGCGGCAATGACGTCAACCATGCTGTTTCCGGCAAACGGCGTTTTGCCGGTGACCATTTCAAATATGATTATTCCGAGACTGAAGACATCGCTGCGGCCGTCCAGCCTAATGCCGCGTGTCTGTTCCGGGGACATATACTGCGGCGTCCCAAGTATCAGGCCCGGCGACGTGACGACCACATCCAGCGTCTTGGCGTCGCGGTCGGGCGACGGCGAAAAGTGATTCCCCGTTTCTTTCGCCAGGCCGAAATCAAGCACCTTGATACTTTCATCGTGCCGGATCATTACGTTCTCCGGCTTCAGATCGCGATGAACGATCCCGGCCTTATGTGCAGCCTTCAGTGCGGATGCGACCTGTAATGCTATTTCGAGAGCATCATTTGCTTTAAGTTTACCTTTGCCTATACGGGCGGCCAGCGTCTCACCGTCAACGAATTCGCTCACGATGAACTGGTTCTCGTCAGCATCGCCGATATCGTGGATCGTAAGTATGTTCGGGTGATTTAGAGCAGAAGCCGTTCTCGCCTCCTGAGTGAACCGGCGCATTCGCTCGGGGTCCTTTCGAAACTCATTATTCAGGAACTTGATCGCAACCTGACGCTTCAGGCGCGTGTCTTCGGCAAGATAAACATCGGCCATTCCGCCCGAACCGATCTTTCTGATCAATTGATAATGCTGCGGCACAGACCTGCTGAGATCGCCCGTTCCGTCCGTAATTTCGACCGTCGCAGATCCGATCTCAAGATATTTTTCCACGGCCTCACGCAACTCTTCATCGCCATCACACGCGATCCGCAAATAGTCCTCACGCTCCTTCTCCGTCATCGAAGCACAGGTCCGCCCAAGCGCCCGAATACGATTTTCGCGTTGCAGATCCATATTTTACTGAAATTACAGAAATTAACTACGAATGAATTATTACACGGAACATGATTCTACCGAAAGAAATAGAGGGATAAATGACTGCGCCACAAACAAACGCATCGCATCAATTCCTTTCGGAATCGGATCCAATTCAAAGATGCCTCGACGGCTCGCGAACAACTGAATTAGTAGTGATGGTCAGAATATTTAGGCCACAGCTCGGACAATAATCGCCAAGACAGAATTCAGAAGTCACAATTCGGACGCCAGAATTCGCAATTCAGAATTTGAGAGCGAGAGCGGACGAATGTGAACAGTGAAAACCGAATAGTGAACGGCGAACAGGGACAGAGAGCAATTAATTATTCACCTAACTATCACTCAGACGATCTTCCAGGCCTTGTCGGTTTTTAGTAGTTTGCTCATTAGGGCGGCGTGGACGGCGTGGCCGGATCTTTCGGCGGTGATCTTTCCTTGCAGCGGCATTCCGAGCAGGGCGACGTCGCCGATGATGTCGAGGATCTTGTGGCGGACGAATTCGTCGTCAAAACGGAGCGGCGTTTCGTTCAGCATTCCTTCGGGCGTAAGGACGATGGCGTTGTCGAGGGAGCCGCCGAGTGCGAGATTTGCTTTGCGGAGCATATCGATCTCATGCGTGAATCCAAACGTGCGTGCCGACGCGATCAGCTTTCCGTACGAGCCGTTTTTCATTACGAAATGAAAAGATTGCCGCTTGATAAAAGGATGCGGAAAGTCGATAACGCAGTCGATCTCGAATTTATCCGATGGCTCGACCGACATCTTGCGTCCATCTTCTTCGAACTTAACTTGCTTTAATACCTTTAAGGTGCGGCGTGCGGAATTCAATTCCTTGATGCCGGCTTTTGCGATAAGCTCGACCCAATCTTCGCTCGAACCGTCGAGTATCGGAATTTCGATGCTGTCGAGTTCGATAAAACAATTATCTATACCCGACCCGCGTAAGGCAGAGAGAAGGTGTTCGCACGTCGAGAGAACGACGCCGCGTCGCATCAATGTGGTCGCGTAGCTGCAATGCGAGACGTATTCGACGGATGCGGGAATCTCGAAATTGTCGAGATCGGTGCGGACAAAAACGTAGCCGGTGTTTTCAGGTGCGGGCCGCAGTTTCAAATTAACGTCAACGCCCGTATGAAGCCCAACGCCCTTTACCTTTACCGCTTTTGATATAGTTGTTTGTTTTATCACCGCCAAATAACATTACAATCCGCGTGCCATTGGAAACGCATTCATTTGCGTTGGTTTTGATAACTTTTATCGCGCAAATGTGGCAATTTCACCACGGCGGTGTCGCAGAATTTACTATTCCGAAAGAAGAAATTACAATAATCAAATTGAGTGAATTCAATTTATGCCAGTTATTTCGATGTTTTACGGCGTCATCGTTCTGATGTACTATTTCGATAACAAACGCCATCATCTACCGCACATTCATGTTCAATACGGCGAGGAAGAGGCCGTAGTCACTATTCCCGACGGCGAACTTCTCGAAGGTTCGCTACGAAGTGCTAAGATGAAACTTGTGACGGCCTGGATAGAAATTCATCGGGAAGAATTGTTGGCGAATTGGGAGCTAGCAGTGAACGGGCAAGCTGTTTCCAAGATCGATCCGTTGAAGTAATTTTGGGAAATGAGGAAAGTAACGGCAGCTTTGGCGAATGACGATTTTACATTGAGACTGACATTCAATGACGGAACCGTGCGCCTTTTCGATGCAAAACCGTATCTGGAAAAAGGTATTTTTACCGAACTAAAAGATCTAAGGTATTTTAAGAATATTCATGTCGCCTACGGCACGGTTCACTGGGCGAATGAACAGGATTTTGCTCCGGAAACGCTATATTTGGAAAGCGAACTGATGGAGCTGAAAAGTTGATCTATGGCAATACAAACTGCGGGGCAAAAGACCGCGAGAGCGACTAAATTAAAGATCGAAGACCAATCAACGATCGCGCTTCCAAAGGGAGCTCACGAACATATTCAAAAGGTTTTGGATTATCTGCCGATCGAGCACCAACGCGGGCTTGAGAAGGTGAAGCTTGTCGATTTTATCAACGACCCCAGATTGAAAAATCTCGATGTGCCGATGAAAGGCGACCTGCCCGGGCTTTATCATCCGCGACAGCAAAACCAGAACGCATTCATCGAAATGTCGATGGGTGCGTTATTGCAGCCGACTGAAGGGTTTGCGAAAAAGTGGATGGCAAAGACCGGTTTCAAAACCAACGTCGCCGGGCTGATCTTCTCGCTCGTGGGTCAGCATTATCATTTGACGCTAAAACACTCGGTCAAAAAAACCAGTCTCGAACCGCAGATCCGGCAATATGCCGAAAAGAACTTGCGAACATGGAGCGAGGCTCAGAACAAGAACAGCATTCGCGGCAGGATATTCAAACCGTTTCGTCCAATACTCGAACGCTGGGCGAAGTGGCTGAATAAGAAAGCGGCGGCGGCACAGAAGGGGAAATAAGTCTAGGAAATCTGGTAAGTCCAGGAAGTCACCCGTCAATTACCTTCGCAAAGTTTGAAGGTCGCCAGACTTCCCTGACTTCCTAGACTTCCAAGACGAAAAGTTATGAATTATTGGTTGGTGAAACAAGAACCGGAATCGTATTCCTTTGAGATGTTTCAGAAGGATGGGAAAACGGATTGGACAGGTGTCCGTAATTTTACGGCGCGGAATAATCTGAAAGAAATGAAGGTCGGCGACAAAGTCTTCTACTATCATTCTGGCGGTGAGCGAACCGTCGTTGGTTTTGCGACGGTTAGCAAAGCGGCTTTTCCCGATCCCACTACCGATGAACCTCAATGGGTTGCCGTCGAACTTGAAGCCGGAAAGGCTGTGAAAACTCCTGTCACGCTTGCGGACATAAAGGCAAATCCAAAACTTGCCGAGATGAAACTCGTGAAACTTTCCAGACTCTCCGTCTCACCTGTAACAAAAGAAGAATGGGACGAGATCGTCGAAATGTCGAAGTAACACTTAATGCTAAAAGACGCCGTTGCCCACTACCACGAACTTCTCGGTGATAATGTTCTTGCCGAGGCTTCACTTGCGGCTCTTCAGGAAGGGTTGGAGAGTAACAAACTCATTTTCGGTGGACGTCCGCTGTCGCCTTATCTGCGTCCGCATTTTGTGACGGAAGCGGATTGGCGGCGAGTTAAATCAAAGTGCGAGACCATCTGGAGTGCGCTTCAAAAAGTGAAAGACGCGGCTGTGGCGGACGATGCGATTTTGGACGAACTCGGCGTTACGGAGATCGAAAAAGATTTGGTGAAGATCGATCCCGGTTACAAGCAGGTCTCGCCGACCGCTCGTCTTGATTCGTTTTTAACAGAAGATTCGTACAGTTTTGTTGAATTGAATGGAGAAAGCCCGGCTGGTATCGCATTTGCTGATTCTGCGTCCGAGATATTTCTAGGCCTTCCTGTGATGCAGAAATTCGCTCACAGTTATGAAATTGCCGGATTCGACGGGCGTCCGAAAATGCTGGGTGTTCTTATTGATTGTTATGAAGAATTTCTGGGCCGAACTCCGGAACGCAGCCCGACAATCGCCATCGTCGATCTGAAAGATCTCCCAACTATAAAAGAGTTCGAGCTGTTCAAGGAGTATTTCGAATCGCACGGTTACCCGTCGATCATTTGCTCGCCTGATGAACTGGAATTCAAAGACGGGTTTCTCAAGCATAAGGACGGAACGGTCATCGACATCGTTTATAAACGACTCTTGGTGAACGAATATCTTCCGATCATGGACGAAGCTCCTGCGTTGCTTGATGCATACCGGGCCGGTGCAGTTTGTATGGTAAACAGCTTTCGCGGAAAGCTGGTTCACAAGAAAGCGATCTTTGCCGTCCTGACCAACGAACGATATTCGCACCTTTTCAACGCCGACGAATTGGCCGCGATCGAGGCACACGTCCCGTGGACGCGCACTTTCCGTGCGGAAAAAACCGTGAACCACGGTCAGGATATCGATCTTGTGGAATGGACGCGGGCGAATTCCCAGAAACTCGTCCTGAAGCCGAATGATGATTACGGCGGCCATGGTATTTATATTGGCTGGAACGCAAGGTCTTCCGAATGGGATGACGCGATCAACGCGGCGCTGAAGGATGGCGATTATCTTGTGCAGGAACGCGTAAAGACTGCGAAGGAGCTTTTCCCGATGATCACCGAAGACGGCAGATGGGAAATGGCAGAGCAGTTAGTCGATCTCGATCCGCTGCTATTTAACGGCGTCGTCGGCTCGGCGTTTACACGTTTGTCTTCTAACGAACTCGCCAACGTCACCGCCGGCGGCGGCATGGTCCCGACGTTCATTATCAATAGAAAATAAATGAAAAGAAGATCTTTCGTACGCACAGTTCTAGCGATACTTGTCATGGCTGTGGGTTGCTCATTTTTGATTCAGGCTGATCGGATACACGCCACTCCGTCACCGCTATTTTCGCTTAACGAGCAGCCGATCTCGCGCTCAACGGCAGAACGCACTTCTCCCGCCTCCGTCAAAGAATCGTCGGTCGATCTAAGTATCTCCGCCCGATCTTTGTTAGTGCAGCCTGAGATCGAGTTTCCGCTTTTTGACGGCAAGCTTCACAAGGCAAAGCTGATTGAGTTGGAGCGGCGCGGCACGAATGATCTGACGTGGCGGGGAAAGATAGTAGGCAGCGAAGATGATGTGAGCCTTACGCTGAAGGGCGGACACATGGCCGGGCTGATCTATTCCGGTGATCAGGTTTACGAGATCGTGCCGAAAGGGCCCGACCATGTTTTGATGCAGCTTGATCAAGATCTATTTCCATTGTGTGGCGGCGCACCGACCGTCGCTGATTCAGGGAAAGCGGTTCAACGATCGGCTGGAGTTTCTGTGGACTCGGGTGACAGGATCGACGTCCTGGTGCTGTACACGGCGGCCGTAAGAAATACACTCGGCGGAACAGCACAGGCTCAGACCTTTGCACAACAAGCTATAGATTCGACCAATACGGCATACGCCAACAGCGGCATACGCCAACGAATACGACTGGCTTCGGCCTTGGAAACCACAATAACTGAGATCGGCACCTTGGGGGCAGAACTGTCGGCTATTGTTTCGGATGCAACGATCGCATCGCTGCGAGATCAGCATAAGGCGGATCTCGTGGCTCTTATTTCTAACTCTTCGGACAATTGCGGCATCGGGTATCTGAGTGCAGGAAATGCTGCCTTTGGTTTTACTGTAACAGCCCGAAACTGTGCGGTCGGCAACCTTTCATTTGCTCACGAACTCGGCCACAACATGGGGAGTCATCATAATCCTGAGAACGGTGGAGCCGGATCTGCATATCCTTTTTCTTTTGGCCACTACGTCAACGGCGTTTTTCGGACAGTAATGTCATACACCAACCCCTGTCCAAACGGGTGCCCACGCCGCCCCTACTTTTCGAATCCGGCGGTTCTTTTCAATGGGTTTCCAACCGGAATATTCAATGCGCGGGACAATGCACGTTCAATCAACCTTACGGCGGATTCAACAGCCGCTTATCGATACTCAGGGTCGAGCATCACTCTTGAGAAATACAATGGCGGCGATGGTGTTGCACTTCCGCGAAGAATTTCGCGCAGCATAGAGTGGTCTTCGGAAAACGTGGCCGGAAATGTGAAGATCGAACTTTCTCGAAATGGAGGGAGAACGTGGGAGACGCTGGTTGGAAATACAGCAAATGATGGTTCGGAAACGGTACATGTTTTTGGCAGACCAGTGAAAACCGGACGGGTCCGTATTAGCAGCTTGAATACACCCTTCGTCAGCGATTCGAGTCCAAACAATGTACAGATCCGCTGACCTCTCCAGCGCACCTTTAGCCATGAATACGAAAAGTGAAACGTCCCGGCTTCGAGCACTCACGGACGAATATCTGCGCCTGGAAAATAAGTTGAAGCTTGGCGGCGGGCCGGAGAAGATCGCGAAGATACATTCGCAGGGCAAACTGACGGCGCGCGAGCGCATCGATCTGCTGCTTGATAAAGACACGTTTTCGCAGGAGATCGGCTTGCTTATCGCGTATGACGAATACAATGGGCAGGCACCGGCGGCGGCGGTTGTGACGGTTGTTGGGAAGATACAGGGTCGGGAATGTGTCGTCGTTGCAAACGATGCCACTATAAAGGCCGGTGCGTGGTATCCCGAAACGATAAAGAAGATATTGCGTGCGCAGGAGATCGCGATGCGTAACCGCGTTCCGATCGTCTATCTCGTTGATTCGGCGGGCGTGAATTTGCCTTACCAGGGCGGTGTGTTTCCGGGGCAATATGGGGCTGCACGAATCTTTTATTACAACTCGATAATGCGGCATTACCTGAAAGTGCCGCAGATTTCGGCCGTGATGGGAATGTGCGTGGCGGGCGGAGCTTACCTTCCCGCATTGTCTGACGTGATCCTCATGGTCGAAGGCACGTCGTTTATGGGCCTCGGCGGAGCAAATCTCGTGAAGGGTGCGACAGGGCAGACCATTGATAACGAAACTCTCGGCGGTGCGATGACGCACAACGCGATTTCCGGGGTTGCTCACTATCGCACAAAAGATGAGCAGGAATGCATCGAAAAAATTCGTGCATTAGTGGCTGAACTGCCTGCTCCGGAAATGTCGCGCGTCTCCGTGTCCAAAGTCCAAGGTCCAAGGTCCAAATTTGAAAAACTCTACGAACTTTTACCAGAAGATCATCGTGCTCCGTACGATATGCACGCGGTCCTAGATACGTTCTTGGATGAAGGAGGCATCGATGAATTTCAGGCGGATTTTGCGAAAGAGATGATCTGTGGAACCGCGCGGATCGGCGGTATCCTCGTCGGCGTGATCGCAAATTCGCGCGGGATGTCGAAGAGCAAAAACGGCCCGCGGTTTGGCGGCATTGTCTATACTGAATCTGCCGAAAAGACCGCGTATTTTATTGAAAACTGCGACCGGCATTCGACGCCGCTGCTTTTTGTTCAGGACGTTTCCGGTTTCATGGTCGGTGCCGAGGCCGAACACAGCGGTATCATCCGAGCCGGGGCCCGCTTCGTCGAAGCGATGGCAACCGCACAGGTGCCAAAGATCGTGCTGACCGTTAACCACGCTTCCGGTGCGGGCTATTACGCGATGGCGGGACAGGGTTTCGATCCCGACTTTATCTTCTCGTTCCCGACCGGCCGCATGGGCGTGATGGAAGGCGATTCCGCTGCCGTCGCGATCCACGGCACGCAGATCGAGAAGCTAAAAGCGCAGGGGAAAGAACCGGACGCCGCTCTCATCGCCGAAATGGAAAAAGTCCGCGAAACCTACGACCGCGAGCTAGACGCAAAACACGCCGCCGCCCGCGGCCTTGTCGATGCGATCGTCACGCCCGAAAATCTTCGCGAGTCCTTGATCTTGGCTCTGCAGACGTGTCTCAACACCTCAACACCGCACATTGGCGCGTTTGTCCTTCCTAACCGCTAAACACGAAACTCGAACAGCATTTGTGACGCTCCAGATTCGCATTTTGTGATCCCAGTTATGCATTTTTTAGATCCAGTTACGCATTTTTGGATACGCGATTTGTGACGCTGGATAAATGAAGGTTTGGGTCCGAACGATCAAGTCAATTAAGTTGGGTACGGAAAACGGAATAACGTGAAAGAGTCAGCGAGTTAAAAGGTTGTCGACGGGATACCTGCGACATTAGGTCGAAAATTTGGAAAGTTCCAAGGACTACCAACGCAGCCGCCGTCGCTACCGCTCCCGGTTTTTACAACTCACCGTTCAATATTTGGCTGCGGGCTTCGACAATCCAAATAGAAGGACAATAGCCATCAGTATTAACCCCGCGAGGCGGACGAGACTATAGGTTTCCCATGTTTTCGCGCGGCGTGTCAGGTCGGCGTCGACGGTTGTACTGTAGGAAGATTGCATGATCGCAATTAGCTCGGGAACGAAAAATAGAAATGTTACAACGAGAACGACGATGTATCCGCCGAGGGTGATGGCGATGAAGTTACGGCGTTCAGTACGCCAGTTGAAAATCAGTGCGGACAAAAGCAGGATGAGCGTCACCGGATGGATGGGGATCCAAAATCTCTGTGCCGCGAGCGCGTATTCGCCCTGAAACATCGTGAGCGATGCCGGAACAGCCGATGCCCAAACCGGAACGACCGCAAGGTGTTCGTAAGCCGCTCCGCCGATGACGGTGATATGGCTAATAGCTCCGAGAATAAGAGTAAAAGTTGTTAGTTGCTGCATTTCCTTTCTCCAAGTGTTGTCAGGAAGTAAGGCGTGGAAATTCCGGTCAATATATCATCTGAATGCTGAAGAAAGAATTCAACCACGAAAATACACGAATCACACGAAAAGAAGAATCCGGTCACTACCAGCACCCCGCGCGGAGATGCTCCGGCACGGGCCCCGCCCGCTCGCGGTTCTGACATTACCAATCCGGAGTGTGGAACGTGCCTTCTTTGTCGATTCTTTGATATGTGTGTGCGCCGAAGAGGTCGCGTTGTGCCTGGATGAGATTTGCGGGGAGACGTTCGGATGCGTAAGACTTCAGATAGTTCAATGAAGTTGCGAATGCCATGCAGGGCACGTCGGCGGCGACGGCGAATTTCATTGTTGCTTTGAGCAGGCCTTGTTCGTTTCGAATTGTGTTTCGCAAAGCGTCTGCTTCTAAGATATTTGTAAGTTGCGGTTCCGCCTCGAATATTTTGCGGATGTCGCGGAGCAATCCGGCACGGATGATGCATCCGCCCCGCCATATTTTTGCGATCTCAGCCATATCGAGACCAAATCCCTTATCTTCCGACGCAGCCTGTAGCATAGAAAAGCCTTGTGCGTACGTAATGATGAAGGAAAGGTGAAGCGCGGATTCAATAAATCCAATGGTATCAGGTGCAAGGGTTTCATCAAGCTGAACGTCTTGCACAATTCCCAGCTTCTCAGCCAGCAAGACACGCTCCGCTTTGCGGGCGGAGATCTGCCGCATTGAAACAGCGGAATCTATCGTAGGAATCGGCACGCCGAGATCCATCGCGGCCTGCGAAGTCCATTTGCCGGTTCCCTTTTGACCGGCGGTGTCTAATATTTTTTCGACCAGCGGCTTTCCGTCTTCATCTTTTTTCCTTAAGGCGATGGACGTGATCTCGATAAGGTAAGAACTAAGTTCGCCATCGTTCCATCTCGCAAAAAGGTCGGCGGCTTTGTTGTCTGTGATTTGAAAACCCCGACGCAACAGGTCAAAAGCTTCGGCGATCAACTGCATCATTCCGTACTCGATGCCGTTGTGGACCATCTTTACAAAATGTCCCGCCGAACCTGTACCCATATACGCAACGCACGCTTCGCCATCAACCTTTGCCGCTACGGCTTCAAAGATCGGAGCAACGAGCTCGTAGTATTCACGCTTTCCGCCCGGCATTATGCTGGGGCCGAGACGCGCCCCTTGTTCGCCGCCAGAAACTCCGACGCCAAGAAAACCAATACCCTTTTCATCCAGATATTCCTCACGGCGTTCGGTGTCGGTGAAATGAGAATTCCCGCCGTCGATTATCAGGTCACCGGTTTCAAGATGCGGTAATAATTCTTCGATAACGGCATCGACGATCGGCCCCGCAGGAACGAGCAGCATTATTGAACGCGGAGCTTCGAGCTTTTCGATCAACTGTTCTGGTGAAGTCGCCACATCTACGTTCCACTCTTTTCCTTCTTCAAGCAACAGATCGCGCTTTGCGGTATCGAGGTCGTACCCGACGCAGGAAAATCCGCTGTCCGCTACATTAAGCAGAAAATTGCGGCCCATCGTTCCAAGTCCGATCATTCCAAAGTGAGCTTTCGTCATGAACCAATCTTAACGCAAAGGCGGTAAGCCGCGAAGCCGCGATAAAATCTGTCGCACAAATAGTTTTCCGTCTTTGCTGCTTCGCGTCTTTGCGTTAATCTTTTTTTGATGAACAGTTCACTTTTAGACACAATTCGCCCGACGACGTTTATCGAATCTTCAAAGCTGCGAGATCGTCTCGGTCTCGACATCACGATCGCGAACGAGACGTTTCAACATACGGGAAGTTTCAAGTTCCGTGCCGGATATAATGTCGCGCTGAATGTTCCAAATACCGAGATCATCGCGGCTTCGTCGGGCAACTTTGGGCAAGCGGTTGCGTATGCGTGCAAGCTTTTGGCAAAGAAATGCACAGTAGTTATGCCCGACACTTCTGCACAAGTAAAGGTCGATGCCGTAAGGTCCTTTGGCGCAGTTGCTGATCTGATCGACATTGCAAAAGTCTCGCGGAAAGGTCGTGTCGCAGAACTTTCAGCACAGAACCCGGACGCTTACGTCGCAAGCGCATACGACGATCAATTCGTTATCGACGGAAATGCGACGATCGGCGACGAACTTGCGAAGAAGGATTTTGACGTGGTGATAGTTCCCGTTGGCGGCGGCGGATTGGTCTCCGGGATCATCAATGGCTTACGACGAAACGGCAGTGATATGGAAGTTTACGCAGCCGAACCTCTGCTTGCGAACGATGGTGCCCTTTCCTTTCGAAAAGGCGAGGTTGTCGTGAATGAGTCAGAGCCGCAGACGATCGCCGACGGTGCGAGAACGCTGTCGCTTGGCAAACTGAACTGGCCGATCATCAAAGACGGTGTCGCAGATTTTATCGAAGTGTCCGACCAGAGAATCGCCGAAGCAGTGCGGATGCATTTTAGCCTGGCTAATTTGAAATGCGAACCGACCGGAGCGTTATCGCTCGGTGCGATCTTGGAGAATACTCAGAGATTCGCCGGAAGGAAGATATGTCTCGTTGTAACCGGCGGAAATGTTGATGCCGAGCTATATAAGAGCTTAATTTAGAGTATCGACGTTCCCTTACTTCGTGCGGGCTTCTGCATTTCTCTTGACGTAAATCCCAGAAAAACTGACGTTAAGCCCTCCGCATTTCATATTGTCTGAAACGATCAGGAAACCGCCGAGGAGATTTAAACGCGCTCTGCAATCAGCTTCGTTGTCGCCGTCTGAATAATTCAGCAAGCCGTTCTTGTGTTCAAATCGTCCGTTGAGTTCGCCGACGTGGACATTGTCACCGACGCCTTTCCAAACTGCTTCGCCGAATATGTTCACATACCCGCCAAGTTTGTGTGGTGAAATGCTTATCGAATTGTCGCCGTATTTCCATTCGCCGGTCCAGGCTGTTTCAGACGCATCCAGCAGCATCGCCGGGCGATCTATATCAGCGAGACGCAGCCAACCGACCGTCGGCGAACCTTTCGATGGACCAAACCAGGCGCAAGCGAAATTGCCGCGAACGCGATTTATCACGATCTGATCGCCACCGACTAGATATCCCTTACGTTTGCAGGAAGCATCGTTTGGGCATTTTTCCGATTCATCGCCGTAGAAATATGCGTGACCGCCTTTCCCTGTTTTGACTAAACCAAGGTTGAATGCCTTAGAATCGCGTGTGAAAAACCCCTCGCGGCACCAGTTGTCGGGATTGCCTGCAAGCTGCCCGAAACACGAACCCGCCAGAAGAATAATGAAGATCAACGCCTTCATTTGATCTCCTCTACGAACGTAACGCGGTTGATCTCGTGGAGCGTCGTCTGACCGGCAAAAACTTTCTTTACGGCGGATTCGCGCAAGCTGGACAGGCCTTCTTTTTCTGCCTGACGGCGTATCTCGGAACCGGGACGGCGTTCGATGATCATTTCGCGAACGGTGTCGGACATATCGAGAAGTTCGTGAATCGCGGTCCGTCCGCGATAGCCGGTGTGATTGCACGCATCGCAGCCGACATTCCGGTAAAACTCTTTTTTGCCGACATCTTCGGGCCGCAGACCGGATTCGAACAGCTCTTCGTTCGTTGGTGTGAAATGTCGTTTGCAGATCGGGCACAACAGGCGAACAAGCCGCTGGGCAAGAACGCAGTTCAGCGACGAAACGAAGTTATACGGCTCAACGCCCATGTTGAGAAATCGGCCGATTACGTCGATAACATTATTGGCGTGAACCGTCGTGAAAACCAGGTGGCCGGTCAGCGCGGACTGAATAGCGATCTGCGCGGTCTCTTCGTCACGGATTTCTCCGACCATTATTTTGTCCGGATCGTGACGCAAGATCGAACGCAAACCTCGGGCGAACGTTAATCCTTTCTTCTCATTGACGGGGATCTGCATGATTCCCTGCAGCTGATACTCGACCGGATCCTCAATTGTAATGATCTTGTCTTCTTCGTTGCGAATTTCATTCAACGCACCATAAAGCGTCGTCGTTTTACCGGAACCGGTCGGCCCTGTTACAAGGACCATTCCGTAAGGCTCTTTAATGTAGATGCGGAAGCGTTGTATATCTTCAGGGTCGAAACCCACGACATCAAGGCTCAGGTTTTTAAACTCTTCGGATATCTGTTCTTTATCAAGGATACGAATAACGCAGTTTTCACCGTACGCGGATGGCAGGATCGACACACGAAAATCGACCGTGCGGCCCTTGTATCGAACGCGAAAACGTCCGTCCTGCGGGATACGGCGTTCGGCGATGTCCAACTCGGACATGACCTTAATGCGAGATATCAGTGTTTGATGATATGCAATATCTATCGGATCGACCTTCGCGTAGAGAGCACCGTCAATGCGGAATTTGACGCGAACGTCGCGGTCGCCGGCCTCAATGTGGATATCCGATGCTCGTGATTCCATCGCGTTGTAAACGATGGTATCCACGAGCTTGATGATCGGCGACATGTCCGAATCCGTCGCCAAACGGTCGAGGTCGAGCACCTCATCGCCCTGGTCGGTTTCCTTTACGAGCGAGATCTTGAAGCCCGAAGCCGCTTCCTGCAAAACGCGCTGCGTTGCGTCGCCGCGTTTTAAAATGACGTCGATAGCGCCCTGCGTCGCAATGTACGGAACGATTCGCACATTCAGCGCATTTTCCATTTCATCGAGGCGTTCGAGGTTTGTCGGATCGGCCATCGCTGCGTGAAGGTCACGGCCTTCACGTTTGAGCGGTACGAAATGATTTCGAAGCATCATTTCAACCGGTATCCGCGCGAGTTCACCGTAATCGATGGGCGATTCACCTTCGGTCGGCAGCAGGTCGATAAACGGAAGACGATAACGCTTTGCCAAAGCCTTGGCCTCGACAACCTCCGGCGGCTCGTTTTCAAGGAAATCCGAAAGTTCGATCCTTGGCGAAGAAACGGTTGTTGTTACTTGTTCGTTCATTTTTAATTCCTAACGTCCGCGCGACGGGCCCGACGAGATCGTATCGATGATCGGCAAATAGATAGCCAGCAGGATCGCAACGACGACGCACGCCATGATCACGAGAATAAGAGGTTCCATCAGCGTTGTCAGTTGCTCAAGTTTGACCTCGGCCTCAGCGTCGTAAAACGCCGCGACCTCATCCAGCATCTCACGCAGACTGCCTGAGCCTTCGCCGATGCCGATCATATCCAGCCCAAGTTCCGGTATCCAATTTGCCTGCTGCAACGCTTCGGTAAAGCCGCGGCCTTCCCGGATCATCGGCGAAACAAGCTGGCTTCGCCTCCTGAGTTCGAGATTGTTCAATGCCTGAGACGCGATCTCCCACGAATCGGGCACGGTGATACCGCCTGAAAGCAGTGTCGAGAGCGACCGCGCAAGCTGAGCCGTTGCCATTTGACGGATCAACGTGCCGCCGATCGGCAGTTTAAGCAATAGACGGTGAAGCGACATTCGGCCACGTTCGGTGCGAAGCCAAATGAATAAGCCTAGGCCAACGACGATTATCAGCGGTACTAGCCACCAAAAGTTGTTCGCAACACCGGTCGAGATCGCGAGCACGACCACGGTGATGGTCGGAAGCCCTCGGTTGGCGCTCAGGCCTTTAAAAAGGTCGGACATTCGCGGAACGATGTACAACGTCAAAAACGCCACCATAAATCCGGAGGCGACCAGCAAAAAAGCCGGATAAGCTAACGCTCCTCGCAATTTACGGCTAAGCCCGACGCTTCGCTTCAGATAATCGACAAACCGAAGCAAAACGGCGTCTAAGGCACCGCTCTTTTCACCCGAAAGTATAGATGCCGTGTAAATTCGAGGAAATATGCCCTGCACCTCAAAGGCTTCGGAAAGCGGCGTTCCGCTCTTGATACGATCTTCAACGTCGGTCAGGACGTCGCGAAGAGCACTCGACGCCGACCGCGTCTTAAGCAATGTGATAGCCTGTAAAACCGGTATACCAGCACGCAAAAGGGCCGACAATTGTTGGTTAAAAAGTAAGAAATCGGCCTGTTTGACCTTGCGTTTTGACGCGCCGCGACCAAGTCCGAGACTGGCTGCGATGCTACTGGAGGCGGCCTTTACCGAAAATACTTTGTAACCTTCAAGTTCGAGTTGAACGCGAGCGTCTGCGGCACCAACTGCCTCAACGATACGCGTAACCACCTCACCGGACGGTGTTCCCAATCGACAAACGAAATCAGACATAAGAAACTCAAGTTTCGGCCGCAAAGAACTGAGTGAGGTCGCGGCCAGCCTCGCGAATTATAACACGCATTTAGACGCCATTTGTTTCGGAAACGCCTTAAGTTTTTAATGTTTCGCCAAACAACCGATTCGCCGAGTTAATCATCCAAAACTTATCTTGCGTTAGTTTAGAGATTTCTTTTAGAATAACGTTGCACCGATCCCCCCAATTTGTATGCGCCGAATGAATTTTCGCTCGTCCGCGACCTCTGCTCGATTGAGCATTGCTTTCGCTCTAAGTGTCCTATTTGGTTCGTTTTGCATTGTTTCGGCCCAAAAAGCAGAACCGACGCCAACGCCGCCGCCTGACGACACCACGAAACCGATCGCGGTTCGCACTGATCTTGTCACCCTAACACTGACGGTCACGGACCTTTACGGACGATATGTATCCGCTCTAACAAAGGATGCATTTACGGTTACGGATAACAATAAGGAACAAGAAATAACCTTCTTCAGCGATAGTGATGCCCCGGTTTCTGTCGGCATCATCTTTGATGTTTCGGGCTCAATGAGCGGCGACAAGATCAAGAAAGCCCGTACCGCTTTGGAGCGTTTTGTTGCGTCCAGCCATCCTTCGGACGAATATTTTCTCATCGCCTTTAACAGCCGAGCCGAGCTTTTGATGGACCGGACGCGAAATGCCGACGCTGTGCTCCAGAAACTACAGCTTATTAAACCAACGAGCAACACCGCCTTATATGATGCCGTCTATCTGGGTCTCGAACGCGTGACACGCGGCGCCCACCAAAAACGAGCGTTGCTGATCATTAGTGACGGTCAGGACAATGCTTCCCGTTACAACTTTGGTGAAGTACGGCGATTGATGAAGGAATCCGACGTCGTCGCCTACGGAATTGGAATTCTCGATCGCGGCGATGTCAGCCAACTTGGAATGCAGGGCCAGGCGTTCCTGGACGAACTATCCTCAGTCTCCGGCGGAAAAGCATTTTACCCGACTTCTGCGGTGGAAATGGACGAGATATTTGAACGGATCGCGATCGAACTCCGCAATCAATACTCGATCGGCTATACACCGACCGATTTCCAGCCCGACGGAAAATGGCGCAAAGTGCGAGTTAAGGTGAAACCCCCACGCGGTTTGCCGCGTCTAACCGTCAGAAGCCGTGAAGGATATTACGCTTCGCCGGTCGTAAGTTATAAATAGGATATTTTACGTTTTAATGAAAAAGCTGCATTACGCCATTTTTCTGATGTTCGGCCTTACCATTTCACTGGCCGGTATTTCTACCGGACTTGCTTTGTCGGTTGGCGCCCAGCAAAAGCCGGCAGCAACGCCTTCACCGACGCCGAAACCGATAAAGGAAGAAGAAGGCGTCGTCCGCGTTGACACCGAACTCGTGAACATCAATGTTCGTGTCGTAGATCGTTTCACCCGTCCGATCAACGGCCTAAAGCAGTCGGACTTCACGATACTTGAAGATGGTGTGCCGCAACGGATAGAGTTCTTCTCACAATCTGAAGTGCCTACGAATTATTCCCTCGTAGTAGATAACTCCGGCTCACTTCGAAGGCAGATCGAAAAAGTGATCGAGGCGTCGAAGATACTTGTCGGCTTTAACAAGCCGCAGGACGAAACGATGGTCATTCGTTTTGTCAGCCGCGATAAGATCGAGATCAGACAGGAATTTACCAGCAAAAAGGAATACGTCAACGACGCGCTTGATAACTTCAATATCGAAGGCGGGCAAACGGCCGTTCGTGACGCCGTTTATCTCGCTGCCCAGCATGTCACAGATTACGAAAAAACTGGAAAGGACGACCGTAAACGGCGTGCAATTATCCTGATCACAGACGGCGAGGATCGTGACAGCTTTTACACCGAAGCACAGCTTTACCAGATGCTTCGCGAAGCCGACGTGCAGATATATGTCATCGGTTTTGTCGAAGATCTCGACAAAGACACAGGATTTATCAGAAAGAGCGAGCAATCCCGCTCAAAGAGTTTCCTTGAAAAACTGGCGAACGAAACGGGCGGCAAAGCTTACTTCCCGACCGGCAACGAACAGCTAAACTCGATCGCGAAAGAGATCGCAGGCGAAATGCGCACTCAATATTCGATCGGCTATATGCCTTCAAATGACAGAGAAGACGGAACCTTTAGGCAGATCAGAGTAACGGTGCCGGATGGGCCAGGCGGGCAAAAGAGAATTCCATTGACAAAAGCCGGACGAACGGCAGGTGCGGTTGCGGACCCATCAAAGCCCGCAGCAAAACCATAGCAATTATTCAGGAACGGATCCTGATATCTTTTTGCGGTTAGTTTCACCGGTGACAAGTACGGGAATTCCGTCTTCGACCTCAGCGTGCGGACTCGGAATTACATGTACGGCCGTCACCGTTCCGACCTTTCGTGCCGCAGCAGCACCGGCATCGACCGCTGCCTTGACTGCCCCGACTTCGCCGCGAACTATCGCCGTCACCAGTCCTGCATCAACCTTTTCATATCCCACCAGTTGAACATTCGCGGCTTTCACCATTGTGTCCGCAGCCTCGATCATCGCGACCAAGCCAAAGCATTCAACCATTCCAAGTGCCTGCATAATAATTTCCTATCTATTTAGAACGACGCCTTCGTGAAAACAAGAATATCAACAGAAACAGGATAGCGGCCCCGCCGAGGATAGCCATAAAGAAAATTCCAATAGCAATTTCCATCTCGATCCTATTTCAAATAATAAGCCGTACCCAGCAACAGTGCGACCACGAGAGCGATGCCCAAGGCGATAAACAAAATGCCAGCGCCTGTCCCGTCGGTACGTTTCCAAACAACTTCAACCACCTTCGGCTCGGGACGAACGCGACGCGGCCGCTGCCTTTCTCTATCCGCACCGTTCTTTGCTGCTTCAAATGTCCGAACGCCGGGTTTGCTTGCGATCCGTTCCTGAACCACTTCCGCAACTTTTTCACCGCAGCCGTAACAGAACTGTGAACCGGCGCGTATTTCCGCACCGCACTTTCCACACCGCGGTTCGGCCCTTACATCTTCTTCGATCAAGACTTGCTCGCTCAATTCCCTCTTAAAGATGCGGCGACGTCAGCCGTCATCGCGATCGCTTCCTTTGGCGTTCTTGGATAAAAAACACGGCCGCCCGTTTCCTTGGCCAGCCTGTCCAACAACTTAGTGTTTACTTTTTCTTCGCTCATGCCAACGATGATGAGCTTAGCGTTGGCATTCTTTGCGGCAGAAATCACCGTTTCAACCTTTGCGGAGCTGCCGCGATCATCTCCGTCGGTGATAAGCAGGATAGCCCGTCTGCGGCCCTCATTCGGCTTTGCATTCGCCGATAAATAATCAATTGAAAGCCGGACCGCATCAAGTACCATGGTTTGTCCGCCCTCAATAAACATATTCTCAGCCGCATCCTTCAGCTCGGCTTTATCGGAGGTAAATTCCTGCCTGACTGAGGTCTTCGTGTTATCGACGAACGTGATCAAAAACGCTTCGTCCTTGTCCGTAATGGTTTCCGCAATGGCTGTGACCATCGTGATGATCCGTTCAATAAAAACTCGATACGAGCCGGAATTGTCCACGACGAAACCATAGCTGATCGGTGCCGCTTCGGCGGCGACAGGTTGCTGAGCGTGCGCGTTTTCAATGTTTGCCGAGCAAAACAAAAGGAAAACAAAGATGAAAATCTTATTCGGCATGTCACTCAACTAAACGCGGGCAAACACATCCTTCTCTTCACCAAGATCGCGGGCCGAAGGCGTCAATATCGTTTTTGCCGTAATATAGATCTTCTCACCTTTTTCTACGGCGGCGCGAACGTCCGTCTCGCTTACAAAATCAACCGGTGCCGTCGGGACGCCGTTCTCGGTAAGGGACTGAGGCCGCAGTTCGTGAATAACGGTCTTAACCGGTGATTCTACAACAGACTGCTCCGCTGGTTCGGGTGCGGCCAACGTAGGCGCCGGTTCCGATCTGATCTTCTCGCTTAGAAATTTATCAACCATCGCCGCGATCTGTTCACGCTTGGGCACATGCCGGGTTGCGAAGGAAGCAGGCTGATCCGTGCGAACCTCTTCCTGCCCGCTGCCAGCCGCCAACTGATTCACCGGCTTCGTCTCGAACGCAACGCGCTTGATGTCCATTAGGTGTATCGGCGACACGTTGTCCGACGTGACATTTCCACCCCAAGAGCCGCAGCCAAGCGTCATCGATGGCGGCAGATCGGTTGATAGCCCGATTGCTCCGTGCGTCGTCGGCGAATTTATTACAACGCGCGATGCGGGCATTTGCTTGCCATAACGGATCGCGGCCTCCCGGCTCTGTGTGTGCATTCCGGCAGTATGGCCCATGCCGCCGAACTGTAAAATCTCTTCGCAGCGATTCGCACCCTGCTCGATTCCTTCGACGACGAAAAACGCGAGTGTCGGCGAAAGCTTCTCGACCGACCACGGATGATCACGCCCAACTCCGGCACAATCAGCCAGCAAACATCGAGTTCCCGCTGGGATTGAAACACCGGCTAGATTCGCTATATATTCCGCAGATTTACCAACGATACCGGCGTTCAATGTTCGCTGAGGTGTTAGCAAAACAGCCGCGACCTTGACAGCATCTTCAGCGTTCAGGAAATGCCCGCCCTGCAGTTTGAACTGTTCGCGAACCGATGCCTCGACCGGCTTATCAACGACCACGGATTGCTCAGAAGCGCAGATCGTGCCGTTATCAAAACAAGTGCCCGTCAGAATATCGGCGACGGCCTTTTGAACATTCGCGGTCCGTTCGACAAACACCGGGACGTTGCCGGGGCCAACACCGAACGCCGGTTTGCCGGACGAGTACGCAGCACGGACAAGACCGATTCCGCCGGTCGCAAGTATCACCGCCGTGCGTTTGTGCTGCATCAGCGTCTCGGTTCCCTCGATCGTCGGATGCTGGATGCAATAGACCGCATCGCCCGGCAAGCCTGCGGCAATACCAGCTTCACACATAACCCGTGTCGTTTCGGAAATACATTTTGCGGCGGACGGATGCGGAGAAAGCACGATCGTGTTCCGTGACTTGATCGCAATAATGATCTTGAAGATAGCCGTCGAGGTGGGATTGGTCGAAGGGATGATCGCCGCAACCACGCCGCGGGGACTTGCTATTTCAACTATGCTTTCCGATTCGTTTACAACGCCGACCGTCTTCATCGAACGGAAGTGCTTCCAGACATCTTCGGCGGCAAAGCGGTTCTTTTCTTTCTTATCTTCTGCTTTTCCGTATCCGGTCTCTTCGCTTGCGAGACGGCCAAGGCGCTCGGCCTCTTTCAAGGCGGCAGCCGCCATCGCTTCGCAGATTGCGTCGATCTTGCTTTGATCAAACGACGCGACCGTGCGAAAAGCACGAAACGCGGCTTCCACCGCGTCCCTGCTCTCTTGCTGTGCAGCCAGATCTTTGTCCGCCATATCGAACACCTATTCGAACGGAGAGAATAGCCTACCGGGTTTTGGTCTTGTTACCCTGGATCGTGCCTGAGCCCGTACCCGCCGCACCTGATCCCAATTGTTTTCCACCCTGAAGCGCCTTTTCGTCAGGACTGTATCCAGTTGCTCCGCCTTTGGGAATGACGCGTTCAACCTCACCATGCGGCCTGGGAATTACATGAACGCTTATCAGCTCACCTACGCGGCGTGCGGCAGCAGCACCGGCGTCCGTTGCGGCTTTCACAGCTCCGACATCGCCTCGGACAAAGATCGTTACATAGCCCGCACCGATATATTCCTTGCCGATAAGCTGAACATTTGCAGCCTTTACCATTGCGTCTGCTGCTTCGACAGCACCGACAAAGCCTTTCGTCTCGACCATTCCGAGCGCTTCTAAACTCATTCCGGATCCCTCACTTATTTGAACTATCGTTCTTTGAAAAATGACAAATTTCGATGCCTAAACGTATCACGCCAGCAACCCGCATATCAAGCCGCCGCGCTTTAAGGAAACGCTGTGCAATCAATTGACATTATTGGCTTATCAACGCTATATTTCAAGTTCAAACGCATAAACGATGCCGCAAAGGCCGCATCCTTAGTCTTCGAAGCAAAATGTCACTCACACTTGGCGAAAAATTGCGGCAGGCCCGCGAGGAACGCGGTATTTCTATCAGCGAGGTCGCGGAACAGACACGCATCTCCAGGCTTTATTTGGAATCGATCGAAAACAACGATTATAAGCCGCTTCCGGGCGGCATTTTCAATAAGGGTTTCGTAAAATCTTACGCAAAATTCATCGGCTATGACGAGCAGGAAGCTTTGAGCGATTACGCAAAGATCGCCACGGCGAACGAGATCGTCACAGAGCACCCGATGAAGGTTTACCGGCCCGAAGTTCTGACGGATGACAATTCATCATCGTCGATGCTGCCGACAATTTTGTTTGCAGGCGTGATTCTTGCATTGATGACCGGCGGTATTTTGTTCGTAGTGAATTATATTCAGAACCAGGATCCGGTACCGGCCAACACGGCCAGCACCAACACTGGGGCAAATCAATCGAATACAAATGTTGCCAACACGGCAACACTGCCGGTCGGCAATGCACCGACGATGGCAAATGTGAAAATCGAGTTTCGAGCTGGCACAGATCAGGTCTCAGTTACATCGAATACAGATGGAAAATCTGCCTCGGCAACTGTCAACCCAGGATCGGTCGTAACTTTCGAACCTAAGGAATCGTTGAAACTTAGCTATTCGAAATCACTTGCACAGTCGGCTCAGCTTTCGATAAACGGGAAAACGATTGCTTTGCCCGAGGCACCGCAGAATCCGCGACGTAACGCAATAGAATTCGAAATTAACAGCGCAAATCTGGCAAAGATCTGGCAGGACGGACGCATATCTTTCGACGTTCCCGCAGCACCGAACTCAGATGTCAACACTGCCGTAAATACAGCAAATGCCGCAGCAACACCTGTTGTGACACCGACGCGGCCGACGACGACACCGCTGCCCAGGCCGTCAGCAACAGTCGCACGCACGCCGACACCGGCGACGAATACCGGAACGGCTTCGAACGCGGCAACGCGGCCAACCCCAAATTAGGAAGTTTCGTCTATCGCGTTGTAAACTATCTCTTGGAACACGAAACAAAATCTTAATGCAAACGGCCCGCCGAATAAGTGCGGGCTTTTGTGTAAGTTTTTTTGGAATTAATGTTATGGAAACGAAAGTGATATTGGAAGGCCTTACCTTCGACGACGTACTGCTCGTACCCGCATTTTCCGATGTGCTGCCCGGCGAGGTCGATACGCGGACGCGCTTTTCACGCGGCATCGAGCTGAATATTCCTCTGTGTTCGTCTGCGATGGATACCGTCACCGGAGCGTCTCTCGCGATCGCATTGGCCCAGCAAGGCGGCATTGGCGTGATACATAAAAATTTCACCATCGCCGAACAGGCCGAAGAAGTGGCCAAAGTGAAACGCAGTGAGTCCGGCATGATCGTCGATCCGGTAACGATCAATCACAAGGCCATCGTTTCCGAAGCTCTCAACATTATGGAGCTCTACAAGATCAGCGGTGTTCCGGTCGTCGATGAGAACGGCCTGTTGGTCGGCATCATAACGAATCGTGATCTGCGTTTTGAAACGCGTTTCGACATTCCGGTTTCGGAGGTGATGACACCTCAGCCGCTCGTCACTGTTCCGGTCGGAACAACGCTTGACGACGCGAAAGTCAAACTCCAAAAGCACCGGATCGAAAAGCTTTTAGTAGTTGACGACGACGGTCATTTAAAAGGGCTTATCACCGTCAAGGACATTCAAAAAGCTATCAAGTTTCCTAATGCGGCGAAAGATGATCTCGGCCGTCTCCGTTGTGCGGCAGCGATCGGTGCGACCGGTGATTTTCTCGAACGTGCCGCCGCGTTGGTCAATTCCCGCATCGACGCAATAGTGATCGACACCGCTCACGGCCACAGCTCACGCGTCCTTGAAGCGGTCAAAAAGATCAAATCAAAGTTTCCCGAAATGCAGCTAGTCGCAGGTAACATCGCGACCGCCGAAGCGACGAAGGAGCTAATCGCCGCCGGAGTTGACGCAGTTAAGATCGGCATCGGACCTGGCTCGATCTGCACAACGCGTGTCGTTACAGGCGCGGGCGTGCCGCAGATATTGGCTATAACCGAATGTGTCGAAGCGGCCAAAGGAACAGGCGTTCCGGTCATTGCGGACGGCGGCGTGAAATTCTCAGGCGACGTTGCAAAGGCGATCGCCGCAGGTGCCGACAGCGTAATGGTCGGGTCGCTGTTTGCAGGAACCGAAGAAGCTCCGGGCGAAGTTATTTTGTTTCAGGGCCGCAGCTTTAAGACCTATCGCGGAATGGGTTCCATCGGTGCGATGAAAAAAGGATCGAGCGACCGCTATGCTCAGGAGCTTACAAAGACCGATTCGAAATTCGTCCCCGAAGGTATCGAGGGCCGCGTTGCGTACAAAGGCTCTGTCGCCGACATGGTCACGCAGCTCGTCGGCGGACTCCGCGCCGGTATGGGCTACACTGGCTGTCACAATATTTCCGAGCTTCAGAAAAATGCACGCTTCGTCCGGATAACGTCAGCCGGACTTCGCGAGTCGCACGTGCATGACGTTATCATCACAAAAGAAGCCCCGAACTATCGACTTGAATCTTAGCTAGTTTTCGATCTGGACCGAAAGGCTTTCCCATTCTGCGTACAGGGCTTTGATGGTACTTTCCGTCTCGGCGTGTTTGTTGGTGGTTTCGTTAAGGGATTCGAAATTGGTCGACATGCCGGGAACAGACATTTTTTGTGTGAGTTCCGATTGCGTTGTTTCGAGTTTGGCTATTTCGCCTTCGATCTGCTTGATGCGGTTTTCGATCTGCGCGATCTGGTTTTTGGAAAGGGCAGACTTTGAAGTAGTCAACTCCGAAGGCTCGTTTGGTGTCTCCTGCCTCGTGTCTCCGGTCTCTTGTCTCCTGTCTCCCGTATCTTGTCTCACCTTCCAGTCGTGATACTCGGTGTAATTTCCGTTGAAGGATTCGACGCTGCCGTCGCGTTCGAATGAGAGGATCTGCGTGGCGATCTTATCGAGAAAAAAGCGGTCGTGGCTGACGGTGATGATAGTGCCGTCGTATTCGGCAAGCGCGTCTTCGAGGGCTTCACGTGCAGGGATGTCGAGATGGTTTGTCGGCTCGTCGAGGATAAGAACATTCTTTCGCGAATAGATGAGCTTTGCCAGAGACAGCCTTCCCTTTTCGCCGCCGGAAAGATCGGCCACATTCTTGAAAACGTCTTCTCCGACGAATAGAAAACGAGCAAGGAATGTGCGCAACTCGCCGTTGTCCGCCATCGGGGCAACGCGCCGAAGTTCCTGAATGACCTCGTTTCTAGGTTCAAGTTCGTTCAGGTTTTGCGAATAATATCCAAAATCAACCTTCGCTCCCCACATCACATCGCCTGAAAGCTCACGAATCTCGCCAAGCAACGTCTTCAGAAGCGTTGTTTTACCAGTGCCATTCGCTCCGATTATACCGAGCGTCTCGCCGCGAAGGATAGAAAAGTGAATCCCGGACGCTAGCGTGTTTGACCCGTAACCAACCGAAAGTTCGTCAACAGTCAGGACATTGTTGCCGGTTCGCTCGACCTTCTTTAGGCCAAAACTGCCGCCCGATCTTTCCGCCGCAACGGCATCAAGCCGGTCGATTCGTTCGAGCATATTGCGGCGCGACTTTGCCTGCTTTGTTTTTTGACCTTCAAGATTGCGGCGGATAAACTCTTCGGTCTTTGCGATCATCGAACGCTGATTTTCAAATTCACGCTGCTGTTGTTCGCGGCGAAGCTCGCGTTCGACCAGGTATTTGGAATAATTCCCTTTGTAATCGACTGCCCGGCCATTTTCGATCTCGATGATGCGTGTCGCGGTTCTGTCAAGGAAATATCTGTCGTGGCTGATGATCACATAGGCCTTGTCGATCGTCATCAGAAAATCTTCAAGCCATTCGACCGCGTTGACGTCCAGATGGTTTGTTGGTTCGTCGAGAAGCAAAACATCCGCATTCGATAACAAGAGCCGCGCCATTCCGAGCCGATTCTTCTGGCCGCCTGAAAGGATCGACGTGTCGAGTTCCCACATATCTTTTGAAAATCCGATGCCAAGCAGAATAGCTTCGGCTCGTGCGGCATATGTAAACCCGTCAGCTTGTTCGAACGCGATCTGCAGATCGGCGTACCGATCCAGCACTTCTGCCGAATGGTCTGTCTCCATTCGCTTTTCGAGGACGCGCATCTCCGCCTCGATGTCGTGAATCTCTTTGAACGCGGAAAGTGCGGCAGTGTGGACGGTGTCACCCGACGTGAAATCGACATGCTGGTCCAGCATCCCGAGCTTAAGTCCGTTGATCGAAATCACCTCGCCGGTATCGGGGACTTCGGTGCCCGTTATCATTCGAAACGCAGTCGTTTTGCCCGCACCGTTACGTCCGACAAGCCCGACCTTTTCGTTTGGATTTATCTGAAACGAAAGTCCGCGAAGGATCTCGTTCCCTGCGTAGGCCTTCGTTACGTTTGTAAGTCTGAAAAGCATTTGGTGTTAAGTAAAAAGTAAAAAGGCAAAAGGCAAAATCATGCGATCCGCCTTTCACCTCTTTGATGAGCTAAATGATCCCGCTAATTATTGTTAGCCGATTTCGCTGCGTTAGCATTCGCATTCGCCGCCGTTTTCGGTGCGTTTGCTGCAGCATTCGAAGTATTCGCCGGAGCGTTTGCCACATTCGTATTCGACACATTCGCATTCGGAGTATTCGCTGCAGGTGCAGCATTCGCGTTCGAATTCGCCGGAGCAGCTGGACGTGCACCGCTCAATTCGTTCGGATTCGCAACAACTTTCTTCGCAAGGAAGTTCTCGATCTTCGCTTCGTTCATCGCGATCGTCTGGTACGAGGCTGCCAGAAGCTGTTTACGCGAATTCAAAAGAAAGTCGATGATCTCTTGACGAACACCAGGCGTTTCAAGCGTGCGCGCCTCATCCGTTTCCTGTTTACGCTGGAGCTTGAGGATCAGATATCGGCCCTCAAAAGGCAGAAGCTTCGGGAATACCTGGCCGTTCTGCATTTTGGTCATCACATGTTCGGCAAATCCCTGCGGGAACGCCTGCTTCATTTCTTCTTCGCTGAAATAACGCCAGTCGCCGCCGCGTAGCCCCGTTTCACGGTCTTCGCTGCTTTCGCGGGCAACGGTCGCAAAATCTGCTCCCTGCATTACACGCTGGCCGACTTCTTTTGCCTTGGTCTGTGCTTCAAGCTCGTTCTTGGTCGTGTCGCCTTCGCCCTGATCACGCGGGTCGATTACAATTGCTGCAAACTGAGCACCGCGTTTCGCCTTGAAGGCTTCGGGATTATTGTTATAGAAAGTTGCGATCTCGTTATCTTTCGGTGCCTCGATCTTACCGGTGATCTTTTCGTTAAGCTTTTGGATTGCAAGACGCTTCTTGATAGCCAAACGAGCGGACGCTTCTGTCTCGCCGATCTCGGTCATTTTCTTGTCAAACTCTTCGGACGACATTCCGCTTGCGGTCTTTGCCTTGTTGAATTCGCCTGAGACTTCTTCGTCGCTCGGCACCGTGCCTTCCTTTTCAGCTTTCTGGAACATCACTTCCTGTTCGATCAGGGTTTGCAGCACCTGCAAACGGCCGGCAGCTAGTTCAAGCGGTGAAAGGCGGATCTCCTGACCCTGTGCCTGCTGTTTGATGGCACGCTCGACCTCTTCGAATTTAATGGTCTTGCCATTTACCGTTGCAGCAGTCTCGTTGCTATCGACCGGGCCATTCGGACCGCCGGTCGACGGGCCGCCGCAAGCCGCAAATAATGCTGCCAACACGGTGACCGCAGTCAGGGAAAGTAAAAATGAAATTGATCTTCGCACTCTTGGTTTAGCTCCTTTCGCTATTTGCCGTTTTGCAGCAACTTGACTGCATACGGCTAAATTTGGTATAAAATTGGTTTTTGAGTTTTTCTAACTCATTCATCATCCTCAAATTGCGAGGCGTAATAATATGGCACAACGATGCGATGTCTGCGGCAAAGGGCCGCAATTCGGAAACAATGTTTCACACGCTAACAACAAAACACGTCGGCGTTTCAACCCGAATCTTCAACCGGTTCGCGTTCAGCTTCCTACCGGAGCGAACGGCCGAATGAAGGTATGCACACGCTGCATAAAATCGGGAAAAATTGTCAAAGCTGCGTAACTCTCTTTGAGTTACTATCTTTCGTTTTAGTTGCCAAACGACTGAATAATCAGGCGTTTGGCTTTTCTGTGTAAGAGTAGGCGTTCAACCAGTGGAACGGCGAAAGCCGTCACTCTTACGCTAACGCAATGCACTCGATCTCGACCCGAGCGTCGCGCGGCAGACGAGCTGCCTGGACGGTCGAACGCGCCGGCCGGTTCACATCGAAATGTTTCCCGTAAATCTCGTTCATCGCGGCGAAATCGTTCATATCCGCAAGAAAAACGGTTGTTTTTACGACCTTATCAAGTCCGCTTCCGGCCGCATCTAAAACTGCGGTTAGGTTTTTGAAAACCTGCTCGGTCTGTTCCGCAACATCATCGGAGACAAAATTTCCCGTCGCCGGATCGATCGGTATCTGCCCGGAACAAAATACCATTCCGTTCGCTTTGATCGCCTGCGAGTATGGCCCGATCGCACCGGGCGCGTTTTCCGTCGAAACCACTTCCATAAAAATCGATTTTCGCCTTAAAGCAAAAGGCTGATATTAGCAAAAACGGCTTGAAAAGGAAAGTTGAACAGGCGGAAAAATACGGTAGATCAGGCGTTCATACGTTCCACCGAAATCACGCCGGGCACCTTTTCGATGGCGGAGACTACGCGGTCCAAGTGCTTTTTATCAAAGACCTCGACTGTTACCTCGATGAGCCCAAGGCCGTCACGAGAGACATTAGCCCTCGCGTCCCGGATACCCGTTTTTATATCAGCGATCGCATTTGTTATCCCGGCAAGCATTCCGGTACGATTCTCGGTCGTCACCATCAGCCGAACCGATTGGATCTCCTCTTTCTCACTTTTTGCCCAATCAACCTCGACGATGCGGTCGCGGTTTATCATCAATTGCGAGACGTTCTTGCAGCGTTTGTTGTGTACGACGATACCCTTTCCAAGCGATATATAGCCAATAATGTCTTCACCGCGAAGCGGATTACAGCATCGGGCGCGCGTTGTAAGCATGTTATCCACGCCTTTTACGACGATGGCATCCTCGCCCAATCCGATGAATTTCTTTACAGCTTTAACGCTGTTCGAAATGCGGGTTTCCTTTTTATTGTCAGGATCGAGTTCCGCAAATTTCTCAGGGCCAAGAAGCTTCGCAATGATGTTGCGCGGAAGCGTTTTTCCGTAACCTATCGAGGCTAGCAGGTCCTCCGGGCGGCCAAGCCCGTATTCATTCGCGATGCGTTTCATCTCGCCGTCATTATTGATCAGTTTCTTTGGCGAGACGCTGAACCGGTTGGCTTCTTTCTCCAGCAATTTACGGCCGATATCGATCGAATCCGACCTCTGCTGTTCGCTGATGTAGTGCCGAACACGATTTCTCGCTTTAGAGGTGACGACATAATTCAACCAATCGCGCGACGGCTTTGAATTCGACGTGGTCATTATCTCGACAACATCGCCGTTAGTTAGTTCGGTCTTTATTGGCACGATACGGCCATTGATCTTGGCTCCGGTACAAGTGTCGCCAACCTCCGAATGAATCGCGTAAGCAAAGTCGATAGGCGTCGAACCTTTCGGCAGTTGAATGACCTTTCCTCTCGGTGTAAATGCGTAAACGTCCTTGGGGAAAAGATCGAGCTTCAACGATTCAATAAAGTCTTCCGAGTCTTCATCTGCCTTGGTATCTTCGACAAGCGGCAGCAGAAGCTTTTCGACGGTCCTGCGAAGCTCGTCAAGGCTGGCATCTTCCTCCTGCTGGCCGAGTTTGCGTTCCTTGTACTTCCAATGAGCGGCGACTCCTTCTTCGGCGATCTGGTGCATCTCCTCGGTCCTGATCTGGACCTCGAACGGTTGGCCTCCGTCACCAATAACGGAAGTATGAAGCGATTGGTACAGGTTGTCGCGCGGAATGGCGATCCAGTCTTTGAATCGCTCAGGAACCGGTGTCCATATGTCGTGGACGACGCTCAGCGTCAAATAGCAGTATTTGCGGTCATTTGGGGTGATGATCCGCGTCGCGATCAGGTCGTAAACCTGTTCGATCATTATCTTTTGTTTGCGAAGCTTCTTCCAAAGCGAATACAGACGTTTTACGCGGCCCTCGATCGCCACGACCGGCACATCGTTCACCTTTAACTGTTCGGTGATGGTCGAACGAATGTTCTCGAGAATGCCTTCGAGTTCCGGGCGTCGGGCATCAACCTCTTTGGCGAGCTTTTTGTATTCGTCGGGATAGAGATTCTGGAAGGAAAGGTCTTCGAGTTCGCTTCGCATTTTACCCATACCGAGTCGATGGGCTATTGGTGCATAAATATCGAGCGTCTCCTGCGATATTCGGGCGCGTTTCTCGGGTTTGAGAAAATGCATCGTCCGCATGTTGTGCAGTCGGTCGGCAAGTTTGATGAGCACGACGCGAACGTCGGTGACCATCGCCAAAACCATCTTGCGGACATTCTCAGCCTGTTGTTTTTCTTTAGAAAGGTCGCTGATCTGGGCGATCTTTGTCAGGCCGTCAACGAGCAGTGTGATCTCAGGGCCAAAATACGAACGTAATGTATCAAGATCGACAAGTGTGTCCTCCACAACGTCGTGGAGCAGCCCTGTCGAAACGCTGACCTCGTCCAGACGCATCTCGGCAAGCAGATGGGCCACCTCAATAGGATGGACAAGATAAGGTTCGCCGGACGCACGCTTTTGGCCCTTGTGATGAAGAGCAGAGAACATATAGGCACGACGGATCAGATCGACATCTGCTCCCGGGCGATTTTGTTCGACAGTCTCAATTACGTCCTCGATCCTTATCATTGATTCACAGCCGTTAAGTCCATTGTATCCAAGGATGTCAGCCGATTGCTATGCTTTTTGTTCGCCAACACTACGATCGAATACAAAAATGGTGTCCGGCCTGAAAAAACCTGACACCATCTGGATCTAAGCCGATAATGAATGCTACTTGGCCGCGTTCGCGTTGGCATTTGCAGCTTCTTGCTCAACCAAAATACGGGCTTCCTTTTCATCGGAAACTGCCTTTGAAACCTTCTTCAACTCATCTGCCGCTGCTCGTTTCTGGTCCGCTTCGGTCTTCAAACGCTCGTAATCGGAACTGCCTTCCATTTCCGCAAGACGCGACGCCTGAACAGCAATACTGGCGCGATATGAGCGAGCAGAATCGAACGGTGCTATGGTTTCTTCAAAGATCTTAAGCTGATCGTCGTTCATCGCCTTAAGATTTGCCGTTGCCGCACTTTTAACGGCGGCAGATTCAAGAGCTTCCGTTTGATTGAAATACTCCTGGCCCTTCGCAACACAGTCCTTTAGCTTTGTCAGATCATCGGGATTCTCGGGCTTAACGAACTGAAAGACATCTTTGCCGTCTTTTTTGACAGTCTTCTTGGTCTTTTCAGTATCCGTAATGTCGTTCGCGCATGTATTGTATTTCAAACCCATTGCGACCAGAGATCGGGCACGGGCGGTATCCGGCATGCTCGTGTTCGCGGCGATCTCGGTCTGAAATGCAACCGCCTCATCCGGCTTTTCAAGGCTTTCCAGAAGGCTTGGGATGGCGCTTACAGTACTGTTGGCAGCCTGCAGAGCGCCTGAGTATCGCTTTTGCTCAGCAGTGCCGCCAGGATTTGAGTCGTAGGCTGTCTTTGCTTCGACATATTCCGATCCAACCTGAGGAACGGCTTTTTTGTATTCCGCAACAGCTTGCTCCGCTAAGGGCTTATTTTGTCGGTCTCCGATGAAACGCGAATGAAGCGTGCGGGCGAGAAATAGCTGCGCGGTCCTTCCCTCTACGGTCAAACCCTGCGGGTCCCGCGACGCAGCCAGTTTAAAAAGTTCTTCTGCCTCTGCGAACTTTCTGTCCTTGTAGGCGATCGAACCATCGACCAGGTTCTTACGAGCCATAATGCGACTGTAGAACGAGCAATTCGTAGTAACCAATACGGCAAGGGCGACTAGTACCAATGCCGCAAAACGAGAAGACCTCATTTAATCACTCCAATAAATTTGATAAATGCGTGCCGCTATTTCGATCCGTCAGCGACATACGGAAATACTATGATTCGACGTTAATTCGTAAGGTCGTCGATCTGAAGGCCGATCGGCTGGGCTCCGGCCTCTTTGACCGCGTCGATAACCTTCACCACATCGCCGTACTTGATCGAGGTCGGTGACTTAATAAACAACGTCTTTTCGATCTCGTTCGTGCCTTCGCGCCGGACGTCGTTCTGCTCTCTTTCCTTGAAGATCGCAGCAAGACGATTCGTCAGATTCTCCGGCTCATCGACCGTGCCTGCCGGTTCACTGTTAAGCGTGACCGCACGCGTGTTGCGGTCGATCGCAACGACGAGCGTCAATGGATTCGGCTTAACATCGATCTGCTGTTGGTCTTTCGGCTCCGCGGGAACCTTTGCCTCGAACTTGCTCGGTTTGACGGGCGTGATGACCATAAAGATGATCAGAAGCACCAGCAAAACGTCGATCAGCGGTGTTACGTTAATATGCGGTGCTGCCTCGTCTGAGTGACCGCCGCCTGACATTCCCATTTCTTTAATTCCCCTTCGGTGATCTTAATTCGTCGCCGCGCCAGTCTTCTTCCTGTCAGCAACGAGGCCGATCTTATCGATCTCTTGCTTTCGGATCGTATCGATAGCCTGTACAACGGTTCCGTAGTCAACTTCGATCCCGCTCTTGATATAAACGATACGTTTATCAGGAGCTTTGTCCTTCATCATTGACTTAACCTTCTCGCCGAGATCGGCAAGCGGATACGGATCTTTGCCAACATAAAAGTCGTTGTTGTTAGGAATGGAGATCACGACGGACGTATCCTTCGTGATCTCACCATCTTCTTCCGGAGTATTCATGTCTCTCGGAATGTTCACGCTTACACCCTGTTGGAGCAGCGGCGTCACGATCATAAAGATGATCAGCAACACGAGCATTACGTCCACCATCGGTGTTACGTTAATTTCCGAGTTGTATTCGTCGGTTCCCCCGATCTTTGCGCCCATGGCGTTATTCTCCCTGTTAATTCGCGCCTTAAGACCGCGTACTAGCTGCGAAGGTTCTTAGTTCGCTGTTTGATAAAGTAATCGACCAATTCCGATGCCGAGTTCTCCATCTCAACGCCAAAGCTCGTCACCTTATTGGTGAAATAGTTAAACATCCACACAGCGGGAACGGCTACGGCGATACCGAAGGCGGTTGCGACAAGAGCTTCTGCGATAGCGGCACCAACGGCACCGATACCGGCGTTCTCAGCCTGTGCGAGAGCGACGAATGCACCGATGATACCTACAACGGTTCCGAACAGTCCGACGAACGGAGCGGTTGAACCAACGGTTGCAAGACCGGCAAGGCCGCGTTTCAGTTCAGCGGTCTTAACTGCGATAGCACGGTCAAGGGCACGCTTGGAAGCTTCCATTTCGTCGGCCGAGATATCGGTATTGCCCTGATGAGCAGCAAATTCCTTAAGTCCCGACGAAACGACCATCGCAAGGTGCGAATCTTTGTGCTTGTCGCTGATGTTGATCGCTTCATCGATGTTGCTGTTCTTAAGGGCTTGTGCAACTTTCGGTGCGTATTGACGCGATTGCTGCTTGGCCTTGTTGTATGTCAGCCAGCGTTCGATGCCCACGGCGATCAGGTAAACAGCCTGAATAAGAAGGATGATGATAACGATCCAGCCAGGGATCGTTAAGCTTCGTGCGATATCGTAGATACCGAAAGAGATCTTCGTTCCGCCTTCGGCGAAGAACATTAATAAGCCCAGAACATCAGTCCCCAACAGGCTCGCGAAAAAAGTCATGATTTTTCCTCCAAAAGAAATCAGAAAATTCGATTATTGCTGACAAAAAATTCGGAGGCCGACGTTGTTCGGCGTTGGCCTCCGATATCTGTTTGCTGCCGCTTACGGAGCGACAAAATTATATGTGATCACGCCAGAAACCTTAACGGCCTGGCCGGAGAGTTTAGTCGGGCTGAACTTAGCCCCGCGTGCTGCTGATGCCGCTGCGGCTCGAAGAAGCGGATGGCCGCTGACGGCTGAAGCCGAAACGACGTTACCATTTTCGTCGATCAGAACCTGCACACTGACAGAACCACCTGCACGAACAGCTTTTGCTGCCGGCGGATATGGCGGCTTCGGCAGGCTAATAGCCTTACCATTCAGCACACCTCCCGAGATCTGCTTTGGAACCGGTTTCGGAGCCGGCGGCGGCGGTTCACCTCCACCCTCGTCATCTCCGCCCTGTCCTTTGGCCCCGCTGTCGCTGCCAGTTCCGCTGGCATTATACGAACCCTTATAGTCCGGCGGCAGTGGATTGGCCGAGGTATAATTCTGGTCGCCCTTTACCGTAAAACGGGTTGGATCGCGAGGCGGAATTGTGTTCTTTACCGCACTGACCTTATCCGGAATTTTAGGCGGAGTTTCGTTCATGTTCGCGATAATTTCTTTGCGAACATCAACATTCGGGTCTTTTTGCTTTTCAGGCTGTTTTTCAGGTTCCGGTTCCGGAGCCTCTTCAATAACCGGCGGTGCAACGAGGGTTTCGAGCGAAAGATCGCTTCCACCCATTCCGTAGTCCTTGGCAAAAAGGCTGTACAAATATGCACTAACCAGGATCGTCGCTAAGACGACGAAAGTAGTCAATAGGAAGCTGCTTCGGCGTGTATCTTCCGATGCGTGGCTTTTTGACTCGACTAATTGATCTAACATCTCAATTTCCTCCGTTCCTTACGGTGCCAAACTTAAGTCAAGGGCTACGAAACCTTGTGCAAACTTAGATGTGATCTGCCTCTTTTCGCGTTGTCATTCATCTTCATATGCCGACATTGGCGGCAAACGGTATCGACAACTGCCGTTTCAGAAGCGATCTGGTAGAAGTGGGGAATCCGGAAGATTGACCGTCAATCGGACAAACGCCTTCCAGTACCCATTTCCAAATCGTTCGGAAACAAGAAAAAGCAGATAACAAAATATCTAATTGACCAGCAACGATATGAAGTCTATGTTCTAACTTTTTGAAAGTCAAGAATAATAGTGGAACTTTCACGTTAAATTGGACGTTTTTTTACCAATTTAGTTCCCGACTTGACACAGATTAAATTCTTATCGTGTAACCGGACGCCGCGTTACCGATCGTCGCGACGCCGACGCAAGTTTTTCGCTCGTCGCGGGCGATGAAACAACGTCCTTCATTTCAGCCTTGCCAAGCTTGCTCTGCCACCAAATGGCAATCGGGCTTGCAATAGCGATCGTCGAATATGTACCCGTTATTGAACCGACAAAAAGTGCAAGCGAGAATCCACGCAGCACTTCCCCGCCGAATAAGACAAGAGCAAGTACCGAGAGGAAAACCAACCCGTTCGTCACAATAGTTCGCGACATCGTCTGGTTGATCGAATCATTCGTCAACTGATAGAGCGACTTGTCGCGGTTAAGGGAAAGGTTCTCACGAATACGATCAAAGATAACGATCGAGTCGTTCACCGAAAAACCGACGAGCGTCAGCAATGCGGCCAAAACCGTAAGGCTCACTTCCCATTGGAATACCGAGAAGAACGCAAGTGTTACCAGCACGTCATGAAATACCGCGACAACCGCACCGGCAGCATATGTCCAATCGTATCGAAATGCGATAAACAAAAGGATGCCGATCATTCCAAGCAGCGTAGCTATCACAGCCGAATCACGAAGCTGTGCCCCGGCAATCGGGCCGACGGAATCGGTCCCGACGATCTTATATGCAGCAGCCGCATCGGTAGTAAGGTCAAGCGTCGGATCGGCTTCTTTTCCAAACGTATCAAGTGCCGCCTTTACGCTCTGTCGGCCCTGATCTACCTGATTCGCAGAGACGGCACCGTCAGCAGACGGAGCTTCTTCCGTTGCCGCTTCGAATAGCGGCACCTTGATCAAAACCTCATCGGTCTTATCGGTCGAATCCTGTATGATCGGCTCCTGGATTCCGGCAACATTCAGTGCGTTGCGGATATCATCCGCCGTAGGCTTTTCACGAAACTTGGCCGTGATGACCGTTCCGCCCTGAAAATCGACGCCAAGATTGAACGCATCAGTTCCGCCGGGCGTTAGCTGCCTGGCACCGGCAGAAATAAGGCCGGCAACAAGTATAGCGATCGATAGAAAAACGAGCGGCTTACGCCAGCCCATCCAGTCAACATTTATGTTTGGTAAAATTTGGAACATTCGTTGTCAGTGTCAATGTCAGTGGTCAGGGGCCGGTGGCCAGCAAAGTCAAACTCTGACATCTGCCCACTGTTCACCGACCACTGCTCTCAAATACTAAGTGTCTTCGCTTCAGGATTTCTATGAAGCATCCACATAAAGATCGTTCGCGATACGAATACCGCAGAAAACAGATTGATAAGCAGGCCGAGGATAAGCGTGACCGCGAATCCGCGGATCGGCCCCGAACCATACATATAAAGAATGACCGCTGAAATGATCGTAGTAACGTGCGTATCGATAATAGTGATGAAGGCACGGTCAAAACCGATCTCGACCGCTTTCGCGACCTCGTGCCCCGCACGCAGTTCCTCACGCATTCGTTCAAAAATAAGCACGTTCGAGTCAACGGCCATACCGACGCCAAGGATCAATCCTGCGATACCGGGTAACGTGAGCGTTGAATCCATCACGATCAGTGCCGCCATCGTCAGGATCATATTCAACACCAACGCGATCACCGCGTTTATTCCCGAACCGCGATAATAGATGAGCATGAACAGAACGATAAAGATCATACCGGCAACGGACGCGGTAACACCGGCACGGATCGAATCCGCACCAAGGCTCGGCCCGACAGTCCGCTCTTCCTGATATTCGATCTTCGCCGGAAGTGCTCCCGAACGCAGGGTCAATGCAAGGTCGTCCGCCGTCTCTTTTGTAAACCGTCCCGTTATCTGGCCCTGATCAAAGATCTGAGATTTGATGAACGCAGCAGATTTCACTTCGCCATTCAACACCACACCCATGTAGTTATTGATATTTTTGCCGGTCCATTCGCCAAACTTCTGAGCCCCATTCGGCTTGAACGTAAAGTTGATCTCATACTCGCTGCTGCCGCCGCGACCCTGTGTCGCCGAAGCGTCGCGAAGTTCGCTGCCGTCAACAACCGCCGGATATTCGATAACAACCCACTGCTTCGTCTTGGCTGCAAGTTCAGCAGCAGTCGCGTTAGGATCGACATCGCGATCGGTAAGCAGCAAAACGCGCCGATTCGGAGGAACGGTTCCACCGAGCGACTGCTTCGCGGCCTCTTCCGTCGGATACGTTTGAACTGACTGCGGGCTGGGAGGACTTACTATCTTTGCAAGCTCGAGATTCGATTCGGCACCGATAAGCTTCTTAACTCGCTCGGGATCGTCAACGCCGGGCATCTGGAGCAGAATTTGTCCCGAAGATTCCGCACCGTGACGCTGCAGGGTCGGTTCCTTGACACCAAATTGGTTGATGCGGCTTTCTACGATCTTTAGGGCCTGTTCGACCGCCTGATTCTTCAGGACTGTCTGCACATTCGAAGGCAGCGACCACGACACAGTATTGCCCGATACGTTTTGCGACCAGTTAACGAGATCGACCTTTTTCTTGACCTCGTCTGCCACCACGGACGCCTGTGCGGGATCGGAAAGTTCGAGCGAGAAATTGTATGTCCCGTTTGCCGCCGTGACACTGGTCGCCGTAGCCGGAAGTTTGGCGTCCTGAGCTGCACCAAGCGCAGCTTGCGCATTATTTTCGGTAAGCGTCTTCAGGTAATCGTCCGTCTTGACGCGCATCACCAGATGCGAACCGCCCTTAAGGTCGAGGCCTAGATTGATGTTATTGGCAAGATTGGTCTTAAGACCGTTCCAGGTAAAGTCCTGCGACGTGGGCGTGTGCCTCGGGCCGAAAACAAGATATATTCCCAAAAGGGTGATCGCAAGAATGATGATCGTGCGAGCCCACAACGTATTGCTTTTCATTTTTGTCAGTGGTCAGTGTCGGTGGTCAGTGGTCAGTGGTCAGTTTTACTGCCAACCGCCTTCCGCCAACTGCCTACTTTCCTTCTTCTGCTTTCTTCCCGACAACGGCGGTTTTGCCTATCTCAATGAACGACTTCTCTGCGCTGTGTATAACAAAGCTCGTTTCCTTGATCTCCTTTATCTTACCGATGATGCCGCCGTTGGTAACGATCTCATCATTGATCTTCAACTGCGTGATCATTTCCTGAAGCTGCTGCTTCTGCTTCTTTTGAGGCAGGATCACCAGGAAGTAAAAGATACCAAAAATAAATACGAACGGCAGTAGCGTCCAGATCAAACTGCTGCCGCCTGCGTCCTGAAACATCAAAAGATTTACGTTCATTGATTCAAAGCTGAAAACAAAAGGTCAATAATATACATTAAGGTTTCGTTAATCAAACGTCGCGGGAGTCATTCTCCTTCAATTTCGCAAGGAAACCGCTCTTGAATTCGCCGAACCGTCCTTCTGCGATGGCGTCGCGCGTCAGCCGCATCGTATTCAAATAGAACGCCAGGTTGTGATGAGAGATCATCGTCGCCGCGTTCATCTCACCGGCTTGGTAGAGATGTCTAAGATATGCACGCGAATATCGTCGGCATACCGAGCATCCGCATTCGGGATCAAGCGGTTCGGGATCCTCCGCAAATCTCGCATTCCTTATATTAAGTTTCCCGCGCGAAGAGAACACGCTTCCCGTCCGCCCGTTTCGCGTCGGCATCACGCAGTCGAACATATCCACACCGTTCGAAACCGCTTCGAGCAGATCTTCCGGCGTGCCGACGCCCATCAGATATCTCGGCGCGTCCTTCGGCATTTTCGGCACCGTGTGTTCAAGCACTTCATACATCACGCTCTTTTCTTCGCCCACGCTCAATCCGCCGATGGCGTAGCCGTCGAATCCGATCTCAACTGTCCGCGCGAGGCTTTCGCTTCGTAGATCAAGATGCCCGGCACCTTGTATGATGCCGAACAGCGCCTGCTTGCCATTCATGTTGGTCCCAAGTCCCAAGTCCCATGTTCCGAGTCGCTCGTCAACACCCTGGGACTTTGGACTTGGGACTTGGGACTGACGTTGTAGCTCATCAAACCTCTCCTTCGAACGCCTCGCCCATCTAATAGTTAGTTCGAGACTCTTTTTGGTTGCCTCGTGTCCGGCATCGCCCGGCGGACATTCGTCAAAAGCCATCACGATCTCGGAGTCGAGCGCGTGCTGCACTTCCATCGAGACCTCAGGCGAAAGGAAATATTTCGTCCCGTCGATGTGCGAACGAAACTCAACACCGTCTTCGTTCAACTTTCGAAGGTCGGTCAGCGAGAAAACCTGAAACCCGCCGGAGTCTGTAAGAATGGAACGATCCCACGTCGAAAATTCATGCAGCCCGCCGAGTTTCTTTATGATTTCGACTCCCGGACGCAGGAGAAGATGATATGTGTTGCCGAGAATTATCCGGGCATCCAGTTCGTCTTCGAGCCACTCAAAGCGAACTCCTTTCATCGCACCTTGCGTGCCGACAGGCATAAAAACAGGCGTTTCGATAATCGAACGCCTTGTCCTTATTGTTCCTGTTCGAGCCTCACCGTCGCACGCCGTAACCTGAAAATCTATCGCTTTTTCCATCAACTGTTCCCGTTCGGCCGAGTCTTTCCTATCAACGCCCAAACATTGGCCGCACCGACGCCGGTTTCTGTAATGATCTCACCTTTCTCGTTCACGAGAACGGCTGACGGTGTCCCGTACATGCCGATCGTGTTTGAAAACTTGTGATGCTTATCCAACAGAATATGTGACTTCAACCCGAACGCCGTGTTGTCTTCGACGTCGCCGTCGGAGAAAACCAAAAGTTCAGGATCGTCCTTGCCCTTCGTCGTGTCCCACTCTTTCAGATCCTCAACCATGTTCACGCAATGCGGACACGTCGGGCTAAAGAAAAGGACCATCGAATGCTTCCCTCTCAAATGTTCATCCGTTATCGAAACATCCTTTATGTCTCTAAACTGAAACTTTGGAATCTCCTCGCCGATCTTTACCGGTGCCTGGTTGTTCTCGTTAGGAAAGATCGTAAACTCCTTTGCCAGATCGCTCGTCGAAAGCTTCCCGACAAGTTCGCGAATGGCGACGTCTCCGGCCGCCGGATGGCTGGCGATCTTGCCGTCCGCATTCACATAAACGGCCGTCGGCGTCCAACGAGCCTTTACCTGATCGGCCAATTCCCGCTTCTCCTGTAGCAGCACCGGATGTTCGGTGCCAAACTTTTCGACGTTCTCTGAGACACCGCCCGAACTTACAAGTAAGATGCTGAACTTCTCAGCAAGGCTTCTCTGCCATTCTCCAACTTCGGGATAGAGAGCATTGCACGGCCCGCAGTCGGGGCCGACGAAAAGAAAGAGCGATGCCTTTTGCTGACTTCGCAGATCGGACATCTTAACTTTCTTCCCGGCAGTATCCGCCAGTTCGAAATCGGGAAACGGCGCCCCGATCGGAAGACTTTCCGTCGGCGTGCCCGCTTCGTCGCGCGCTACGGAGGCACCATCACGCGATATAACTTCGAGAACCTCGATGTGCCGCTGTATCTGAACCTGCTGTTCGAATATCTTCTTTAAGTAGAAGACTGCTACCGCCATCAACACCAATATTCCTAAAAGAAAAACTGCTTGTAACATATCGTCCGAAAATTGTGTCAGTCCTAAACCTTGATTGTCGCGTCCTTGACCGACGAGAAAAAGTGCAAGTGCTGCAAACCCGACATTGCGGATCAGGCTCGATTTTCCGACCGGCTCGCTGTGTAACTGGCCAAAGCAATGGCAATCGGGGGCGTTCCCTTTCGCTATCTGAACCAGCATTCCGCCGATGAAAACCAAAAGCAAAAGCAGTGCCAAAATAGCACCAAACCACGCAGTCGTTCGCGCGAGAAGCATCAACGCGATGACGATCTCGGAAACCGGTAAAAGAAAAGCTACAGGTTTTGCAAGGTCCTCGGGAACACCAAAACCTTTGACCGCTTTCTCAGAACCCTCAGGGTCCAAAAGCTTCGCGACACCCGCAAGCGCAAACACGCCAAACAGAAAGATTCGTAGCAATAAAAGAAGTTCGTCCATTCGATCAGCTACATTTGTAACTAATATTGTTGCAGATTACAAGCTAAGCCCGAGCATCGCCCTTTTTGCTGACTTTGTGCTTTTCTTTGAGCCGAACCGGCGTCGCGAAAAACTCGAACTCATCGCGCAGTCGGTTTTCGATGTAACGCAGATAGGAAAAGTGCAGCCCGGCTTTGTTTCCGCCCGAGGTGAACAGCACAAACAGCGGCGGACGCATTCCGCCCTGCGTGATGTACTGCACCTTCAGACGCGAAACGCCGCCCTTGACCGGAGCCGGTGCCGAACCGCCTTTTGGCTGCGAAATATTATCGACGAAAAATGTGTTCAGCTTTGCCGTTGTTACGCGCGTGTTGCGAGCGGCGTGGGCTTTCTTTATTAGAGGAAGCAGTTTTGTCACCCGCTGGCCCGTCAACGCAGAGATCGCGACCATCGGAGCCCAGTCGAGAAACTTCATCGCCTGCCGCAGCTTGTCTTCAAATTCGTAAATGGTGTTGGTCTCTTTCTCTTCGAGAGCGTCCCATTTGTTGACGGCGATTATCACCGAGCAGCCCGAATCGACCGCGTAACCCGCGATGTTCGCGTCAAGATGTGTCACGCCTTCGACTGCGTCGATCACGATTATCGCAACATCAGCGCGTTCGAGCGATTTCCTTGCCATCACGACCGACATTTTTTCCGCCATCTCCACGGTCTTGCCTTTTCGGCGGATGCCGGCGGTGTCAATGATCAGATATTTTTGTCCTTCGGCGACCAGATGCGTATCGACGGCATCGCGCGTCGTGCCCGCAATCGGCGAAACGATGACGCGCTCTTCGCCGAGAAGCTGATTCAGCAGCGACGATTTACCGACGTTCGGCCGCCCGATTATCGCCAGCTTGATCTCGCCCTCGTCTTCGATCTCCTCTTCGTCTTCAAACGTCAGCGAATCAAAAACCTTGTCGAGCAAGTCACCCACCGAGGTGCCGTGCTCCGACGAGACCGGGACCATCTCAAACCCAAACCCAAAAAACTCCGCCGCTTCTTCCTCGACCTTTCGCGTCTCGGCCTTGTTCGCCGCGATGAAAACCGGCTTGCCGATATTTCGCAGGAATACCGAGATCTCTTCGTCAAGCGGCAGAATGCCCGCGCGCGCATCCACTACCCAGATGATCGCCTCGGCCTTTTCGATCGCAAAACCGGCCTGCTTGAATATGTTCGCCGGGATGATCGCTTCGTCATCCGGCACGATGCCGCCGGTATCGACAAGCTCGAATTTCTTCGCCCGCCACTCGACATCACCGTAAATACGGTCACGCGTGATCCCGGGCTCGTCTCCCACAATAGACCGCCGGGTCCCCGTCAAACGGTTAAATAACGTGGACTTCCCCACGTTCGGCCTACCTATAATTGCAACCAAAGGCGTTGGCATAACCTTTGATAGTAGCAGAACGCTCCTACTCTTTCGACTGGACCCCCAAGCATACCTGCTTGCGACGCGATGTTTTGTGTCAGTAGCCCGCACGAAGTAAGGCTTGATCGACATCGACACCGCCAACTACCCCACAAACGAAGATCGCCCGCAAAAGCGAGCGACTTCGAACCTTGAACCTTGAACTTTGAACCTTGAACCTTGAACCCTGAACTCTGCCGCTAGTACCCCAAAAACATCACAACATCCATCCGGAAATACATAAACAACATCAACCCAACGAGCAATAACTCAACCGCTAAAATACTCTTACCGGCGCTATCAAGTTGACGCGTCTCGTTCCATCCCGTCTGAGCACTCAGCAACCCAAAATTCAGCAGCAGCCTCCCGAACGGCAGATACCTTAAAAAAGCGAACCACTGACTGACGCCGATATTTCTCAATCGCAACACATCAAGCACAAAACTCGCGACCATCAGTACGAGACCCGTAAAGCTCATCACCCTGCTCTCCGGTCCGAACATCACCACCACAAACACAGCCGCCATCATCATACCGATCTGCGCCAAAAAATAATCCAGCCTTCCAACACCCGGATATTCGCGGTCTCGTTCTGCGTCGTTCATAACGAAAAGATTCTACCACGCCATGCAGGGGCCTCTTGAACCTTGAATTCAATTCGTCTCCGTTGTAATCTGTGCCTAAAATTTATTAACAAACCTCGCATCTTCCTAGGTAAGAATGGCCGACGAGAATTACCGACCCATCCTGAGCGGCGATTACACGTTTTGTGGTGGCAAATCCCCTTCCGGCGATATCGTCAGGTTTTGAACGACCGCTACATTGTAGCCATCGTTCTTCAGAATATTATAGACCGCCTCCCAACCTGAGCCGTCAACGAATGCACCGTGGACGAGAACCACGTTCGATGTCCCGTCCTTTAAATTTTCAGCCACCTCCTTTTCACCGCCCACTTAGTTTCGATAAACGTCGTGTCACACGCGAAGCGGAACGCAAAATTCGCCGCATAACTTGCCGATCAACAAGGCCTCTGCCGTAAAGCAGCATCTATCAGAGGCGATTTTTGTAACTTAATTATAGGCAAAAGTAAGTCAATAATTTTATCCGACTGAGCGCAGGCGTCCCACCCGCACATGGGTGGAAACACAAATAAAGGCTCTGCGATCTCGATTCTGCGCCAACGCCGCGAATCCACGCACTCACTGGGATTCGGGAGAATTCGTTTCGCCGGCTGTTCTTCAAATTTTGCAATCGTTTATTTCAGCCCTGCAATTTGCCTTCGAGATTTCCAGCACGCAGAATCTGCTCGAAAGAGCTTATGAATTTTTTGTCTAATTCTCGGCACGGGTTATCCGCTAAATTGAAAGCATCAATCGAATCGTCTATTCCTTTTCCCAAAGTCCCAGACATTTTCGCCTACCATGATTACCTCCCAAATGTGCCAACTCTTTATGACGGCATACTTCAACGAAACTTGCCGATTTGAGTGAAGGTTCCGGGCCTCGTGGTGCGAATTCGAAGTCGGGGAGAAGGTTTTCCATTTGTCGGGGCGAGATCGGAGCGGAAGGAGATGTCGTAGGCGGTGCGGAGTTGGACGACTATGTCTTCGTAGGCGGTTTGGATCTGCGAGAGCTGCGTGATGGGATAATACACGCCGCCGGAGATCTGTGCGAGGCGTGCACCTTCGCCTTTTGCTTTTGAAGTCAGGGAAAGATTCAGATACTTCGAACGCAGCGGATCGACGCCAGCGTTCAGATCCGAAGTCGCCCCCAACGCGGCGAGGCTTGACGGAACATAGAGCGGATAGATCAGTGCCCCGCTTTCCTCGATGGTTCCGGCGAGCGAATCGAACGGCAGGAACGAGCGGTTGTCGTCGCCATCCGTCAGCACGACAATCGCCGTGCGTTCGCCGCTCATCGGCCGCAGCGTTTCGACAAGGGTGTAGCCGATGGCGTCGTAATACGCGGTGCCGCCGCCGGCGTCGAATGTGTCGAGCACTTCGGAAAGTTTCGCTTTGTCGGTCGTAAATCCGGAAAGTACGTTGACGTCGTCGTTGAACAAGACGATAGAAACTCGGTCACGCGGATCGACGGTGTTCACGAAAGCGCGCGCCGCTTTGCGAATGAAGTTGACGTAATTATCGACGCTGCCCGAAACGTCGAGCAGCAGCACGAGATTGAACGGAGCGGGTGATGGCTTTACGGAAAGGATCTCTCGCGATGCACCGCTTTCGGTAATTTCGAATTCGGCGTTCTTTATTCCGGCGACCGCACGATTCTTTTCATCGAGTACGCGGACGGAAACGGTTCTAACGCCGGAGGAGACAACATCCTCGGTACGCGGAACGCTTGTCAATGTCGGAAGTAATCGCGCGGGCGGTAGTGTTTTCGCGTAGTCGCCAAAGTATTTCGGACTGGCTCGACGGATCGCGTCAAGCAGCATCGAATCACCGCTGCGGACGACCGCCTTCGCCGCATCGGTCAGCGGGCGTTCGCGAAGGTCGCTCATCACTTCATTCGGCGGCACGTTGAGCAAGACGATGCCGCGTGCCGTGGTGAAATTTAGGGCGATGGATGTAAGGTCAGCGGGGTTTTTCTTCTTCCGCTCTTCACTTTCTCCCTTATCCTTTATCCTTTCTCCTTTGCGATCGGGCACACTCCCTACTGCCGCCTCTTCGCTTTTGCTTTTTTCCTTTTTACTTTTGCCTTCCGTCGGATAACGGCCCTTAAGTTGGAAACGTCCGCCCGATTTCTCCTTTGCTTCTGCAACGGCGAAGTCGGCAAGGAATCGCGGCTTTGAGGTTGTCCACCAAAGGTCGTAGGTCAGATCGTCGGTCGGAACATCGACGGCTATCGTGCCGGTATCGGTCGTGGCACTTAGGGAGGCGAAGTTTCCTTCGGCCTTTATCTCGCCGTCGCGTGTTTCAATGTTGATTTTTAGACGCTCGGGAACAACTAGCGCGAGATCGATGCGTTTCGACGGCGACGAAGGTCTGACCTCTATACGAAAGTTCCCCTTCGCAGCGGCGACAACGATCTCGTTTTCAGTTGTTTCGACGGACGAGGTTACGGAAAGCGTGCTTGTCGGCTGTTCTAGTTTGTCATCTTCGCCGACAACCGCAGGCTGCGAAGTGATATCGACGCGTCCGAAACGATTGATGATCTGGACCGTCTGGCCGTCAACAAACTTCAACTCGCGATCAATTCTCTGCCCAAAGATCACGGTCGAAGCCGCGATCATCAGTAAGACAAAGATCGCAAGTCTGATGAACATTATGTTTAGTTTAGCCCGTTTTGACCTGGCCTGTGAGGCGGCCGGATTGTATCAGCCGCTGTCGAACGCGTTCCTGCCACTTCTTTCCTGGCCGGTCGGTGTCTTCAAACTGTGCCAGCAGATCCTGCAAAGGTTCACCGCCCGCCTGCCGCGTCTTGAGATACAGCAACGCAAGTATGATCGCCGTGAAGGACGTGACAAGTATCTGGAGCGGAAGCAGAATGACCTGAAGGAGCGATTCGAGAACGGCGTCGATCACGCGTGTCCGCATATCTTTGTCCTTCTCGTCGATCTTTACGCGCGTGTTGCCCGTGTTGATCGAGATCTCGGTACCGCCGCCTTCGGCCTTCTTAACCTCTACGGGTGCCGTCGGTTCGGCGTTTTTATTCTCGTTGTTTTCGCCGTTCTTTATCGCCTCGCTGATCGCCGTCACTTTGCTGCTCTCACGTTGAAGAGCTTTGGCCGTTATGTTTACTACGAACGAAATGGTGCCCGCAGCGACGAAAGGTATCAAGAGAGTTAGTGCGACCGCAGCGATAGAAGTTGCCAGCGATCTTTTCACAAGAATTTTGGATCGTTTCAGCGCAGCACGGCCCTTGAGGTTTTCCATCATAACGACAGGAGCTGTCAGTGTCCACAGAACCGTCGTAACAAGAAACCCGATGCCGCAGGTCGGAATTGCGATCAGTATGGAAAATACAAAGCTCATGATGCCCGTTCCCGCAAACGATTTCCATTTCTTTCGCGCTTCTTTCAGCGAAGACCGCAAGCGTATCGGCCGTAATGGCACGGCTAGGAATTGGACAACGATCCAAGAGATCGTGCCGATTATGAGGTATGCACAAAACGCCTGTATTACGCTAAGGCTTGCCATTACTATGCCGATCGAAAGGTTTGCCGGACCAGGTTCTATATAGCCGCTAACCTTCAGAAACGAGAGCGTAATAAATGCGACGGTTAAAAGCGCGGCAGGCGCGTGGAAGAACGTCGAGAGCATGACGAACTTCGGCATATGCTCGCTCCAGATCATCGCGGCCCGGCGGAGCAGGCCGAAGATGCCTTCGGAGCGTGAGCGAAGCACGCTGGCGAATGCCTCGGCGCTCGGCGGACGTGCGGACGGGTCTTTCGAGAGAGCGGCCGCGATGGAACGCTTCAGCTTCTTTCTGACTTTTTTGGCGTTCAGCGGCGGCGGCGGAAGCACTTTATGAGCTTCCATCACCTTTGAAAAGTCGCCCTTGAACGGAGTGTCACCGCTGAGCATCTGATATGCGATGACACCGAGGCTGTAGATATCTGAACGGGCGTCGAGCTTATATCCGGCACACTGCTCGGGCGACATATACAACGGCGTGCCGAGCACAGCTCCCACCCGCGTCAGGTCTTTGGTCGCGAGTGTTTCGTCGTTTAGAAGGTCTGCGGTCGAAAGAGCTTTCGATTCGGACGATCCTTCAACATCCGAGATCAACTTTGTTCCGGTACTGTCCGCATCATTTGGGCCGGCCGTATCGAATATAGCAGTGCGGTCCTCAGAACCCGCCGGTGTGTCTTTAGCCACAGCAGGTTGGATCATCGTTTTCGCGTCAGCCAAACCGGCCATTGTCGCCGATTCCGCAAGCATCGTCGGAGAGATGCTGTCGTGAATGGTACCGTCATCCGCGCCGCCAAATGTGGCATTTGCCGAACCCGAAAACGTCGGCGTCGCTGATTGACGGATCTCATGCTCGCCCGTATCGACAATGTGTGCGGATTCGAGCTTGGCGATACCGAAATCGAGAACCTTCACGGTGTAGCCGCCGCGTTGATTCGGCTCAAGCCAAATGTTGTCGGGTTTGAGGTCGCGATGGATAATTCCCTGCTCGTGTGCTTCCTGAACCGCCGAACAAACCTGTTCGAGAATATCGAGCGTCCACGCCACGGGGAGATTCTGCTCTTCTTCCAAAATCTCGCCGAGCGTACAGCCGTCGAGATATTCCATCACCAGATAGGCAACACGGCCGTTGTCGGTTTCGGCGAACCCAAAATCGGTGACATCCACGACGTTCGGATGTCGAAGCCGCCCTGCTGCCCGAGCTTCGCGGCGAAACCGCTCGACAAACTCGGGGCGCTTCATAAACTGTGGCGAAATCACTTTAAGAGCGACCGGGCGCTCGGTACCAATGTGCGTTCCAAGGTACACCGTTCCCATGCCGCCGCGTCCCAGCTCGCGTTCGATCAGGTATTTGCCGTCAATTGTTTGTCCTATGACGTCAGTATTCGCCATCTATATCATCGTCGGGCCGATCTAAAAGATATGGCCGTTTTTGCCGTAATCGACATTATAGTTGATAACATTGCCCGCTCAAACGCGAATATTGCAGTTGCGTTTTGAGGCGAAGTATTATGAATCCAAAAAGAAATACGCATAATTTTGCGGAATTCTCCGTGAAAAGATAGGGCATTGGATGATTACCCTTGCACGAATTGAAAGTTTGGTCTATTTTAGTCTCGAAGCAGTCAAAGAAAATGAACCTGTATCATGCGTGCAACGCTCTTGCATTGCCGCATGTAGCGTGATAGTGTGTATTTGTACGAATTCCCCACAGGAGAATACCTAAATGAGCATCGACAAAAGCAAGGCCATCGAATCGGCTTTGTTGCAGATCGAAAAGAAATTTGGAAAGGGATCGATAATGCGTCTCGGCGAAAGGCCGCACGAAGAAGCGGGTGCAATATCGACCAACTGCCTTAGCCTTGATGCCGCGATCGGCGTCGGCGGACTGCCGCGTGGCCGCATTGTAGAGATCTACGGGCCGGAAAGTTCGGGTAAAACGACGCTGGCACTTCAGGTCGTTGCTTCGGCACAACGAACGGGCGGAATCGCTGCGTATATCGACGCCGAACACGCAATGGACCCGGAGTATGCCGGAAAGCTCGGCGTCAATATCGACGAACTGCTTATTTCGCAGCCGGACTCCGGCGAGCAGGCATTGGAGATCGCCGAGACGCTCATACGGTCGAACAGCGTTGATGTGATCGTTATCGATTCGGTCGCGGCATTGGTTCCGCGTGCGGAACTCGATGGTGAAATGGGCGATTCGCTTCCCGGTTTGCAGGCACGATTGATGTCGCAGGCCCTTCGCAAGATCACGGCGATCGTTTCAAGCTCGAACACGACCTTTATTTTTATCAACCAGCTTCGTGAAAAGATCGGTGTATTTTTCGGTTCGCCGGAAACTACGACGGGCGGAAAGGCGTTGAAGTTTTACGCCAGTGTTCGCCTCGACATTCGCCGCATCGGTGCTATCAAGGATGGCGACCGCGTCGTCGGCAACCGTACACGCGTGAAGGTCGTTAAAAACAAATGCGCTCCGCCGTTCCGTGAGACCGAGTTCGACATACTTTACGGCGAAGGTATTTCGAAGGAAGGCGATCTTATCGATCTTGCCGTCGCACAGGACGTGATCGAAAAAAGCGGTTCTTGGTTTTCATACCAGACCGAGCGGCTTGGTCAGGGCCGCGAGAACGTAAGAACGCTGCTGCGCTCGAACACCGATCTTCGGGATCGGATCGAGGCCGACGTGAAAGCGAATCTTGGTTTCACGAAAACCGAAGCAGCCGCTGCCTAAAGTAGAGAATTCGCCACGAACACCCACGAAAAGAACGCGAATAAGGCTTTCTTGTTGATGTTCGTTCGTGAGAGTTCGTGGCCGATTTTTCTTTTGGGCCATGGTTTTTTCTGTCGATAGACCGGACATCGGATTTGACATCAGTTTTACGCGAATCTACACTCATAAATTCGCCCGCATTTCGTGCGGGAAGTGGCCAGATAGCTCAGTTGGTAGAGCAGCGGATTGAAAATCCGCGTGTCGGCGGTTCGACCCCGTCTCTGGCCACCATTAACTTCAACAACGTAAGGCTGCCGTTCGGGCAGCTTTTTTTTCGGCTCTCAACAGATTATTATTAGTTTTATTTGGTCGTCGAGATGCATTGTCAAATCGTGTAGCGACAGAAGAAGATGAATAGATTTCTTCCATACATCGCATGGGTTGTCGCCCTGCTGGCTGTCACCGGCAGCCTTTTCTTTAGTGAGGTGATGCAACTTCCGCCGTGTGTTTTGTGTTGGTATCAGCGGATCGCAATGTATCCGCTTGTTATGATCCTGGGGATCGGTATCATTGCACGCGACGGTCGCATGAATATGTATGCTCTGCCGCTGTGTCTGATCGGATTGGCGATATCTGTCTATCACAACCTTCTTTACTACGGAATTTTGCCGGAGAGTATCGCACCTTGCGTGGAAGGCATGTCTTGTACGTCGCGGCAGATCGAATGGCTTGGGTTTATTACCATTCCGTTGATGGCGTTGACCGCGTTTATATTTATTGCCCTGTGCCTTCTATTTTATAGATCAAAGGAAACGTAAATTATGCGAAAAGAAACTATTATCCTGGCCGGTATTGTAGCCGTCGTTGTTATCGGCGCGATCGTCGGGTCGAGATATTATCGGGACTCTATCCAAAGCGGTTCGGTAACGTCGAATACGGGTTCAGGTAAACCGGCGATCAGTGCCGAACAGCTTGATCGGCCGGGGAGCAACTCACTTGGGCCTGCGGATGCCAAGGTCACCGTCGTAGAATTTTACGATCCGGAATGCGAAGCATGTGCAGCGTTCGCTCCGGTCGTCAAGAAGATGTTCGACGCCTACGGCGGAAAGTTTCGACTTGTGATGCGTTATATGCCGCTCCATCCGAATTCCATACCCGCGGCCAATTTCACCGAAGTGGCGGCAGAAGAAGGAAAGTACGGACAGGCCCTCGAATTGCTCTTTAGGAAGCAGCCCGAATGGGGCACAAAGCACGGCGCACCACCGGATCCGAAAGCACCAGGCATCAACGACCTTTTTGACAGATATGCAACGGAATTGGGCCTGGACACAGCAAAGGTCAGGTCGGCGATCAGCTCAAATCGTTTTGGATCCAAGATCGCGCAGGATAAACAGGACGGACAAGCATTGGGCGTTCGGCAAACTCCGACCTTCTTCGTCAACGGAAGACAGCTCGCGCGATTAGGCGAAGCGGACTTGCGGGCGTTGATCGACGACGAGCTGCGCAAATAGCCGCCTTCCGCGCAAGCAGTTATTTTTCATAGATGCGACTCCTGATCGAGTCGCCTTTTTTATTTCGAGTTATACTCGCAGTACTGAACTCGGATATGGAACCGCTGGCAAGCCGGATCAGACCAACGCATTTGGAAGACTTTATCGGACAGGAACACCTTGTCGGTGAAGGCAAACCGCTGCGCCTTGCTATCGAGCAGCAGCACATTTTTTCGTTCGTCTTATGGGGAACGCCGGGTACAGGCAAGACGACGCTTGCGCGGATATACGCGAATGCCCTTGGTGCAGAGTTTCACGAGCTTTCCGCCGTTTCTGCCGGAAAGGATGACATACGAAAGATCGTTGGGGGCGGGTCGTCCGAAAAAATAAAACCGGGCCACGCAGAGCCGACTTTGTTTGCAGATTCTGATACGCGGGATTCCGGAATAGATGGAAACACGCAGGATCGTACACCGAAAGTATTGTTTCTGGACGAGATCCATAGATTCAACAAAGCTCAGCAGGATTTTCTGCTTCCGTTCGTGGAAAGTGGCGAGTTAGTGCTTATCGGTGCCACGACTGAAAACCCAAGCTTCGAGGTCATTCCGGCCTTACTTTCACGCCTTCGCGTTTTTGTTCTCGAAGAATTCACCGACGAGCAGATGGCGGCGGTAATCGACCGTACTGGCTATAAGCTTGATCCGATTGCCAAAAGCTGGCTGATCGAAATGGCTAACGGCGATGCCCGGCAGGCCATCACCATGATCGAGAACACGTCGCAGCTTTATGACGCGATCACGCTCGAAACGCTCAAAGAGACTCTACAGTCGAAATTCCTTCGTTACGACAAAAAGGGCGAAGAGCATTACAACGTCATCAGCGCGTTCATCAAAACAATGCGTGCCAGCAAGCCGGACGCCGCAATGTACTATCTCGCACGAATGCTCGAAGCCGGCGAAGACCCGAAGTTCATCGCCCGCCGAATGGTGATATTCGCCTCCGAAGATATCGGCCTCGCACAGCCGACGGCGTTGGTTGTGGCAAACGCCGTCTTTCGCGCTGTCGAAACAATAGGAATGCCCGAGTGCTCCTTGAATCTCGCGCACGGAGTCGCATACCTTGCGAACGCGCCAAAGGACCGCTCAGCGACCAACGCGATCGGCTCGGCGATGGAAGACGCGAAGAAATTCGGCAACCTGCCCGTCCCGATGCAGATCCGTAACGCACCAACAAAGTTGATGAAAGAACTTGGCTACGGCGAGAAGACCGACGATCAATCTGACGATTTGCTGCCCGAAAAACTCGCCGGCCGAAAGTATTTCGAGGAGTAGATTTCTCTTTTCGTGTTCTTTCGTGTCATTTAGTGGGTAAGATCTTCTATCCACGAACTAACACGAAAATACACAAGCAGGACGCTAAACATATGAAAATTACGAAGGCAGCTTTCTTGATCCTGGCCCTTTCGCTCGTTCACTCACTCGCTCAAACTGACAAAGACCTCGTTTCGACCCGCGAAATGGAACGCATCAATTGGATGGAATTCAAAGCGGTCGTCCCGTCAAAGATCACGACGGTCATTTTGCCGACAGGTACGCTTGAACCGCACGGTGTGGCAAATAACGGTGCGGATAATACAGCTCCGTTCGCAATGGCAAAGACCATCGCACGACGGACCAACGCGATGATCGCTCCGACCCTTCCCTACGGCATCACTGGCTCGATGGAAGCATATCCGGGTGCGTTTCAGATCAGCGAAGCCGCGTATCGTCCGTTCGTGAAACAGATACTGGAAGGCCTCGCTAAAAACGGCTTTCGCAACATTATCATTATGAATGGTCACGGCGGCGGTCAGACCGCGGTACTCCAAGCGGTTGCCGCCGAGATCGCCGTTGAAAAGAAGGTTCGCACACTCGTGATCAACTGGTGGTCATTCGCCTCGGATGAAACAAAAGAAGTTTTTGGCGAGGACGGCGGCCATGCGGGCTGGAACGAAACTGCGTTCATTCAGGCTATCGATCCCACGCTTGTCCATCCCGATAAATATTCCGGCCCGGAAATGACGACGGCGTATCCCGCTGCGGGAACATGGTCCGCCGTTCCGTTTCCGTCATCGATCGGCCTCTATCAAAAGGGGCAAGGCTTTCCAAAGTTCGACCAATCCAAGGCCGACCTTTACTACAAGAAAGTGACGGACAAGGTCGCAAATCTCATCATTGATGTTGTTAAAAAATGGGATTTGGCCGGACTGTAAAAAGATTTTTCCGCGACTCTGCTTGATTTGCAACTTTCTTTCGCTTACCATCGTCTATCTGACCAGAATACGAATCCGGTCATATGTACGGACTATGAAAGCTTCAGCACAACCTAAAACTACCCGTGATGCGATCCTTGATGCCACCGACCGCCTCCTTGCCCGGTACGGTTATAAAAAAATGACCATTGACGACCTTGCTCAAGAGGTCGGCATCGGCAAAGGCAGTGTTTACCTGCATTTCAAGAGCAAAGAAGAGATCGCGTTGTCTCACATCGACCGGATAGTCGATCGGCTCCACGCCGATCTGAAAATGATCCTTGAATCAAAAGGAACTCCGGAAAAACGTCTGCGGCGAATGATCAGCGAACGCGTGATGTTTCGCTTCGACAGCGTTCAGCATTACTCACAAAGCCTGAACGAACTGCTTGCCCAACTGCGGTCCCGTCTGCTTGAAAATCGAAAACGCTACTTTGAGGATGAGGCAAGGCTCATCGCCCAGATCGTCGCCGAAGGCAAATTGAATCGAACTTTCACGTCAAAAGACCCAATGGAAACAGCCCGCGCAATTCTTGACGCGACAAATGCGTTGCTGCCTTACAGTCTGAGTGCGTACGAACTTGGCGAACGGTCCGAGATCGAGAAAAAAACCAAGCGCGTTGCCGACCTTATCTTGAATGGTTTAGTTACGCGGTGATCAATTATTAGGAGTACCACGAACAATGAAGTACCGATCCTTTGCGCATTTTATCTTTTTCGCAACCATTGTTGTTTTTGTAGCCGGGCCACGCCCGGGAGCGACCCAACAGCCGCAGCCCGATAAAACCATCGACGCGGCCACACGAACCGCCGTCATTGAAACGCTCTTGAAAGAACTCAATGATGCGTACGTTTTTCCAGAGATCGCAAAGAAGATGGATGCCGACCTTCGCGTCCGCCTTAGTGCAAAGGAATACGACGGCATCACGAGCGGGATCGCATTCGCTCAGAAACTCACGGCTGATCTGCAAAGTGTCAGCAAGGACAAGCACCTTCGCGTTCGTTTCTCGGCGAAACCGACGCCTGTGCGAAAAGATCGTCGCGAACCGACCGAGGCTGAGATCGAGCAGAGCCGTTGGATGGAAAAACGCGTCAACTACGGCTTCGAAAAGGTCGAGCGGATGAACGGGAATATCGGTTACATCGACCTCCGTGGTTTTCGCGACCAGGAAGGCGGTGCCGAAACTGTTGCCGCGGCAATGGCGTTCTTAAAAAATACCGAAGCCCTGATCTTCGACCTTCGACAAAATGGCGGCGGAAGCCCGTTCATGATCCAGCTCATCTCGTCCTACTTGTTCGGCGATAAGCCGGTTCATCTGAATGATATGTATTGGCGAGGCAGTGGAAAGACTGACGAATTCTGGACAAAACCGGAACTCGCGAAGATAAAGTTCACGAACAAGGACATCTACGTTCTGACAAGCAATTACACATTCTCGGGCGCCGAGGAGTTCTCATATAACCTCAAAAACCTGAAACGCGGAACTATCATCGGCGAAACAACCGGCGGCGGCGCACATCCGGGCGGCGTGGTCAGGCTCCACGATCATTTTGGAGTGTTCATTCCCGTCGGACGTGCGATAAACCCGATCTCGAAAACGAACTGGGAAGGCACCGGCGTCGAACCCGATATCAAAGTGCCAAAAGAACAAGCCCTAAAAACCGCCTACCTAATGGCCCTGAACAAATCGCTGGCAAATCTAAAAGACGAGCAAGTCATCAACGGCGTCAAAGGCCTCATCGCTCAAACGCAAAAAGAACTCGACGATATGAAACCGGTAAAACTATAATCGAATGACGTCAAATATCGCAATATTGCAGGATTGACCCTGTTCTTTCTCATTGACCCTGTTCTTTCTCTTTGCTCTCATATTACTTGGGCGCCACAATTGTGCCGTTCTTGGTCGCATTCGCATCGTTTTCTCTGTCAACTGGACGCATAATTTGCGATAAGTTTATGCTTGTAATCAAGTGGAAACGGATTTGGCGACCAAGCTGTTTTCTGTACACGGCTGAAACGTCGGTGCAGTTACAGAAGAAGTCTGTGCAGTTTGCTGAAAGTTTGGTGCAATCTGCTAAGAATATACTGCAATCCGTATTCGAGAAAATCATTTTTGATTTTGACGTTCCTGTTGTGGCACAATACCGCCAATTTGCTCTATCAACGGCGCCCACAGCCGTTTTTGCTTTGGGATCGTAGGTAAATCCAAAGCAAATTTGAGGAACAATAAATGGCAGATTCAATAGCAAATGCTTCAGACAGCGAATTGGTACAAATCGCAACGACGGTGATAAACGCGACGGCAGGAGCACCGGGTGATTTCGGTTTAACCGCATTGCAGGTAACGGAACTTACGGCTCGGCGAGATACTTTTAATGACGATCTTGCGGCTCACTTAACGGCACAGGCAACCGCGAAGTCTATGACCCGAGAAAACAGGTCTAGGTGCGGAAGCACTCTCGGCGATGAAGTTTGCAGCCGACCAGTCCGGCACTTCGCTAGAAACTGTTACCGGGGCGGCAGCAAAGAACTTCCGGGAAGCGAAAAGGAATGCGTATTCCTGACCCTCGACGCTTTCACGCCATACCTTGCGGAATACGACGCAGTCGATTCCAACAAGACCGCGCATTACATGGTCCGATGGAGATTGCGCGACGGTTCAGTCTCAGCTTGGGGCGAAACTATTTCAGCAACGATCACGGGCTAAAATGAAGGCAGAATTCTGAAGTCGGAATTCAAAATACAAAAGTCAGAAAAGAAAAGGGCGGGAAACTCCCGCCTTTTTTATTTAGCTTGGTTGTTCTTGGCGACTACGGCGCTCGCTATCGCTTCCAATAATTCTTGATCTTCATATCAAGCATTGGGTAGGCGCAGTATTCGACGCTGCGGCCGGATTCGCGGAGTTTCATTACCATCGGGATGGCGGCGTCGGCGTTGCGGGTGTGGACGACTATCGTCGCGGCTTTTTGAAGATCGGAGTTATCGTTCAGCCATTCGGCGACTGCCATTCCGGTGTTCGCATAGTCGTCGTGTTCATTCGATTCGTAATGATGCGGCAGAAGATCGTGGTCGAGAAAGATAGCGTCGTAAGATCCGGTCTTTAGGATCTCGATCGCCTCCTGCACAGTTTCGGCAATGTCCAATTCGTCGCCGATGAAGCGTTTTTCGAACCAGCGGTGGCGTCGCTGGTCGTCGTCAAGCAGGAAGACGCGGATCGGCGTCCGCTCTGCTACAGGGTCAGCTAAACCAAAGCGAATCAATAGGTTACGGAACTTTCCCATAGAATGATAAAGGCGTTAGATGCAAACTCAATATAGCATAGTTGCCGATGCCGCATGCATTCGTGCAATTCGAATGCGGGTGTTATAATCTGATTCCGTTCCGCAATAAATCAGACCCAGATGGCCAGAACCTCATCGATAAAACCAAAACTTTCTGTCGTGGGCAGCCCGGATAATAGTTTTTCGTCAGAAGATGAAGCCGATGCATGCCAAAAATGTTTTGGGACCGGAATGGAGATCGTTGTCGGGAAAGGCGCTCGCCCGTGCGAGTGCCAACAGCAGATCTCGCAAGCGAACCCGTTCGACAAGGTTCGTGTCCCGCGTCGATATGTGAGCTGTCATTTCAACAGCTACGAACCGGCGACCACGTCGCAAACACAGTCGCTTCGTTTCGCCATGAAGTTCACGCAGGAGTTCCCTGCCGTCGATCAAGGCCTGCTTTTGATGGGGCCGGTCGGTGTCGGCAAAACTCATCTCGCGGTTTCTATCTTGAAAGGTTTGACTGAACGCGGCGGTTTCTCGTGTTTGTTCTATGAGTTCGGCTCGCTTCTGAAAGAAATACAGGATTCCTATAACGCGAACACTCAATCGTCGGAACTAGGAGTTTTGTCACCGGTCTTGACCGCCGACGTACTCGTGCTCGACGAGCTTGGAGCTTCGAAACCGACCGATTGGGTGCGCGATACGATGGCACACATCATCAACACGCGCTACAACGATCAAAAGCACACGATATTTACGACGAATTATCTCGACGACCGGCAAGGCACCGAAGAAACGCTCGAAGACCGCATCGGGATCCGTCTTCGGTCGCGTTTGTTTGAGATGTGCCGCACCGTTGAGATCAAAGGCTCGGACTTTCGAAAAGCAAGGTACTCGTCGCGACAGGTCTAACCGGAAACCTTTTGTACAGGTTTTTTCTTAGGCCAGAATAACCTCACCGCGAACAGAACAGACAATCCGACCGCAAAAAGCAGCGGATAAAAGACATCCGATTTTACTATCATCCAAAAATGGATGACGCCCAAGACCGCCGCAAGGTAGGTTAGTTTATGCAGCCTAGCCCACTTCTTTCCGCCCAACCGTTTAACCATACCGTTGGTCGAAGTCACGGCAAGCGGAATCAAAAGGAACAACGCCAGCATTCCGATCGCGATAAACGGCCGCTGCCAAACGTCGGCGACTATCTCACCAATATGTAAACTCTTATCAAAAATGCTGTAAGTAACCAGATGTATGCAGCCGTAAAAAAATGCGAAAAGTCCAAGCATTCGCCGGTATTTGATAAACGAGTTCCAGCCGAAGAGTTTTCTTAGCGGTGTTACGAATAAGGTGACGAGCAGAAAAACGAGAGTAAGAACTCCTGTCGTGCGAAGAAAGAACTCGATTGGATTCGCTCCCAGACGGCCGCTGTACGCATCGAATCCGAGCAACGCCAATGGGGTCAGAGCGTTCACGGAAATAAGGATCTTATAGAACTTAACGTCGTTCATCAAAAGTTTTTCGTGAGATCCACTCCGTCATACAGATGGGCGACCTCATCGGCGTATCCGTTAAACATCAGCGTCTCGCGCATCGCTACTTCGCCGATCCGTCGCTCCGTTCCCTGCGACCAACGCGGATGATCGACGTTTGGATTCACATTCGAATAGAATCCATATTCGTCGGGAGCGGAAATGTTCCATGTGGTCGGCGGCTCCTTGTCGGTGAGCATTATCTTTACGATCGACTTGATACTCTTGAATCCATATTTCCACGGAACTATTAAGCGAACCGGTGCGCCGTTCTGATTGGGCATTTGTTTGCCGTACAAACCTGTCGCAAGCAGCGTCAAAGGATGCATCGCCTCATCAAGACGTAGGCCTTCGACGTACGGAAAATCTATTCCAGCGGAGAATGACGACTGCATCACCTTTGGATCGTAATGTGTTTGAAATGCGACATATTTCGCCGTCTCGAGAGGTTCAACCTGATCGAGCAATGTCTTGAGCGAAAACCCGACCCACGGGATCACCATCGACCAAGCCTCAACACATCGAAAACGATAAATGCGTTCCTCCTGCGGAAAGCCGAGGATCTCGTCGATGTCAAAAGTCTTAGGTTTCTGGACTAAACCGCCGACCTCGACCGACCACGGCCGGGTAATCAATTTCTCCGCTTTCTTTGCGACGGCCCGTTTATCGGTTGAAAATTCGTAATAATTGTTGTAGTTCGTGATGTCTTCCAGAGAGTTTGGCTGGCCGACGTCTAACGGCTTCGCGGGCGACTGAACATTCGCGATCTCAGAGGTCGCGACTTCCGAGACGGGCTGCGGATTGAAGTAACGATAGGTCAAACCAGTCGCAGCGGCAGTTGATGCCAACAAACCGGCACGGATAAAAGTCCGCCGGTTCAAATAGAGATGCTCCAGCGTGACATCCGATCGCGACAATTGTGACCCGGTTTTATCTTCCATCTATTTTCTATTCGAATTCCGCCTAAATCCGGTTTCAATAGCATTCAATTTCGGCCAAATTCGCGTGTATAAGAATTTTTAACAAAGCTATACCATTTTGTACCAGGATGCGTTATTATAGGGAAGACGGTTCCGCCGTTCGGCACGAACCTCCACTTCCTCTATGCTCTCGACGAACCAGACCCTACATAAAGGACGATACCGCGTCATCAACCAGTTTACTACTAATTCCGGCCACGGAATGTACGAAGCGTACGATACCGTCAGCGATTCCAACGTAGTTTTAAAGGAATGCATCGGTCCGCAGGCAAAGGTTTCGACGCCTTCACAGCGCGAAGCTTCGGATGCGGCATTTTTCGGCGCCGCTAAAACGCTTTCGGAATTCAAACATTCATCTCTTGTCAGCGTTCACGATTATTTTTCGGATATCGGGCGTCAGTATCTCGTGCTGGAATCCGTTGAGGGCTTCGACCTGAATAAATATCTTGACCCGGCAAGCGCGCGGCTGGAATTAAGCGTTGTGCTCAAATGGGCGGATCAACTGCTGAACGCTCTCCATTTCCTGCACAAGCTTTCGCCGCCTGTTATCCACGGCGATATTCAGCCGGAGAATATCAGATTCACTCCGCAGGGTGACCTGAAACTTCTGGCCGCTGACCTGAATTCGACCGCAAACGGAGTGGGTGCGGATCAAGACGCAAGCGGCAATTACCAGCCGTTTGAAAAAGTGTGGATGCGTCTCGACAGTCCGGCGCAGCAGTCCTTTTTAAAGGATTACGATGCCCGGGCGGAACGACTGCTTCGCGGCCCCGCGGACGCAAGAAGCGACCTGTATTCAGTTGGCGCGTGTATTTACCAGCTACTCAGTGGTGTAATGCCGGTCGATTCGCTTGAAAGAGCGACCGCAATGCGCGACAAGAAACCTGACCCTTTGAAAAAATTGACTAATGTCGCAAGCGGCGTCCCGATCGAAATTTCCGACGCAGTTATGAAGGCTCTGGAGATCAAACGAGAATTTCGATTCTATTCCGCCGCGGTCATGGCTCAAGTATTGCGAACGGCAGTTGTAAAAGTAGCCGAGCGGTCATCGGAAGGCATTCACGAAGCACCGCTAAACGGTTCAGATCCGGTACAGGCGGACGCCGCCGAAGTATTGACGGATTCCTTTGTCCACGCGATCCCGGATTTCGCCCCTTCCGGAGCAGACGCCCGTCAACGCGAACTCGAAGAAGAACAGCTAAGACTCGAGGCCGAACAGAAAAGGATCGAAGAACGCCGCGAAGCTATCGGAGCCGAACGCGCCCGGCTCGAACGCGAAGCAGAACTTGAACGCCTGAGCATCGAGCAAGAGCGCCGAGCGGAGGAAAGGAGACTTCTGGAGGCCAAGGCAGAGCAAGAGCGTGCGAACGCGGCAAACAGATTGGCTGAGATGGAAGCGGAAAAACAGAAACATCTGTTAGAGGCCGAGCGGCAGGAACAAGAAGCAGAACAAGAGCGCCTTCGCGCAGAGAAAAAGCTTGCCGAACTACATGCCGAGCGTGAGCGTCGATTGGAAGAAGAGCAGACGGCAGCTGCGGCAGTTCGCGAAGAACTTGAGCGAGCCGAGCAGCGTTTGCTTGAACTTTCACATCTTGAAAGCCCCGTCGAACTACATACCTCTACTGACCCGTTCGAGGACGATCTGCTGGAACTCGAATCTTCAACACCGCCGGCGTCAGCGGCATCTTCCGTACCGAAGGCCCTAGAAGTCCTGGCGGACAAACCATTCGAAGGGTTCGGCCCGACCAGGCAAGTTGCCGAACGCGATTTTGCTTTTCAAGATTTCGAAAATTCATCAACGTCGTTCGGGTGGAAGATCCCGGCGATCGGCGCAGCCGTCGCAGTTCTAATCGCTATGGTTCTTGGCTGGTCATTTCTTGGCTCAAACGAACCAATTCCTTCAACCGCTGTTGAAGTTCAATCGAACCTACCTGGTACACAACCAATTCAGCAACCGGCTGAGAATCTTGTCACGATCGAACAGCCTGCTGCGGTTCCTGAGCAATCTCCCGTTGTCGAACAGCCGACGATCGGCGCATATTCAACGGACCGGGAAGTAAATCTTGGTTCATCACAGAAAACGGAACAACTAACGACCCGGCCGACCGGAACAGTGAAGACGGCTGAGAAGCCTAAGAAAGTTGCAGCTGCAAACAAGCCTACTCCAAAAAAGCTCACCGTCGATGACCTAATCAACGACAACTAAGAAGATATTGAGGATAAAGATATGAAACCGGCGATAGTAATCTGTTTGAAAAGAGCTTCCGTGTTCACCGCAGCCGTGATCGTATTCTTTGCGTTTGTTGGACCGGCAACTGCGCAGTCGGCCGAACTTACGCTTGCGGACCTCCTGATCGGGCTTCGGTCAAAGAAAGCAACTTTGGAGGAACGCAATATGATCCTTACAGAGGCGATCAGTAATCGTGGCGTCACGTTCTCGCTAACGCCGGAGATCGAAAAGGAACTTACCGCGACCGGCGCGGCCAAGCTGCTAATCGATTCGATTCGCTCAAAAACGCAGGCAAATAAGGTCGCTTCTGCGCCGACAGTCTTGTCCGAATCCAAACCCGCCGAGCCTCCTCCGCCTGATGCACTTTTCTATGAAAAACGCGCATCGGCAAATGTAACGCTTGGTAATTTGGACCTTGCACTCGCCGATTATACCAAGGCAATAGAAATGAATCCGGCGGTCTATCCGGCATACCTGGGACGCGGAGGCGTTTATTCCGCAAAGAAATCATTCGATCTGGCTATCGACGACTTTTCAAAAGTGATCGAAAATCAGCCCAAGAACACAAACGCTCTGGCAGGCCGTGCATTCGCATACGAAGCGACCGGCAAGTTAGAGCTTGCTGAAAGCGATTACGCACAGGTTGTCGCACTTGAAGCGGATAATGAGACGGCGAAGTCGAGTGTAGCCAGAGTCAAGGCTGAGATAAACAGGATAGCGGAGAGTCTCAAGCCGAAACCTGTCCCGGTAGAAATTAAGCCGCAGCCGAAACCAGAATTTGTCGATGCGGGAAACCTTACTGAGTCCAGTGCCGTGCGTATGGTGATGCCAGTCTATTCGCAGGTCGCGGCGCGTGCGAACATCGGCGGCAAGGTAGTTGTCGAAGTGACGCTTGATGAAAGTGGGAATGTTACCGAGGCCAAAGCCGTTTCGGGACCGGCAGTGCTCAGAAACGACAGCGTGGATGCCGCACGGAGATCAAAATTCAAGCCAATTCTATTTGGTGATCAACCGACTAAGGCGAAAGGAACGATCGTCTATAACTTCGTTGCAAAACGCTGATCGCTAATATCCTCCGGTCACCGTTTCTACCTTTGCACCGCTGGCTTCCTGGGCGATCTTTACGCCGACGCTTGCACCGATTCGTGTTGCACCGGCCTCAAACATCGCACGAGCGTCCTCAATTCCTTTCACGCCGCCGCTGGCTTTCACACCCAACGTTGAACCAACCGTTTGCCGCATCAACGCAACGTCGTTCGCGGTCGCTCCGCCTTTGGCAAAGCCAGTCGAGGTCTTCACAAAGTCCGCACCCGCATTCTTTGCGGCGATACATGCTCGAACTTTTTCGTCGTCGGTGAGCAAGGCGGTTTCGATGATAACTTTACAAAGAATATGATTCTCATGTGCGGCATCAGCGACCGCTCGAATATCGTCTTCGACCAGACAATCGTCGCCTGATTTAAGCGCTCCGATATTTATAACCATATCGACCTCGCGGGCACCGTCAAATATCGCGCGTCGAGCTTCGTATGCCTTCACATCAGGCAGGGTCGCACCGAGCGGAAACCCGATCACCGTGCAAACCGGAACGCCGCTTCCACGCAAGAATTCCGTAGCTTTCTTAACCCAACCCGGATTTACGCAAACGCTTGCGAATCCGAACTGGGCTGCCTCGTCACAAAGTTTTCTAATATCCGATTCAGTCGCCTCGGGCTTTAGCAGAGTGTGGTCGATCAGCGATGCCCAGTCGTGTGCGGTCGCCGTTTCGCCAAGCACGATTCCGATGCGTTCGGCACCCGCATCAACAATTCGCTGAACATCCGCATGGCAAAACGTCGGGCAATACTCTTCGCCGCCGAGCTTTGCGATCACCATATCGGTGATCTGGTCTATAAGTTGATCGTAGTTGCCGTTTTGCGTCATCTGTCTATTGGTAGTTTACCATCAACCGCCTGCTGCTGACTGCTCACTTCCTATACTGCCTGTCAATACTTTCCATCATTCCTACACGTCGCACATGACGCTCCTCACTCAGCTTCGTAGAGACAAAGGCCTTTACGATCTCTTTGATCTCGTCGAACGTATTCTGTCCGCTTCCGAGCGTTAGTATATTCGCACCGTTGTGCTCGCGTGAATTCTTGGCAAGCTCTGGTGAATAACACGCCGCGGCACGCACGTTCGGGATCTTGTTCGCCGTCATTGCACTGCCAATGCCCGCACCGTCGATAATTATTCCCGCCTCAACATGCTTGGCTCCAACGGCTTTTGCGATGGCGTGTGCGAAGTCCGGATAGTCCACCACGTCAGTCGAGTTCGTTCCAAAATCGCGAACTTGCAGACCAAGATCGGTGAGATAGATCTTCAGTTTTTCTTTCGTTTCAAAACCGCCGTGGTCCGCTCCGATCGCGACGGACCTTATCACCAACCCGGAATCCCGGGTTTCTTTTCGGATAAGCTGCAGTCGTTTTTCGGCAGCAATATCCGCAGCGAGCGGCGTAAACTTTGCATCTTTCGCGATCCGCACACGCGAACCGGCGTCAAGTCCGCGAAGATCATCCTCCGTGATAAGTGATTTTGACGACTCGTCACGGTCGAATTCCCTGCTCATCTTGTCCTTCAGCGAATTGACGATAACGTGTTCGGGTTCGGGGTTTTCCGCCTGCGGCCTTTCGGCTTCCGGCGGCACGGCCCTTAGCACTTCGCGCACCAATGCCCGCACTTTTTCCCGCGTCTCTTGAGAATTATCTGCCATGTTCCGGATGTTTACTTTCGCCTAGCTTGTAAATTATAGGATGTTTGAATAGTATTTCTAAAAATCGTTTCTGACAAACTTCACATTATGACGCCCGAACCATCAATGCAATCAACGACGGAATTTACCAATGACAACCTCGAAGTGCTGTTCAGCCAAGAGGAAATTGCTGAACGCATTGCGGAACTCGGAGCCGAGATCACGCGCGACTACGCAGGCAAAGAACTTGTGTTGGTAAGCGTCCTGAAGGGTTCGTGTGTATTTTTGGCAGACCTGATGCGGGCGATCGATCTGAAATTGACGATCGATTTTATGGCTGTATCGAGTTACAAGAACGAAACGAAATCGACGGGTGACGTTGAGATACTAAAGGACCTGAGCAACCCGATCAGGGGAAAGGACGTGCTTCTTGTCGAGGATATTATTGATACAGGCCTGACGTTTTCCCGACTTTTGGAAATCCTGGCTTCGCGCGGTGCGAATTCAATAAAACTTGCGAGCTTCCTCGATAAACCCGAACCGCGCATCAAAACCGAATTAAAGATCGATTACACCGGCTTTGTCGTTCCCAATAAATTTGTTGTCGGCTACGGCCTCGACGCCGCCGGTCGCTACCGTAATCTTCCGTTCATCGCCGTGGTGAGGGATCCATCAAAGGCTTAGACGCAAATGCAGATGCCCGCACGAAGTAAGGGCAAACAAAAAAACCTACGCTCCGGTTGCGTCAACCGAAGGATCGTATCTCCGACGGCTCGCCAACAGGCCCTTTCCGATAAAGAACAGGGCGACCAGGTGAAACGAAAATGCAAACAACTCCCGGTATCCGAGAAGAATAACCGCATCAACAAAGTAAAGGAAGATACCGAGGATAAACGCCATATCGTTTCCCTTTCTGGCAAAGTAGCCGAAAAGCGCAAGCATCCCCGCAAAAGCGACGTTGAGTGCCAATCCGGCCCATCGCTGGGTATCCCCATCCGAGGCAAAGCGCGCATCGACGTACTCATTAACACCGAGCCCGATCAGATAGGTCGAAAAATTGTAAAAGTAGATCAACAGCGTACTCACTACCGCGAGTATCGCGACCCAATAGAACCAGTTCGCCCCTTTCTGCATCTCGCGAACCTTTGCGTCGTCAGAACTTAGATCAGGAAGAGTTGGGGTGTTTTCCATGTCCGATTCTCCTTTTAAGTGAGGTAAATATATTGGTTACAGCTACATATTAGTATAGCTTTTCTTCGCGTTTAGTAAAATTGATCTAGACTGCATGTATTCTGAACCATTTGTCGGAAAAAACAGGCGCTCATGCGTTGACGAACGCCATTTTGGTACGTATAATCTTGTCTTTTCGGCCAAAGCCTGAATTTTGGGCCTGTGCTGAAGGAGATCGAACAAATGAGCTACGCAATTATTAAAACAGGCGGAAAGCAGTTCCCGGTAGAAGCGGGACAAACTTTGCGTGTGCCCACAATCGCTGCCGATGCAGGAAAAAAGGTTGATATCGACGCATTGCTCGTTGGTACAGGCAAAGATGCAAAGATCGGTGCCGCAACTGTTTCTGCAACCGTCGTCGGCCATGGCCGCGGCGAAAAAGTGATCGTTTTCAAAAAGAAACGCCGCAAACAGTACAAACGCAAACAGGGCCACAGACAAGGCTTCACGGAAATCAAGATCGGAAATATCTGATAGTTGATAGTCGATAGTTGATAGGTTCTTGCTGTCCACTGTCCACTATCCACTGTCCACTAAGAAAATGGCACATAAGAAAGGTGTAGGATCATCACGAAACGGCCGCGACTCGCATTCGCAGCGGCTTGGTTTGAAGAAATTCGGCGGACAGAAAGTCCTTGGCGGAAACATTTTGGCGCGTCAACGCGGAACCAAATGGAAGCCCGGCAAAAATGTCGGCCGCGGTAAAGACGACACGCTGTTCTCACTGATCGAAGGCTTCGTCAAGTTTGAGGACAAGGGCCGCAAGGGCAAGTTCATCAGCGTTTATGCCGAAGGTGCAGCCGAATTGGTTCAGGCTGTCGCCGCTGCTTAAGTTCGCGATATACAGGTTTTTATTTATGAGGCTGTCGGAAACGACGGCCTTTCTTATTCGATTGCGGCTCGATATTTTGAGATACAATACAGCTATGAAGCCGGGCGAAGAGTTTATAGAACAAGGAATCGCAGATCTGGAAAATGATCTGGAAACCATCCCTTCGCTTCTAGTTTCGATCGGGGCTCCGCGTCTCCGCCGAATCGGCCTTCTGATTCCCAATAAGACCTTCTCTGATCCTGAGCATCGGCTTTACTTATTGCTTTCCAAGCTGCATGACAACGGTGCTCATTCCAAATACAATTCATACATCCGTCGGCTTGTGAGCTACGAACGGGCTGCAGAATGCGGGCTCTAGCTACAAAAACAAAGGTTCTCGAGTTTCTCGAGCGGTTCGCCCGTGAAGCGCGGTCGTCCGTCCGGGTCTATCTAACCGGCGGCTCAACTGCCGTTCTGCTTGGATGGCGGGAATCGACGGTTGATATCGACCTTAAGATCGATCCCGAGATGGATGAGTTGTTTCGTGCGATTCCAAAGCTAAAAGAAGAGTTAAGTATCAATGTTGAACTAGCGTCGCCCTCGGATTTCATTCCCGAGATTCCAGGTTGGCGCGAGCGAAGCATTTTTATCGATTCATTCACTTCCGTTAGTTATTATCACTACGACCCATACAGCCAGGCCCTTTCAAAAATAGAGCGCGGACACGAAATGGACGTGCTGGACGTGGAGGCGATGATCTCAAACGGTTTTGTAGAAAAAGGCCGCCTTCTCAACTTGTTTGAGCTGATACGGAACAACCTCTATAAATATCCCGCCATCAATGAAGAATCCTTCGCAACGTCAGTTCAGAAAGTTGTTGCCAAATTCGATTAATACCCTGTTCCAAACGCCGAAATAAATTTTTTTTTCGAGGCATAAAAAAACATTTCCACAGTAACCATTTCGTCCAATTGACTTGCCGATATTTTGCTTCTTCACCAACTAAAGACGTTAGAATGATTTGCACATTTCTTCCACAGTATTTCCACAAGTTTTTCCACACTCATTTCCACAGAGTTGCATGAAAAGCCCATAGAATAAGGCTGATACTTAAAGTATTTTCTACTTGACATTAAAAATTGGCGGTGTAAACTCCATTCATAGTCGAGATTGCTTACGGGCATTTTGACCGGCACCGGGAGGTGGAACGGAGGTGGTGACACATCGTTCGAGGACGGAAGGAGCGGAAAGCCGCCGTCTTAAACGCCCGAGTCGAAGCCGAAAGGCTTGCGAAGTTCGATCGGCAGATCGGACGGAGTTGCCAGGATAAAAACTGGTAACGCTCGCGGGGATTGATCAGTCCGCTTGAGTGCTAGTCGCTTTTTCCTTCGGGAAAAAGCCTCGTTACCGGAAACGTAACCGGTGGTGGAGGAAAAGCCACCAGAAAAAAAACCTAATGGTGTCTGGCACTTCGAGTGCGAACAAACCGCGAAAGCGTTTTGGATACTGACCGGAGACGGGCTCCCCGCAGAGACGCTTCGGAATACAAAATCGGCGGTTCAACCGTGTACATGGGAGAATCGCCAAACCTTTAAGAATACTTCGGTGTTCGACAAGGACAACGAAAGCGTCGTTTTGAGCGATCAGAACGACGCTTTTGTTATTTTTGCGCGTGCGGGTTTAAGAGTCGCTTCGGTCTGGTTCCGTCTTAGTTTAGCGTCCACCCGGGCCGAATCGATCAAGTCTGCTAGAATTGGAATATAGTGTTCATAGATCGGGCAAAGATAAAGATAAAGGCCGGCGACGGCGGAAACGGTGTCACGGCGTTTCGGCGCGAGAAATTCGTCCCGCGTGGCGGCCCTTCGGGCGGCGACGGCGGTGTCGGCGGCGATGTTTGGATCGCGGCAGACTACGGGCTGAATACGCTTTTGCACCTTCGATATAATCCGGAACACAAAGCAGAACGCGGTCGCCACGGCGAAGGCTCGAACCGATCGGGCAAAGATGGCGAAGGCCACACCGTCAGAGTTCCCGTCGGAACACAGGTTTTCGATGCCGAATCGAACGAGCTTCTTTTCGACTTCACCGAACCGGGCCAAAGATACCTGGCCGCAAAAGGCGGTAAAGGCGGTTGGGGTAACGCTCATTTCGCAACGCCGGTCAAACGGGCCCCGAAATATCATTATAACGGTCGTCCCGGCGACGAACGAGAACTTCAACTAGAACTCAAGTTAATCGCAGACGTTGCTCTCGTCGGTTTGCCGAATGCAGGCAAATCGACCTTGATCTCAGTGATATCTGCCGCGAAACCAAAGATCGCCGATTACCCTTTCACAACCCTCGAACCGAATCTCGGCGTGGTTGATATGGGTGATTTCAACACGTTCGTCGTTGCAGACATTCCCGGGTTAATCGAAGGAGCTTCGACAGGTGCCGGGCTCGGCGACCGCTTTCTTCGGCACATCGAACGCACCAAATTGATCCTGCATCTGGTAGATGTTTCATCAATTCATGAGAACGACGTAGTCGAAACATACAAAACGATCAATCGCGAATTGAAGGCCTACGACGAAGATCTCGCGATGCGGCCGCAGATAGTTGTCGCAACAAAGATAGATTCGCTCGACGATCCCGATCGGTTGGAGCAATTAAGAAAAGCTGCGAAAAAGGATGGGCGAGAGTTTTTCGCCATATCTTCCGCAACGCGAAACGGTGTTGATGCTCTTGTCGCTCATCTATCAGACCGGTTGCGCGAAATGCGGCCTGAAATTCAGCTTGCCGAAATGGAGGCATCGAATTGAGGCGAATTGCAGTTCTTGGCGGCACCTTCGATCCGGTACACAGCGGCCACTTGACGATAGCTCGAACTGTGTCAGAGAGATTCTCGCTTGAACGGTTTGTCTTCCTGCCCGCATTCCACGCTCCGCACAAGGGCGACCGCGAGCCAACGTCTGCCTATCATCGTTTTGCCATGCTTTCGCTCGCAGCGGCGAACGATCCGAAACTGGTAGTTTCTACGCTGGAACTCGACAAGCGAAAATCGCGCTACACGGTCGAAACGCTCCCGGAACTGATGCTCGAATATTTCGGCTCGAAACTATTCTTCGTAATGGGTGCTGATTCGTGGATGGATATCACGACCTGGAAAGAATGGGAAACCGTTTTAACCGTATCGGATCACATCGTCGTCACACGGCCCGGATACGACCTTGGTTTTGGTCACATAACGGAGCAGATACGTGAGCGGGTCGTTGATCTGCGGGGAAAGCGGGAAAAAAGTCTCTCTGAATTTGAACGGGAGACAAAGGCGATCTACATTACCGACGCGGTTCGATTCAACACCTCAGCGACGGAACTCCGTGAAGATTTGAGTGACGGTGAACTAGAAGAAACCGACGACCTGCCGGTCGAGGTTGCAAAATACATAGAAAAATACGAACTTTATATCTGATGGAAGAATTACAAGAAAAATCATTGAGCCGCGAAACGGTATCTATCGAAATCGCGGCGGCACGAGTGCCGTTTTCCGAGCTGGACGCTGACCTCCAACTCGCGATAACGTGCGCCGACGAAAAAAAGGCATCGCGCATTTCAGTACTGGACCTTCGTCCGGTCGCAAGCTTTACCGAATTTTTCGTTATTGCCGATGGTGCAAATCAACGCCAGGTACAGGCGATCGCCGACGAGATAAACGAGCAGTTGAAAAAACAGCATTCCAGGCGGCCGGTGCGGATCGAAGGTTACAATTCTGCGGAATGGGTGCTGCTCGATTACGGCGATTTTGTTGTTCACCTGTTCAACAACGAAGCCCGTGACTTTTACGATCTGGAAAGGCTCTGGCGTGACGCAGGCAAGGTCGAATTGCCGGAGTCAATGAGAATCTAGATGAAGTTCAGATTTGTTTGGGTCGGCAAGACGCGAGACAAAAATTGGAAGGCGCTTCAGGACGGTTATCTGAAGCGCCTTTCGCGTTTCGTGCCGTGCGAAATAGCCGAGGTTCGCGACCATTCAACCGGCAGCAACGCTGAAATGGAAGGCAACCGAATCGTGGAAATGTTGAATCCAAAGAGCTTCATGGTTTTGTTGGATGTATCCGGTAAAACGCTTTCTTCACACGACCTCGCCAAACGTGTTGAGAAGTGGCAGAACCAGAGCCTTAGAGAAATAAGCTTCGTAATAGGCGGGGCGGATGGAGTCTCGCCGACGGTTGCCGAAAGGGCGGACGATAGGCTATCCTTATCGTTTATGACTTTTACGCATGAGATGGCTCGTGTCGTTCTGTTAGAACAGCTTTATCGGGCATACACGATATTGAAAGGATTTCCCTATCAGAAATGAGTAAATTGAAAGCAAAAGAAGCGAAAGAGATCAAAGACAAACTGCAGGCAGAACGCGAACTGCTTATACAAAAGCTGAACGGTAACGACCTTTCGGTTGACGACTCAGAAACTCCCGATCCGGTCGATCTCGCCGTACGCAATTATTCCAAGAATGTGATGCTCGCGGTTTCAGAGAATGAAAGCCGCCAGTTAGCCCTCATTGATGAGGCAATTATTCGCGTTGATGGTCACGAATACGGCGATTGTCAAAACTGCGGAAAGGCTGTTCACCCAAAACGGCTAAGCGCTATTCCGTGGGCACGTTATTGTCTCGATTGTCAGGAACTCGTCGAAAAAGGGCTTCTCGACGACGAAGAGGCATAGGCAGGTTCATTTACTTTTCCTAACATTTTTTCGGCCTCATCGATGCTCAGCCTGATTCGCGACTCGATTGATTCTCTCCTATTTCCACGAAGATGTGCGTCGTGCAGGTTAAATCAAATTGTTGCGACCGACGGCCTTTCCTGCAGCAACTGTTGGAACCAAACCCAAATATTTGACGGTACCGAAGCCTTGTGTCGAAAGTGCGGAATAGTACTTGGGCTTCGATCTGCTAACGAAACCATCGGATGTTGGCAATGCGACGGGCACGACTACGACACGGCCAGAGCTTGCGGGATATATTCGTTCGCACTTGCCGCTGCGGTGATCGAATTAAAAACCACGCCCGTTCTGTCGTATCGGGTCCGCCGCATCCTGTCAGAAGCTACCGCCTCGATCGCATATAATTCTTACGATCTAGTTGTTCCCGTTCCGCTTTCCAAGCGTCGCCGGTTGGAACGTGGACACAATCAAGCCGAAGTGATGGGCGAACTTGTTTCCAAAGTTCTTGGCGTACCAATGGATGGAAATTCGCTTCAGCGAACTACGCATTCTCCCATGCACCGATTGGGAATGGATAAAAAGGCTCGTGAACTTTCCGTGAAAAATGCGTTCGGGATAGTGCGGCCGAAGCTCATTCACGCAAAGCGTATCTTACTTGTCGATGATGTTTATACGACAGGTGCGACAGTTTCACATTGTGCGAAGGCACTGAAAAAACATGGAGCGGTCGGCGTTGATGTACTCACCATTGCCCGAGCCGCTCCATTGAATCAAGTTTCAGAATAGAACCAGACTATCGTTTTAACTACCTCACATATGCGCTAGGTGTAGGCTGGTCGCCGCTCGTGCCCCAGTTGACGGCGGTGGATGAGCCATTGTCAAAGTAGATCCACCAGTTGCCTTCGTTTGGACGGAAGACGGCGAGGTCGGTTATGCCGTTGCCGTTGTAGTCGGCGGGTGCCGGAATGTCGGTTGCGATTCCCCATTGACGCAGAACCGCGGCTCCGGTTGTCGAATCGAGATACCACCAGCCGCCGTCGCTCGGCCGCCAGATCGCGACATCTGCCTTGCCGTCGCCTGTGTAGTCAGCAGGAACGAGTTTGTCGGTCGCGATGCCGAGGTTCTTGACGGTCG
>Ga0307505_10000071_pt1 | contig 123545 bp, 114 predicted proteins | sample 23_S_MG_FD_202183 | JGI IMG/M metagenome (GOLD analysis project Ga0307505, IMG submission 202183) | Soil microbial communities from Populus trichocarpa stands in riparian zone in the Pacific Northwest, United States - 23_S | ecosystem: Environmental > Terrestrial > Soil > Riparian zone >...
ATGGGCCTCAAGGTCGAGTTGAAGCCGGGCGAGCGCATCATCGTCGGAGAGTCGGTCATCACCAACGACGACCAGCGCACGCGGCTCGTGATCGAAGGTGAGGCCCCGATCCTGCGCGAGAAGGACATCCTTACCGTCGAGGCCGCCGACACGCCCTGCAAGAAGATCTATCTGGTAGTGCAACTGATGTACCTGGCGCGCGATCCCGCGCCGCACCACGACCTCTATTTCCAGCTCGTGCGCGATGTGCTGGCGGCCGCGCCCAGCACCCGCCCGTACTTCGACAACATCAATAACAACATATTAACCGGCATGCTTTACAAGGCGTTGAAGGCGACCCAGCAACTCCTCGAGTATGAAAGGAAATTATTGAACCATGCAAACAATGACCCAGGCCTACGCCAAGACGGCGCAGGCGACGGGAAGTCCGCGTGAGCTGGAGGCGCAGCTCCTGATGCGCGCCGCCGCAAAGCTACAGGCCATCAAGGACGGAACGCCAACGGAACCGCAGGGCCTGATTTCGGCCATCCGGTACAACAGGCGTCTGTGGCTGGTTTTCGCCAGTTCGATCGGCAAGTCGGAAAATCCGCTGCCCCGCGAGATCAAGCAGAACGTCGCGAACCTCGCCAATTTCATCGTCAATCATTCGATGAAGCTTGAGACCGACCGCGTGCGCGCGCCGGATGGCCTCGGCGTCCTGATCAACATCAATCGCGAGATCGCCGCCGGCCTTCGCGCCCAGGCGGCCTGACCTAAGCGTCCCAGAAGGGACGATTTCCAGATTTCATTTCAGATCCCGGACGCGGCGAAGCCTGCGCTCCGGGATTTTTATTTAAAGCCGTCCATCTTCTCGTTCGTCATGGCCGGGCTTGTCCCGGCCATCCACGTCTTAACAGCGACGCGCGACGGGAAGGCGTGGATGCCCGCGACAAGCGCGGGCCTGACGAGTGAAGGTGGATTGCCGAAAATACTTAGATGAAATTCAGCAGGTTGAACTGCGAGAGCATCGCCGTGACCTGTAAGGTTGCCTGCAGCCGGGTCGTCATGGCGAGGAGCTTCACGCCGACTTCTTCCGGCAGGACGTTCTCAATCTCGTCGATAATGCCCTGCAGCGACGCCTTCTTCTCGGTCAGCCGCTCCTTGGCGGCGCCGGCCGAAAGCTTCACGCCGGCGATGTCGGTTTGCAGCGCCTCAATGCGCTTGATGCCCTGATTGCCGTCAAGTTCCGCGCCAACGCGCTGGGCAAGCGCAAAATAGCGGTCGCGTCCGCCGGGGTCGCTCTCCGAGAACGACATGGAGGCGAATACGGCCGCGGTCATCACGACGGTGCGCAACCCGTCTTCATTGGCGCGGGCGCCGTGCGCCACCTGAATCGTATCGTCCACGCGCGCCACCGATGTCTGACGCGGATCGCCGGCCGCCCCGTCGCCGCGGTACCAGAACACGGTGTCGTCCGTAGTGCCGTCGCGCATCGCCGTGGCCGTTTCGAACGGCGGCCCGTCGACGCGCTGCGGCGGATTCGCGGCATCGATGTTGAAGAAATCCTGGCCGGCGCGCATCGCCGAGGCCGCAGTCATCGTTGTGACCGCATGACGCTGGATTTCAGTATCGGCCGCGGCGGCGATATTTGTTGCCGTCGCGGTTTCATTGGCGCCGATCAGAAACGTGCCGGCAGGCGGCGGATTTTCGGTCGTGGCGGTCAGTTCGACATTGACGCTCGTGCCGTCGGGCATCGCGAGTCGGATCTGCACGCGTTCGCCGGCAACCGGCTGATTACCAACAAGCTCGACGGCGAAGGAGGCGGGCGGGCCAACCGTCGGCGCGACAGCCGCGCCGAAGTCGGTGGTGACTTCCGCGATTTTCATGCCAAATGGATGCGCGCCGTCTTCCGCGAAGGTCACGACCGTTCCAAGCGAGGCAGGCTGCGCGAGCCGGCCGCGATTGTCGACACCCCGGTCCGCGAGCAGCCGCTCCGCCGTGTGCTGCTTCAGGCCCGCGCGCGCTCCGTTGCCGTCGAGAATCTCCTTGGCGGTCGCAGTCGGCCGCGTGTCGGTAGCAGAACCGGAGAAGAGATAGCGTTCGCCGGCGCGCTCATTGAGCAGGCTCAGGCTTTCATCGAGGCGCATCGCCGATAGCGACTGTGCCTGCGTCTGTCCGTTGCCGATCAGCCTGTATTCGAGCGGGAATGCGACGTCGGAACGCACGTCCTGGCCGATAACGCGCAGCCGGTCGAGTGCCGTGTTCATGATGTCGACGCGCAGGCCGACCTGACCGATCGAAGTGCCATATGCATCGATGCGCGAGAGGCGCATGCGCGCTTCGAGATCGAGCGTGCGGCCGATCCCGAGGCCCGCGTAAGTGTCCGCCCGCTTGCCGGTCGCGAGCTGACGTTGCAAGTCGTCGATCTGCCAGCGCATGTCCGCCAGCATCGTCATCTGCAAACTCGTGCGGTTCGTATAACCCGTGACTCCGGTCATCGCCGCCCTCAGATTCTCATCAGAAGATCGATCATGTCTTTTACCGTGCTCAGCACGCGTGCATTCGCGCCATAGGCTTGCTGCAACACGAGAAGATGCGCCATCTCGGAGTCGACATTGACGGTCGAGCGCTCCGCGTAACGCGACTGCAATGCGTTGACGACAATTTCCTGGCCTTCGTTCAGGCGCTTCGCGTTCTCGGCGTTGGCGCCCTGGAAACTGACGGCCTGCCGGATGAAATCGGTCAGCGAGCCCGAATAGGGCCCGTTCGCGCTGCCGATGCCGGTCGCCGGATCGAAGGTCATCGGAGTCGCCATAAGCGCCTGCTCGATGAAACTCGGTCGCGTCGGGTCGCCCGCGGCAACGCCCGGCCCATACTGAACGAGGAGCGATGCGTCGGCCTTGAGTTGCGGATTGATCTTGATGCGCGCCGCGAAGCCAAGCTTCTGCTGGCCGAGCGAATTGACCGCGTTGGTGTAGAGCTGGTTGTTGCCGCCGTCGATGAAGAACGGCAACTGCGGATGGCCCGAATCGAACGTGCCGGCCGTGACGGTCGCACTCAGCGACTGCACCTGCGCCGGATTGGCGCCGCCGTCGTTCATGATCCGCAGGTTGAAGGCACCCGGATTGTCGATGACGATTCCGGTCGACCCCAGCGCCGCGGTGAGCGCGTTCACGACCCCGGTCATGCCGTTGACGAAGCTGATGCCGATCACCGTGTCGGTCGGATCGCTCGTGTGGTCGTTCGAGAGCGGCAGCGCGGTCGCATCGTCCACGCGCACGATCGTGATGTTCCGCTGCTGTCCCTGGGCATCGATGTAGCGCAGCGACATCGAATTGCCGTTCTTCAACTCGGTCAGATCGACCGAGAAGCCGGACTGCGCACCGAAGCTCGCGGTTGAGCCGGTTACCGTGCGATTGGACAGGGCGGTCGCCAGCGAATGCGCGATATCGTCGATCTGCGCCTGTGCCTGCACGAGCACTTCGTCGCGCATTTCGAGATGCGCCTTGATAGAGCCCGACCGGATGGAGCCGTCCTGAATAAGATCGACACTGTAGCCGCCCGGATTGGTCAGGCGGATCGTGCCTACCATCCGCTGCTCGGAATTCGCGCTCCAGAGAGACTGCGGACCAACCGCGTCCTGGCCGTCGAAACGGAGTTGCGAGGCTTTATGGTCGTACAAGCTCACGCCGGACGTCGTGTAGATTGCGATCTGGCCCCGTTCGAGCTCGCTGATCCGGATGTCCATGAAGCCGGACAGTTCACCGATCAGCACATCGCGCGCGTCGAGCAGCGCTACAATCTCACCGCTTTGCGACGTGGCGCCGGCGATGCGCGTCGACAGGTTCTCGATTTCCTTCAGCACCTGATTGATGCGGCCGACTTCGTTGCGCAGCGAAACTTCGGCTTGCGAGCGCAGCGTCTGGATGTCGCTCGACATCGCATTGAGGTGCTGCACGAGCACCGCGGCCTCGTTCATCACCTGATTGCGGGTGACGTTCGACTCCGGGCTCGTATTGAGCGCCTGCAAGGCGCCCGCGAAATTATTGTAAAGGTGATCGAGCGCGTTCAGGCTGCCCGGCTGCCCATAGATGTTCTGGATACCGTTGTAATAATTGGCCGTCGTGCGGCTGTAGGACGCGCCGGCAAACTCGGCGCGCAACTGCCGCTGCACGAAGATGTCGAGCTCGCGCTGCACGCCGACGACGCGGGCACCGTTGGCGCCGCCAAGCGACGCCGTGCTGGTCTGGATCAGCGACTTGCGGACGTAGCCCGGCGTCTCGGCATTGGCGACGTTGCCCGCAACGATGCCAACTCCGGTCTGCGCGATTTGCAGACCGGAGAGCGCCGAGGAGATCGCCTGACCGAGACTCATTCCGTACCTTCAGCCGGTTGTCGGCGTTACCGCACCATGTTCAGCGTTTCTTGCAGCATCTGGTCGCTGGTCGTGACGATGCGGGTGTTGGCGGCATACGCCTGCTGCGTGACGATGAGCTTGGTGAATTCGTCGGCGATGTCGGTGTTGGAGCCTTCAAGCGACTTTGCGACGATTTTGCCCGGTGCGCCGTACTGCGCCTGACCCGACTCCGAGGTCGCTTCGAACGCGCCGCCGTCGAGGCGCTTCAGCGCGTTGTCCGCGTTGAAGTTCGCCAGCACGATCTCAGCCATCTCGAGCGTACGGCCGTTCGAATAAGTCGCGATCACCCGGCCCTTTTCGTTGACCGAAATGCCCTGCAGGTTACCCGCCGGATAACCGTTCTGCCTGATCAGGTTAACCTGGGCGACGCCGTTCACATCGGAGAACTGGGTGATGCCCGCTGCGCCGTGATTGAGGGTGATGTCACCGAGCGGGATGCCGTTGATCTCGACGCCGGTGAGCGTCACGACCTGCGTATTGGAGGTCATTTCGCCGTTCGCGTTGAAGCTGTAGGTAACGCCCGCGTTCCGCCAGGCCACGTCCGTACCGGACGCGTTCGCACTTTCCTGATAGAAAAGTTCCCAGCGCGGTGTGGTGGTGCCCTGCGCGACCTGCGGCGCGAGTCCGAGCGCCGCCAGAGTCGCCGGCGTGCCGCTGACTTCCACCTGCTCATCCGTGTTGGAATTGATCACAATCTCGCCTGCCGTATTGAGCGAAAGCTGCAGGCCGGTCGCCGTCGCACCGGCCGCGAGGCGCGCAACCAGCTCGCCGCGGTTGCTCACTTCATTCGCGCCGTCGTTGGTGCCGAAGGTAATTGTGAACGGCGCACCGGCGCCAAGCTGCACCGTGAGGTCGCCCGTGAGCGCGGCAAGATCCAGGTTCGTCGGCTCGAACGCATCGTTGCCCGGCGCGAAACCGAGCGCGGCCGCCGCCGTGCCCGACACGTTGAGGTCGTTGACATTGTTGAGCGCGGTGAAGATCAGATCGTTGCCGACGCCGAGCGCACCGAACGTGCCGAGCGCGGCCATCAGCTCGGTGCGGGTCGAAACCTGACCCGGACCCGTGCCGAAGGTGACCGTCACGGTCGAGGAGCCGCTCGTCACCGTCAGACCGTCGCCGTAGAGCGGCGTTAGCGTCGCGTTGGTCGGATCGAAGTTGCCCGAGGTCAGGCCGAACGACGCAAGCTGCGGGGCGGTCGCCGTGCCACCGATGATGATGCTGTTGAGGTTGTTGTTTGCGGAGATCTGGATGCTGCCGTCCGCGGCAACCGTGACCGTGCCGCCGACTGGACCGTTGTTCTGGAGCTCGTCGATCAGGTCGTCGAGCGAGCCGATCTCGCCGGCGTCGCTGCCAAACGTGATCGATTTCACCGGGTTGCCGCCGACCTGGATGGTCAACGTGCGGCCGCCGAGCGCCGCGGTCTGCGTAAGCAGGTTGACGGCCGGTGTGGTCACCGGAATATCGCCGCCGGACGACAGCGTGCCGGTGCCGGTGTTCGTCACAGTGAAGGTTTTGGCCGCGTCGGTTGCCGTCAGCACGAGCTGGTTGCCGCCGGAGATGCTGGCCGTCACCCAGTCGCCGAACGCGGCAGCACCAGAGGCGTTGTTGATCTCGTTCATCAACGCCGTCAAATCCATGGTGTTGTTGAGCGCAGCGGTGCTGAACGTGTTGCCGTTGCCGAAATCGAAGGTGAGCGTGTCGCCGTTGACGATGTAGCCGTCTGCCGTGATATCGGCAGGCGTACCGAAGGTCGAGGACGAGTTGATCTGCTCCACGTCCGCAGCATAGGCACCGAGCGTCGTGCTGCCCGCCACCGCCGCTATGTCGGCCGCGATCGCGGCGCCCGTGCCGGTCGCCGCCACGTCAGAAGCGATGGCATTGCTCGAAATGTTGACGGAGATGTCGGCGAGCTTCGCCCAGCGCATCTGAATGGCCGCCGGAGAGCCGACCGTATCGTACATCGTGATCGAGCCGCCGGAGACCGACTGCGCGAGGAAGGTTGGTACGTCATTCGCGACGACCGTGCCCGTTCCTGCCACTGTCGGGTTGACCGAGTACCCGCCGAGATTCATTCGTTCGCTGCCCGGAATGTCTTCGTCGGCCTGGCCGGTGCGCGGGAACGTCGCGAGGTTGGCACGATATTCAATCAGGCTGGTCGGTTGCGCCGGCAGGAAGTCGTTCGAGAACTGCATCACTTCCGGCACACTGCCGATCACGTTGCCGGTCGAGCCATCGACCCGCAGCACCTTGAGGTAATAACCCGTGCCGTTGACGAGATAACCGTCCTTGTCGAGCTGAAAGTCGCCGCGCCGGCTGAAGAGATCGACGCCCGTGAACACCGGCGTGCCGTCCGGGAAGGCCGACGGCTTCTGCACGATGAAGTAGCCATCACCGTTGATCGCCATGAAGGTGTCGACCGAGGCGTTCTGAATATCGCCCTGCACGTTGTTCGTGCTGCGCGAGCGCGCGAGCACGCCGCCGGCGAGCTGCAACTGCGGTACCGAGTCCGGCACCATGTCGGCGAAGCTCGTGTCGACGCGCTTGAAGCCCGTCGTCTGCGAGTTCGCGATGTTGCCCGAAACGTTTTCCAGCGCGAAAGCCTGCGCGCGGAGACCGCCTACCGCGGTCGTCATGGCACCGAAAAGACCCATACTCCCCTCCGTTTTCGTCGCCGTGGCGGCGTTTCGCGCACACGGACCCAGCGCCTGCATCGCAAGCGCCGTGCCACGCCGAAATCGTCTATTTTTCAATGAATTAGAGCATAAGCCAGCTTTCGGAGGGCAGCCGCTTTTGCCGGGCGGCGGCAAGTCTTGCCGGGTATCTTCGACCACGTGCGGAACACGGCAGCGGCGAGCGGCGCAACAAACTGTGTCTGAAGGAACCACGCATCAGGCGTAGGATTGAGACTCGAGGCCGTAGTCCGACGCGGCCGGACGCGCCATCAGCCTCCTGCCGCGGCCCACGGCCGGCCGACAATGGAGGTTTGGCAATGGCCCAGACAGCAACGCTCACAAGCATCGCAACGAATGCCGCCACGGCGCCTACCGTGCGGAAAATCACGATGGGCGATCTCGCCGACGCGCTTCGCAAAGGCGTCGACGATTTCCTCGCAATGCCGAGCCATGTGGTTTTCTTGTGTTTGCTCTACCCGCTCGCGGGTTTGCTGTTCGCGCGCATCGCATTTGGGTATGACCTGGTGCCGCTGCTGTATCCGCTGGCCGCCGGTTTTGCGCTGGTCGGCCCCGTTGCCGCCATCGGCCTCTACGAGCTGAGCCGCCGCCGCGAGAAGGGATTGCAAGCGTCGTGGCAGGAAGCATTCGGCGTATTTCGTTCGCGCTCCCTGCCCGCCATTGCCGCGCTCGGCGGCGTGCTGCTCGCAATCCTCGGCGCCTGGCTACTCGCCGCGCAGACGGTCTACGAGTCGAACTTCGGCAGCGTGCCGCCGGTTTCGCTTACGCAATTCGCGACCGACGTGCTGACGACGCGCGCCGGCTGGAACCTGATCGTTCTCGGAAACGCTCTGGGCTTCCTTTTCGCCGTCACCGTGTTCGTGATCAGCGCTGTCTCTTTTCCGCTCCTGCTCGACCGCCGCGTCAGCTTCTCGACCGCAGTCGGCACTTCGCTCGAAGCCGTGTGGAAAAACCCGGGCGTGATGACGGCATGGGCCATCATCATCGCCGGACTTCTCCTGCTTGGTTCGATTCCGTTGTTGATGGGGCTCGCGATCGTCCTGCCGGTGCTGGGCCACTCGACATGGCATCTCTATCGCAAGGTGGTCGATGCCGACGGCAGCCCGCGGCCCGGCCATTGGCGCCGCCGCAAAACGCGCCGCTCCGCCGCCGACTTCCCGTCGGCGCTCATTCCCTGGACGCGCTGAACAAAAAACGGGCGGCGAATTTCGCCGCCCGCACATATCGCCGATCGATCAGTTCGCCGCAAAGCAATAGAGCAGGCCGCCGCCGCCCGTGGCGCGGAGCGATGCCATATCGCAGCCGCGCGTGGCATGCGACGAATTCCATGACTTCGCTTCTTTCGTGTCGCTCAGTCCGCGGCGGTCGTGATGGCCGACGATGGCCGAACCTTCGCCGCCTTTCGTCCAGTTTCCGCAGGTCATGTCCTTGTCGCCCGCGGCAAACGCCGTGCCGTCGGGCTGCGTACCGGTAAGGATGTCGTGCTCGTTCGTGCCGGACTCGCGCGTCTTGACCGGGTTGCCCTTCTCGTCGAGCGCGGTTTCCATATTGATATTCGGATCGTTGTGCAGGTCCTGAACGTCCTTGGCGATGACGGCGCCCTTCGCGTTCTGCCACGGTCCCTTGCCGATGCGGTCCCGCGCGCTCTCCGCCTGCGCGCCACCGACGGCACTCGTGCTGAGATAGGCCCGCCACGTCTTGCCGCTTGCGCCGGCGTCGGTTGCGAGCTTCTGACAGTAAGCGTCGGCGCCTGCGAGGCCACCGAAATCCGCGCCTTTGCCTGCATTAGCGCTGGTGACGAAGAAGGTCATGCCGCTCTGCTGCGCTTGCGCGAGCGCCGCAAGGCCGACGGCGGACAACGCAAAGGCGGCCGCTGCGATGGCTCGTTGATGTTTCATGGCGTCCTCCCGGCCGTCCCTTGCCGGACCGGCGGTCCAGCCACGGGCGGCGATGCAGGGAAAACAACGCCGGACGTTGAAAATTCCGCGCAGCACTGCCGTTCAAGTCACTGTGACCACCAGAGATAGCCGCCGGCGACGGCCACATAACGCGCGAGCTTGCCCAGCGCCACGAGCGGAAGAAACCAGCGCAACTCGGTACGCAACGCCCCCGCCACGATCGTCAACGGGTCGCCGATGATCGGCACCCAGGCGAACAGGAGCGACCAGACCCCGTAGCGGCCGTACCATTGCTCTGCGCGTGCAAACGCCTGCGCCCCGACCGGAAACCAGCGCCGGTCACGGAAATGCGCGAAGAAACGTCCGAGCAGCCAGTTCACACAGGAACCGAGGACGTTGCCGAGGGTCGCAACCGCGATCAGCACCGCCGGACTTCCCTTCCCGGCCGCGAGCAGCGCAACGAGCGCCGCCTCCGACGAACCCGGCAACAGGGTCGCCGACAGGAAGGCGCTGAAGAACAGGCCGATATAGGCTGCGATGGACATTCTTCCGTCGTCCCCGCGAAAGCGGGGACCCATGAACACTAAGGCTTGAGAGTCTCACTCTGCTTCGTGTTCATGGGTCCCGGCTCGCGCGCCGCCTTGCGGCGCTTGGCCGGGACGACACGGATTGAGACGCCGCCCGCCCAGCGGCAACTTCTTGCCGTCCCGCAACGTGCTGTCTAGTGTCCCCGGCTCGCCGGGGAACCAGCATGCGTTTTGAAGGCACCAAGTCCTACGTCGCCGACCAGGATCTCAAAATTGCGGTGAATGCAGCGATCGCGCTCGAGCGACCGCTGCTGATCAAGGGCGAGCCGGGCACCGGCAAGACCGTTCTCGCCGCCGAAATCGCAAACGCCATCGGCGCACCGCTGATCGAGTGGCACATCAAGTCCACGACGAAAGCAATTCACGGCCTTTATGAATATGACGCGGTGGCGCGCCTGCGCGACAGCCAGCTCGGCGATCCGCGCGTCTCCGACATCCAGAATTACATCCGCCGCGGAAAGCTGTGGGACGGCTTCAGCGCGCCCGAGCGGCCGGTGCTGCTGATCGACGAGATCGACAAGGCCGACATCGAATTCCCGAACGACCTCCTCCAGGAACTCGACCGCATGGAATTCCATGTGTACGAGACCGGCGAGACGATCAAGGCGAAGCAGCGCCCCGTCGTCATCATCACGTCGAACAACGAGAAAGAACTGCCGGACGCCTTCCTGCGCCGTTGCTTCTTCCATTACATCCGCTTCCCGGATCCCGATACGATGCGCGCCATCATCGAGGTGCATTACCCCGGCATCAAGCAGCGGCTCGTCGCCGAAGCGCTCAAGCAATTCTACGAAATCCGCGAAGTGCCGGGCTTGAAGAAAAAGCCTTCGACCTCGGAGCTGCTCGACTGGCTGAAACTGCTGATGGTCGAAGATGTGACGCCGGAAATGCTGCGCGAGCGCGACCCGAAGAAGCTCATTCCGCCGCTGCATGGCGCGCTGCTGAAGAACGAGCAGGACGTCCACCTGTTCGAGCGCCTCGCCTTCCTGTCGCGGCGCGAAGGCTGACCCCTACTCTTCTTCCTCGGCGGCTTCCGTCTTTTTCTTCCTGGATTTCCTGGCCGCGGGCGCCGTTTCCTCGGCGGCAGCTTCGTCCTTCCGCCGCTGTTCGTCCTCTTCTTCCTTCGCGAGCAGCCTCTTCAGTTCTTGCTGTTCGCGCTTGCGGCGCTCCGCTTCGTCGGCTTTCTTCTGCTTGGCGGCCTCGGCGGCTTTTTTCTCTTCGGCCGCCTTGCGCGCAACCTCGGCTGCGGCCACGCGCTTCGCGCGCCACTCGTTGAAGCGCGACTTCGATTCATCGAACTTGTCGCCGATCTGCATGCCCCAATAGACTGCCTGGGTCAGCCGCCGGCCAACGCGGCCGCCCGCCCACACAAGGCCGAACGGGACGAAGTGCCGCCAGCGATCGTCCTGATCGATGATCGCGGAGGCAATCAACTCGCCCGCCATTGCTGTCGTGTTCAGGCCGTGACCGCCGAACCCGCTCGCCACCCAGGCGCCGGGCTTGAGCGGGCCGATCTGCGGCATGCGGTGGATGGTGTAGCCCATCGTCCCCGCCCAGGCATGCTCGATCTCGATGCCCTTCAACGACGGATAGACGCGCGCAATATCGCGGCCGAGTTTCTTCTTCAGGCCGCCCGGCACGCTCCGGCGTGTTGTGATGCGACCGCCCCAAAGCAGGCGGTCGCCGACGATGCGGTAGTAGTCGCCGGCGCGGCGCGTGTCCGCGATCGCGCCGCCATACTGGATCGCCTCGCGAATCCGCTCCGGCGCCGCAACAGTCGTGCAAACGTAGGTCGAGACCGGCAGGATCGCGCGGTCGAGCGCGGGAAATTCATCGCCGATGAAGCTGCTGCCGCAGAACACGACATCGCCGGCGCGCACGCGACCGCTCTCAGTCACGACCCATTTGCGCACGCCTTCAAGATCGGCGCCGATCGCGCGCGTATTCTCGAAGATGCGCCCGCCGCGATCCTCGATCTCATTGGCAAGCGCCAGCGCAAGATTGAGCGGATGAATGGAGAACGCGTCTGCGTCGTGCAGTGCTTGATAGTAGCGCTCCGTCTTCAGCGTCTCGCGCACGCGTTCCGTCGGCCACACGAGCAGCTCTTGCTCAAAGTGTTCCGCGAGATAATCCACCTGTCGTCGCGCGCCGTCGAGATCGTCGACCCGTTGCACATTGAGCCGGCCCGGCACCGGATCGACCCCCGGCACGCCGTCCGCCAGCAGTTCGCTGACGATCTCCACGCCCCGTCGTGACAGCGCATGAAGCGCTTTCGCCTGCTCGATTCCTACGCGCTCGACGATGCGCGGCAGCCGCTCGGCATAGCCCGCCGACACGAAGCCACCGTTGCGGCCCGACGCCTGCCCTGCGATCGTGCCGGCCTCGACGATCACAACGTCATAGCCACGTCGGGCGAGCGCACGCGCTGTCCACAGTCCCGCAAAGCCGCCGCCTACAATGCAGACACTCGTATCGACGTCCTGCACGAGCCGCGGACGCGGCGCGCTCGGCACCGCAGTCGTCGCGTAGAAGCTGTCGAGAGCCCCGTCCGTCATCGCCCTATTTCAATCGATAGCCATGGTAAGTTCGAGCCGCCCTCGGTCCGAATCCCCGGAGAATAGCCGAACGCCATGCGCCGACTGATGCTTTTGCGCCACGCCAAGGCCGTCCCGCAAGGCTTGCTGGCGGACGAGAACCGCCCACTCACCGACCGTGGGCGGCAGGATATGGCGTCCATCGCGGCCTTTATAGTGGCTCGCGGGCTGGTGCCCGACCTTGCCCTCGTGTCGCCGTCGCTGCGAACGCGCGAAACGTGGGAGTTGCTGCGGCCCGCCTTCGCCAAGCAACCCGCCCACAGCTTCGACCCGCGGCTTTACTCGGCGCCCGTGGAAAGCATTCTGTATCTCGTTCGCGAGACCGGCGCGGATATTTCGACACTCCTTCTGATTGGTCACAATCCGGGCTTCGAAGAACTGGCGCGTCTCCTGAGCGGCGCGGGCGAAACCGACGCGCTGATCCGCTTCGGCGGCGCGATGCCGACCGCGAGTCTAGCCGTAGTCGATTTGGCAGGGCATTGGCCGACGATCGAACCACGCACGGGCCGGCTGGAAATCTTCGTGACGCCGAAGAGCCTTGGCGCCGGGAGCTAAGGCAATACCCGCGGCGGAATGTTGTTCGGGTCGTAGCGGACGGGCTGATTGCGCGTGACCAGCGGCCACATCTGCCATGCAAACAGAAGGACAAAGCCCGCCACCAGCGCCATCGTGGCCATGTCGCCGTTCCGGATCGTCTGGATCGCCACGAAGAACAGGCCCGCAGCGGCCACCGCAGAGATCGCGACCATCGGCCACCAGCGCCACGCCGAGAAGCCCGCCTCGAACCGGCACTCACCGCCCGAAGCAGCCACTCGCTTGTGCAACTCGAATATAAACGCGCGGTAGGCAGGCCCCTGATCTTCCATCGCCACCGGCGACTTGTAGGACGCCGACGCGATCTCGATCTTGGCGCCCGAGCGCGGCCAGATCTCGGCGATGAAGCGAGGGCTGCCAAGGTTGGACGGCCGATAGCTGAGCCGGATCGTGGAGATCATGGGGTAGGCCATTTGCCCCGGATAGCCGCCCATATTCCATTCGAGCGAATGCGCTCCGAGCCGAAATGCATTGCCCGAGCCGATCATGCGCGGCCGGTACGCATAGGCGAGGCCGTCGTCCCCGCCGCCACTGATCTCGCTCACCATCCGCTCCCCGCGCTATTCATCGCGGGGGCATCCTGCACATCGCGGCCCGCCGGTCACGAAAAAAATGGCGCGCCCGGTAAATCCGGGCGCGTCTGTTCCTGTCTGTCTCACTTGCCGCCGCTGACCGCCGCTGCGGCAGGCATGCCTCGCCGGTCTTAGTAGTGGTGGTGATGGTGGTGGCGGTGCCAACGATGATGGTGATGGTGGTGATAGCCATAGTGAGGATAGTAGTGATAGTGGCGGCGATGATGGCGCTTGTAATGGCGATGCGCGATCGCCGCGCCGATAATGCCGAGCGCGAGACCCGCCACTGCGTGGCCGCCATAGTGCCGATGACGACGGCGAACGTCGATCACATTGTCTGGCGCCGCTTCCTTCACCGCCGTTTGGCTGATCGACAGCGGCGCGGCCGAAGCTGGTGCCGTCGTACCGAGTGCAAACGCTCCGCTGAGCGCGATCGCCGCCGCGACGCCCATCGCGATCGGCCTGCGTGCTCTGTTGTTTGTATTCGTCATGATTCTTCCCCTTCCAGGTTTCGCCTCTGTCCGCAAAATATGTGCGGCGATGCTCGATCAAAAAACGCGCGATCTTCGTCCGAGTTCCGTGCGCTTCCCGATTTCGCGTATGACACTCATAATTTTCCCGCGCGGATGAACCCGCGATGAACATCGGCCACATGAACATTCGTTCAGGAGACATCTCCAGCCGCGCTCGAACTCCGCCCGCAACCGGAGAAACGCGAACGTTCAGCGGACTTGGCAGGATTGCCTCGACGCGCGTGCTGCGTCAGGATTCCCGGCGGGATTCGGGGCCTGGCGCATAAAGCCCTCCGGGGCAATGCGGCGGCCGGCACGCGGGCCGCAGGGAGAAAAGCGTGACTAATCAATCTTCTGCGCCCGAGGAAGAAGGCGGCGAGCCGCGCAGCATCGCGCTCGGCGCCGAAAAGATCGGGCTCCTCCCGCTTTACGCACCCTGGCTCGCGCTGCTCGTTGTCGTGTTGCTGTCCGTCGCCGCCGCGTTCGGCATCGCACGCATCAAGGTCGATGATTCTCTCAGTCAGCTCTTCCGCTCCGATAGCGCCGAGTTCAGGCAATATGAAAGCCTGTCGCAGCGCTTTCCGTCGAGCGAGTACGACGTGCTGGTCGTCGTTGAAGGCAAGCGCCTGCTTGAACGTGAGCCGCTCGGGCAATTGCGCAATCTCGTGACCGATCTGCATTTTGTGGACGGCATGACGGGCCTGATCTCGCTCTTCTCGGCACGCGAAGCGCCCGAAGGTGGAATGCTGCCGCCGCCGCTTTTTCCCGCCGAACTGCCGGAGGGCAAGGATTACGACGCGCTCATCGAGCGCGTGAAGGCAAACGAAATCATTCGCGGCAAGCTGCTGTCGGATGACGGCGAGCTTGCGCTCGTGGTCGTCGCGCTCGACCAGGCCGTGGTCGAAAACGCCGGGCTCCGCAAAGTCGTAGCAGAAATCCAGAAGACCGTGGACGAGGACCTCGCCGGCTCCGGCCTGAAGGCGCAGCTTTCGGGCGCGCCGGTGATGCAGCTCGAAATCCGTAACGCGGTCGAGCGCGACCGCCTGATCTATAACGCGATCGGCTTCGTCGCTGGCTGCGCCATCGCCGTTCTCTTCTTCCGCCGCGTATCCTTCATGCTGATGGCGGCGGCCCCGCCGCTGATCGCGATCCTGTGGTCGCTCGGTGCGCTTGGCTGGCTCGATTTCCGCCTCAATATGTTCCTGAACGTGATGACGCCGCTCATCATGGTCATGGGCTTTTCGGACTCGATGCAGATCACCTTCGCGGCGCGCGACCGGCTGCTGGCGGGCGACAGTAAGTTCGAGGCGTTGAAGAACGCGGTGCTGACCGTCGGTCCCGCCGTTGTTATCACCGACGCCACCACCGCCCTCTCCTTCATTGCGCTCCAGTTTTCCGATTCTAATCTGATCCGCACCTTCGGCCTCGCGGGTGCGTTGTCCTGCCTCGTCGCCTACGTCGCCGTCGTCACGCTCGTCCCGCTGTTCGGCATGCTGTTCGTGCGGAAAGAGAACGTCTTTGCCGCGCAGGTGGCGGGCTCCGATACCGCGATCGACGCGCTGCGCCGCTTCTGCGGCTGGATCGCCGACCGTATGGTGCGGCGTCCTGCGCTCTACAGCCTTCTGAGCCTCATCGCCGTCGTCGGCCTGTCGCTGATTTACGGCGACCTCGACGCGCGTTACCGCCTCGCCGATCAGGTCCCGGATCGTGAGCAGGCCGTCGCCGCGAGTGAGCGGCTCGACGCGAAGCTCACGGGCGCAAACCCGCTCCATATCCTGATCGACCTGCCCGCCGGCACGCCGCTCTATGCGCCGGAGACGCTCGATGTGATCGCCCGTGTGCATTCGATCGTGGAGTCGCAGGCGGGCGTTGGCAATGTTTGGTCCCTCGAAACCCTGCGCCGCTGGCTTCGCGACAAGGCAAAAGTCACCGACGTCGGTATCCTGAAAGACTACGTTGCGGTCCTGCCCGAGCATCTGACACGCCGCTTCATCTCGGCGAAGGAAGACGGTGTTGTCGTCACCGGCCGCATCCCCGACATCGACTCGAGCGCGCTCCTTCCCGAGATCGAGAAGCTCGACAAGGCGCTGCAAGCTGTGCGCGCCGAGAACCCCGGCTACAGGATTTCGGTCACCGGACTCGCCGCCATCGCCGCGCGCAACAGCGCCAACATGATCAGCCAACTGAATAACGGCCTCACCATCGAGATGATTTTCGTTGCGGCACTGATCGGGATCGCGTTCCGCTCGCTGTTCGTGATGGTGGTCGCGATCCTGCCCGGCGTCTTCCCGATTGTCGTCTCGGGCGCCGTGCTGTGGTGGTTCGACGAAGGCTTGCAGTTCGCGAGCATCGTTGCGCTCACCGTCGCCTTCGGTCTCGGTCTCGACGCCACGATCCACTATCTCAACCGCCTCCGGCTCGAAGCCCGGCCCGGTGTCGATCCCGCGATCGGCGTGAAGCGCGCGACGGTACTCGTCGGCCCGGCGCTCATTCTCACGACGCTGGTGTTGGCCTGCGGCCTCGGCGTCACGATTCTGTCGGACTTGCCTTCGCTGCGCCTGTTCGGCTGGCTCTCGGCCTTCACGCTGCTCGCAGCGCTCGTCGGCGATCTCCTGATCCTGCCCGCCACGACCATGTGGCTGCGACAGACCATCGATCGCGTGCGCGGAGCCTTCGGCTCGCGCAACGCGAATTCAAGCTAGATCAGTTGGAACGGCGCAGCGAAATGCTGACGTCGGAAATATCCGGCGACTTCGACTCGATCTTCACGGTCTGCTGGTCGCCGCGCGTCGTGAGAACGAAGGTCGCCGCGAAGCCGCTCGTCTCCGCCATCGCTTCGATGCGACCCGACGAAATGCGGCCGTAGATGCGGCCGCTCGCTCGCCGCGATACTTCGTTCCAGTTTCCGTTCACCTGTCCGCCACTGTGCGTCAGGTCGTTCTGCATTTCGAACTTGTAGCTGTCGCTCGCACAGCGAAGGTCCTGCCGCACACGCTCCCCATCGACGTCGTAATTGGCGCGGCACCGGATACGCTCCTTGTCGCCGCTGCCGAGGGTGATCGTTCCGTTCCCCGTCCAGTTGCCCTTCAGGACATCGAACGGATGAGCGTTTTGAGCGCCCGCGTGAGACGCAACAGTTACCGAGGCGGCCAGCGCGATGGCCGCAGCGATCGAGTGCAGTTTGGACATGACTGGGCCTGTGAGGGACAACCCGATTCTTCCGGTCAACTACAATATCGCTCCGCCTGCCGCGATGACAAACGCGCGACCGGGCCGTTACGTCCGCCCCGGCTGCGCCAAGGCGGTGCGCAGGGCGGCTGCGAATTCCTCAAGCCGATAAGGCTTTTGCAAGACCGGCCGCTCGCGCCAGCGCGGCTCAAGCCCGCTTCGGCCATAGCCGGTGGAAAACACCATCGGGATACCGCGCTCTTCGAGCGCCGCGGCCACCGGCGCGACATTCTCGCCGTTGATGTTGACGTCGAGGACAGCGGCGTCGCAATCGGCCTTTCCGGCCAGCGCCAATGCTTCCGACAGGCGCGTCGCCGTGCCTGCGATCTGGCAGCCAAGCTCGCTCAGCATGTCTTCGACGAGCAGCAAAACGGCGAACTCATCCTCGACGACGAGGACCCGCACGCCGTTGAAATCCTGCTGGTTCTTGCTCACCGATCCGCGCCAAGGGGGAATGTGATCGCTCAAATTACGCTGCCCGAACCGAACTGCAACCGGCCGGGGGCGGAAAGCCCGGCCGTACCCGCCCGCAGCGGCGAAACGCGGTCAGCCAGCCTTTGTTCCTGCCTCCGGCGATGGGTTCTTGGCCTCCGGCCGCTCGATCTCGATGTCGGCGGGGAACGTAATGACGAACTCGGTACCCGGTTCAAGACGATTGTAACTGAGCGTGCCACCGAAGCGCCGGACCGTGGAACTGATGACTTTGAATCCCAGGGAGCCCGAAGCCTCCGGGCTGAAGTCAGCCGGAAGCCCCTGCCCGTGATCCATCACCCGAAACTCGACGCCCGCCTTCGTCCGCTTGAGCGAGACATGGATCGTGCCGGGCTTGTCTTCGGGATAGGCATATTTCAGCGCGTTGGTGATCAGTTCATGCGTAAGTACCGCAAGCGACGTGGCGGTGCTGCCCGACACAAATAACGGCTCCGTGTCGCAGATAATTTTCGATGCGCCATAGGCGTTCTCGCTCTCGCCGCAGATGAGACGAATGAAGTCGCTGAATTCCACCGGCCCCACCGTTTCCGTGTTGTAGAGATGGCGATAGACCGTTCCCATCGACAGCACGCGATCGCGCGCGTTCTTCAGTTGCTCGCGTGTTTCCGGGCTTCGCGCGTGCCGGCTCTGCATCAGCAACAGGCTCGAAAGAATTTGCAGGCTGTTCATCACGCGATGCTGCAACTCGCGCAGCAGAAATTCTTTCTGCTCGAGCAGCCCGTCGACCTTCGCCGACATCGCCGAGAGTGCCCGGCTGAGCAGACCGAATTCCGACCCGCGCGACAGTCGGGGAAACTGCGCCGTTGTGTCGCCCGCTTCGCGCTGCCGCGCGGTGTCGACCAGTGCCAGAATCGGCCGCTGCAACAACAACCAGCCCGCCAGCGTTGCGCCGAGGAGCGCGAGCAAGATTGCAATCAGCGCGAGGATCATGCTCCTCCACGCAATGTCCCAGAGGCTTGCGAGCGCAATGTCGAGGTCGACGCTGACGGCGACGAACAGCTCATCCGGTGCTTCGCTCAGTCGAACCAGTGCGGTGATCTCGTCGGTCCCGCCTGAGCGCCGGGTGATGAAGGTCGGCCCCTCGCCTTTTTTGTATCGCTCGAAAGAGTCCCGCGTCGCGGCGCGCGTCTCATAATTCTCGCTCGGCGGAATCATGAACACCACATTGCCTTCGCGGTCGAGCACGCTGAGGCGATGGTTCTTCGGCCACGCCCGTTGCGCGAATTCCTGCGCGACGCGATCGGGGTTGAGGATCATGACAATGACGCCATCGAAACTGCCGTCGGGCGGCTTGTAGGGCATCGACACATGCAGCGACCGCTCGCCCGTCACACGTCCTGTCGTGACCGTGCCGATCGTAAAGCGGCCGGTCTTCAACGGCTCGGCGAAATAGGCACGATCGCTCACGTTAAGCGCCGGCGGAATCGAGATCGACGAGCAGTGGAATTTTCCGCTTCGGTCGATCAGCGCCGCTTCCCGGTAGACCGAAAGCCCCTTCACCACCCCGCTGAAATGCGCGGCACACTCCGCTTCGTTGCCGGGCACCGACGGGTGCCGGGTGATTGTCAGCATCAGGTAGCGCGTGCCCTGCATCAACTGCGAGAACTCGGCCGACACAAGTCGCGCTGAGGCGAGCGCGTCCTCGCCCGCCTGACGGGTCAGGAGCGTGCGCCATTCGAGCGTGTTGTAGGCGACGAGCGCGAGCGGGGGCGCGGCGGCGAGCGCCACGAGAACGGTCAGGCGGGAGCGAATGCTCACGCCGCGCGCCTCCCGGCGGCGGCGAAGTCCGCGACAATGCGTTCGGCCGACCGGCGGAGTGCGGCCTTCTTGCCGGCAAGGCCTTCGACGAGCATCCGCCCGTCGCGCTTCATGACGGTGCCGGCGATCATCACCGTGTCGACGCTCGACACCCCGCCCTGCGTGACCGCCGACGAGACCGGATCGTGGACCGGGAACATCGTCAGGTCGTCCGCGCGCAGCAGCACGATGTCGGCCTGCTTGCCCGGCGTCAGCGAGCCGATGCGGTGATCCTGATGGATCATCTTTGCGCCGTTCACGGTCGCCCATTCCAGCGCGTCGCGGCACGTCACGGACACCTTGTCCGGCGCGCGATCATGTGCCTTCCAGTGCTCGATATTGTCGAGATTGCGCTGTACCTGGAGCGTCGAGCGCATGCAGGCGAACATGTCCGCGCGCGCAGCGACCTCGACATCCGTGCCGATCGACACGGGCGATTTCAGCGCGCGCAGCTTGCCGGTGAGCGGATCGCAAAAACCCATTTGCAGTTCCACATCCGCCGTCACCGTATATTGCACGCCGGCGTCCGCCGTGATCTTCAGCACGCGGTCGCTCAGGTTGTTGCCGTGGACGATGTTGACCCGGTCGGAGAGAAGTTTCTCCGCCGCCAGCCGCTCGAACCCCTCGGGAACCATGGCCGCGCCCCCGCCGACATGCATGCTCACGACAAGTCCGGTCGCCTTCGCAAGTTCCATGTCCCGCTTCGTGACATCCCAGACCGAATAAGTCGGGCCGAGAATTGCCAGGCCGAGATTGAGGAGCCCGTCTTTATTCGAGAGCCGACCTTTCATCAGCCGCTCGACCTCGCCGCGCGGCATGGACTGCTCGCTGAAGTGCTTCTCACCCGGCTTCGGATTCGGCTTGGGCGAGCCGTGGAAGAACGCCGCCCGAATGCCGGACTCCTCAAGGCCGTCGATCGCAGCGTCGGTGTGCTCCGGCGTCGGATTGTTGTGGCACCAGTCGACGAGCGTGGTCGTGCCCGAATTGATGCTGGTGAGCGCGCCCATCAGGTTCGCGATATAAATGTCTTCGGGCCGGAAATGCGTCGCGAGCCCGCGATGCATGTTCGCCATATATTGCGGCACCGCCCAGTCGCCGCCGATGCCGCGCAAGCCCGATTGCCAGGTGTGCAGATGCGCGTTGATGAGACCTGGCATCACGATCATGCCGGAGGCGTCGATCACTTCGGCGCCTGCGGGCGTCGCGATCTCGCGCGCGACCTCGACGATCTTCTCGCGGTCCACCAGCACGTCGCCGCGCTTCAGGTCGCGCAGCCGCTTGTCCATGGTGATGATCGTGCCGCCCTTGATCAGAATGCGCGCCAAAACCGCCTCCTCGCCCCATATTGAGTCGGAACCGCTCTACAATCTCAGGCAATTCGAGGCAATTTTTGGAAGCGTTGTCGCGCAAGGTGAGAATGACGCGTTCCCCGGCCGAGCCGCGCAAAAGCGCGGCGAGAGCCGGGGTCCAGAGCAAAATTGCACGGTATCACTTTTTGCTCTGGACCCCGGATCGGCCGCTCACGCGGCCGTCCGGGGAACATATTTTGAGTGAATGCTCGGATCAGCTCGCCGCCTTCTGGTTCACGCCCTTGCGCTCGGCGATGGTCGTGAGCTTCTTGTCGGCCGCCTTCTCTTCATTGAGGTTGGTGTTGAGGAGCCGCACCACCTCGTCGTGGCCGAGCGACTCGGCCCACGCGATCAGCGTGCCGTAGCGCGTGATCTCGTAGTGCTCGACCGCCTGCGCGGCTGCGACGATCGCCGCATCCAGCACTTCCTTGTCGGCGACGTTGCCGGCGATCTCGTCGGCTTCCTTGATGATGCCATCCATCGCCGGGCAGTCGGTTGCCTTCGGCGTGTGTCCGAGCTTCTCGAATACCTGCTCGAGGCGCTCGACCTGCTTCTTCGTTTCTTCAAGATGGCTCTTGAGACCGCCCGACAATTCGCGGTTCGTCGCCTTCTCGATCATCTTCGGCAGGTTCTTCAGGATCTGGTTCTCGGCGTAATACATGTCTTGCAGCGTGTGGAGAAAGAGGTCGTCCATCGTCTTGATGTCTTTGGAGAAGAGGCCCATGGCGCATCCTTTCTTGTTGTTTGCATGAGAGACGCGCGGCCGGCGGCGATGCGCGGCCGATTGCATCTGGCCTGTCGCTAACGATGAAGCGGTGGGCTTGTTCCTGCTGCCAAAAAGCGGCGCCACTCCAGCGACTCGGGAATCGCGCGCTAATACAAATGGTTCCGTATGGAACTTTCGGCCGCGCCGGACGTTAGCGAGCGGTTCGACAGGAGGAACCTTGCTTGACACTGACCCCCGCCGAAAAAGCACTCAAGAAAGAAGAGCAGCGCCGCGAAGGCGAAAAGAATCTTGCCGAGTATCGCCTGGCAAAGGCCGCCGAGGAGCGGAAGACCGAGCGGCTGCGCGAGCTCCGCCTGGCACACGAAGCCGGCCTCGCGGCCGAGGCCGTATCGGCCGAGGACACGCCCAAGTCTCGCGACAAGTCTCGCAACAAGATCGCCAAGCGGCCCGCCGCCAAGCGCGCGAAAAGGACTCCCGCGAAGAAAAAGACACACTGACTTCGTCACAACTCCCCTTGTCGGACTTCCGGCAAGCCGGAGTACGGCGCGGTCCCGGAATTGCGTCGCCGTCTTGCCTGCTCTGAAGACGCCCCCTCAGCGGAATAAAATAGGAATATAAATCTAGTACCCGAGTTGTCAAGACCGACCCTTCTGAACGCTGCACTCGGCCCAATGCCCGCGATTCATTCGCCTGCCGGTACGCGGGGAAGCGGCCGGCACCATCGACTCCGCCCTTCCCCGCCGGATACAGTCGGCCGGTCAACGTCCAGAGGGGAACGAGAATGTCCAGCCGCCGCCATCTGCTCCAGTCTTTCGCCGCCGCCGTCCTTGGCGCGGCCTTGTCCATGTCCGTAACGCTCCCTCTGGCGGCGCAGGGCAAATATCCCGACAAGCCGGTCAGGATCATCCTGCCCTTCGGCGCCGGCGGCGTCGCCGACGTCACCGCGCGGCTCGTGGCGGAGAAGCTCAGCGAGAAGCTCGGCCAGCGCTTCGTGATCGAGAACATGCCGGGCGCGGGCGGCATTACCGCCGCGCGCGCCGTGCAGCAATCGCCGGCCGACGGCTACACGCTCGCGCTCTTCAGCAACGGCACCGCGGTCAGCGTCGGCCTCTTCAAGAGCCTGCCCTTCAACCCGGTGAAGGATTTCGTCCCCGTTTCGAGCATGGGCTATTTCGACCTGATCTTTGTCACGGGCGCGAACAGCCCCTACAAGACACTCGGCGACTTCATCAAGGCCGCGAAGGCAAAGCCCGGCGCGCTCAATGTCGGCACGATCGGCGTCGGCTCGACGCAAAATCTCGGCGCCGAATTGCTGAAGACCTCGGCCGGGATCGACGTGCTGATCGTCCCGCACAAGACCTCCGGCGAAGTGATGCTCGCGACCGAACGCGGCGACGTGCAGCTCGGTTCGGAGTTCTACGCCGCCGCGCGCCCCGCGCTCGAAGGCAAGAAGCTGATTCCGCTCGGCACCTCCGGCCCCAAGCAGGCCGCCTATCTGCCGGGCGCGCCGACCGTCGACTCCACCATCAAGGGCTTCGACGTCACCTCCTGGAACGCGATCTTCGCGCCCGCCGGCACGCCCGCCGATGTCATCGCCACGCTCAACAAGGCGCTGAACGAGGTGCTGAACGACCCCGAGGTGAAGACGAAGGCGCTCGCGGTCGGCATCGATGCGCGCGGCAGCACCCCGCAGGAAATCGGCAAGCGCTTGCAGGATGACATCGTCAAATGGACGAAGGTGATCGACGACGCGAAGATTGAGAAGCAGTGATCGTTTGAATTAACTCTTCATGGCCGGGCAAAAGCCCGGCCATGTTGCATTCGCGAGGGATTTTGCGCCGATAGGATATTTTTCCGCGCCCCCTTGTAGTGCCGGGGCAAAGCGCGTATATGCCCCCTATCGAAGTTTCGGCCGACGACTTGGCCCCGCGCGGCTCAATGCCCCGCTTGCTAACGACCTCCCCCTGGACATCGATAAAACATCCGGACACGCGCGCAAGCCGCTCGTGTCTTTACGCACACCGACAAAGGAAAGATCCCATGAGCACGGGAACCGTGAAGTGGTTTAACTCGCAAAAAGGCTACGGCTTCATTCAACCGGAAGACGGCAGCAAGGACGTATTCGTCCACATCAGCGCGCTCGAGCGCGCCGGCCTCTACAGCCTGAATGAAGGCCAGAAGGTCAATTTCGAAGTGGTCCGCAGCCCGAAGAACGGCAAGGACTCCGCAGAGAATCTCAGCGTCGTCTGACGCTGACTGACGGGCCGGCGGCACTGCTGCCGGCCTGATCCCGGCGCCCGGCCACGGATGTACTGGCGGGCGCCATCATTTCTCCTCACGATCAGGAGCGGTCCATGGCAAATCCAATGGACAAGGCCGAGCGTGCCTTCAAAAAAGAAGAACAGCGCCGCGAAGGCGTGAAGAACATGGCCGACCACCAGCAGGCCGCGATCGCCGAAGAAAAGAAGACGGCGCGCCTGCGCGCGCTGCGTCTCGCGCATGAAGCACAGCAGGCCGAGGCCGACGCTGCGGCCGCCGCAGCCGCGCCCGCGAAAAAGAAACCCGCGAAGAAAGCCAAGAAGGCAATCGCGCCCGCAGCGGACTGCGCATAGCGATTATCGCGCGCAGCCTCACAAGAACGACACGCAATAAGATCTGTACGCCGGGCAACCGCGCTCAGCGGTGCTTGCCCTTGTCGTATTCGCGCCGATGCGCGCTCGCATGACGCCGGCTGCGCAGCAGCCGCAACGCGATCGACCCGGCAAACACGATCAGAAATACGAAGCCCATCCAGAGCGGGTGGACGAAAAATTCGAGATCATAAAACCGGCCGAAGGCTAACCACGCGACGCCCGCGAGGCACACGCCGACGACGCCATACATCAGCACCGACGTGACCGGACGCGGCGCGTAATTTTCCGCTCGTGCTTGCGCCTCTTTCCGGCGCTTCCTGTCTTTCATCGCCATATCTCTCTCCGCGCCGCCGATAAAGCTTCATTTGCACCCGCAACACAATCAATTGTTCTCCATTCCGACTCGTTGTCGCTTTATTCGAACAATGATCCATCCGCGCACTTACATCCGACACCATTGAGGACTACCTGCGAGTCCTAGCTTGAATGAGTTCATTCAAGATTTTTCGACAACCAGTCATTTTTGGAGAATTCTCATGACGAATGCACAGCCGAATGTGGCCACCAATTCCGCCCCGCAGAAGATCCTCGCCAAGGACGTCCATACGAAGTGGGACAAGATTTCCGAGCAGGAAGCCGGCACCATGAAGTCGACCAGCGATCTCACGAGCCAAGTGCAGTCGAAGTATGCCCTGAGCGCGGAGCAGGCGAAGAAGGACGTCGACGGCTGGACGAACGGCCGCAGCTTCTGATCCATCCGCTGCAAGATTGAACAAGGTCGTCCCTGCATGCGCAGGGGCGGCCATCGCACATCCGGCAATCGGGGGGATTAAGACGATGGCACTCGGCGAATATACGGCCGCCTTCACCAGCCGCTACGGCACCTATGCGATCCTGTTCATCGCGTTCCTGCTCGCGGCAGGGTTCTTCTATGCCTTCAATTTCACGACGCTGTTCGGCGCCATCACGGTGAGCTAGCCCCGCGTTTCGTTTCGATTCAGTTTTCAAACAGCGATACCCTCTTCGTCATGCCCGCGCTTGTCGCGGGCATTTTTCTTGTCATCCCGGCCGAGCGCCAACGGGTCCGCGCGAAGCGCGGCCCGATGACAAGCTCCGCGCGAGAGCCGGGATCCATGAACACACAAGCTGACAGTCCTGGATCCCGGGTCTGCAATGCACCGCGCAGCTTCACGGCGCGCTGCATTGCGCCCGGGATGACAGAACATGATTTCAAACAGCGGCCCGCGTTCTCGCGGCGCGTTCGCGCCCGAGGGATCGGCAGGCTCCCCTCATCTGAGTGAGGGGATGGAGCGCCGGGCGGCGCTCGGTCCGACCGCACCTTGGGGTGCGGGCGCGCAGGCAACGCGCGCTCGCCTCCCGGCGCTCCATTTCGCGGCTTTTCTGTCCCCGGGACCGTGCTTCCGCGGACGAGGCGGAGCGATTGGCTCCTGAGCGCGGGACTTTCGCCCCGCTCGCCTCGTTCCCCGTCCAGCCATCGAAGGCAGAGCGGTCGTAGTGCCGCCCGGACGGTGACCCAGGGCCTCCCGGTACACGGCCGGCTGAGCCGTGCAGCAGGCGCCGCACCAATCAAAATCGGGCTTGCCCGATTTTGACACTCTTTCGAGTCCGTCCCGCGATCAAGACGCCTCATGAGCGCGCCCCTCAGCGGACAGGGTGATAGGAATATAAATCTATATCATTCAGAATGTCAAGAGGCAAAATTCTCGTCATGCCCGCACTTGTTGCGGGCATCCACGTCTTGCAGCAATTCAGTGTTTTAAGACGTGGATGGCACGCAACTCGGGCAAGCCCGAGTTGCGAGAAGAACATACCCAAGTCGGCTATAGCCGACTTGGGTGACAAGCCCGGCCATGACCATTTCCAGCCATTTCCCCCCATGCGGGTTCGGTGTAGAATTATGGGCAATGCAGAAACCAACATCGCTAAACACCCTGCTCGAACGCGCCGAATCCTGGCCGGAGGAAGCGCAGGCGGAGCTTGCGCAATTCGTGATCGAGACCGAGGTCAAGCACTTCGGCGTCTATCGCCTGAGCGACGAGGAACGCGAGGCCCTGCGCGTCGGGCAAGAACAGGCGCGCCGAGGCGAGTTTGCGAGCGACGAGGACATCAAGGCGCTCTTTGACCGGTACCGCCGCCGCGCATGAAGGCGCGCTTTACCCGAGCGGCCGAGGAAGACCTCGCAGCGATTTTTCGGTATCTGTTCGAACGACGCCCGTCTACCGCCGAAGACTTTCTGGATGCCATCGAGGCGACGGTTCGCCGTCTAGAGGAGCATCCCCGCTCGGCGAGGGAAACCGAATGGCAGAACATCCGCATGGCGCCGGTTGGTCACTTTCAGTGTTTGCTGTTCTACGAACTGACCGCCGACGAAATCCGGGTCTGGCGCGTCCTGCACGGCGCTCGCGCGCGGCCTTGGGAGGAACGGGAATGACGCGCCAGGAGTGTTAATTATGGCTGCTATCCAGCAATTTCGCTTTGAAGTTTGAGCAGATTCATTTTGCCAAGCATATCAAAGCAAATGAAATTCTTGCCGGTGACGTGAACTTTGCATTGTCCCATCATTTTACTAATAGAAAAGTGCCAACAATCGACTACGTGGCGCAGCATCTCAAATGCGTCGGCTTCATCAATTAATATCGATGCGTTAGAACTCGGATATATAATTAAATGCCGATCCGAATCCTGTTTGAGCACGATCGATTTCTTCCGTTTTCGGCGGATTGCTCGCAATATGTCGGACGTCCAATCACGCTCGGGACGATCTCCAGCGGCACCTCCTTTATAGCGTCCACCGAAAGTACCTAGCAGCGACATCGTATCGGAACGGGCCAACAAGGTGAATTCTCGCTGATCGACGTTGATGGTTGCTTCCGTAATCTCAATCCAACCGGTCGCCCCATTGATATCCATTCGAAAATCAGGGTCGGGTTCAACGCCTCTTTCGATTGAAAGAGGGAAGTAGATGACACCTTCCAAGAGCGCCGGCTTAAGAAAGCGTCGCAAGGTCCACCATTCCTTGTCGCTTTGCTTGCGGCGTTCAGGACCATCGCGAGAATCGACTTTCGCACCAAGCGGTCCAAATGCCTCGTCTACATGAGCAGCATCCGCAATAAAAATCTTCTCCTTCACCTCCCCAACTCCCGCATCGCTCCATCCAGCCCCTCCAGCGTCAGCGGAAACATCCGCCCTTCCATCAGCGTGCGGATCATGCGGATCGAGGCCGTGTAGCCCCACTCCTTCTCCGCCACCGGGTTGAGCCACACCGCGTGCGGATAGGTTTGCAGCACGCGGCGCATCCACAGCTCGCCCGGCTCCGGGTTCATGTGCTCGACCGAGCCGCCCGCCACCGAAATCTCGTACGGGCTCATCGACGCATCGCCGACAAAGATCACCTTGTAGTCGTGCGCGTAGGTGTGCAGCACGTCCCAGGTCGGCGTCGTCTCCTGGTAGCGGCGGCGGTTCTGCCGCCACACGCGCTCATAAAGACAATTGTGGAAGTAGAAATATTCGAGGTGCTTGAACTCGGTCTTCGCCGCCGAGAACAATTCCTCGCAGGCCTCGATGTGCCAGTCCATCGAGCCGCCGACGTCGAAGAAGATCAGGACCTTCACGGCGTTGCGCCGCTCGGGCCGGAGCTGCACGTCGAGGAAGCCCTGCTTGGCGGTCGAGCGGATCGTGCCGGGCAGATCGAGCTCGTCGGCGGCACCCGTGCGCGCGAATTTGCGCAGCCGCCGCAGCGCCACCTTGATGTTGCGCGTGCCGAGCTCGACGTCGCCGTCGAGATCCTTGAACTCGCGCTTGTCCCACACCTTCACTGCGCGGCGGTGGCGGCTTTCGTCCTGCCCGATGCGCACGCCTTCGGGATTGTAGCCGTAGGCGCCGAAGGGCGACGTGCCCGCGGTGCCGATCCATTTCGAGCCGCCCTGATGGCGGCCTTTTTGCTCCGCGAGCCGCTGCGCGAGTGTCTCCATCAGCTTGTCCCAGCCGCCGAGCGCCTTGATCTGCTCCATCTCTTCGGGTGTCAGGTATTGCTCGGCGAGCTTCTTCAGCCACTCAGCGGGAATTTCCGCCGTGCCGTCGGCTTCGGATAGAAGCTCGAGCCCTTTAAATACATGCCCAAAAACAATGTCGAATTTGTCGAGGTTGCGCTCGTCCTTCACGAGCGCCGCACGCGAAAGGTAATAGAAGTCTTCCACCCGCCGCCCGGCGAGGTCCTTGTCCATCGCCTGCATCAGCGTCAGATATTCACGCATCGTCACCGGCACGCCCGCGGCTTTCAGCTCGTGGAAGAAGGTGAGGAACATGGGGTTTGTCTAGCATATTATAGTGTGCCGCTCCGGGAGACTGCCACGTGCATGCCGCCAGCCTGATCGTCCGTTTTGCTTTCGCTGCCGCCCTCTTCGCCGCCGGCGCCGCTTCAGCGCAGGAAAAAGCCAAACCCTACGAGCCCGTCCCCGGCCAGCCGGGCAAGGACGTGGTCTGGGTGCCGACCCCGGACGCGCTGGTCGAGACGATGCTCGACATGGCGCAGGTCACGCCCGCGGACTTCGTCATCGACCTCGGCTCCGGCGACGGCCGCAACGTGATCGCGGCGGCCAAGCGCGGCGTGCCCGCGCTCGGCATCGAATACAACGAGAAGATGGTCGCGCTCGCGCGTGCGCGCGCCGAAGAGGCCGGCGTCGCGGCCCTCGCGAAATTCGAACAGGGCGACATGTACGCCGCGGACATATCCAAGGCGACTGTGCTCGCCCTCTTCCTGCTCCCTGAAAATCTCGACAAGCTCGCGCCGAAATTCCTCGACATGAAGCCCGGCTCGCGCATCGTCCTGAATTATTTCACGGTCAGCGGCTGGGGACCCGACCGCACCGAGCGCATCGAGAAATGCGACACCTGGTGCAGCGCGCATCTCTATATCGTGCCCGCCACCGCGCGGGGCGTGTGGCAGCTCGGAAACGCGACGCTGACGCTCGCGCAGGATTTTCAGCGCCTGCGCGGCACGCTCGCGCTCGGCGGCAAGTCGCACGATATTTCGTCGGCGCGTATGGAAGGCGAGCGGATTTTCTTCACCGCCGACGGTTCGCAGTATGAAGGCCGTGTCGACGGCACGGCGATGACCGGCACCTTCGGCGCGAAACGCGAGCCGTTCAGCGGGCGCTGGCTGCGCGCGAATTAGCCTGAGTTGTTGTAGAATGGCTCATGCGTCCCGCCGATATCGAAGCCATCGCACACTGGCTCGCCGAACAGGGCCTCGCCGGTGCGCGCGAGGACGTGTTGCTGCGCGAGTTCTGCGAGCGCTGCGTCGCCGCCGGCCTGCCGCTCACCCGCGCGCTCTGCTTCATCGACACGCTGCATCCGGTCTATGAGGGCCGCGCCTTCCGCTGGCGCGCCGAGGCCACCGACGAGAAGTCCTTCATCGAACATGGCCGCACCAACCAGGGCGGCGAAGCGGAAGAAAGCTGGCAGCGCACGCCGTTCTTTTATCTGCTGCAGAACGGCGAGACCGAATTGCGCCGCTGCTTGCAGGCGGGCGAGCCTGCTGACTTCAACATGATCGCCGACGTCGCCAAGGAAGGCGCGACGGATTACTTCGCCATCGTCCATCGCTTCCCCGGCGAAGGCGCGATCGGCGAGATGGATTGTTTCTATTCGTCCTGGGCGACGCGAACGCCCGGCGGCTTCCGCGACGAGGATATCGCCGCGATCCGCCGCCTCCTGCCCTCGCTCGCGCTCGCCATCAAATGCGGCGCGCTCGGCCGCATCGCCGGCACGCTGGTCGAGGTCTATCTCGGCCGCGACCCGGCGAAGCGCGTGCTCGAAGGCCGCATCGCGCGCGGCGTCGCCGACCGCATCAGCGCGGTCCTGTGGTTCTCGGACCTGCACAGCTTCACCTCGATCTCCGACGGCGCCGAGCCCGACCAGATCATCCCGCTGCTCAACGACTATGCCGACGCCACGATCTCCGCGATCCACGAGGCGGGCGGCGATGTCCTGAAGCTGATCGGCGACGGGACGCTCGCGATCTTCAAGGCCGACGATCCGGCCAGCGCCTGCCGCTGCGCGCTCCTGGCGGAAGAAAACCTGCGCGCCCGCGAGCGCGAGCTGAACGCGCGCCGCAGCGCGGCGGGACTCCCCGTCACGCAGGTCTATCTCGGCCTGCATATCGGCGACGTTTTCTACGGCAATATCGGCAGCGAGGAACGGCTCGACTTTACGGTGATCGGCCCGGCCGTAAATGAGGTCGCGCGCATCGCGGCGATGGGCACCTCGGTCGGCCGCTCGATCGTGATCTCGGCTGCGTTTGTCGCCGCCTCGCCGGAGGCCGAACGCGACAAGCTCGTGTCCGTCGGGCGCTACGCGTTGCGCGGCGTCGGCCGCTCGCAGGAACTTTTCACCCTCGATCCGGGTTTGCGTGGCCGCTGACCGTCGTCCCGGACGCCGCGAAGCGGCGATCCGGGACCGTTCAATGAGATGCACATGCGACGGTCCTGGCTCTTGCCGCCTTCGGCGTCTCGGCCGGGACGACGATTTCCGAGAGACCATTCCACCCGCCTTGCTTCGACCCCATATTCCAACAAGCATTCTTTGATTCAGCCATGGGGGCCACCATGAGTCTGCGGCGCGATTACCTGACGAAGCCGATTTTCAACTGGGCGAAGGGCGTCCTGCCCTCCATTTCCGCCACCGAACGCGAGGCGCTCGAAGCCGGCGACGTCTGGTGGGACGCCGCACTCTTCACCGGCAATCCCGACTGGTCGCTGCTCGCCAAAACCCCGCCCGCGAAGCTCTCGCCTCCAGAAGAAGCTTTCCTCAGCGGCCCTGTCGAAGAACTGTGCGCGATGGTCGACGACTGGCAGGTGAACTGGCAGCTCGGTGACCTGCCGCCGGAAGTCTGGGACTTCATGAAGCGCCACAAATTCTTCGGCATGATCATCCCCAAGGACTATGGCGGCCTCGGCTTCTCGGCCTTTGCGCATTCGGAAGTCGTGCGCAAGATTTCCTCGCGCTCCGTCACCGCCGCCGTCACGGTCATGGTGCCGAACTCGCTCGGGCCGGGCGAGCTCCTGATGCAATTCGGCACCGACGAGCAGCGTAAGCACTGGCTGCCGCGTTTGGCTGACGGCCGCGAGATCCCCTGCTTCGGCCTGACGAGTCCCGAAGCCGGCTCCGACGCGGCCTCCATGACCGACCGCGGCGTGGTGATCCGGCAGGGCGAAGAACTCGCGATCAGGCTCGACTGGCACAAGCGCTACATCACGCTCGGCCCGGTCGCGACGCTCTTGGGCCTCGCCTTCAAGCTCTACGATCCCGACCATCTCTTGGGCGAGCAGGAAGACCTCGGCATCACCGTCGCGCTCGTGCCGACCGACCTGCCCGGCGTCGAGATCGGCCGCCGCCATTTGCCCGCGATGCAGTTTTTCCAGAACGGACCGAACAAGGGCAAAGGCGTCGTCATCCCGCTCGATCTCGTCATCGGCGGACGCGAGCGCGCCGGTCAGGGCTGGAAGATGCTGATGAGTGCGCTCGCCGCCGGCCGCGGCATCTCGCTGCCGTCGTTGTCGGCCGCGGGCGCTGCACTCTCCGCGCGCACCACCGGCGCCTACGCGCGCGTGCGCGAGCAATTCAACATTCCGATCGGCAAGTTCGAAGGCGTGCAGAAGCGCCTCGCCTCGATCGCCGCGACGGCCTATGTGCTCGATGCCGGCCGCCGCCTCACCTGCGCCTCGCTCGACGAGGGCCGCAAGCTGGCCGTCATTTCCGCGATCATGAAAGCGCATGCCACCGACCGCATGCGGCAGGCGGTGAACGACGCCATGGACGTCCACGCCGGCAAGGCCGTGATCGACGGCCCGTCGAACTATCTCGGCAATCTCTACCGCGCGATCCCGGTCGGCATCACGGTCGAGGGCGCGAACATCCTCACGCGCAACCTCATCATTTTCGGTCAGGGCGCGATCCGTTGCCACCCGTACCTCTTGAAAGAAATGCTCGCGCTCGAGGACACGGACGAAGCGCGCGCGCTGCGCGACTTCGACAAAGCCTTCTGGGCCCATGTCTGGCACTCGGCCAAGAACTTCTTCCGCGCCTGGGGCCGTTCATGGACCGGCGGCTTGCTTGCGCCGGCGCCGGCAGCCGGCGCGGCCACTCCATATTACAGGCAGGTCGCGCGCTACTCGGCGGCCTTCGCGCTCACCGCCGATCTCGCGTTGCTGACCCTCGGCGGCGCGCTGAAGCGGCGCGAAATGCTGTCCGAACGCCTCGGCGACATTCTCTCCGAGCTTTATCTCTTGTCCGCCGCGCTCAAGCGCTGGGAAGACGAAGGCCGTCAGGATGCAGATCTTCCGATCCTCGCGCACGCCATGGAGTCCGGTTTCGCCACGATTGAAGTGCGGCTGGCCGAAGTCCTCGATAATCTGCCGAGCCGCGTGGCGGCCTGGCTGCTGCGCTTCTTCGTGCAGCCCTTCGGCCCGACCCGGCGTGGTCCGTCCGACGCCACCGCGTCCGCTGTCGCCGAACTGTTGCTCGCGCCGTCCGCCGCACGCGACCGCCTCACCGCCGGTCTCTATCTTGGCGACGAAGACGGCCCGCTGATGCAGCTCGAAACGGCGCTTCGGCTCGTGACGGAAGCCGAACCCGTCGAGAAGAAGCTGCGCGCCGCCGGCGTGTCCGACCGCCGCGCGGCGGTGAAGACGAACGTCATCACGGCAGAGGAAGCCAAGCTGCTCGACAAAACCGAAGCAGCCGTCGCCGGCGTGATCGAGGTGGACGATTTCGCCCCGGCCGAGCTTTTGCGCATTCCGGCGGGCGACAATGTCGTACCGCTCGCCGCCGCCCGCGCTCGTCCGAAACGCACGGCGGCGAAGCGCAAGTAACCTTTTTCCGTCATCACCGATTCCTTTGGAACGGCTTTACACAATGAATCGGGGTGGCCGGGTCTCGGCGCGCCAAGTCCGGCGCTTCGCGCGGGGCGCGCCGGCCCGGCCATGACTATAAAAAGAAGGGACGCTGCGGCCCCGGTGATGACGTGGGGCAATTATCTCTGCGCATGGTCCGCTCCGGCCCGCTCGGCTATGGTCGCCCGCGATTGATCACCGGGCGGCCACGATGCTTGGAAAAATTCTCGACTGGTTCGGCCAGCGTCTCGCCGACTATCTGACGCGCCCCATTCCGGGCTTCCGTCCGCCCGCGACCACCGAGTTCGACAAACTCGCACGCGCGCTCAACACCGGCGACGTGCTGCTGGTTGAAGGCAACACGCGCGTCGCCACCGCGATCAAGTATCTCACCCAATCCACCTGGTCGCATTCCGCCCTTTATGTCGGTCCGATACCGGACCGAAACGAACCCGACGGCGAGCCGCATGTGCTGATCGAGGCGCTGGTGGAGGAAGGCGTGATCTCCGCGCCGCTCTCCAAATATCGCGACTACCACACCCGCATCTGCCGTCCGCTGGCGCTCAGCGAAGCCGAGCGGCGCAAGGTCGCCGCGTTCTGCATCGCGCGCATCGGTCACCAGTACGACACCAAGAACATCGTCGACCTCGTCCGCTATCTTCTCCCCACCCCGCCGGTACCATCGCGCTTCCGCCGCCGCATGATCGCGCTCGGCTCGGGCGAGCCGACGCGCGCCATTTGCTCAACGCTCATCGCGCAGGCGTTCCAGACCGTGCGCTACCCGATCTTGCCGCGCGTCGACTACGTCCATGACCCGGACTCGCCGGTGAAAGATCCCGAAGCGCAAAAGGAAATCCTGCGCATCCGGCATCACTCGCTGTTCGCGCCGCGCGATTTCGATATCTCGCCCTACTTTGCGATCGTGAAGCCGACGATCGAAGCGGGCTTCGACTACACCGTGATCCCGTGGGCGGGCCCGGCCGACGAAGCGGCCTGAGCGACGGGCGACCGCATCGCGTGTGAAAAGACCCTGAGGCCCATCTCGCAATCGTCGAGCGCACGGTGTGTCTGGCGTTCCTGAATGCCGAAATGCGCGGCAACCGCTTTCAGTTTGTAGCTCGGCAGTCCCGGCACGCGGGCGCGGGCCACAGCCAAGGCACAAACCGGCGTGTTGGCGAGCTTGATCCGCTGCCGCGCGGCTTCCGCGCGCAGGAAGCCCATGTCGAAGCTCGCGTTATAGGCAACGAGCGGCAGATCGCCGACGAACTCGCAAAAACGGGGGAAGACCATCTCGATCCGTTCGCCACGGGCGAGCATAGCGCCCGTGATGCCGGTGAGTTTCGTAATGAAGTAGGGCACCGGCTGGTCGATGCGAACCAGCGCCTGAAACGAGCCCGCGATCGCGCCCACTGGCCCGACGCGCAACGCCGCCATCTCGATGATACGGCAGCCGCGCGGTGACAGGCCCGTCGTTTCCAGATCGAAGAAGACGAATTTCGCGCCGTCTGCCGCGGCTTGCACCGGCTCGCTCGTCTTGCGCGTTGACGCCGGCATCGCGAATCCCCCCGCCAAGATGAATAGCCGTTTATCTGGCGGCCATGAAGCCGCCGTTACCCGGCCCACATGGCGTCCGCCTTGCCTGAGAAGTGGAACCAACGCGCGACCACGCGCGTTCGAAGGCATCATGCAAATGACCACGACCGTCCGCGTCGCGGCGTTCCTGCTCGCGACACTGATTCTTCTTGTGCCGGCGATCTGGAATGGCTTCCCGCTGCTGTTCTATGACACGGGCGCCTATCTTGGACGGTACTTCTTCGACGTCCTGTCGCCGGGGCGCTCCGCGGTCTATGGGCTGTTTCTCGGCGTTGCCCGCTGGCCCGACTTCTGGCCGGCGGTGCTGATCCAGTCGGCCGTTGCCGTCTGGATCGTGTCGCTGTTTTTGCGTGCCCACGATCTGGGCAACCGGCCGGGCCTGTTGGTCGGGCTGATCGCGTTCTTTACAGCGGCCACCAGCCTCCCCTGGCTCACCGGCCAGTTGATGCCGGACTTCCTCGCCGGCCTCGCCGCCGTCGCGGTCTATCTGCTCGTCTTCCGCGCGGAGCAGCTATCGCGCTGGGAGATCGGCGGACTGATCCTGCTGATCGCGACCGCCGCATCGACGCATAACGCGACGATGATGGTGCTCATAGCGATGCTGGCCGCCGGCTTGGGCGTGAAGTTGCTGCGCCCGCATCTCGTGCCCGCCGTCGGCCTCGCCCGCACGGTCGGCGCGATTGTGCTGGGCGTCGTGATGCTGTTCACGGCGAACTTCGCCGTCACCGGCAAGCTCGTCTGGACGCCCGGCGGCACGGCGTTCGTGTTCAGCCGTATCGTGCATGACGGCATCGTTCACCGCTTCCTCGAGGATAACTGCCCCAACCCGCGCTACGAGCTGTGCAAATACCGCGTACAGCTCCCGCACCATGCCAACGACTTCCTCTGGCATCAGGGCGCGGAAGGCCCGTTCGCGTCGATCGGCGGCTTCGACGGCGGCGCGGACGAAATGCGCGAGATCGCGGTCGAGACCCTCTGGCAGTATCCCGGCCTGCATGTCTGGACGGCACTGAAGTCCACGCTCCTGCAACTGGTCGAAGTCGGCACCGGCTGGGGCATTGTCTATGACGTCTGGGACGCCTACGGGCACATTGAGAACCTGGTGCCGAAGGCCGTGCCGGCCGCGCACAGTGCGTTGCAGCGGCACAATCAACTCGATTTCGAGCCGATCAACCTCGTGCATGAGCCGCTCGCGCTGATATCGCTCGCGCTGCTCGCGCTCATGCTCTTGCTCGCGTGGCGCCGTCCGAACATGGCCGGTTACGATTTCGGCCAGTACGGCCCGCTCGCGGGCACCTTCACGGTCGCAATCCTCGCCAACGCATTTGTGTGCGGCGTGCTGTCGAACCCGCACGACCGCTATGGCGCACGCATCGCATGGATCGCGGCGTTGTTCTTAGCCGTCGCCGCTCTGCGCGCGCTGCCTGTGCTGCGCACGAAGCCGGTGGAAGTCGCCGCACCGCCCCTTGCGCCCGCACCCCCGCTTGCACCCGCCGCGGAGCCCGCGCTTTCTTACGTGCGAACCGAGCACGACCCGCCGCGCTGAGTTAACTGCCGACGCCCAATTTCTTTTGAAGTGAAGTCGAGGTCGTCGTGTACTGGAACACGAGCCGCTTGCCGGGATAGACGATCGCGTGCGCGGCCTGTGACATCAGCGCCGCCTCGTGGAAGCCGGATAGAATGAGCTTGAGCTTGCCTGGATAGTTGTTGATGTCGCCGATGGCGAAGATGCCGGGCTCCGATGTCTCGAACTTCGCCGTGTCGACCGCGATGCGCTCCTCGTGGAGGTTGAGCCCCCACCGCGCCACCGGACCGAGCTTCATGGTCAGGCCGAAGAACGGCAACAGCGCGTCGCAATCGACCGCGAAGGTGGAGTTGTCGTCGCGCCGGCAAATGACCCGCTCGAGCTGACCGCTCTCGCCTTCGAGCGCCTGCATCTGCCCGAGCAGGAAATCGATCTTTCCGTCCTTCAGCAGCGCCTGCATCTTGTTGACGCTGTCGGGCGCCGCGCGGAACTGATCGCGCCGGTGCATGAGGATCACGCGCTCCGCGACCGGCGCGAGATTGAGCGTCCAGTCGAGTGCGCTATCGCCGCCGCCGACGATGAGGACGCGCTTGCCGCGCATGTCCTCGATCCGCCGCACGAGATAAAAGATCGACTTGTTCTCGAACGTCTCGATGCCCGGCAGATGTGGGCGTTTGGACTCGAACGACCCGCCGCCTGCCGCGATCACGATCACCTTGCACTCGAACTCGGTGTCGAAATTCGTCTTGAGCCAAAAGCCGTCGGCTGTGCGCTTCAGCTCATCCACACGTTCGCCGAAATGAAACACCGGCTCGAACGGCCGAATCTGTTCGAGCAGCGCGTCCGTAATGCCCTGCCCGCTGATCACCGGGATGCCCGGAATGTCGTAGATCGGCTTCTCGGGATAAAGCTCCGCGCACTGGCCGCCAGGCTTCCCGAGAATGTCGATCACATGACATTTGATATCCACGAGCCCGAGCTCGAAGACGGCGAATAGGCCCACCGGCCCCGCTCCGATAATCACCGCGTCGGTCTTGATCGTCTTGCTCATTCGTCCTGACCCAATCCGGGCGGGTGAATAGCCGGAAAAGCGCGTCGGGTCGACCTGCCGCGAACTTCGCAAACGCGATCAATCGGCGCGGGTTAGGCTCTTTTCATGGAGCCAAACGCATGACCAAGCCGGAAACCCTGCTCGACTACGGCCGCCGTGTCGCCCGCGTGGCGGACCATATCGCCGACCATCTCGACGACGAACTGGATGTCGAGCGGCTGGCCGGCGTCGCGCATTTCTCGCCTTGGCACTTCCACCGCATCTACCGTGAAACGACCGGCGAGACCGTCGCCGACACCGTGCGCCGGCTGCGGCTGCACCGCGCGGCTGTCGAACTCACCCGCGACGACGATCCGCTCGAGCGCGTGGCCAAGCGCGCGGGCTACGGGACGCTCGCCGCTTTCTCGCGCGCCTTCTCCGCCGACTATGGCGTGCCGCCCGGCGCCTACCGCCTGCGCGGCCGCCTGCATCCGCCCGTCCCGCAACGGAGCCAGGAACCCGTGATCCCATACAAGATCGAGATTGCGCCCTTCGAGGCCGTCCGCCTCGCGGCCGTCGCCCATCAGGGCGATTACCACGAGATCAACCGCGCCTTCGAGCAAGCCATGGTCTGGGCCGCCGCTCGCGGCCTGCTCGACGCGGCCACACGCTCCATCGGCATCTATTACAACGACCCGCTCACCGTTCCGGCAAAGGAGTTGCGCTCGGAAGCCGGCCTTGTCGTTGCCGACGACGTCAAGCTCGACGGCCATGTTCACGAAATCAGAATCCCGTCGATGCGCTGCGCGAGCGTCGTCCATAAGGGGTCGTACGCGGAGCTCGAAGCACCCTATCGCTATCTCTTCCGCGAATGGCTGCCCGCGAGCGGACACGAGGCCGGCGACCACGCCTGCTTCGAGGAATATCTCAACAACCCGCGCGAGCTGCCGCCGTCGGAATGGCTGACGCGCGTTTCCCTCCCGCTGAAGGATTGATGCGATGAAAGTGCTCTCCGCCTATCCGCTCATCACGACGCAGAACCCGCAAGCGACGCGCGACTTCTACGTCTCGCAGTTCGGCCTTGAGGTGATCTTCGAAGCGAGCTGGGTCGTGATGCTCGGCCGCCGCTCAACCGGCGAGATCAACCTCGGCTTCATGCTGTCGAACCATCCGACTAACCCGCCGGGACCGGAAGTCTTCGACGGCAAGGGAATGATCGTAACAATCCAGGTTGAAGACGCCGCAAAGTCGCTCACGGCACTCCGCAGACAAGGCGCGCCGATCACCTATGACCTGCACAACGAGCCGTGGGGCCAGCGCCGTTTCATGACGATCGACCCGTCCGGCATCCTTGTGGATGTCGTCGAACAGACGATCCCGGCCGAAGGCTACTGGGAGCAGTTCATGACTGCCGCGGAAAAGGCGGCTTAACGCCGACGCCGATACAACAAACTTCCCTCATGCGCGGGCTTGACCCGCGCATCCAGTCGGCCTTGCCGCTTGCTCTGGATGGCCGGGTCTTCTCCCGGCCATGAGGGAGAATTTTTCCGCGCGGCGAGCGGCGAAACTACCCCTGCTGCTCCGGCGTCCGGACGATCAGCCCGTCGAGTTCGTCCGTCACTTTAATCTGGCACGAGAGCCGCGAGGTCGGCCGCACGTCGAAGGCGAAGTCGAGCATGTCTTCTTCCATCGGCGACGGCGGACCGACCTTTTCGCTCCACGCTTCATCGACATGGACATGGCAGGTGGCGCAGGAGCAGGCGCCGCCGCATTCGGCGACAATGCCGGGCACGCTGTTACGGATCGCCGTCTCCATGACGGTCGCACCCGCTTCCGCATCGACGGCGCGCTCGGTTCCGTCGTGCTCGATATAGATGATTTTCGGCATTGCCTTCGTGGAGATCGCAAAATGAGGGTGAAGCCGCACCCTATATAGGGGTACGCCCGCAAAGGCGAGCCTCAAGGCGCGTTCAATTGCCGCCGATTATTGCCAGCCCGCCGATGTGCTGACTAGCCGCCGAACCTGTAATTGAGGCCGAAGCGGACGATATGCCCTTCGCTTTTCCAGCGGTTCGCGAGCGGCCCGGGACTGCCGGGCGGACTCGGGTTTGCAAGCACCGTGGTCTTGCCGAGGTCGTAATAGAGGTACTCTGCGAGCACAGACCAGCCCGAACCCAACGACCATTCGGCGCCACCGCCCACGGTCCAGCCCGCCTTCCATTTGGTTTCCGACGCGACGAAGCGGGTGATGAACGGTCCATAAAACGTATCGCTGCTGAGATTCACCCGTCCGAACGAAAGCCCGCCCGACACGAATGCGAGCATGCGCTCCGTCGCAAGAATGCCGACACGCGCTCGGAGCGTGCCGAATTTGTCGATCGTCTGGGATACGTCGTGAAAGGAACCGCCGGCCGAACCGCCCGGTACCGGTAGGGAGGGTCCGATAAACCCGTCACCTTGAATGTTCGTTAGAGACAAGTCGGCGACGAGACCGGCGACCCAGTTCCCGGAGCGCACGTCGTAGCCCGCCCGCAATCCGCCACCCCAGCCGTCGAGGTCCACTTTCGCCGTGTACGGCGCCGGTGCTGGGATCAGAACCGTCTCGACGTCACCGCCGCCCCACGAATAATCGGCATGCGCACCGAGGTAAAAGCCGGACCAATTAAAGAGAGGCGCCGGTGCGGGCTGCGCCGCTGCCGTGGTCGCGAGCATCGCGACGGAAGAAATCACCGCGAGCCCAGTTCTGAGAATGTGCGACTTCATCCGCGCCCCCTGAATCGAAAAGCTCTTCGATCCGTTGGTAGGGAGTCCGCGTCGTCACGGCGTCCGCCGCATGGGGGATAGCGCGGGGCAAACCCGTCAACTGTGGCCGCAAGACCACGCCGGATTTCGCTATAGGCGAACTTCGCGCGGCGTTTCGCTGAAGCGGCGACGGAAGGTGCGGTTGAAGTAGGAGAGGTCCGAAAATCCGCAGAGATACGCGATCTCCGAAACACGGAGCGCCCTGCGCGCAGGATCAAGCAACAATCGCCGCGCCAGCGTCAGCCGGTGCCCGAGCACGTGCTCGGAGAATGTCCGGCCGGTCGCCTCAAGCATCAAGTGAACGTATCGGGTTGTCACCCCGAGCCGATGCGCCACCAGTTCCGCGCTCAGATCGGCGTCGAGATAATGATGCTCGATATCGTCGAGCACCGCTTGCAGGCGCGCAGCCCTGAGGCCCCGTTCGTTGGTGATCGCGCTTCCATCCCGGCTGGGTCCGAGCGCCACGGCAACCAGATCGGCGAGATACCGCGCTGTCACATAACCCGACTCCGGCGGAATGTGATCGACCACGCGCTGGTGCGCTTCAAGCACGCCCGCGATCATGCGCGTAAGCCCCGCCTCGGCCGACAATACGGTCGTCTGATAGGCAGCACTCTTCGGACGCAACGAGCGGACGGCAGCGTCCGGCACCTGGATGAGCCATGTGTCGCTTTCCATCAGGCAGTGAAGGGAATGCGCGCGCACGCCATCGAAGATGATGCCGTCGCCCGGCGCGAGCACCCGCTGGACATCCCCCTGCGTGACCTGAAGCCGCCCATTGCGGTTGAGCAGCAGCCACACGCCTTCCTCGCATTGACACGCGATGTCTTGCGTGCGGCCGAACTCCGCCGGCGAGCCGTAAACCTGGCCGAACACCGCCGGTCCGCCCACACATAGATCCACGACCCCACGATAGGGTGCGTTTGTCCGGCTCACGAATTCGAACTGGAAAAGGGGGCGGACGAGCGCGTCGCGGAATCCTTCGAAGCGCGCTTCAGGCTCCAGACTCTCCGTTGAAAACGAAAAGCGCACCGGCCGTCTCCCTGCCGCCGCCGGATCATGTCGCCCAATGGTCCCCGCGGCAATTGCGATTTCATTCTGGACGCCAAAAGGTTGAGCAGATTTCACTATAGTCCCAGTCTTTCCGTCCATTCCAAGACGGAACGGGAGACCCGCTCTATTGCTGCCGGATGAATCCAGCCGGGTCCTGATCTGCTTGTTCGCGCTTGCTTCGATCTTTGAGGCCGTACTCGAGACGCTCGCCTTCGCGGTCGTGATCGTGGACGGGCGTGGTCATGTTCATTTCGCAAACCGCGCGGCGCGAACCCTCTTTCAGTCCGGCACTCAGCTCACCAGTCTGCGCGGTCTATTGCAGGCGACGGCGCCCGCCGCCGCAGAAGCGCTCGCCAGCGCGATCGACCAGGCCGCTCGGGCCGAGTGGCCGACGCCGACCAACGCGATCCCGCTTTCCGGTCCCGACTGCGAGCCGGCCATCGCCCATGTCGCGCCGCTGCGCGACGCCAGCCAGCAGGGTTTCGCGGCGGTGTTCGTGACGTCCACCCGTAGCGTACCCGCGCCGCCCTTCGACGCGATTGCCGCGCTCTACGAACTGACCCCCGCCGAGACGCGTGTCATGAGCGCGATCGCGTCAGGCAAGAACCGTGCGGCGGCTGCCGCTGCGATGGGGATCGCGGACTCGACGGCGAAGACCCACCTCGCCCGCGTGTTCGCCAAAACACGAACGTCGGAGCAGGCGGAGCTGACGAAACTGGCGATGGCGTTGAGCCCTCCGGTCATCACGACCGACGGCTAAATCATTTGCCGCGCAGGAACGCGCTGAGCGCGAGGCGTGCTTCCATCAGGCGCGCTGACAATGCACCGATTGCCTCCGTCGCATCGCTGGCTTTGTCCTCAACGGCCTGTGCCGCATCCGCGACCGCGAAAGCACCCACGCCCTTCGCCGCGCCCTTTAATGTGTGCGCGGCAAAGATGCGGGAGCCCGCATCCGGCGCGTCGACAATGTCGCGCAGCAGCGTTTCGCAACGGCGCTCAAAAAGACGGAGCACGTCGCGCGCCAACCCGCGGTCGCCGAAGGTCGCGCGCTCGAGATGCGCGAGATCGATCGCACCCGAATTCGCCTTGCCCTGATCGGTCGATGCTTGCTGCATGACGGAACCTTGCTTTCCGGCCACCTTGCGGCAGCGCGGGTAAAGAGAGGTTCAAAGAGCCTGTGGAAAACCGCGCCGGCGCTTTCCCTCCAAGGGGTCCGCCGCATTTCATCCACGGTTCCCTTGCCTGCCGCTTTTCCGCCCAAACCCATCGGCAAGCATCTGGCAAGCCTTGGGAATGCTCGATCCCCATGGTCAACAAGACGTTAACGATGTTTAAAAAAGCCCTAACGACTTCGTTCCAAGGCCGCGAGGGGCGGTCTAGGATACCCCCGCGGTGGACGGGTGTCCCGGTGTACTGGCGTTTTCGAGGGCTGGCGCGCCGCGGTGCCAAAACAATTTCACGGGCGGTGGCTGCATGAGGCGAGAGCTTCTGTGGCGTGCCGCTTATTCGAAATAAAGCTCGACCGGTATGTCGCCGGCCGAGCTGAGTAGTACGGACCGGAGGCGCGGTCGACATGGCGAAGACTCCACGGAAGTCCCAGGATCCGACGCAGGCGGCGTTGTCTGCGATCGAGGAAGCGCTGCAAATGGGCGATGCGTCCACTGCTGAACCGGCAAAGCCGGCAGCGGACGATGGACGCCGCACCGGTGGCTCGATCCCTCTGCCGTCCTCCACGCAGATGATGGATGACACGCCGGGCATGCGCCGCCGCCCCGCCGGCCGCCGCCTTTCGCATTCGCCCGCCAACGACGACCGCCAGTCGGTCGGACAGATTCTCGGCGCGCTGCACGCGCGTCCGCCGCGCATGCCGCTCTATGTCGCCGCGATCGCCTCCGCGTGGTGGGTCGTGATGGCGCTGCTGATCGGCTACTCGCGCTCTTACTCCGACATCGCGCAGACCTCCGGCCTCCTCGACCTTATCGACCTTCCCTATTTCTGGCTGTTCTTCGCCACCGTCGTCCTGCCGCCCGTCCTCTTCTTCACGATCGCCGCCATGGTCCGCCGCACGCAGGAGATGCGCCTCGTCTCCCGCGCCATGACGGAAGTGACGCTTCGCCTGGCCGAGCCTGAAGGCGTTTCCACCGACGCCGTCGTCAGCGTGAGCCAAGCGATCCGCCGCGAAGTCGCCGCCCTCGGCGACGGCATCGAACGCGCCATCGCCCGGGCGTCCGAGCTCGAGACGATGGTACGCAACGAAGTTGCCACCCTCGAGCGCGCCTACGACGAAAACGAGCTGCGCGTCCGCGCCCTCGTCGACGAATTGCAGAGTGAACGCGACGCGATCGTTTCGCATGGCACGCGCCTGCGCGAAGCCATCGGCGGTGCGCATGAAAGCTTCAGCATCGACGTCGAAGGCGTCGCCACCAACATCGACCGCACGCTGACGGAAGCCACCGACCGCATCAACGCCTCGCTCACGGAATCGACAACCCGTCTCACCGACGGATTCCTGACGCAGGCGGAAACCGCCCGCACGCAGGCCGCCGACGCCTCCGACAACGTCCTCAGTTCCTTCTCCATGCGCGGCACCGAACTCGCCGAGCGCCTGGGCCAGGTCGGCGTCGAAGTCGCCAACGCCCTCGACTCGCGCACCGCGCGCCTGACCGAGAGCATGAACAACTCGATGGAGCGTCTGGTCGAAGCGATCTCGAGCAAGGGCAACGAAGTCCACGAAGTGCTCACCGTGCGCCTCGCCGCTTCCGAGGAAGCGATTGCCCGCCACGGCAACCAGATCGCGGACCGCATCGCCTCCGACACCGCGGGCCTCGCGCAGCGCGTCACCGAAAACGTGCAGGCCTTCGACGGCTCCCTGAAAACCCAATTGCAGGGCTTCGAAGCGTCGCTCAAGTCGCATGGTCCCGCCCTCGGCGAGCAGATCAGCCAGGCGGTGGACTATCTCACCGACCAGAGCCGCGGCGCCCTCACCTCGCTCGACGAGCGCACGGCTGCCAAGCTGCGCGAAACGACCGAGGCCGTCGACAGCCGCATTTCGCGCATCGAGCAGACGATCGACGCGCGCACCCAGAATCTCAACGAGACGCTCGCCAACCGCACGCTCGAGCTCGCACGTACTATCGCGGACGGCTCGAAAGTCGCGGGCGAAGCCGTCGACAAGACGATCGCCGGCATGGGTGAATACTTCGCCACCAAGGCGCAGGAAATCGCGACCACGATCTCCGACCGCGCCGAGGCCGTCGACCAGACGCTCGGCAAGCGCGCGCTGGAAATGACCGAGACCCTCGACAGCCGCATCACGCGCTTCGAGGATCAGGTTGCGAACAAGCTCGTCGGCATCACCGAGTCGATCGAATCGAAGGGCCTCGCCCTCACCGACTCGCTTGTCGGCAAGCTCGACGCCGCGTCCACGACGCTCGTCACCAAGCTCGACGAAACGTCCTCGACCTTCGTCAACAAGCTGGAGAGCGCGTCGGTCGCGCTCGTCAGCAAATCCGAGAACGTCACCAAGAGCCTGCACGAAGGCGCGGCCGAGGTGGAGCGCACCCTTGGCAATCTCAGCGAGCAGATCACCCAGACGCTCGTCGAGCGCACGGGCGAGACCGTTCGCGGCTTTGCCGAGCAGACTCACCAGATCGCCGCGACCCACGAGGCGTTGCGCGAGAACGTGGTCGGCTCCCTCGACAAGCTCCTGGAGTCGAACCGCCTCTTCAAGCAGCTGCTGCAGGGCGTCACCGAAAGCCTCGAGCCGCTCGAGAACGCGGTCGCCAAGCGCGTCGCGAACCTCCAGGGCGCGCTCGAAACCTCGATCACCACCTCGCGCACCAGCGTCGACTGGATCGACAACCAGATGAACGAGCTGCGCAACATCTCCGGTGGCGTGCTGCGCGACCTCGCGGCCGTCACCCAGCGCTTCGAAGGCCAGGGCCGCTATATCGCCTCGGTCGCCGAGACGCTGAGCGAGACGCACGGCCGCATCGACCAGTCGCTCGAAGAGCGCCGCGAAGCGATCGAGCACATCATCCGCCTGCTCGTGGACCGCACCGCCGAGATCGAAGAAAATTTCGGCGACCGTTCGCAGCAGATCGCGGAGCGCCTGTCAGCCTTCAACCGCCTGCTGCAAGAGTCGCTCACGACCGCCGAGCAGCGCGCACAGGACATCGCGCGTCACATCATCGACTCGACGAACCAGATCTCGCAGACCGTCACGAAGCAGCACGAAGTCATCCGCGCCGGCTACTCGGAAGAACGCGGCCGTACCGCCACCGCCCTGAAGAACACGTACGAAGAGGCGATGGAGGAAATGAAGCAGATGTTCTCCGACCTGCAGGAGCGCTTCACCGAGACTGCGCGCGAAGTGCGCGACGTCGCCGGCGAGGTGCAGGCCTCGCTCGACCAGACGCGCGTCGAACTGAAGCGCGGCGTGCTCGAGCTGCCGCATGAGACGCGCGAGAGCGCCGACGCCATGCGCCGGGTGGTCGCCGACCAGCTCAAGGCCCTCGCCGAGCTGAACGAGATCGTCTCGCGTCACTCCCGCGATATGGAAGCAGTCGAGCCGACCCGCGCCATCTACCGCGAGGAAGCCGTCGCCGGCGGCGGCCGTTATGCGGCGGGCGAAGCTTCGGTCACGGCGCTGGCCTCGGCGCGTACGCGCGCCGCGGCGCCACGTGGCGAGCCGATCGAATTCCGTCGCCCGCAGCGTGAGCAGGCCGAACCGGCCCGCCGTCCACAACGCGCAGTCCCCGCTCCGCGCGAGGAAGCCGAGCGCGGCGGCTGGCTCACCGATCTCGTCCAAAAGGACGAGGGTATCGACGACGACGGTGAGGACACGGTGGAGTCGCTCGACTCCCTCTCCCTCGACATCGCGCGCATGATCGATCATGAGGCGGCTGTCGACCTGTGGGACCGCCACAAGCGCGGTGAACGCAACGTCTTCACCCGCCGTCTCTATACGGCCGCGGGTCAGAAGACCTTCGACGAGATTCGCCGCCGCTATCGCAAGAACAACGAGTTCCGCGAGACCGTCGATCGCTATATCGACGAGTTCGAGCGGCTGCTCGATCAGGTCTCCCGCGACGACCGCGGCCAGGTTCTGTCGAAGACCTACCTCACGTCGGATACGGGCAAGGTCTACACGCTCCTCGCCCACGCGGCGGCGCGCCTGAACTGACGCGAAGCGGATTGAAAATAGGAAACGGCCGGGCATGTCCCGGCCGTTTTGCTTTCTCCCGTCACGTCAAAGGTAGGCGATCAGCCGCCCGAGCGTCGGCACCGCGAGCCAGATGGCGAGCGATAACAGCGTCTGCGCCCTGCCCCCGAACGGGGCGGTCGCGTCCCAGTCGCCGAGCCGCGGATTCCAGTTGCGCCGGAAGAGCCACGCATTGATGAGCCCCGCGGCGATCAACAGCATTTTCAGTTGCAGCAGGCTGTTCGCCGCCATCGGTCCCGCGTCGGCGATGAAGATGATCAGCCCGCCGGGCACCAGCAGCAGAATGCCAAGGATCGCAACAGGTGTGAGCAGCTTCGAAGCGCCCTCAGCCGAGACATAGCGGCGTCCGAAACCGAGCAGGCGCAGGTCAAGCGACGCGATCGCACCGACAAAGAGCGCCACGCCCAGCACATGCAGGACATTGCCAAGCGGATAGAGCCAGACGGAATGCCGGATGGCGATGCCGAGACCGGAGTTCTGGATCGCGACCGCCCAGAGCGGCCAGCTCTCGCCCGGCTCCATCGTCAGCGCATTTCGATGACGCGACTGCCGACGGTCACTCGCTCGGCGCGCATCTCGTTCTGGTGTGTCGTGCTCGGATAGCCTTCGGCCTTGATCCGCTTGCCGACCGCGACGTCTTCGCGCGACAGGCCACGCGACTGCATCCGCGATGGCGGCGCCAGCGTCGCCGTCCAGCGCACGCCGTTCAGTTCGATGATCGCCTCGCCGTGTGGAAATTCGTAGCTCGATTCCAGGATCGGCCCGTCGAGGATGATGGTCTTGCTGGCGTCGTAGCTGCCCCAGCCGTGATGGGCAGCGGCCGCACCGGCCGCCAACAAAGCCGCTACGGCGATTGCACCCGGAATGATCCGCATCGTTCGCTCCTGCGCAGGCACCCGCGCGGCGCTTATAGCATGCGGCCCGTCGCCCGGCCGCGCGTCACGGCGATTTGACCTGCCACACACTCCGCTCATTCCCGCGAAAGCGGGAATCCAGAACAGCTTGCTCTTCACAACGATCTCTGGGGCCCCGCTCTGCCGCGCCGACGAGCCCGGTTCAGGGCGAGTGTCCGGCGCGGCGACTATTAAGTTGCCGCGCTGGCCGCTCGCTTCGCTCGCCAGCGCGGCGCGGGGACGAGCGGAATCGACCTAAATCCGCTGCGTCGTCCAGCGCACGAGCTCGATCAGCGCCTTACCGAAGGCGGCGTTGATCGCGGCCGTCGCCGACGGCCCGTCGACCGCGCCGGTTTCGGCACGCGCCGAGAAGACCTCGGCCGCTATTACCCGATTGGTCTGGGAATTCACGAGCTTGACCGACAGCTCCACCACCGCCTGCTGCTGCGGGGCGACGAACACGCCGAATTCGCGGATCTCGGTGTCGAGCTTGTAGTCGGTGCGGAGCGAGTCGCCCTCGCGCGTCACCGCCCGCACGCGGCCCGAATTCTCAAACGCCTGCATGATGCGTGTCTGCACGAGCCGCGGCACGCGATCCGACCAGCGCGCGCCGGAGAGATAATTCACCTCGCCGGGGTTCGGCTGGATGATGACGCGCTCGCTGTCGATGACACGAATCGTGGTCGGAAGCGCGATCGCGATCGTGCCGCGCGCGCGCCGTGCGTCGGTGAATTCCTGCGGCGCCAGCAGCTCATACGTCTGAAAATTGCTGTCGCCGCCACCGGCGCAGCCGCCAAGTGCGAGCGCAAGCAGGAAAGCGGGGAGCAAGCCCCGGCGGGAGAACGCTAACGAAGTCACGCGTAGCCTCGGCCTCTGATCGTTCCAGCCCTAGCCCAATCCGATTAACGGGGATTGTACTCCGGCACGCCCCCCGCGCTGCTTGCCCCGCCGCCGAACAGGAATTGGCTTGGATTGCGTTCCAGATTGCGCACCACGCGCTCGATCTCGGCCACCATGCGGCGGGCATCGACCGCGAGTCCCTTGTATTCCTGGATCGTCGCCGGCGTCGTCTTGTTCAGCGTGTCCGCGAGCTGGCGCACCGACTTCGCTGCTTCCGACGCATTCGCCATGAAGCCCTGGTTGTCCTTGTCGCCCGTAAAGCCGCGCACCGACTCCAGCACGCCGTCGAACTTGTCGGCCATGCCATTGAGTTTGGCCGCAAGCTGGCCGGCGTTCGAGAGCAGCGTGTCGACGTCACCGGAGCGGTCGGAGAGCACGCCGGTGAATTTCGCGATGTCCTTGATCGCCTGATCGAGCCGCTGCTCGTTGTCGCCGAGCAGCCGGTCGATGCGCTGCGCGATCGAATCGATGCGGCCCATGATCTGCTTCGCGCCCGTCATGAGATCCTGGATCTGCCCGCCCTCGGCGAGCATGCGCGGCGGCGAACCGGCCTGCGCGACGAGCGGCGGCGCGTCGATGCGCCCGCCGTTCATCGCGACGGACGCGATGCCGGTCAGGCCCTGATATTCGAGGCTTGCCCGCGTGTCGGAACGAACCGGCACCGTGGACGAAATGCTCACCGTCACGACCACCTTGCGCGGATCGGCCGTGTCGAGCCGCAGCGCATTCACTTCGCCGACGCGAATGCCGTTGAAATTCACCGGCGCGCCGGGCCGCAAGCCGGATACGGCGCTGTCGAAGACGATCTCGTAGGCGCTGCGTCCGCCGCCTTCGCCCGCGCGCTCCAGCCACCACACGAAGCCGAAGCCGCCGAAGATGACGGCGAGCGTGAAGATGCCGATCAGAACGTAATTGGCCCGCGTTTCCATACTCTCACTCTGCCTCGGCTGTTGATCTCATACGCTCGCACCCGATCGCGATTGCGCGCGCGCCCCGTGGAAATAAGCGCGCAGCCACGGATGCTCCGCTTCCAGCATCGATTCGATCGGCCCCTCGGCAATGATCGTACCGTCCGCGAGCGCGATGATGCGGTCGCAGGCGGTGTACAGGCTGTCGAGATCGTGCGTTACCATGAATACGGTGAGCCCCAAAGTTTCCTGCAGCGCCATGATCAGCTCGTCGAAATCGCCGGCGCTGATCGGATCGAGGCCCGAAGTCGGCTCGTCGAGGAACAGGATTTCTGGGTCGAGCGCGAGCGCGCGGGCGAGCGCCACGCGCTTGATCATGCCGCCAGAAAGCTCCGACGGCATCTTGTCGAGCACGTCACGGTGCAGGCCGACCATTTCCAGTTTCGCCAGCGCAATTTCGTCACGCAAACGCTTGGAAAGCTTCAGGTTTTCACGGATAGGAAATTGCACATTCTGGCGCACGGTGAGCGATGAAAAGAGTGCGCCGCCCTGGAACAGCACGCCCCAGCGCCGCTCGATTGCCTGCCGCTCCTGCTCGCTGATGGCGTCGATGTCCTGACCGAAGACTTCGATCGTGCCTTTCCATTTCGGCAGCAGTCCGATGATCGAGCGCGTCAGCACCGACTTGCCGCCGCCCGACGCGCCGACAAAGCCGATCACCTCGCCATGCTTGATCGCGAGGTTGATACCCTTCAGCACTTTCACGCCGCGAAAGCCGACCTCGAGATCGCGCACGCGGACCACCGTCTCCGCGTCGCCCTGGAAATGATGGCCCTTGTAACGCGCCATGACTCAGATTCCCACGGCCGCGAAGAAGACGGCAAAGAACCCGTCGAGCACGATGACGATGAAGATCGACTTCACGACGGAGTTGGTCGTGTGCTCGCCGAGCGACTCCGCACTTCCCTCGACGCGCAAACCTTCAACGCAGGCGATCAGCCCGATCACGCCGGCCATGAACGGCGCCTTGATCATGCCGACGAGCAGCGTGTCGAGCGTGACCGCGTCGCGCAGCCGGTCCATGAACACTTCCGGCGGAAAGCCGCCGTAAACCCATGACACGAGCCCCCCGCCAACAAGCGCGGAGAGGCTCCCCAGGATCGTGAGCAGCGGCAGCGCAATGGTGAGCGCGATCAGCCGCGGCAGGATCAGGACCTCGACCGGGTCGAAGCCCATGACGCGCAGCGCATCCATCTCTTCGCGCATCTTCATGGAGCCAAGCTCGGCGGTGTAGGCGCTGCCCGAACGGCCCGCGAGCATGATCGAAACGATGAGAACGCCAACCTCGCGCAAGACGAGGATGCCGACCATGTCCACGACAAAGGTCTCGGCGCCGAAGCGGCGGAAATGGAAAATGCCCTGCTGCGCGAGGATGGCGCCGATCAGAAAGTTGATGAGCAGAATGATCGGCACCGCGCGGTAGCCGACGCGGTCGAGGTGATGCACGATCGAGGTGAAGCGCAGCCGGCGCGGGACCAGCGCAACTCTGCCTGTCGCCACAACGACTTCGCCGAGGAACTGCATGATCGCCGCGAAGTCCTTGCCGATCTCGGCGACAGCGATGCCGATGTGCTCGAGCGCGTCGTGCAGCGCATGCTTGTGCCGGGGCAACGGCACCGGCTCCTTGTTGGAGATCGCGACTTCATCGAGCAGGACCTTGAAGCGCGGGTCGATGCCGACGATCTCCGCACTGAGCCGGGCATCGGCCGCGGCTCGCCGGAGCCGCTCGATCAGCCAGGCCCCGACCGTGTCGAGGCGGTCCAGATGCTCAAGATTGATCTCAACGCGGTCCACCGCGGGGCGCTGGCGATAGACGCCGTCCACGAGCGCTTCGAGCTCGGCCGCCCGCTGCGCCACCCAGCCGCCCGCAGCCGTGAGCATGAGGCTCCGGCCGACGACTTTTACTTGTAATAATAGTGCCTCGGCGGCCACCGGCCCGCCTCCCCGCAGCGACCCCAACAACGCTCCTAGGTCTACTCAAGCAGCCCCACGGCGTCGAGGGTTTCGTAAACGCGGCGTTAACCATAATTATCCGCATCTGGATTGAAGATTGCTCCAGTGGCACACCGTTCCTGATGGAACCTCGTCGATGAAGCGTCCCGCGCTCGCGCTGAACGTCAAGATCGAACGCTGGCCGATCGCCGGCCACTTCACGATCAGCCGCGGCGCCAAGACGGAAGCCGCGGTCGTGGTCGCGACGATTTCCGACGGGCAGTTCGCCGGCCGCGGCGAATGCGTTCCCTACGCGCGTTACGGAGAGAGCGTGAAGGGCGTGCTGGCGACAATTGCCTCTCTTACGCCGCGCCTGAGGAAAGGTCTGACGCGTGGTGAGCTTCAGGAAGCGCTGCCGCCCGGCGCCGCGCGCAATGCCCTCGACTGCGCGCTCTGGGATCTTGCATCCAAGCGCAGCGGCAAGCGCGCGTGGGAATTGGCCGATTTGCCGGAGCCCGCACCCGTCGTCACCGCCTACACGATTTCACTCGATACGCCGGACGCGATGGCAAAGGCGGCGTCGAATGCAAAGTTCCCGCTTCTGAAACTCAAGCTCGGCGCGCCGGGCGATCCCGCACGGCTGCGCGCAATTCGCGCTGCGGTCCCAAAAGTGACGTTAATCGCCGATGCGAACGAAGGCTGGCACGCGGACAATCTCGTGGAAAATCTCAACGCCTGCGCCGAAGCGGACGTGAAGCTTGTTGAACAACCCCTGCCCGCTACCGAAGACGACGTGCTGGCATCCATCGAACACGCAATTCCGATCTGCGCCGACGAAAGCGTGCATGACCGTAACAGCCTCGCCGGGCTGATCGAAAAATACGACGCTGTGAATGTGAAGCTCGACAAGGCCGGCGGTTTCACGGAAGCGCTCGCGCTTGCGACCGATGCGAGGAAGATGGGTTTCTCGGTCATGATCGGCTCGATGGTCTCGACGTCGCTTGGCGTCGCGCCCGCCCTCCTCCTCGCGCATCTGGCCGAATTCGTCGATCTCGATGGTCCGCTCTTGCTCGCGCGCGACCGTCCGGACGCCTTGCACTACGAAGGTGCAACAGTGTACGCACCCGCCGCCACCCTTTGGGGCTGAGCGGTTCCCGCACGGAACCGCGCGCGCTTGTGAGTTCCACCGCAGAGTTAACTTGTAAATCTTCCGCGCAAGCGCTTCCATTTCGTTGGGGCAATCAGCGGGGGGAAGTCATGCGCACGTGGGGTACGCGGCGTATTCTGTTTATCGTGGTGTCGTTGGCCGTTTTGCTGTTTGCGAGCGCGGCCGCCAGTCCGGCTTCAGCCGACATTGTGATCCGTAACAATCCGGGCGGATTGATTTCCGAGCACGTCGCCGAGTTTTCGCGCATCCGCAACGCCGGCGAGCAGGTCGTCATCGACGGCCAGTGCTACTCAGCCTGCACGCTGGTGCTCGGCATGATTCCGCGCGAACGGCTGTGCGTGACGCAGCGCGCCCGGCTCGGCTTCCATGCCGCCTGGGCCTATGCGCCGGATGGCAGCAGGGTGGCGAGCCCGATGGGCAACTCGCAGCTTTGGGACCTCTATCCGCCCGAAGTGCGTGGCTGGATCGCTCGGCGCGGCGGCCTGACGCCCAAACTGATGGTCCTGCGCGGTCGCGAGCTGACCGCCATGTACCGCGCCTGCCGCTAGGCAAGCCTGTACCGCGAAGCCGAATGGGCCGTTTTCCCGGCCCATTCGGTGCTTTTGGCGCCCGGCCGCGACTCTCGGTAAACTTTTCCTTGAAGATTCGTATGCAGTCTGCCTCCGCGCGACCGCATGCCGGGGACCCATGCCGCAAGTGCCCGCTCCCGCACCCTTTTCGGATGCGGATTATGAACAGATCGCCGCAGCCGTCCTCGAGACGGCGCGCGGGCGATGGTTTTTGGCCGAGCATGCGCGCCGCAACCGCCATTCCGATACCAAGCTGGTACTCGAAGCGATCGAGAAGCTCGAGCGCGCCTTCGCGCACCGCCCCGAGATGCCCGACACCGACCGTGTCCGCGTCGATCTCGTGGAGATGATGAACGCGATCACCCGCACCAAGGCGGAGATCGCGTCAATGCAGCCGGCGGGCAGCGACCGCAGCCAGTTCGATCATGCGTCTGTCGAACTGAGCGGCATCGTCGATTCAACGGAGAAGGCCACGTCCGACATTCTGGCCGCCGCCGAGCGCGTGCAGGAGATCGCCTGGACGTTGCGCGAGCAGGGTGTCGATGCCACGGTTTGCGATCTGATCGACGCGCAGGCGACCGAAGTTTACACGGCCTGCTCGTTCCAGGATATCACCGGCCAGCGTACGCGCAAGGTGATCGATGTCATGCGCTTCCTCGAAGCGCGCATCGAGGCCATGATCAAGATCTGGCGCCTCGACGATCTCGACAACGTGGCCGGCCGCAACGGAATTCCAGCGGGGCCGGAAGTTCGCGGCGAACAAGGCGTGGGCGCCCGGCTCCAGCAAGGCGCCGTCGACAAGCTGATCGGCAACGAGCGCAAACCCGACGTGGTCTGGCGCGACATCGCCGCGCCGGAAGAAAGCCGGCCGCGCAACCTCGACGAATTCGATCTCGACGACCTTGTGGTCTACGAGTCCACAAACGGCGCGCACCACGCCATCGCTGCCGCGGAAGAATTTATCGTGCGCGATATTCCGAAGCCCGCGCTGGAGGTCGTTCACACGGCGGTGCCTGAAGCCGTGAGCGCTCCGGTTGCCTCCACGGCGCAGCCCGAGCCGCAACCGCAAGCGGCCGAAAAGGAAGATCCGCGCACCATCGACCAGCTCACTTTCGCCGAGCGCATGGCGCTCTTCGCCTGAGCTAGCCGGCGATTGCCGCGCGGAAAATCTCCGCGTCGGCATTTCCTCCCGACAGCACCGCCACGAATGTTTTTCCGCCCGCGTCAATTTTCCCTGCGAGCAGTGCGGCAAGCGCAGCGGAGCCGCCCGGTTCCACCACGAGTTTCAATTCGCGATACGCGAAGGCCATGGCCTTGCGCACTTCATCGTCGGTCACCGATACGGCCTGCCCAACGAGCCGCCGGTTGATCTCGAACGTGATCTCGCCCGGCGACGGCGTCAGCAGCGCGTCGCAGATCGACCCGGCGAGCTTGTCGTTGCGCTCGCGCCGCCCCGACGCGAAGGAGCGCGCGTGGTCGTCGAAGCCTACGGGCTCAACAGCGATAAGCTGCGCGCCGGAATGCCGACCCTTTACCGCCAGCGAGATGCCCGCGAGCAGGCCGCCGCCTGATGCGGGAACAGAGACGATGTCCGGCGCAAGCGATTGCGCCGCAAGATCCTCGCAGATCTCAACGCCCGCCGTGCCCTGACCCGCGATCACATGCGGATGGTCGAAGGGCGGCACGAGCGTCGCACCGCGATCCTGCGCGAGCTTCATCGAGATTTCCTCGCGGCTTTCCTTGACGCGGTCATAGAGCACGACCTCCGCGCCATGACCGGCCGTTCGCTCACGCTTCAGAAGCGGCGCGTCGGCAGGCATGACGATCGCGGCCGGCATGCCGAGAAGCCTGGCCGCCGCGGCGACGCCCTGCGCATGATTGCCGGACGAAAACGCCACAACGCCGCCGGCGCGTTTCTCCGGCGGGATGCGCGAGATGCAGTTATAGGCGCCGCGAAATTTGAACGAGCCGGTGAACTGAAGCGTCTCGCATTTCACGAAGACGCGCCCGCCACCGCGCTCGAGCATCGGCACCCGCAACAGCGGCGTGCGCACGGCCACGCCTTTCAGCACCCGCACGGCGTCAGCTACGTCGGCGGCGGTCGGAATCGGAGCGGATAAATCGTTCATGCGTTTATACGAACAGAAAGACGATGCTCAGGGCAAGCAACACGGCGAGCGTGTACTGGAATATCCGCCGCTTGCGCTCGTCCGCAAGCAGCCGCCCGATCATCACCCCGAACAGGCACCAGACCGAGAGGCTCACGAAAGCAAGCACACCCGAGATAACGGCGATCGTCCCCGTCTCGGCGAGGAAACCGGCGAACGGCAAACCCGGCGTGGTGAACGCGGCGATGGTGCCGACCGCGAAGGTCCAGCTCTTCGGGTTAAGCCACTGGAAGAGCGCGGCCTCGATCAGCGTAAAGGGCTTGCGCGCCTCGGTCTGCTCCGGTCCCGCCGCCCGCGCGATCCGCCAGGCGAAGTAGAGGAGAAACAGCGCGCCTGCGATGCGCACGGCATCGTGCAGTGGGCGCGCGCCGCAGCAATTCGCCAAGCCCGAGTCCGACCGCGAGGATCATCACGGGAAAGCCGAGTGACACGCCGAGCATTTGCGGGACCGTGCGCGCGTAGCCGAAGGCCGCGCCCGACGCGGTCGAAATCATGTTGTTCGGACCCGGCGTGATCGCGCCGGCCAACATGAAGATCAGGAACGGGAGAATTTTCTCGGGCACAGAACCGGTCCTCTGGAAGGGCGTGGACATTGGCACGGTCGCGCTGCGCCAGCCATGTCGGCAGTGCATTGCCGTCCGTCGGGCTTTACAGCCACAACGCGCGAGCATATCGCAGAGAGCAACACGACTCGCGTGGGGAAGGTCATGGACATTCCGCACTATCTGGAAATCGCCACGCATCTCGGAGCGGCGTGGCTTGCCGGCAGCCTGATCGGCGCCGAGCGCAGCTTTCATGGCCGGCCTGCCGGCTTCCGCACCCACGCCCTCGTCTGCCTCGCCTCGGCTGTCCTGATGCTGATCACCGCCTATCAGCAGGACTGGTTTCCGATGGCCGTGACCGACACGATCCGGATGGACCCGCAGCGCATGGCGCAGGGCATCATGACCGGCATCGGTTTCCTTGGCGCGGGCGTGATCTTCAAGGAAGGTCTCTCGGTGCGCGGCCTCACCACCGCGGCCTCGATCTGGATCACGGCCGCGGTCGGTATTCTTTACGGGGTCGGCTTCTACTATCCAGCGATCCTCGCCACGATCGCGACCATCGGGACACTCGCGCTCTTCCGCTGGATCGAGGAGCGGATGCCGAGCCAGTACTACGCGCTGCATGTTCTGCGCTTCACCCGCGCCAAGACGCAGCCCGAGGCCAAGGTCCGCAAGTTCATCAGCGACCACGGCTTCTCCGTGGCCAATATGAGTTACCGGCTGGACGAGGGCGGCAAGGTCTTCGAGTACCGGATGAGCATCCGAACCATCGACCAGCGCAACATCACGCGGCTCGTAGAAGGCTACCGCAAGCGCGAAGACGTACTTGAATTCCGCGTCTCGCCAACCGGCGACTGACCGCCCGGCCTTGTCTCCCGCCGCCCGGCAACGCATGATGGCGGCCCGCTTTAGACATCATTCAATCGAGGATTGACGATGAAGCTCGTGCGCTTTGGCCCCGCCGGCCGGGAAAAACCCGGCATCATCGATTCAGACGGCAAGATCCGCGACCTCTCCAGGGTCGTTCCGGACATCAACGGCGAAGTGCTCGCGAATAGCATGGCCAAGATCAAGAAAGCCAAAATCAACAAGCTGCCGCTCGTCAAAGGCAAGCCGCGCATCGGCGCCTGCGTGAACGGCACGCGCCACTTCATTGCGATCGGCCTCAACTACGCCGACCACGCCGCGGAGACCGGATCGCCGATCCCGAAAGAGCCGATCATCTTTTCCAAGGCGCCGACCTGCATCTCCGGCCCGAACGATCCGATCATCGTGCCGAAAGAATCCACCAAGCTCGATTACGAGCTTGAACTCGCCATCGTGATCGGCAAGCGCGCCCGCTACATCAAATCCGAGAAGGAAGCGCTGAGCTTCGTTGCCGGTTACTGCATCTGCAACGACGTGTCCGAGCGCGTTTTCCAGGCCGAGCGCGCGGGTCAATGGATGAAAGGCAAGGGCTGTGAAAGCTTCGGCCCCGTCGGCCCATGGCTCGTCACCCGCGACGAAATCAAGGACACGCAGAATCTGAAGATGAAACTCACCGTCAACGGCGAGACACGCCAGGACGGTTCGACCAAGACGATGGTCTTCAGCGTGCCGCACATCGTCTGGTACTGCTCGCAGTTCTTCGTGATGGAGCCCGGCGATATCATCACCACCGGCACGCCGCCCGGCGTCGCGCTCGGCCACAAGCCGCCGAAATGGGAAACGCCCGGCTGGCTCAAGCCCGGCGACACGGTGAAGCTCTGGATCGAAGGCCTCGGCGAGCAGACGCAGAAGGTCGTCCCCACCCGTAAGTAACAGCGCTCACCAGAGGTAGAGCCCGCCACAATCTAGTTGCGACTCATTCGCAGCTAGGTAAGCTGTTCAAGGCGGTCCCGCGACCCTGGGATTGCTCTGGGCAAGGAAGGGGCATGTCTGTGGGCTGGGGCCGGTCTGGGCGCGTTCGCGCTACATGTATCGTTGTGACGGCGGCGCTAGCGCTGGCAGCGAGCCACGGGGCCGCTTTGGCCATCGGCGGCGCCTTTGCCGTCGATAACGCCGGCGTGGACGACGCTGGGAGCTGCAAGGTCGAAGCCTGGGCTTCGGCGGCCCGCAACGGCGACCGCGTCTTCGCCGTCGCTCCCGCCTGTGCCGTCCCGCTCGGTCAGCCGGTGGAGTTCGGCCTCCAGTTCGACCGCGTACGCTTCGACGGCCAATGGGCGAGCGCGGGCGCACTCACGGCCAAGACCTCGCTGATCCCTCTTACCGATCACGCTCACTTCGGCGCCGCAATTTCAGGCGCGGCGGTCCTGTCGTTCGCGACGAATGAGATCGCGGCCTACGTTCTGAACATCCCGCTCTCGTTCCGCGTCGCCGAGCCGCTGCAACTGAACGTTCAAGGCGGCGGACTATGGGAACGCTCGACCGGCCACAACCATTTCACCTGGGGCGCGGGATTCCAGCTCGCGCTGACGCCGCAACTGACTTTCGTCGGTGAACTGTTCAGCCTCGCCTCCGCGCATCGCGGCGCGCAGGCAGGGTTACGCTACACGCCGCATGAGAAGATCGATTTCGATCTCATCTACGGCCACAACCTCGCGGGCGAGAAATCTGGCTGGCTCACGGTTGGCGTGAACATCCGCTTCTAACTAGTCGTCCCCGCGAAAGCGGGGACCCATAACCCCAGTGCCAGAAATTTCCTACAGTGGTTATGGGTCCCGGCTCTCGCACTTTCGCGCTCGGCCGGGACGACAATTAAATCAAACGTCTCTCGCTTCAAGCGCCGCACGGATCGAGACACGCGACCAGCGCGCGTTGTGTTCGCGGAAGCCGACATAGGAGTCGTGAATCTTTTTCGCAATTGCACTGCCGCTCGCAACGCCGGCAAGGATCGCATCGGCGTGCCCGCGCGCCGCGCGCACAACCTCGTCGGGGAAGCGGAAGAGCTGCACGTTGTTCTTGGTCACCAGCGCCTCAAGGGCGGCGGCGTTCGCTTGCTCGAACTCCGCGAGCGCGCTTGAGGCTTCCGCGGCGCAGGCGTGCGAAACGATCGCCCGCATCTCGCTGTCGAGCTTGTCCCAGACACGGCGCGCGACGACGCATTCGCCGGTGCCGTTCGGTTTGTTGAAGCCGGGATAAGCGAGATAAGGCGCAGTACGCCACAGGCCGAGCGCGATATCGGAGGCGGGCGTCGTAAACTCCGCGCCATCGACGACACCCGATTGCAACGCCGGAAAAATCTCGCCGGGCGGAATGGAAATCGCCGTCGCACCAAGACGCCGGAACACTTCGCCGCCAAGGCCGAGCGAACGGAGTTTCAGACCCTTAAGATCGGCTAGCGACTTGATTTCACGTCGATACCAGCCGCCCATGCAGACGCCGGTATTGCCGGCCATGAAGGGCTTCACGCCGAACGGCGCGTAAAGCTCGTCCCACAGCGCCTGCCCGCCGCCGTGCTCAACCCACGAGACGTGCTCATGCGGCGTCAGGCCGAACGGCACCGTCGTATAAAAATTTGAGGCCGGCATCTTGCCCTGCCAGAAGAACGACGCCGTGTGGCCGAGGTCGGCCGCTCCGCCGCCGACGGCGTCAAGCACTTCGAACGCCGGCACGATCTCGCCCGCCGCATAGACCTGCACCTCGAGCCGTCCGCCCGAGAGCGCCGAAATGCGCGCCGCGACCCGCTCCGCCGAGACACCCGGCCCCGGCAGCCGCCGCGGCCACGAGGTGACCATGCGAAGCTTCTGCGTCTGCGCGCGCGCGATACCGGGCGCGGCGATCGCGCCCGCCGCTCCGAGCGCCGCGAGCGCCCTACGCCTTGTGACCTTGGCCATGGCCGGCTCCAACTGATTTCCAGAGTTCGTGAAAATGATGCACGGGACCATGACCGTGACCGACCGAAAGCTGGTCGGCCGCCGCAATCGCCGCACCTACGTAAGTTTTCGCGCGCATGACCGCCTCTTCAAGCGTCATACCCTGCGCCAGACCGGCGGCAATCGCAGACGAGAGCGTGCAGCCCGTACCGTGCGTATTCATCGTGCGGTAGCGATTACCGCTGAGACGCTTCACGCCGCTCGCGTCGATCAGAAAATCGACCGCCTCCGGCGCCTCGGCATGCCCGCCCTTGATCAGCACCGCGGGCGCGCCAAACGCGCGGATCCGTTCCCCCTGCTCCCGCATCTCTGTCTCGTTCTTCGCGACCGGCACATCGAGCAGGACCGCTGCTTCGTGCAGATTGGGCGTGACGAGCAGTGCGCGCGGGAAGAGAAGCTTGACCAGCGAAGTTTGCGCATCCTGCGCGAGCAGTCGCGAGCCGGAGGCTGCCACCATCACCGGATCGAGCACCGCATTCCGGACCTTGTGGCGGTCGAGGCCGTCGGCCACGGCCTCAATGGTCGCGGGCCGCGACAGCATGCCGATCTTGGTCGCCCGAACATGCAGATCCGAATAGACGGCGTCGAACTGCGCGGAGACGAACTCCGGCGGCACATCGTGGATTGCGGTCACGCCGAGCGTGTTCTGCGCCGTGAGCGCCGCAATCACCGACGCGCCATAGACGCCGAGCGCTGAGAAGGTTTTCAGGTCCGCCTGGATTCCCGCACCGCCGCCGGAATCCGAACCCGCGATCGTGACGGCAATGGGGATCACGATGACTGCCTCGGCTTTCCGCTCAGCTTTTCGAACTCGCGCAGAACCAGTTCGCGCTTCGCCAACTCTGCGTCTACGACATCACGGATCCGGCGCGCGGCAGCTTCGGGATTCGCTGCCGCCACGACCGCCGACACAACGGCGACCCCGTCGGCGCCCGCATTGATCACCGACCCGGCATTCGACTCGTTGATGCCGGCGATCGCCCCGACCGGAATGCCCGGCGCCGCATCGCGCACACGCAGGGCCAGTCGGACGAGGCCCGTCAGTCCGATCGGCGCGTCGGGATTATTCTTGCTCGACGTCGCGAATACGCCGCCGATGCAAACATAGTCGGTCGCCTTTGGTTCGAGCATCGCGACCTCCGCCTCGCTTCGTACCGTCGCGCCGATAATCGCGCCCGGTCCGAGCAGCTTGCGTGCCGTGCGCGGGTCCATGTCCTCGCGTCCAAGATGCACGCCGTCCGCGTCCGCGGCGAGCGCGACGTCGACACGGTCGTTGACAAGCAGCGGCACGCCGCTCCCCGCGAGCGCCGTCTTGACCGCACGCGCCGTCTCGATCATGTCGCGCGTCGTGCCGGTCTTGTCCCGCAGCTGAATGAGCGTCGCACCGCCGCGCACCACCGCCGCCGCGATCTCGAGGAGCGGACGCCCGCGCACCTGCGCCGGATCGACCAGCACATAAAGCGAGAGATCGACCTTCATGCGAACCTCGCATGCCGCTCGATCTGCGCCGCGTCGAGCGCAGCGATACTGTCGATTAGCATTGGTGAGAAACTGCCGGGGCCATTCGCGGACTGCGCGGCCAGTTCGCCCGCGATGCCCATGACAAGGAGGCCCGCCACCGCCGCCATGAATTCGTCATCCTCGACCGAAACGAAAGCCGCGATCAGTGCCGTCTCCGCGCAACCGATACCCGTCACCTGCGCCATGTGAGCGTGACCGTTCGCGATGCGCGCGCGTTTCGCGCCGCTTGTCACGAAATCGACCGCGCCGGTGCAGGCGGCCACCGTAATTCTGTCGAGGGCGAATTTATCGAGCGCCTCTTCACCGGCGTCCGTACCGATCAGCGCTGCGAACTCCCCTGCGTTTGCCCGCACGATGCGCGGCTCCTTCATCGCCAGCGAACGCGCAAGCTCTGCGCGCGGCTCGGAGCGGTCGATGAAAACGGGATCGAGCACCCAGGGAATACCGTCGTCACGCACGACCTCGAGCGCGATGTCGATGGCTTCACGCCGCTCGCCATCCATCGTGCCGAGATTGACAAGCAGCGCGTCGGCGCTTGCCGCAAAATGCCCGATTTCCTCGGCCGACGTCGTCATTGAAGGGATTGCACCTGCCGCCAGGAGGACGTTCGCCGTCAGCTCCTGCACAACGCTGTTGGTGATGCAATGGACGCGCGGGCGCCGCTCGCGTAGCAGCGCCAGCAGCTCGCCGGTGCGGGCCGCGATCTCCGCGCTCATGCGTTCGCCTCGCCGCAATTGGCGAAGGCCGAAACAGTGCTTTGCTGATATGCGCGTTCGGTCGGACGGCGCATCTCGCTTTCCTCCGCCGGTGTGAACCGGATCAGGTTCGATGGGTTGGCTTGCGCCTCTCAGCCCGGAGATCCGGACACCCCAACGAGATTGCGGACTGAATTTATGGGACGGCCGGGCCGCTTGCAAGGATGGGTCGGCCTTGAATTGCGGCCGCGGGGTCGCCAGATCAGCTTGGGGCTAAGCGGAGCAGACCCATGTTGCCGCAGACAGAGCCAGCCCGTCTTACGGGCCCGCGCAAGCGCCGCCGCGCCGATATGCCCGACGACGACGTGGAGTTGAATTCCGACGAGAGCTTCCCGGCGAGCGACCCTCCGAGCTGGACGCCCGTCGCGCGCGTCGGCAAGCCGAAGAATGTCCCGCCACCGCCCGAGCGCTGAGACGACGCGCCGCTTGCCTCCGGCGCACGATTCTGGTCCCTTGCGCCAGTCCGCCGCCGGAGGCCCGAATGGTCCCCTTCTTCGTCCAGATCAAATGCCAGCTCGGAAAGTCCTACGAGGTTGCCAACGGCCTCGCCGACGCCGAGATCGCGTCGGAAATCTACTCGACAGCCGGCGAGTTCGATCTGCTGGCGAAGTTCTATGTCGATGACAAAACCGACATCGGGCACTTCGTGAACGAGAAGGTGCAGGTCATCCCCGGCATCCAGGACACGCGCACCATCATCACCTTCAAGGCGTTCTGACGCCGCTCAGGCCGGCGGCCCCACATTCGTCGGTGCGCGCTTGCGATCGAGCCCGAGCTGGTGCTCGCGCCAGATAACGAACAACCCGGCGCCGATCACGATGGCGGCGCCCGCCATCACGATAGCGGCCGGCACTTCACTGAACCAGAAATAGCCGATCGCCACCGCCCAGATCATCGACGTATAGGCAAAGGGCGCCAGCACCGCCGCCGCCGCATGGCGCAAGCTCTCGGTCATCAGAATTTGTCCGGTGCCTCCGAATACCCCGAGCGCGATCAGCAGGCCGAGTTCGTATGTGCTCGGCACCACCCATCCCCAGAAGATCGTCACGAGACTCACACCAGCCGCGATCACGCAATAGTAGAAGGCCAGCGCAGCCGTGGTCTCCCGCGCCGTCATGTGACGGATTTGCGTGAGCGCGATGCCGAAGAGAAACGCTGAAGACAGCGAGAGCATCGCGCCAAAGACGTGCTCGTTACCGTACGAACCCTGTCCGATATACGGCGACAGCATCAGCAGCACGCCGGAAAATCCGACAATCACGGCGCACCAGCGCCAAAGCCGCACCACCTCGCCGAGAAACGTCGCGGCGAGAACCACCGCGAACAGCGGAGCCGCGTAGCCGAGCGCCGTCGCGTCTGCGAGCGGCAAACGCGCAAGCCCCGCAAAATTGCAGAACATGCTCGACACATTGGTCCAGCCGCGCAGCACATGCGACCGCAGATCGCTCGTGCGCCACATGGTGGAAAGTTTCCCCTGCCATATCAGCAGCAGGATCAGCGGCAGCAGACCGCCGACCGCGCGGGAAAATCCGATCTCGCCGAGCGGAATACTGTCGCTGAGAAAACGAACACAGGCCGCCTGCATGCTGAAGAACAGCATGGCGCAGACTTGCAGCGAGATTCCGAAGAGGGGATGCATCCAGGTCCGGCTTAGTCCGGCGGAAAGCCGGAGACGCTGATCTCCCCGATAATCGAACCCGACTGTCCCAAGCGCAGTCCCGCGCTACAAATAATCAATAGCGACCCAGTAGATCATCCGGGTATAGGCAAGCGTTGAGGTCAGACGGTCGGCTCTGCGCTGGTCGGCTGCCGCTTGCGGTCGAGCCCGAGCTTGTGCTCGCGCCAGATCACGAACAGTCCCGATCCGACGACGATGGCCGCGCCGCCCAATACAATCAGTGCCGGCACTTCGCCGAACCAGAAATAGCCGACCATGACGGCCCAGATCATGGATGTGTAGGCGAACGGTGCGAGCACAGCCGCCGCCGCGTGACGGAAGCTTTCCGTCATCAGGATTTGCGCCATGCCGCCGAGCGTCCCCATGACGATCAGCGCGGCGAGGTCCGCACCGGACGGGATCACCCAACCCCAGTAAAGCGTCACCAGGCTCACCGCCATCCCGACCACGGAATAGAAAAATACGAGCGCGCCCGTGGTCTCCTTCGCGGCCATGTGCCGGATTTGGGTCATCGCGACGGCAAACAGGAAGGCGGCGGACAGGGAGAAAAAGGCGCCGAGCGCCGCAGTGTCGTCGAAACTCCCCTGACCGATATGCGGCACGAGCATAAGAAGCACGCCGCCGAACCCGACAATGACGGCCAGCCAGCGCCACAACCGCACGACCTCGCCGAGAAACATCGCGGCGAGGATCACCGTGAAGAGCGGCGATGCGTAACCTAAGGCGGTGGCGTCAGCGAGTGGAATGCGCGCCAACGCCGAGAAATTGCAGAACATGCCACCGAGATTGACGAGGCCGCGCGAAAGGTGAGCCCGCAGATTGCTCGTCTGCCACATGGTCTTGAACTGGCCTCGCCATGCGAGCCACAAGATCAAAGGAAGCAATCCGAAAAAGCCACGCGCGAATACAATTTCTCCAATGGGAATACGGTCGCTCACATGGCGCACAAACGCACCCTGCGACGTGAAGCAGAGCATGGCGAAGATTTGCAGCAGAATGCCGAACAGCGGATTCATGTCAGCGCGCTATCCTGCCGGCGGACCTGACGCGCGCTTCGCCTCGACGCGCTCGAGGCCGAGCTTGCGCTCGCGCCAGATCACGAATAGGCCGGCGGCAATGACGATCGCAGCGCCCACAAGGACGATCGCCTGCGGCACCTCGCCGAACAGAAAATATCCGATGACAATCGAATAGATCATCGCGGTGTAGGCGAACGGCGCGACAACCGACGCCGGCGCGTGACGATAGCTCTCGGTGACGAGAATCTGCCCGACGCCGCCGAGCAGTCCCATGGCAACCATAAGCGTGAACTGCCACGGCGTCGGCATCACCCAACCCCATGGCAGCGTCGCGAGCCCGCACAGGCAACAGGTGATCGAGAAATAGAACACGAGCGATGAAGTGCTCTCGGTGCGCGCGAGATGCCGCACCTGGGTCATCGCCCCCGCGACGACGAACGCACCCGCAAGACCGAGAAGAGCGCCAAGCGTCGCGTTGCTATCCTGATACTCGCCGACGAAGGGCCATAGCATGACGAGCACGCCGATAAACCCGACGCCGACCGCGCTCCAGCGCCGGATGCGGATTACTTCGCCGAGGAAAATCGCTGCAAGCACCACCGAAAAAATCGGCGTCGCGAAGCTGATTGCCGTCGCATCGGCGAGCGGCAGGAGCGCCAGCGCGCCAAAGTTCAAAAACATCCCGAATGTGCCGACGGCGCTACGCGAAAAGTGACCGAATGGATTGCGCGTGTGGAGCGCGGTGGCCAGCTCACCGCGCCACAGGATCATGCCAAGCAATGGAATGAGCGCAAAGAAGCTGCGCGCGAAGACGACCTCACCGAGTGGCATGCCCTCCTGTCCGAGAAAGCGCACAAGCGCCGCCATCAACGTGAAGGCGAGCGTCGAAACGACCACAAGAACGATGCCGAAAAGGGGATTCATTGGCGGCTACAAAGCACGGTCGCGCGCAGCCGGAAAGGCCGGAGGCGACAGGGCTGCCCCGCACGACGGCCCGGCCCCCAAGTTTCTTGCGGCTAGTTCCCGCGCGCCTGCTGGACCGCTTCCCAAACGCGCAAGGGCGTGGCCGGCATATCGAGATGCTTGATGCCGAAACCGCGGTCGAGCGCATCGACGACGGCGTTCATCACCGCGGGCGTCGCGCCGATCGTGCCCGCCTCGCCCGCGCCCTTGATGCCGAGCACATGCGTCGTGCAGGGCACGTTCCGCGTCTCGAATTTTATCTGCACCATGTCGCGCGCATGCGGCAGCGCGTAATCCATCAGGCTCGCGGTCAGCAATTGCCCCTCGGCGTCAAAGATCGCCTGCTCGCCGAGCGCCTGACCCGCTCCCTGCGCGATGCCGCCGTGGATCTGCCCTTCGAGCAGCAGCGGATTCACCGTGAAGCCGAAATCGTCCACCACCCAGTAGCCGACGATCGCGATATTGCCGGACTCGGGGTCGAGCTCGACCTCGCAGACATGCGTCCCGTTCGGATAAGTCGGCGCGCGCGGCTCGTATTTCTCGGCGGCAACCAGTTTCTCGGCATCCACGCCCGGCTTCGACGCAAGCGCCGCAAACGTCGCAAGCCGGTTCGAACCAACGACTCGCACAGCCCCGTCCACGATCTCGAGCTTGTCGACCGGCGCATCGAGTTCTTCCGCGGCGAGCTCCTTGAGTTGCCCTGCGAGTTTCTTCGCCGCCATGCCGACCGAGGGTGCCCCGGTCGGGATCGAACGCGAACCGCCCGTTCCGCCGCCCGTGGGGAGGTCGTTGGTGTCGCCCTGCCGCATGACTATTTTTTCGAGGGGCAAATCGAGATGGTCGGCCGCAAATTGTGCGTAAGCGGTCGCATGCCCCTGCCCGTTCGACTGCGTACCAATCAAGATCGTCGCCATGCCGTCGGGCTCGATGCGAATCTTCGCGGTCTCGCCCGCAGCACCGCCGCAGGCCTCGATGTAGCTCGCGAGCCCAAGCCCACGCACACGACCCTGCGCCTGCGCATTCTTGAGACGCTTGTCGAAACCCTTCAGGTCGGCGAGCACGAGTGCGCGGTCGAGGTGCCCGGCAAATTCGCCGCTATCGTAAACGCGGCCGGTCGCGGTTTTATAAGGCATGGCTGCCGGCGCAATGAAGTTAATGCGTCTCAGTTCCTGTGGCGCAATCCCGATTTCGCGCGCCACCTTGTCCACGAGCCGCTCAATGACGAACGCCGCCTCGGGCCGCCCCGCGCCGCGATAGGCGTCGACCGGCTGCGTGTTCGTATAGACGCCGCGCTGCGTGCACCAAGCGGCGGGAATGTCATAGACGCCCGGCAGCATGCCGGCGCCATTCGCGATGATGAACGGGCCGAAATACGCCAGATACGCGCCGAGATTGGCGACCGTATCGACGCGCAGACCGATGAAGCGGCTGTCCGCATCAAGCGCCATCTTCGCGACCGTGACATTGTCGCGGCCATGCGCGTCGCCCAGGAAATGCTCCGTACGGTCGCCGATCCATGCCACCGCTCGGCCCAGTTCACGCGCGGCGATCACGGCAAGAGCATACTCGCGATAGGGGCCGAGCTTCGTGCCGAAGCCACCGCCGACATCACCCGTGATGACGCGCAGTTGCTCCTTTGGAATATTCAGCACCTTGTCGCACAGCGCGTTGCGGATCGTGTGGCTGCCCTGCGTGCTGACGGTCAGCATCATCATGCCGTTCTCATCGAGTTCGGCAATCGCCCCGCGCGTTTCGAGATAATTCGCCACGACGCGCTGGTTGACGAGTTCGAGCTTCACGACGCGATGCGCCTTCGCAAAGGCCTGCTCGGTCGCGGCGCGGTCGCCGACTTCCGTGCGGAAGGCGACGTTGCTCCCGCGCTCATCCCAGACGATCGGCGAGCCGTCTTCCGCCGCGCCTTTCGTGTCGGCAATCGCCGGCAGCGGCTCCCACTCGATGTCGAGCGCCTCCGCGGCGTCACGCGCGGCGTCGAGCGTCTCGGCAACAATGAAAGCGACCGCGTCCCCCACATGGCGCGCGGTGCCGTCGGCCAGCACCGGATAGGGCGGCTGCCACATCTTTTCTTCGTCCACGGGCTTCACGACGCCCTGGCAGGGCATGAAACCATAAGAAGCGGTCTCGGCCGCCGTCAGCACGAGCCGCACGCCCGGCATGTCGCGTACGGCTGCGGCGTTGCCGATCCTGAATTTTGCGTGGGCATGCGGCGAGCGCACCACGACGGCACGCAAGGCCTCGTCGGGCACGCGATCGGCGAGATAGCGGCCATGCCCGGTGAGCAGCGACGGGTCCTCGACCCGCACATGCGGCTGTCCGACTCCGAACTTCACATCATGCTCCACAAAAGACATCGCCGGGACGACGCCCGGCGATGAAGGAACATACGTCGATCCGGCTCGGGCTTCAATTGGCCCGTTGCTGGATCGCCCGCCACACGCGCTCCGGTGTCGCAGGCATGTCGAACTGCTTGATGCCGTATTCGCGGTTGAGTGCGTCGATCACCGCATTCATCACGGCCGGCGTGGAACCGATCGTGCCCGCCTCGCCCGCGCCCTTGAGGCCGAGCGGATTGGTGGTGCTCGGCACGTTGCGCGTCTCAAAGTGGAAGGTCGGGAAGTCCGCCGCGCGCGGCATCTGGTAGTCCATGAAGCTCGCGGTGAGGAGCTGCCCGTCTTCGTTGTAGATCGTGTTTTCCATCAGCGCTTGGCCCGCGCCCTGCACGATGCCGCCGTGGATCTGGCCTTCGAGCAGCAGCGGATTGAGCGTGACGCCGAAGTCATCAACGACCGTGTAGCGCGAGATCTCGATAACGCCCGTCTCCGGATCGAGTTCGACCTCGCAGACATGCGTGCCGTTCGGGAAGGTGTAGCCCGGCGGCATGTAGTTCTTCACTTCCGCCACGCGCTCTTCCGGTTTCATCTTCTTGGCGAGATCGGCGAGCGACATCGAGCGGTTGGTGCCGGCGACGCGCACGACGCCGTCGGAGATTTCGAGCTTGTCGGCATCGGCCTCAAGTTCGCGCGCAGCGACCGTCTTGATCTGCGTCACGAGCGCTTGCGTGCAGTCGCGCACGACCGGCCCGCCGGTCGGCATCGAACGTGAGCCGACCGTGCCGCCGCCGTTGTCGAGCGCATCGGAGTCGCCTTGCTCGACCCTGATCTGGTCGAGCGACATATCGATCTCCTGCGAGACGATCTGCGCGTAGGTGGTTTTGTGGCCCTGCCCCTGCGCGAGCGTGCCGATATGCACGGTGACGGAGCCATTCTGCTCCAGGATCACCTTGCCGTCTTCCGGCGCGGTCAGGCCGCAGGCTTCGATATAGGTCGATAGGCCGATGCCGCGCACCTTGCCGCGCTGCTTTGACTCCCCCGCCCGCTTGTCGAAGCTCTTCCATTCCGAGAGGTCCTGCGCGCGAGCGAGGTGCCCCGCGAAGTCGCCCGTGTCGTATTTCTTGTGCCCCGGATTCTCGTAGGGCATCTGCGACTTGCTGATGAAGTTGCGGCGGCGCACTTCATCGACCGCCGTGTTGGTTTGGTAGGCGACCTCATCGACCAGACGCTCGATGAGATAAGCCGCCTCCGGGCGGCCCGCGCCACGATAGGCATCGACTGAGTGTGTGTGCGTGTAGATGCCACGCGCCCGAACGTAAGCGGCCGGGATGTCATAGACGCCCGTATAAAGCGGCAGGCCGAGCGCCGGGACGTAAGGCGCGACGACCGACAGATACGAGCCCATGTTGGCGAGCACATCGACGCGCAGGCCGATGAACTTGCCGTCCCGGTCGAGCGCCATCTCGGCGACCGTGAGATTGTCGCGGCCCTGGCAATCGCTCAGGAAGTGGTCCGTGCGGTCGGAGATCCATGCCACCGGCTTCTTGAGTTGCTGGTTGGCAAACGCCGAAAGCACGTAGTCGCGATACGGCGCCCCCTTGGTGCCGAAACCGCCGCCCACATCGTGCGCGAGGACACGGATCCTGCTCTTTTCGAGATGCAGCATCTCGGCGAGGTAGTGCCGCTGCGCGTGACTGCCCTGACTCGAGATCACGAGTTCCAGGCGGCCGTTCTGGTCCGTGTCGGCGACGACGCCGCGCGGCTCCATGTAGTTCGCGACGAGCCGCTGGTTGACCACTTCGAGGCGCACGATCTTGTCGGCGCGCGCGAAAGCCTTGTCGGTCTCTTCCTTGTTGCCGGCTTCGAGCGTGAAGGCGTCGTTGCTGCCGTGCTCGGACCAAAGCGCCTCCGCGCCGGACTCGAGCGCCTTGCGCATGTCCACGATCGCGGGCAGCGGCTCCCATTCGATGCCGACGGCTTCAGCGGCGTCGCGCGCCTGCTCGACCGTATCGGCAACGACGAACGCAACTTCCTCGCCGATATGCAGCACGCGATCCTTCGGTAGCGCCAGATACGGCGGCACCCAGATCTTCGGCCCGCCATGCATGTGCAGGATCAGCGCGCCGAGACACGGGAAATGGCCAATCGATTCAGTTTCGGCATGCGTCAGCACGAGCCGCACGCCCGGCATCTTCCGCGCGGTTTCAAGATCGGTGAATTTGAATTTCGCATGCCCATGCGGCGAGCGGACGAACACCGCCCGGAGCGCGCCATCGGGAATGAGGTCTGAAACGAACTTGCCCTTCCCCGTCACGAGCGGCGGATCTTCGAGGCGGAGATGAGGCTGGCCGATACCGAATTTCAACTGGCGCATATTCGCTCCCTGAGGCTCTGGCCGGGGAAATACTACGAAGTTTGGCCGATGAAAACGAGAGGCGGGACAAGCCCTTGGGCCGCTTCCCAAGCCCTCAATAAGGCAATCCGACGTAGTTCTCGGCCATCGCCATGGCGCCCGCCGACGACGAGAACAAATAGTCGAGTTCGGCCACCTGGAGGCGCTTCTCGAAGCCGGTGTGGTCCGGCAGGTTGTGCAGCATGGTGGTCATCCACCACGAGAAACGCTCCGCCTTCCACACCCGCGCGAGCGCCCGTGCCGAGTAGTGATCGAGCCCGGCCGAGGACTTCTCGCGGTAGAATTCCACCAGTCCGCGCGACAGGTAGTGGACATCGCTCGCCGCAAGGTTGAGCCCTTTCGCGCCGGTCGGCGGCACGATGTGCGCTGCGTCGCCCGCGAGGAACAGCCGCCCGAAGCGCATCGGCTCCGCGACGAAGCTGCGGAGCGGCGCGATGCTCTTCTCGATCGACGGCCCCGTGACCAGACGGTCACGCGCTTCCTCGTCGAGGCGCGATTTCAGCTCATCCCAGAATCGATTGTCCGTCCACTCGTCCACATGCTCGTCGAGACTGCACTGCATATAGTAACGGCTGCGCGTGTTCGAACGCATCGAGCACAGCGCAAAACCGCGCGGATGATGCACATAGATCAGCTCGTCGGAGACGGGCGGCGTGTCCGAGAGAATGCCGAGCCAGCCGAATGGATAAACGCGCTCGAACGTCTCGATTGATTTTGCCGGCACGCTCTGGCGGCTGATGCCGTGAAAGCCGTCGCAGCCCGCGATAAAGTCGCAGACGATCTCGTGTTCCTTGCCGTCCTTCTTGTATCGTACGCGCGGCTTGTCGCCGTCGAAATCGAGCGGCTGCACATCCGACGCTTCGTAAATTGTCGGCGCGCCGCTCGCCGCACGCGCTTCCATCAGGTCGCGCGTGATCTCCGTCTGTCCATAAACCGTGACAGTTTTGCCGGTCAGCTTCTTGAAGTCGACGCGGTGACGCCGGTTGCGGAATGCGATCTCGACGCCGTCATGCACGAGACCTTCCTTGTGCAGCCGCGCGCCAACACCCGCCTCTTCGAGCAGGCCGACCATGCCCTGCTCGATTACGCCCGCGCGAATGCGGCCGAGCACATAGTCGGCGCTCCGATTTTCCAGAATGACCGTGTCGATCCCCTGCTTGTGCAGGAGCTGCCCGAGCAGGAGCCCGGCCGGCCCGGCGCCGATGATCGCGACCTGAGTGCGCATGAAAGTGGAAATCTCGGTTGAAAGCGCGCGACCCTATGATTCGCGCCCTCTCCCGACCATGAACAAAATCGACAATCGCTTGAAGGCTATTCGGCGGGAGTCCGCTGGGCGGCACCCCGGCGCGTGCCCAAGAGGCCGAGCCGGCGGCAGACGACGTAAAAGACCGGGGTGAAAATCAGCCCGAAGAAGGTGACACCGATCATGCCGGCAAAGACCGGCGTACCGAGCGCCTGCCGAAGCTCCGCGCCCGCCCCCGTCGCCCAGACGAGCGGCACGACGCCGAGGATGAAGGCCATCGACGTCATCACGATCGGACGCAGCCGCAGCCGCGCCGCTTCGACCGCGGCCGAAACGATGTCCTGCCCGCGGTCCTCGAGTTGTTTCGCGAACTCGACCATCAGCACGGCATTCCGCGCGGCGAGCGCAATCAGCACGATGAAGCCGACCTGCGTGAGAATGTTGTTGTCCTGCCCCGCGATGATGACGCCGGTGATCGCCGCGATCAGACACATCGGCACGATCAGGATAATCGACAGCGGCAGCGTGAGGCTCTCGAATTGCGCGGCAAGCACGAGGAAGACGAACACCACCGCGAGCAGGAAGGCGAAGATTGCGGTGTTGCCGGCGCGCTGCTGCTGGAACGCGAGCGTCGTCCACTCGTAGCTAAAGCCGTCCGGTAGCATCTGTGCCGCCAGCTCCTGCATGATCCCGATCGCCTGGCCCTGGCTGTAACCGGGCGCGGGCGCGCCATCGAGCTCGGCGGCCGGGTAAAGATTGTACCGCGGCACGCGATAGGGACCTGCGATGTCGCGCACGGTCGTGAACGAACCGAGCGGGACCGTCTCGCCCTGCGAGTTGCGTACGCGCAGCGATAGCACGTCGCGCGAGTCCTGCCGGAAACGGTCTTCGGCCTGTGCCATGACGCGATAACTGCGGCCGAACAGGTTGAAGTCGTTAACATAAGTCGAGCCGATATAGGTTTGCAGCGTTGCGAACACATCGGCGATGTTGACGCCAAGCAATTGCGCCTTCTGCCGGTCGATATCGAGATAGAGCTGCGGCGTCGAAGTCTCGAACAGCGAAAAGACGCTCGACACGCCCGGCGTCTGCGCGGCGCGCCCCATCATCGCGAACACCGCGGCCTGCAACGCCTCCGGCCCGCGCCCTGCCCGGTCCTGAATCATCATGCGGAAGCCGCTCGCATTGCCGATGCCGGGCACCGGCGGCGGCCGGACCACGACCACAAACGCTTCCTGGATTTGCGCGAAAGCTTGGAAGAGCGCGCCCTGAATGGCCGCCGCGCTCTTGCGCGGATCGCCGCGCCGCTGCTCGAACGGCTCAAGCACCGCGAAGAATGCGCCCGCGTTTGGCGCCACCGAGAAGCTCGCGCCGGAGAAGCCGACGATATTCACGCCGTGCGTGACACCGGGCACCTTCTTGGCAAGGTCCGCAATCCGCAGCATCACTTCGTTCGTGCGCGCGAGCGATGCGCCGGACGGCAATTGCGCCGCCACGATCAGGTAGCCGGTGTCCTGCTGCGGAATGAAGCCCGTGGGCGTGCGGCGGAATTCGTTCAGGCCCAACGCGATGACCGCCACATAGACGAGCAGCATGATGGTGACGATCCGCACCACGCGCTTGACGATGAAGCCGTAGGCGCTCGCGAAGCCATCGTAGCCGACATTGAAGACATTGAAGAAACCGCGGATCGGCCGTTCCCACCAGCGCGGCACGTGCTCGCCATGCGGCCGCAGGAACAGCGCGCACATGGCCGGCGACAGGGTCAGCGACACAATCAGCGAGATGACCGTGGCGCTCGTGATCGTCAGCGCGAACTGGCGATAGAACTGACCGGAAATGCCCGTCACGAACGCCGCCGGCACGAAGACGGCGACGAGCACGAGCACGATTGCGATCAGTGCCGCGCCCACCTCGTCCATCGACTTGTGCGCGGCGTCGCGCGGCGAAAGTCCCGCCTCGATATTGCGCTCTACGTTCTCCACCACCACGATGGCATCATCGACGACAATGCCGATAGACAGCACGAGCCCGAACAAGGTGAGGTTGTTGATCGTGAAGCCGAACGCCGTCATCACGAAGAACGTGCCGATCAGCGACACGGGAATTGCGAGGATTGGAATGATCGCCGCGCGCCATGTCTGCAGGAACAGCACGATCACCAGTACAACGAGGATGATCGCCTCGAAGATCGTCTGCACGACCGCGCGCACGGACTGCGAAATGAACTGCGTCGGGTCGTAGATGATTTCGTATTTCACGCCCGACGGGAAACGTTCCCCGAGCTGGTGCATGGCTGCCCGGATGCCGTCCGCGGTCGAGAGCGCATTCGAGCCGGGCCGCTGGAAGATCGCGAGCGCCACCGCCTCATTGTCGGTGAGATACGAGATCGTGCCGTAGTCCTGCGCCGCGAGTTCGATCCGCGCCACATCGCGCAGGAGCACATTCGCATCGCTCGTGGACTTGACGACGATATTGCCGAACTCTTCCGGATTCGCGAGCCGGCCTTGCGTGGTCACGGCAACCTGAAAGGCGCGCGAGTCCGTGACCGGCGGCTGGTTGAGGACGCCCGATGCCACCTGCACATTCTGCCGCTGCAACGCCCCGACGACGTCCGACGACGTCATCCCGAGCGTCTGGAGCCGCTGCGGATCGAGCCAGACCCGCATGGCATAGTCGCGGCTGCCAAACACCGTGATCGAACCCACGCCGTCGACGCGCGTCAGCACGTCCTTGATTTCAAGGTTCGCGTAGTTCGAGATGAACAGCATGTCGCGCGAGCGGTCTGGCGAAAGGAGATGCACGACCATCATCAGGTCGGGCGAGCTCTTGTTCACCAGCACGCCGATGTTGCGCACTTCGGGCGGCAGACGCGGCTGTGCGATGCCAACGCGGTTCTGCACCTGCACCTGCGCCTGATCGAGATCGACGCCGATGTCGAAGGTAACGGCGATCGAAAAACGACCGTCGGCCGTCGAATTCGAGGACATGTAGAGCATGCCCTCAACGCCGTTGATCTGCTCCTCAATCGGCGCGACCACCGTGGTCGCCACTACCTGCGCGTTGGCGCCAGGATACTGGCCGGTGACATTGATGACCGGCGGCGCGATCTCGGGATACTGCGCGATGGGGAGCGCGGCGTAGCTCACCGCGCCGAGCAGGATGATCATGATCGCAACGACGGATGCGAAGATCGGCCGGTCGATGAAGAAGTGAGTAATACCCATTGCCGGGCCTCACTTCGCCGCGGGCGCTGCCGCCGGCTTTTCGCCCTCGGTCTGCGGCGTCACCTTGATGCCCGGCCGCGCACGCACCATGCCGTTGACGATCACACGGTCCGCCGCCTCGAGCCCCTGCTGGACCACGCGCAAGTTGCCGTCGAGCGGACCGAGCGTGACGTATTTCTGGCGCGCCGTGTTCTCGCCATCGACCACATACACGAACTTACGGATTTGCTCGGTACCGATCGCCGCGTCCGGGACGAGCAGCGCCTCGAACGGTCGCGATGCCGGCACGCGCACGCGCGCGAACATGCCCGGCGTGAACAATCCGTCGGCATTGGCGAACACCGCCCGGCCGCGGATCGTGCCCGACGTCTGGTTGATGACGTTGTCGATGAAGTCGAGCTTGCCCTTGTGGCGGAACGACGTCTCGTCGAGCAGACGAAGCTCGATCTCGGTGCCGCGCGCGTCAACGCTCTTGCCAGCGTCGGCGAGCCGCGAGTAGCGCAGGAACGCCTGCTCGTCGAAGGTAAATTCGAAACGGATCGGATTGGTCGAGACGACCGTCGCGAGCAACGTCGTCGAGGGCTGCGATCCGCCGATCACGAGATTGCCCGGCGACACGCGCCGGTCGCCGATGCGGCCGTCGACCGGCGAGCGTAATTCCGTGAACTCGAAATTGAGCGCCGCAGTGCGGACATTGGCTTCCGCCGATTGCACCTGCGCATCGGCCGCGCGCTTCGCCTGCACACGCTGCTCGAAAAGCGCCTCGGAGATCGTCTTGCGGTCAACCAGTTCTTCCGCCCGCTTCAGGTCCGCGTTCGCCAGATCGACTTGCGCCTTGGCGCGCTCCAGATCCGCTTTCGACTGATCGAGCGACGCCTGAAACGGCCGGCGGTCGACGGTGAACAGCAGCTCGTCTTTCTTCACCAGTGCGCCGTCCGTGAAGTGAACTTTCTCCAGATAGCCGGATACGCGCGCGCGGATTTCCACCGCGTCCACCGCAACGAAGCGGCCGACATACTCGTCGCGGTCGATGATCGTGCGCTTGACCGGCAATGCCACCGTCACTTGCGGAGGAGGCGGCGCGCCCTTCCCTTTCGTCGAGTCGCTCTCGCCACAAGCGGCAAGCGCGAGCAGCGGCGCGGCGAGAATGGCTAGGCGGATCGGACGGAATTGCATGGCGGACCTGTCGGGGCCGCCGTGAATAACGCATGTTGCAGCGCGAGGGAACCCGTGAAAACGCGGAGTTAGTCCTCGACCCGTGCTTCAGGCCGCATGGGTGCGGACGATCGCTCGCTGGCGAGACCCCTGAGCCAGGTCATGCCCATAAGGCCGACCACGAGGGCGGCATAAACCGCAGCGCCAACGACCAGCAGGACAAGCAGTGTCGCTTCGTCGCGCAGGGCAATGCCCGCGAAAAGCGGCGCGATCAACCGTCCGCCGAGTAGGAGCACCACGCTCAGCATAACCCCTGCGCCAAGCAGCCGCACAACCCGACCGGGACCCACGCCGGGACTTTCGAACCGGTTGCCGCGCGCGAACCAGATCAGCACTGCTAGATTGAGCCACGCGCCCGCCGAGGTCGCCAGCGCAAGACCCACGACGCCGAGCGAGTCGACCAGCAGGATTTTCAGCAGGATGTTGACGGCCGCCGCCGTCAACGCCGCCTTCACCGGCGTCGCGGTGTCGCCGCGCGCGTGGAACGGCGCAATGAAGCTGCGCATCAGCACGAAGGCCAGCAGTCCGGTCCCGTAGGCCGCGAGCACATCGGCCGCCGCGTGGGCGTCGCTCACCGAGAATGCGCCGCGTGCAAAGAGCGCACGCATGACAAGGTCGGGGATCGCAAGCGCGCCGGCAGCGAACGGAAGCGCAATCAGCAATGCAAGCTGGATCGCCTTGCCCTGCGCCTCGGCCGCACCCGATTTGTCGCCGGCCGCGATCCGCCGCGCCATCTCGGGCAAGAGCACGATGCCAACCGCGATGCCGACGACGCCGATTGGCAACTGATGAATGCGGTCCGCGTAATAGAGCGTCGACGGCGCGCCCGGCGGCAGGAAGGTCGCGATGACCGTGTCCGCGAACAATGCAAGCTGCACGCCGCCCGCACCGATGACCGCGGGGCCGAGCGCCTTCAAGAATTTTTTCGTCGGCGCGTCGAGCCGCGGCATCTTTAGCCGAACGCCGAAGCCGTTGCGCTCCGCATCCGCCGCAACGAACAGCGTTTGCATCACACCCGCGATCAGCACACCCCACGCCGCCGCGTGACCCGCGGTGGGGAATAGTCCGGCCATCAACAGCGTGCCGATCATGCTGATATTGAGCAGCACCGGCGCCGCGGCCGCCGCCGCGAAACGCTGGTTGGCATTCAGCGTTCCGGCAATCAGGGTTTCGAGCGAGATCAGCGCGAGATAAGGGAACGTGATGCGCGTGAAGGTAACGGCGAGGTCGAACCGCTCGCCGGTAAAACCGGGCGCAAGCAGGCCAATCACCTGCGGCGTGAAGTAGAGCGCAGTCGCCAGCAGCAGGAGTTGGACGACAACCGTCGCGGCCGCAAGCCGGTCGGCGAAAGCGCGCGCGGCGGCTAGCCCGTCAGTCTCCAGCGTCGCGGCGTAGCGCGGCACAAAAGCCGCCGAGAACGCACCCTCGGCGAAGATCGCCCTGAAATGATTTGGCAGGCGGAAGGCAATGACAAAGGCGTCGGCGATCGGTCCAGCGCCAAGGATCGCCGCCATCACCACGTCGCGCAGGAAGCCGGTGACGCGCGAAACCAGCGTCCAGCCGCCGACGGTAGCAATCCGCCGTATCATGGAGAGGCTTTAGCCCGAGTCGGGCTCAACGCGCGAGGGCGCGCCGCACGGCGTCGATCACGCGATCCTGCGTCGCCGGATCGAGATAGGCGTGCATGGGCAAGCTGATGACCTCGGCCGACAGCCGCTCGCTTAAGGCAAGGCCGCCGTCTACCGACGGAAAGCCGCGATAGGCCACCTGCTTGTGCAGGGGGATCGGGTAGTAAATTGCGGTCGGAATACCTTCGGCCTTGAGCGTGTTGGCGAGCGCATCGCGCCGCCCCGGCTCGAGCCGGATCGTGTATTGCGCCCAGACCGAGGTAAAGCCTGCCGGGACTTCCGGCACGGTCGCGACATCCCGCAGGCCATCATTGTAACGGCGAGCGACGCGAGCACGGGCTTCGATTTCGTCGGGAAAAATCTTCAGCTTTTCGATCAGGACAGCGGCCTGGATCGTGTCGAGCCGGCCGGTCATGCCGATCCGCACGTTGTCGTACTTGTCGCTGCCATGGCCGTGCACGCGCAGACTCTTGATCGTGTCGGCGAGTTCATCGTCGTCGGTGAAGATTGCGCCGCCGTCGCCATAGCAGCCGAGCGGCTTCGCCGGGAAAAAGCTCGTCGCGGTCGCGAGGCCAAACGTGCCAAGTTGCTTGCCCTTGTACGTCGCACCAAAGCTCTGCGCCGCGTCGTCAAGCACGAACAGACCTTCGTCCGCCGCCAGCATCAGGATCGGATCGAAATCCGCCGCGAGGCCGAACAGATCGACCGGGACAATGGCTTTCGGCTTGAGACCCAGCTTACGCGCGGTGGCGACCGCCTTGCGGGCGCTGTCGGGATTCAGATTGAACGTCGTTTCGTCGACTTCGGCGAATACCGGCGTCGCGCCCGTGAGCGCAACGACCTCGGCCGTCGCGCAGAAGGTGAAGGACGGGCAAATCACCGCGTCGCCCGGCCCGATGTTCTTCGCCATCAGCACGAGCAGGAGCGCGTCGGTGCCGCTCGCGCACGAGATCGCGTGGCGCGCGCTGCAAAACTCCGCGAGCTTCGCCTCGAGCTCGCGCACTTCCGGGCCCATGACGAACTGGCAGTGCGCAAGCACGCGCGCGACGGCCTCGTCCACCGACTTGCCAAGACGGCGGCGCTGCGCGGCGATATCGATGAACGGGATCGGCGCGGGATCGAGCTTCGTATGCTGGTTCATTGAAATTTCTATTCAGCCGACAAGACGAGCGGCTTTCGGCGCCGCTTCGGTGTTGCCGTTGAGGCAACGGATCGCAATTTCAAGACTCGCCACACCCTCTTCGCCCGTCACCGACGGCTCCGAGTTGGAGCGAACGGCCTCGATGAAAGAAACGAGCTCGGCCCGCAAGGGTTCGGCATGACCAACGGAGAGATGCCGCATCGAGTAGCTGCCGTCCGGCTGGAAGCCGAAGCATTCCGTGACCTGGCGCGTGATGAGATCGCCGATCACATATTTGTCGCGCGTTGCGACATGCACCGTGCGCGCCTTAAAGGGCGTCAGCCAGTTCGTGTTGATGTGGGCAAGCACGCCGGACTCGGTGCGGAATTGCAGGAGCGCGATGTCTTCGCGCTTCGCGCGCACGCTGGTGAGCTGCGGCTGCACCTCGACGATGTCGGATTCCGTGAACCAGCGGATCAGATCGATGTCATGAACCGCGAGGTCGATCACGACGCCGACATTCGACATGCGCGGCGGAAACGGACCGACGCGCGTGATGCCGATGGAAAGAATATTCTCGCCCTTGAGCGCCTGCTTGATCGTCTGCACCGCCGGATTGAAGCGCTCGACGTGACCGACCATCAGCTTCACGCCCTTGGTGCGAGCGCTAGCGACGATCTGCCGTCCCTCTTCCACGCTCGGCGCGATCGGCTTCTCGACGAGCACATGAATGCCGGCATTGATGCAGTCGAGCGCGATCTGATGATGGAGATGCGTCGGCGCGGCGATGACCAGCGCGTCGAGGCCGAGATCAATCAGGTTCTTGTGGTCCGCAACCGCTTCGCATCCGAGCGCCTTGCCAACCCGCATCGCCTGGCTGCGGTCGGGATCGGCGACGCCGACGAGTTCCACGTTGGGCAATTCGGACAGCACGCGGGCATGGTTGAAGCCCATGATGCCGACGCCCACGACTCCGACTCGGAGGGAACCCTGGACCGGCGACTCTTCGCGCGTTGTTGCGGACGACATCAGATTGACAAACCCCTCGCTTGCACGAAGTCCTACCATGCGGCCCGGCGGCAAGCGAACGGGCGCCGGCCGCACTCGGCTCACAAATCATGTCAATGGTTTACAGGGGGCGATCTATTCCGCCGCCGTACGGCTCGAACCGGGCACCCGGAGCGACAATCCAGCCGCTTGCGTGTCGTCCGCGAATGCCTTCACGCCGTCGAGCGCGAGCTGCTCGGCAGTCTTCGTGCCGAGCGCGGGCAGCTTCTTTAGAATGTCCGCAGGCGCGGTGATGATGTGCGTGCCCATGCGGTCGGCCTCGATCACATTCCACACTTCGCGCGTCGAAGCCCAGATCACCTCCACCTGTCTCGTGCCGCGTGCGGCGGCGACCGCGGTCTCCACGAGCGGCACATAGTCGATGCCGAGATCGGCGAGCCGCCCCGCGAACACCGACACGCATCCGCCCGGTCCGCCGGCGAGCGCCGACGTCGCGCGCTTCGCCTGATCGACCGTCGTGACCACCGTCACGTTGATCTTCACGCCCTCGTTCGACAGCACGCGGATCGCTTCGATGAGCGACTCGCCCTTCGTATTGATCACCGGCAGCTTGACGTAAACATTCTTGCCCCAGGTCGTAATGAGGCGCGCCTCGGCGACCATCTCCTCGATGTCGTCGGAGATCACCTCAAAGGAGATGTGTCGGTCCGGCACCACCGTCACCAGCTCGCGCGCGTAGGATTCATAATCCTTTACGCCCGCTTTCTTCAGCAGCGATGGATTGGTGGTGAAGCCCGCGACGTAGTTGAGCTTCGCCATCTCGGCGATCTGCGCCTTGTCGGCACCGTCGGTGAAGAGCTTGATCTTGAGACTGTTGAGCGTCGTCGTCATGGCAATCTGTCGCCGCCTTTCGCGGCCCCCTTCGAGTCTGTCAGCTTGCACCTGGCCCGGCAACGGCCTATGCGGACGCGCCCCGCAAATCAAGCGGGAATCCCGGCCGGCCGCGCTCCATGACCGAAATCCTGTTCCTCAAGACCTCGTCCATGGGCGATGTGCTGCATCACATGCCGGCCGTGACCGATACACGCCGGCGATTTCCACAGGCCCGGATCACTTGGGTCGTGGACGAGCTTTATGCCCCCCTCGCCGCCCTGCACCCGGCCGTGGACGAGATCGTGCCGATCGCGGTCCGGCGCTGGCGCAAGCGCCTGCACGAACTCCCGACCTGGAACGAGATTCGCGAGGCCACGACGCGGCTGCGTTCGCGCCGCTATGACGCAGTGATCGACACGCAGGGCCTTGTGCGCACCGCGCTCATGACGCGCGTGATCAGCGGCGCGAGCCACGGCTACGACTCCGACAGCATCCGCGAACCCTTCGCCTCGCGCTTCTACGAGAACACCCATCGCGTGAGTTGGGACCTGCATGTGATCGCGCGCAACCGCACGCTGACGGGCCTCGCTCTCGACTACGAACCCGAAGGCCCGCCCGATTTCGGTTTCGACCGCGGCTACTTCAAGAATGAATCCGCGACGCCCTACGCGATCCTCTTCCATGCCACCGCGAAGACTGACAAGGAATGGCCCGAGGATCGCTGGACCGAAGTCGGAAAGACGCTTGCCGCGCGCGGACTGCAAGTTGTTCTTCCGTGGGGCAACGACGCCGAGCGTGAACGCAGCGAGCGCATTGCGGCGCAAGTATCGAACGCGAACGTCCCGGAACGCAAGCCGATCCTCGAAGTCGGCAAATTGATCGCGGGCGCTACACTTGTCGTCGGCGTCGACACCGGCTTCCTGCATATCGCCGCAGCGCTCGGCGTACCGACGGCGGCCGTGTTCACCATCGTGAAATCGCACACCGCGCTCCCCATAGGACCGGGCAAGATCGAGATGGCCGGAGCCGAAAACGGAATTCCTGAAACGAGCGCTGTGCTCACCGCAATCGACCGGCTGATCTGATACTCCGCTCGTCCCCGCGAAAGCGGGGACCCAGTACTGGATTCCCGCTTGCGCGGGAATGAGCGGATATCCTTGGACTATTTATCTTTGACTGGCCGTCCGTCCACCGTCGCGCTTTCGGCGACGAGCGCTTCGATCTCCGCCTCGCTCAATCCTGCTTCGCGAAGAATCTCGATGCTCTGCTCGCCCAAGAGTGGCGCGTGCTTCGTGATCGCGGGCGGCGTGTCGCTCCATTGACTCGGAATGCCCGTAAGCTTGATCGAGCCTTCGGTCGGATGATCCATCGTCTGAAAGAAGCCGACCGCGGCAAGATGCGGGTCGTCGATCAACGAGTCGAGGTCATGCAGCGGCACACAGGGGATGTCGTTCTTGCCCAGCAACTTTAGCCACTCGGCCGTGCTTCTCGTCGTGAGGATGTCCGCGACGATTTTGTAGACCTCTGAATAATGCTGCGTCCGAACCGCGTGATCCGATAGCCGCTTGTCGGAGGCATACTGCTCGCTCTTGCCGATCGCGCGGAAGAACGTCTCCCATTCCTTGTTGTTGTAGATCAGCACACAAATGTAGCCGTCGCTCGTCTTGTAGGGACGGCGGTCGGGCGCAAGCAGCCGTGGATAGCCCGGCGGTCCAACCGGCGGATCGAAGGTGCGCCCGCCCATGTGATCGCCGAGCACAAGCTGCGCCATTGTCTCGAACATCGGCACGTCGACGGTCTGCGGTATGCCCGAGCGTTCGCGATGAACGAGCGCCGCCAGTACCGTGTGCGCGGCGCTCACGCCCATGATGCGGTCGACCATCGTGAGCGGCACATAGCGCGGCTCCTCGCCGCTGACCTTGGCGTGCAGCGCCGGCATGCCGGACAGGCCTTGGATCAGGTCGTCATAGGCCGGTCGTCCCGCGTAAGGCCCGCCTTCGCCGTAGCCGATCAGACTCACATAAATCAGCTTCTTGTTCGCCGCGCGCAGGTCGCTGTCGCCGAGCTTCGCGCGCTTCATCGCGGCGGCGCGCACGTTATGAATGAACACATCCGCCGTGTTGCAGAGACGCAGGAGCGCCTCGCGCCCATTCTCTTTCTTTACGTCGAGCACGATGCTGCGCTTGTTGCGGTTGGCCTGCAAAAACGCCGCGCCCATGCCCTGATGGCGCGCGGGCGCCGCAAGCCGCAGGATATCCCCGCCCGGCGCCTCGACCTTGATGACGTCTGCGCCGTAGTCGGCGAGAATTTGCGTCGCATACGGGCCCATGACAACCGTCGTCATGTCGACGATGCGAATGCCGGCGAGTGGCCCCTGACTCTTTCCCTGACTCATCGCGCTAACGCCATCATGGTCGCCGTGAATACCTGCTCGACCGGAATATCCTCGGTCGTGCGCTTCGTCACGTTGCGGCTCTCGTCGCGCCACGGTGCTTCAATGGTCGCAGCGATCGGGTTGAGCGGCGCCCAGTGCCAGGCGCTTGTCGGTCCGAACAAGCCGACCGCGGGCGTCCCGATCGCCGCCACAACGTGCAGGAGACCGGAGTCGTTCGACACCGCCGCATCCGCCGCCGCAAGCGCGAGGATCGCGTTACGCAGGTCGTCGCCGGTCAGGTCGCGTGCGAATTGTTCGTCGCCGGTGATGACGCGCGCAATCTCTTGCTCGCCCGGCCCGCCGAGCACCCAGACGGCCAGCCCCTCACCCGCGAGCCGTCGCGCGAGTTCGGCGTAGCTCGTTTCCGGCCAACGTTTGCCGGGGCCGACGGCGCCGGGACAGAGCGCCACGACCTTGCGTGTCTCGCTCGTCAACCCGTTCTTCGCGCGCCACCCGGCGACTTCCGCCTCCGGCACGACGAGATCAGGCAACGGCCAATCCTGCTGCCGCTGCTCCTCGGGCGGCAGCGCCAGCACCGCGCACTGGTCGATCATGCGCGGCAATTCTTTTTCGCCGTAGCGCACGTCCGTGAGCAGGCCATAACGCCATTCGCCGACAAAGCCGACACGCTCCGAGATTCCGGCGAGCGCGGGCGCAAGCGCCGCCTTCCACTTGCGCGAAGTGATGATCGCCTTTCCATAATCTTGCTCGCGCAGGACCTTCGCGAGCCCGAAATTCAGGCGCAGCGCCGCCTGCCGCCGGGGAATGTCGAACACCACACCCTTGCGAACGCCGGGCATGTAATCGAGTAACGGCGCGCAGAGTTTCGACGACAGCACGTCAACCGGACGATCCGGCGTGCGGCTCTTGATCAGACGCACCACCGAGTGACAGCGCACGAAATCGCCGATCCATACATAAGGAACGAGCAGGATCGCGCTCTGGTCCGGCGCCGCCATCAGACGCCCCGCGTCCATTCGCTCAGCACTTCGCGCCGCACGAACTCTTCCAGGTTGCCGCCCGAGAACAAGAGCCCGCGAATGCCCGCTGCCCGCGCCGCTTCCATGTCGCGATCCTTGTCGCCGATCACGACGCTGCGTTCGCGATCGACCGGCCAGTGCGCCATAAGGTCGATGATCATGCCCGGCCCCGGCTTCCGCCAGTCCGACAAACGGCGATAGCGTTCGATCTCGCCTTCCGGGTGATAGGGGCAATAACGCAGGTCGTCGATCCGCGCGCCCGCACTCGCGAGCTCTTCGTTCAGATGCGCATGCAGCGCATGCATCGCATCTTCTGTATAAAGACCGCGCGCGATGCCCGACTGGTTGGTGACGATGAAGACATAATATCCGGCGTCGTTCAGCGCCTTCACGGCTTGCTGCGCGCCGTCAATCCACTGGAAATTCTCGCGCAGCGCTACGTAGCCGTGATCGACATTCAGCACGCCGTCGCGGTCGAGGAATGCGGCCGGCCGGAGCGCTTGCGTCATCAGGCTTTGGCGCCGGCGAGGCGCCGCTCGACAAGGCCGCAGACAATGTGAGCGGCCGTGATGTGGATTTGCTGGATGATGCCTGTCTTGTCCGACGGCGCGCGCAGCAGCACGTCGGAGCGCGAGGTCATGTCGCGTCCGTCCCCGCCTGTGAAGCCGACAGTGACGACCCCGCGCTCGCGCGCGGCATCGAGCGCGCGGATCACATTCGGCGAACGCCCCGAGGTCGAGATCGCGATCAGCACATCGCCCTTCGCGCCGAGCCCGCGCACCTGCCGCTCGAACACATGGTCGTAACCGTAGTCGTTGCCGATCGCGGTCAGCACGGAGCTGTCGGTCGTGAGCGCAATCGCCGCCCACGGCGCGCGGTCGCGCTCGAAGCGCGAGAGCAATTCGGCCGCGATATGCTGGGCGTCGGCCGCACTCCCGCCGTTTCCGCAGAGAAGAATTTTCCGGCCTGCGCTGATCGCTTTCGCCATCTCGTCGGCGATACGGCCGAGGACGGTCAGGAATTCAGCGTCGGCGGATACGGCCTGTAGCGCCGAGAGCGAATCCGCGAGATGGCCGCGCGCATAGGCCGTTTCGTTGGCGTCCATCCCCGTCTCCTTCGCGCGAGAGCGGGTAGCACCCGCCCGAAAAAGTGTCCAGATTTGCCGCGTTGCGCCTGTGGCCAGCGGCGGCTAGAAGCGCGCGACTTGAAGGGACATCCATGATCCTCGTCACCGGCGGCGCCGGTTTCATCGGCTCGAATCTGGTCGCCAGCCTGAACGAGCGCGGCGTGACCGAGATCGCCGTTAACGATCACCTCGGCTCGGCGGAGAAAGAGCGCAACCTCAAGAACCGGCGCTACTCCGGCATCGTTTCTACCGAAGAGCTATTTCGCTGGCTCGACGGCCGCAAGCTCGAGGCGATCCTGCACATGGGTGCGATCTCCTCGACCACCGCCACCGACGAGACGGCGGTGATGGCGGCGAACTTCGAACTGCCGATGCGCCTGCTCGACTGGTGCACCGCGACGCGCACGCCCTTCATCTATGCGTCTTCAGCGGCGACGTATGGCGACGGTAGCCAAGGCTTCAACGACGAAGATGCGCCGGACGCGCTCGCGCGCCTGAAGCCGCTCAATCTTTACGGCCGCAGCAAGCAGCGCTTCGACTTGGCCGTCGCCGAGCGTGTGCGCAATCGCGCGCCGATGCCGCCACAATGGGCCGGCCTGAAATTCTTCAACGTGTTCGGACCAAACGAGTATCACAAGGAAGACATGCGGAGCGTGCTGTGCAAGGTCTTCCCCGACGCGAAAGCGGGCCGTCCCGTGCAGCTCTTCAAGTCGGACCGTGCCGATATCCCCGACGGCGGCCAGCAACGCGACTTCATCTATGTGCTGGATGCCGCCGCAGTCGTCCTGTGGCTCCTCGATCACCCGCGCGTGTCGGGCATCTATAATGTCGGCACCGGCGAGGCACGCAGCTTCCGCGACATGGTCCTGGCGCTGTTTGCGGCGATCAAGCGCGAGCCGCAGATTCACTATATCGACATGCCGCCGGAGCTTTCCGGCCGTTATCAATACTTAACGCAGGCAAGGATGGAGCGGCTGCGCGCGGCGGGCTACGATGCTCCCTTCACGCCGCTCGAGGCGGCCGTGGAGGATTATGTGACCCGCTTTCTCGACCGCCCCGATCCCTATCGCTGACACCGGAAAACTTTTGATGTTCGATTTTGAACGGCGCCTCGGCGAACTGACCCGGCAGACCGTGCTTTGCGTCGGTGACGTGATGCTCGACCGCTATGTCTATGGCGATGTCGCGCGCGTCTCGCCCGAGGCGCCGACCGTCGTGCTCGCGGCGAAGTGGGAGGATGTGGTGCCCGGCGGCGCGGGCAATGTCGCGCTCAACATCGCGGGGCTCGGCGCACGCTGTATCCTCGTCGGCGTCAGCGGCAATGACGAAGCGGCGCGCACGCTGCGCGACAAGCTCGGCGCGTCACGCAGCCTCGATGTTCGTCTTGTAAGCGATGCGTCGCGCCCGACAACAATGAAGACGCGCTACGTTTCGGAGCATTACTCGACGCATCTCCTGCGCGCCGACTGGGAAGACGCGCGCGCACTCGATGCCGAGCGCGAGAAAGAATTGCTCGCGGCCGCACTCGACGCCCTGCCCGCTTGCGGCGCACTGATCCTGTCGGATTACGGCAAGGGTGTCCTGACGCCGCGCGTGATCGAGGATCTGATCGCCGCCGCGCGCCGCACCAACGTCCCGGTGATTGTCGATCCCAAGGGCAACGACTACCGCATCTACCGTTTCGCGACGCTGGTCACGCCGAACCGCGGCGAGCTTTCGCGCGCGCTCAACCGCGATGTTCGCACCGGCGAGGAAGTCGCCGACGGCGGCGCCGAGCTGTGCGAGCGCACCGACATCGGCGCGGTCCTTGTCACGCGCAGCGAAGACGGCATGACGCTCGTCGAACGCGGCGAAGAGCCGATCCACGTTCCCGCTTTTCCCGTGAAGATTCGCGACGTCTCCGGCGCGGGTGACACGGTGGTCGCAACGGTCGCCACCATGCTCGCGCTTGGCGCCGACCTCGAAGCCGCGACGCGCGCCGCAAACGCCGCCGCCGCCGTCGTCGTCGGCAAACGCGGCACCGCCTCTGTGAGCTTCACCGAACTACGCTCGATGTTGCTGCCGCCGGCGCTCCGCGCCTATGAAGAGAAGCTCGCGCTCGATCCCGCCCTCCTCGATGAACGGTTGAGCGAGTGGCGCCGCGCCGGCCTGCGTGTCGGCTTCACCAACGGCTGCTTCGATCTTCTGCATCCCGGCCATCTCAAGGTGCTCGCCGAGGCGCGCGCCGCTTGTGACCGTCTCGTGGTCGGCCTGAACAGCGACGCATCCACCAAGCGTCTGAAAGGCGAGAGCCGCCCGATTCAGGACGAGCGCGCCCGCGCGCAGATTCTCGCGGCGCTCGAAGCCGTCGATCTCGTCGTGATTTTTGACGAAGACACGCCACTGGAACTCATCCGCCGCGTGCGCCCGCAGGTGCTGGTGAAAGGCGGCGACTACACGAAGGATCAGGTCGTCGGACGGGAAATCGTCGAAGCTTCCGGCGGTGAAGTCGTGATCGTGGAAACGTTGCCCGAACGCAGCACCACGCGCCTCGTCGATCGCTCGCGCAAACAGGGCTAACGCCTCGTTACTTCTGTCCGCCGGATTTGCCGCAAATCCGGAGCCGAATTTCAAGATCGCTCCGGTAGATGAGACAGGGACGCGGAGAGCCCTTCTCATGACCGTTTTGGTCACTGGCGGCGCTGGTTACATCGGAAGCCACACCGTGCTCGCGCTCGTCGATACGGGCGAACGCGTGGTCGTGCTCGACGATCTTTCGACCGGCCGCCGGGAATCCGTTCATCCGTCGGCGCGGCTCATCGTCGGCGACGCGGGCGACTCCGCGCTCGTCACGCGTATCGCCGCCGAATACGACATCCAGGACATCATCCATTTTGCTGCGAAGCTGATCGTGCCGGAATCGGTCAGCGATCCGCTTGGCTACTATCTCGGGAACACGGTAAAGACTCGCTCGCTCCTCGCCGCCGCCGTGCGCAGCGGCATTGCGCGCTTTGTATTTTCGTCGACCGCCGCGGTCTACGGCATGCCACACGAGAACCCAGTCAGCGAAGACTCCCCGGCAACCCCGATCTCGCCCTACGGTACGTCCAAACTCATGAGCGAGTGGATGCTGCGCGACACGTCCGCCGCTCACGGTCTCGGCTATGTGACATTGCGCTACTTTAACGTCGCCGGCGCCGATCCGATGCTGCGCTCCGGCCAGGCCTCGCCCCTCTCGACCCACCTGATCAAGGTTGCGAGCGAAGCCGCGATCGGCCAGCGCGCGCGCCTCGATGTTTTCGGCGACGACTATCCGACGCCCGACGGCACCTGCGTACGCGATTACATTCACGTCACGGACCTCGCGCTCGCGCATGTCGAAGCCTTGCGCCACCTGCGGGATGGCGGCGAAAATATTACCCTGAACTGCGGTTATGGCCGCGGCTACTCGGTCTTCGAGGTGATCGAAGCCGTGAAGCGTGCGTCGGGCGTTGATTTCCCCGTGCGCGTCGGCGCGCGGCGTCCCGGCGATCCGGCGGCGATTGTCGCCCGTGCCGATCGAATTCGCGAAACCCTCGCTTGGCATCCCCAGTACGACGATCTGGCGACAATCGTACGTCATGCGCTCGCCTGGGAGCGCAAGATTTCCGCCAAGCCGTCCGCAGCAGCCTGATCTCTATCGTCAGCGCTTGCCCGCCGCTGCCCGCCGTGCCAAATCCGGCGCGGGGAGTTACCACGCATGCGCATTGCAATGATCGGCACCGGCTATGTCGGGCTCGTCTCCGGAGCCTGCTTTGCCGACTTCGGCCATGAAGTTGCGTGCGTCGACAAGGACCACGCAAAGATCGCGGCGCTTCGCGCGGGTCAGATGCCGATCTTCGAGCCCGGTCTCGATGAAATGGTGGCGCGGAACGTGCGCGAACGCCGCCTCTCCTTTTCCACCGACCTGCCGCCGGCCGTACGCAACGCGGAGGTCGTCTTCGTTGCTGTGGGCACGCCTGCACGCCGCGGCGACGGTCACGCGGACCTGTCCTTCGTTTACGACGCGGCGCGCGAAATTGCGCAGGCAGCGGACGGTGGCTGCGTGATCGTCACAAAGTCCACGGTGCCGGTCGGCACCGGCGACGAGATCGAGAACATCGTGCGTGCCGCGCGGCCCGCCGCGAAGTTCTCCGTCGTATCAAATCCGGAATTTCTCCGTGAAGGCGCGGCGATCACCGACTTCAAACGGCCGGATCGTATTGTCATCGGCGCCGACGACGAGCAAGCGCGAGCGATCATGCGTGAGGTCTATCGCCCGCTTTATCTCAACGCACCGCCGATCCTGTTCACCGATCGCCGTACCGCCGAACTGATCAAATACGCGGCGAACGCCTTCCTCGCGACGAAAATCACCTTCATCAATGAGATTGCCGATCTGTGCGAAGCCGTCGGCGCCGATGTGCAGGAAGTTGCACGCGGCATCGGACTCGATAACCGAATCGGCTCCAAATTCCTCCACGCGGGACCGGGCTACGGCGGATCGTGTTTCCCGAAGGATACGCTGGCGCTCATCAAGACCGCGCAGGAGGCGGATGCGCCCATCAATATCGTCGAGACAGTGATCTCGGTGAACGACGCCCGCAAAAAGGCGCTAGCCAGACGTGTGATCGACGCCTGCGGGCATTCGGTCGAAGGCAAGACGGTCGCGGTGCTCGGTCTGACCTTCAAGCCCAATACCGACGATATGCGCGAGGCGCCGAGCCTCGTTCTCATTCCCGGCTTGCAGGCGTCCGGTGCCGTCGTACACGCGCACGACCCGCAAGGCATGAAGCACGCCAAGCCCATGCTGCCCGGCACCCGCTTTTTCGAAACCCCCTACGAAGCGGCTGAAGGCGCGGACGCGCTCGTGATCGTCACCGAATGGGATGCTTATCGTGCGCTCGATCTCGAACGCATCAAGCAATCGCTGAAGAGCCCGGTCGTCGTCGATCTGCGAAACATCTACCGGCCGGAAGAAATGGCGGACAAGGGATTCCGCTACACCAGCATCGGCCGGCCGCCGGCAAAATCCTGACGCGGGTCAGGACGCGGCGTCAGCCGCGGGTTTTGGCTCGGCCGGCTGCGCGTCGGCCGCCTTCTGTTCGGCCGGCTTCTCTTCGCTCTTCGCCTCCACGGGCTTTGCTTCGCCCTTCGGCTCGGCTGGCCGCGCCCGTGCGCTAAGCTGCGCCACGACCTCGACGACCCGCTCCTGCCACGGCCGCGCGCGATAACCGAATGTTGTCGCGAACTTTGAACTGTCGAGTTCGCAATTTGCCGGCCGCTTGGCCGCGCTCGGATACTCCGCGGTCGAAATTCCGGTAACTTTCGGCGCCCGCCCGGTGAACACCGCCTGCCGCCGCACGATCTCCTCGGCGAAGCCGAGCCATGACGTGCGTCCGGTGCCGGCGAAATGAAACGTGCCGGATGTGTTCGGCTTATCCGCCAGCTTGCGCACGACGACCAGAATTGCCTCGGCGAGATCGACCGACGCGGTCGGACAACCGGACTGATCCGCTACCATCTTCAATTCGTCGCGCTCGCCCGCGAGCCGCAGGGTCGTGCGGAGAAAATTGCGCCCATAGACGCCGTAGACCCATGACGTTCGCAGGATGACATGGCGCTTGGTCGTCTCACGGATCTTCGCCTCGCCTTCGACCTTGGTGCGCCCGTGAACGCCCAACGGATTTGCGCGGTCGGTCTCGACATAAGCGGTCTTCTTCAGCCCGTCGAAAACATAGGCGCTTGAGAGATGAATGAGCGGTATGCCGACGTCGGCACAGGCGGCGGCAAGAATCGCGGGTCCGGTGACATTGGCGACCGTCGCCGCTTCCGCATCGCGCTCGGCCCGGTCCACCGCGGTATAGCCCGCGGCGTTCACGACGATCGCGGGCCGCTGCGTATCGATCGCCGAGCGGACGGCATAATTATCGGCGATATTCACCTCATTGCGCGACAGCCCCACGGCCGCGATCTTGCGGGCGCTCGCAAGCGCGGTCAGCTCGCGCCCCACCTGCCCGCGTGTGCCAAAGATCAGGATCGGTGCGCTCATGCCTGTTGGCCCTTAGGAAACCGCCGCCGGGCGGCACCATGCCGGACCCGCCAAACCGGTCAAGCGCGGGAATTGCCAAGCGCGCCGGGACCGGACATAGAGACAAATCGCCTGCCTCCAAGTGAGTCCGATGCAGAAAATCCGCAAGGCCGTATTCCCCGTCGCCGGTCTGGGCACGCGCTTCCTGCCCGCGACCAAGGCCATGCCGAAGGAAATGCTGCCGGTCGTCGACCGCCCCCTGATCCAATACGTGGTCGACGAGGCGCGCGAGGCGGGCATCGAACATTTCATTTTCGTGACCGGCCGCAACAAGGGCGTGATCGAGGATCACTTCGACCGCCAGTTCGAACTCGAAGTCACGCTTCGCGAACGCAACAAGCAGGCCGATCTCGAATTGCTCGACCGCAGCCTTCCTGACGCGGGCTCCGTCAGCTTCACACGGCAGCAATCGCCGCTCGGTCTCGGTCACGCCGTCTGGTGCGCGCGCGAATTGGTCGGCCGGGAGCCCTTCGCGCTCCTCCTGCCCGATGTACTCGTTCAGGCGAAGAAGGGCTGTCTCGCACAGATGATCGAGGCGTATCAGGCCACGGGAAAAGCCTCCAACATCATCGCCGTCGAACAGATCGCGCCGGATCTTGCGCATTCCTACGGCGTCGTCGGAGTCGGAAAAAAGAACGGCAAGGCATTCGAAATCACCTCTATGGTGGAGAAGCCGCCGCGCGGCACCGCGCCGTCCAATCTCATCATCACCGGCCGTTATGTGTTGCAGCCGGAAATTTTCGATTTGCTCGAGTCGCAGGAGCGCGGCGCCGGCGGCGAGATTCAGTTGACCGACGCGATGATCCGCCTCTCCGGCAAGCAGCCGTTCTTCGGACTCGAATTCGAAGGACGGACCTTCGACTGCGGTTCCAAGCTCGGCTTCCTCTCGGCCAATGTCGCCTATGCGCTCGACCGCGACGATTTGGCACCCGCCTTCCGCGCGGAATTGGCAAAGTTGCTGGCCAAGGCCTGATCTGCAAACCAGCGCGCGGCAGCTATCGAATTGACTTGCCGGGCAAAAACCGCTGAATCGGCGCCGCCGCGCAGGCCCCGCGCGTGTTACGTTTCACCCTTCCGATCCATGGAGCCGACCGGCCTGATGTCCAACTCCTCAGCACGAAAGCGCTGGTCCGCATTGTTCGGCGAAGACGCCCGCGAAATCGTTCCGCGCCTCTTCGCCACCGACGGCCGCAAGCACGCCTGGGGCTACGCGCTCTCATTCCTGTTCATGGGCATCATCGCCGCGACCACCGCGCTCGCAGCTTACATGATGAAACACGTCGTCGACCGCATCTTCGTCGACGGCAATTACCAGATGGTCTGGATTCTGGGCTGCACCCTCGCGGGTCTGTTCGCGCTCAAGGGTGCTGCGACCTACGGCCAGATGGTCACCCTCGCCAAGATCGGCAACCGCATCATCGCCGACTACCAGCGAAAGATTTACGACTCGCTGCTCGCACAGGGCGTTTCGTTCTTCGCGGAGCGTCACTCGACGGAATTTCTGAACCGCATGAACGCCGGCGCTTCCGGCGCACGCATGGTGCTCGACCTCGTTATCACCAGCGTCGGCCGCGACTTCGTCACGCTGGTTGGCCTCGTCATCGTCATGGCGGTGCAAGACCCCGTGATGATGATTTTCGGCATGGTGACGATGCCGCCGGCCGTTTACGTTGTGCGCATTCTTTCCCGCCGCACGCGCCAGAACATTGCCCGCCAGTTCACCGGCACCGGCGAGTTGATGAAGACCTTGCAGGAAACCGTGCAGGGCGTCCGCATCGTCAAATCCTACAATCTCGAAGACGCGATGCGCGCGCGCATGAACGCGACCGTCCGCGACGTCGAGCGCGTGATGAACAAAATTGCGAGTCTCAAGGCGCGATCGAGTCCGCTGATGGAGACGCTCGGCGGCTTCGCGATTGCGGGCTTTGTGATTTACGCCGGTCACGGCGTGCTCGCCGCAGGCCAGATGCCGGGCGAGTTTTTCTCGGTCGTGACGGCACTTCTCCTTGCTTATGAGCCCGCCAAGCGCCTCGCCCGTCTGCATATCGATCTCTCGGCCAATCTCACCCAGGCCCGTTTCATGTTCGACCTGCTCGACAGCATGCCGGTCGAACAGGATGACGCGAGCAAACCCGCGCTCGAAGTGGCGAATGGCAAGGTCGAGTTCCGCGATGTTGCCTTCCGCTACCGGCCAACGGAGCCGGTCTTGCGCGGAATTTCCTTTGTCGCCAATCCCGGCCAGACGCTGGCACTTGTCGGCTCGTCGGGCTCCGGTAAATCGACCGTCATGAACCTTGCGATCCGCTTCTGGGATCCGCAAGCGGGCAAGATCCTGATCGACGAGCAGGACATTTCACAGGTCTCCCGCCGCTCGCTGCGCGGCTCGATCGGTTATGTCAGCCAGGACGTCTATCTGTTTTCCGGCACAATTCGCGACAACATCGCGATGGGCAAACAGGGCGCGACCGAAGCCGAGATCGTTGCCGCCGCACGCGCGGCCTTCGCGCACGACTTTATTTCAGGCTTCCCGCTCGGATACGACTCGCCGGTCGGGGAACACGGCGTGCAGATTTCCGGCGGCCAGCGAGCGCGTATCGCAATCGCGCGCGCCTTCCTGAAGAACGCGCCGATCCTGCTGCTCGACGAGCCGACGGCCGCGCTTGATAGCGAATCCGAGCGAGAAGTTCAGCGCGCCCTCGACGCGCTACGCAGCTCGCGTACGACGCTCGTGATCGCGCACCGTCTCCAGACGATCATTGCGGCCGACCAGATTTGTGTCGTCGATGGCGGACGCATTGTGGAGTCGGGCACACACGAGGAATTGCTCGCGCGCCGCGGCCGGTATCACCAGCTCTACGAAATCCAGTTCGACGACCGACGCGCGGCGAGCGCGTAACTGTTGGCCCGTCATGGCCGGGCTTGTCCCGGCCATCCACGTCTTTCTTCGCCGAAGCACCGCTAAGACGTGGATGCCCGCGACAAGCGCGGGCATGACGAGTGTAGAAGCGGGCGCGACGACGCAAGCTCGGTTCGTTACGCCGCCTTCTGCTCGCGCCAGATGCCGAGCGCTTCCTGCGCCGGCCGGTCGGAGATCGAGAACAGTACGCTCTCGCCCTTTGCCGTGTGCGCGTAGTTCTTCCAGGACGGCGCAACGAACACATCGCCCGGCCCCCAATTGAAGACCTGCCCGTCCACGCGCGTCGAGCCCTCGCCGTCCACGCACACGAAGATCGTGCCGTCGGTCGCGCGATAGTCCTTGCCCTTGAAACCTTTCGGCAGGAGCGAGATCTGCGCGCCCATGGTCGGCGTCGCCCACCCGCCGTTGACCGGATTGGTGTAGCGCACGCGCGCGCCGTGATGCGGATCGATGTCGTCCGACTTCGCCATGCGCTCGATCACCGGGCGCACCTTCGCGTAGGGATAGTTGATGATCGGGCTGCGGATCATGCCGCGCGGCGCGTCGTCGGGCAGCACGCCCGAGCCGTAGCGCGCATAGGAGTCGCCATCTTCCTTCGTGTTCGACTGGCTCTCCATGTCGAGATGCTCGGAGAAGGCCGCGTCGAAGAAATTCACCGTCGGGACGTCGAGCACGTCGAGCCAGATCATCGGCTCCTTCGACGGGTTGCCGTGGTCGTGCGGCGCCCAGTTCGGCGTCATGACGAAATCGCCGCGGCGCATGATCGTCTTCTCACCTTCCACCGCCGTGTACGCGCCCTCGCCGTCGAGCACGAGACGGATCGCCGACGCCGTGTGACGATGCGCCGGCGCGATCTCACCCGGCAGGATGAGTTGCAGGCCGGCATAGAGCGATTGCGTCAGGCGCGACTTGCCGCGCAGCGCCGGGTTTTCAAATACCAGCACGCGCCGCTCGGCTTCCTTGGCGGTGATGAGTTGGCCCGCTTCGAGCAGCATTTTGCGAACATCGTTAAAGCTCCAATGGGCGGGGACGCAGGGCGTGCGCGGCTCCGGCGGCACGAGTCCCTTCAATACCTCCCAGAGCGGCGCCAGATTCTCCTTACCGATCTTGGCGTAATAGGCGGCGCGCTCGGGCGTCACGGCGCCGGCCACGGACTCGCTCGACGGTTGGGCAGCGCCGTTGCTCGGGGCGTCCATGGCTTCCTCCGTTTACGCAGGTATTTGATAAATCTAGGCATTCGCATTGAACCGTGTCAATGAATGGAACCACAGTTCAGCTATGCCGCCGTCTGGGCCAACGTGCGGGCAGAGCAAATGTTCAGGGTCTTTGGTCATGCGTCTCGCGCGTTACGGCGACAACCGCCTCGGCCTCGTTGACGGTTACGTTCTCCGCGACATCACTCAAATCACCGAGCGTCTCCCGCAATATCGCTGGCCGCTGCCGGTCGGCGATCAGCTGATCGCGCATCTCGACGGCCTGCGCCGCACGATCAAGGGCGCGAGCGACGCGGCCGCACGCATTCCCGTCACCGAACTGAAGCTCCTGAGCCCCGTCGCCAACCCGCCGCGCGTAATCGCAGCCCCCATCAATTACCGCGCGCATGCGGCGGAAGCCGAGGACCCGGAGATCAAACAGGGCAACGATTTCTCGAGCGAAGGCTTTGCGACGCCGATCGACAAGTTCGGACTGTTCCTCAAGTCGCCGACAAGCGTCGTCGGCGCGGGTGAAGGCATTACGCTCGCCTTTCCCGGCCGCCGCACCGATTTTGAAGTCGAGCTGGCCGTCGTCATCGGCGAGGAGGCGCGCAATGTGAGCCCGGAGGCCGCGCTCGATTCCGTCGCGGGCTATTGCATCGGTCTCGACATCTCCGCGCGCGGGCCGGAAGACCGCAGCTTCCGCAAGTCCGCCGACAGCTACACCGTGCTCGGCCCGTGGCTTGTCACCGCCGACGAGATTCCCGATCCCGACAATCTCGGCCTACGTCTCGCGGTGAACGGCGAGCTGCGTCAGGACAGCAACACGAAACACATGATCGTCGGCGTACGCGAACTGATTGCCCGCGCGTCGCGCGCCTATACGCTCTATCCCGGCGACGTGCTGCTCACCGGCACGCCGGAAGGCGTCGGCGCGCTGCAACCGGGCGCCACGATCCGCGCCACCATCGACGGCATCGGCGCGATGGATGTGAAGGTGCGCTAACCGGCGCGCTGCCTGGCCTCGGCCTCTTCGCGCGTCATCTTCACCGCGCCATATTCCGTGCCGTTCGCTGTCGGCTTGGAAGTGGACATCACCACCTCTCCCGGCTCGACGACGCCAAGGTCGATTTCCTTGTCCGGCAGGATCACGATGCAGCGCTGGCCGATCCAGACGCTGACTTGCCGTTTTTGTTTCAGGCCTTCCGCCGACCAGCGCTTCAGCACTTCGTAATAGGGACTGCGCCGCCATGCGCCCGGCGTGCTGGTGTCCACATGCGCCGCGAGCCGCGCGCCGTTCAACTCGATGCTGAGCACGATCTTCGATTTCTCCGGCTTCCATTCGGGGCCGAGGCCGGGCTGAAACAACCACTGGCAGAAGAACACGCGGCACGGCTCGGGCCGCGTCTCGTAGATCTTGCAGCCCTTGCCCGGTACGCAATGCTGACACCACGCGCCGGCTTCCGTGCCGGCTTCTTCGATGCGGAACACCTTGCAGCAGAGCATGCAGGTGCCGCAGCTTCGACCCGGCACGATTCCTTCGCCCGGCGCACTCATCATCACGCACTCATGTGTTGGTCGAGCCGCCATCGACGGCAATGAGTTGACCGCTCACGAAATCGCTGTCCTTGGAGGCAAGGAACACCAGCGCGCCGAGCAAGTCCTCCGGGAACGCATCGCGCTTCAGCGCCCGGCTCTGCACCACCGCGTTCACCGTCGCATCCGAATGCGTGCCGCTCTGCTGCACGCTGTCGCTCATGATGAGACCGGGCGCGAGCGTGTTGACGCAAATGCCGTCGCCGCCAAGCTCCCGCGACATGGCGCGCGTCATCGAGGTGATCGCGCCTTTCGAGGTCACATAATGCAGGAAGTTCGGCATGCCCTTCTTCGCCGTGCCCGAACCGATATTGATGATCTTGCCGCGCTTCTTCGCTTTCATGTGCGGCACGACGTGCTTCGCCATCAGGAACGGCCCGCGCACATTCACCGCCATCACCTTGTCCCAGAGCTCGACGTCGATCTCGCCCATCGGCTTGTAGGGCAGTGTCGCGAAGAGCGCCGCGTTGTTCACCAAAACGTCGATCTTGCCGAAGCGTTCGATGGTTTTCGCGACCAGCCGCTTCACGGCCGCCTCGTCGCTCACGTCGAAGATGAAGCTCTCGGCCGCGCCCTGCCCGTGCTTCGCGACGATCTCGCGCGCCACGTCGCTGCCGTCGGCGATGTCCGCGATCATCACCTGCGCGCCTTCGTCCGCGAGCGCCATCGAATAGTGCCGCCCGATCCCCTTCGCGCCGCCCGTGACGACCGCGCTCAAGCCGCTCAGTCTTGCCATTCCGCCCTCCACCTCGCTCGGATGATGGTCTAGAACCGGCCCTCCGCAAAGGGCAAGCGCATGACCGACACGACCGCCGACAAGGCAACGATCCGCGAACTCGTCGAGAACTGGGCCGTGTGGCGCGATGCGCGGTTGTGGGACCAGTTCCGCACCGTCTGGCACGCCGACGGACAAATGTTCACGACCTGGACCGGCGGCATCCCCTTCGAGGAGTTCATCCGTAGAAACGACGAGGGCTGGGCCAAAGGCGTGCGCATTTTGCACTTCCTCGGCGGCAGCGCGATCGATGTGCAGGGCAGTCGCGCGATTGCGCAAACCAAGATGACGATCTCGCAGCGCGCCAATGTGGATGGCGTGGTCGGCGACGTGGTCTGCACCGGCCGCTTCTACGATTTCTTCGAGCGCCGTGCGGGACGCTGGGGACTCGTGTTGCGTCAGCCGATCTACGAAAAAGATCGATTCGATCCGGTCGATCCCGCGGCAAAGGTTTCGCTCGATCAGGAATTGCTCAAGCGCTTCCCCGAGGGCTATCGCCACCTTGCCTATCTGCAAACGAAGATCGGCTACACGGTGAAGCCCGACATGCCCGGCATCGAAGGCCCCGATCTCGATGCGCTCTACGCGCGCGGCGCGCGCTGGCTCAAGGGCGAGACGCCGTAATCGTTCCAGCCTCAAAAGTAAAAAAACGCGCTGGTCCGAGGGGGAAACTCTTCGGACCAGCGCGCCTGGCGCGGGAGGTTATTGAACCAGCGCCAAAGTTCGTTCTTCGACAATCGAGAAGCGCACGTTGCACTGCGGGCGATGACGCTCTGACAATTCGCGCCAGGTGCGCTCCGCATCGGCACGGCCCAGATACGGGCCAAGCAGCTTCTCGGTGCCGTCAACCAATTCCTCGAACTTGAGCGAGGTGTATTCGCCGCCGAGGACCCAGAAACGATTTCTCATGGCTTCTCTCCTTCGGTTGCCCCGCGTAAATTTCATTTACTCCGCCGCGATCTGCGTACGCGGCGCGTGGAACTGCGCGCTCTCGGTCGACTCCGACATCGCCGTCGTCGAGGACGCGCCGCCGTTGATCGTGACATTCACAAGATCGAAATAGCCGGTGCCGACTTCGCGCTGATGGCGGGTCGCCGTGTAGCCGTTGCGCTCGGACTCGAACTCCGCTTCCTGAAGTTCCGAGTAAGCCGACATGCCGCGCTCGGCATAGCCGCGCGCGAGTTCGTACATGCCGTGATTGAGGCTGTGGAAGCCGGCGAGCGTGACGAACTGGTACTTGTAGCCCATCGCGCCGAGCTCACGCTGGAAGTGGCGGATCGTCGCCTCATCCAGATTCTCGCGCCAGTTGAACGACGGCGAGCAGTTATAGGCGAGCATCTTGTTCGGATAGTCGCGGCGGATCGCTTCGGCGAACTGCTTCGCCTCATCGAGATTCGGATGCGACGTCTCCCACCACATGAGGTCAGAGAGCGGCGCGAACGCGAGGCCGCGCTTGATGCAGTGCGCGAGGCCGGTGTCGGGCTTCAGGCGATAGAAGCCTTCCGCCGTGCGCTCGCCGGTGATGAATTCGCGGTCGCGCTCGTCGATGTCGGACGTAATCAGCCGGGCGCTTTCGGCATCCGTGCGCGCCATGACGACCGACGGCACGCCGCAAACGTCGGCAGCCAAGCGCGCCGCGGTCAGATTGCGCTCATGCGCCGCCGTCGGGATCAGCACCTTGCCGCCGAGATGGCCGCACTTCTTTTCCGACGCAAGCTGGTCCTCGAAGTGGACGCCCGATGCGCCAGCCTCGATGTAGTTCTTCATGATCTCGTAGGCGTTGAGCGGCCCGCCGAAGCCGGCCTCGGCGTCGGCGATGATCGGCACGAGCCAGTCGCGCTTCGCGCCGCCCTCGGAATGCTCGATCTGATCGGCGCGGCGCAGCGTGTTGTTGATGCGGCGGCAAAGCTCGGGGCCGGAGTCCGACGGATAGAGGCTCTGGTCCGGGAAGGTGTTGCCGGCGTTATTGTTGTCGGCGGCGACCTGCCAGCCGGACAGATAAATCGCCTGCAGGCCCGCGCGCACCATCTGCATCGCCTGATTGCCGGTGACGGCGCCGAGCGACGGGAGGTACGGCAGCGTGTGGAGCAGGTCCCACAGGCGGTTGGCGCCGCGCTCCGCGAGCGAATGGCGCACCTGGAACGACCCCCGCAGCCGCATCACGTCCTCCGGGTTGTAGGGGCGGGTTACGCCCTCAAAACGCCCGACCGGAGCATTGGGGATGATGCCGGAGAAGGTCAGCTTGGTCATGATCGTTCCTTTGGTACAGCCGTGACAACGGCCGGTTGCCTGTGTTCACGGGCATAACTTCCTGCGGCCCCGTTTGGAACATGGACGGGCACCCTATTCGTGCTAAGGTGTCACGATCTGACAAATTCCATTGTGCGATTGTCACAAATGTCAAAACCAGACACTCGGAAGACCTCGCAGAAGACTGCCAATCCAGGCCGCAAGCTGTTCATCGGCCCACGGTTTCGCCGCCTGCGCCGCCAGCTTGGCCTGTCGCAGACCCAGATGGCGGAGGAGATCGGAATCTCCCCGAGCTATGTGAATTTGATCGAGCGCAACCAGCGCCCGGTCACGGCGCAAATCCTGGTCAAGATGGCCGAGACCTACGACATCGACCTCCGCGACCTCGCGGGCGCCGACCAGGACCGCTCCTTCGTCGAGCTGAACGAACTGTTCAGCGACACGCTCTTTCGCGGCAGCGAGGTGCCGAAGCAGGAGCTGCGCGACTTCGCCGAGCTTTGCCCCGACGTCGCGACCGCCGTGCAGCGGCTCTATCACGCCTACACCGAAGCGCGCCGCGGCGAGACCATGGTGGCCGCGCGCCTCGCGGGCCGCGACAGCGAGCCCGCCTTCGAAGGCAATCCGGTCGAGCGCGTGCGCGACCTGATCGAGAAGAACCGCAACCACTTCCCGACGCTGGAGACGGCGGCGGAAGCGCTGCGCGACGAGCTAAATTCTCCGAACCACGAACTCTTCGGCGCGCTTTCGGCGCGCCTGCGCGAGCGGCACGGCACGCTCGTGCGCGTGCTGCCGGTCGATGTGATGCGCGACAACCTGCGGCGCTGGGTGCGTCACCAGCGGCAATTGCATCTTTCAGAGCTGATCGACGCGCCGGGCCGCGTCTTCCAGCTTGCGTTCCAGCTCGCGCTCGCCGAGGCGGGGACGCTGATCGACGAGATCATCAAGAAGAGCGGCGAGATCGACGAGACCTCGCGTCGGCTCTTCCGCATTTCGCTCGCCAACTATTTCGCCGCCGCCGTCATCATGCCCTATGGCCGTTTCCTCGAGGCGGCTGAGTCATTGAATTACGACGTCGGCATTCTGGAGCAACGCTTCGGCGCGAGCTTCGAGCAGGTCTGCCACCGCCTCACCACCTTGCAGCGGCCGAATGCGCGCGGCGTTCCGTTCTTCATGCTGCGCGTCGATCACGCGGGCAATGTCTCGAAGCGCTTTTCGTCGGGCACATTTCCGTTCTCGAAATTCGGCGGCACCTGCCCGCTCTGGAATGTGCATGCGACCTTCGACACGCCGGGCCGCATGGTGACGCAGGTGATCGAGTTACCGGACGGCAGCCGCTATTTCTCGATGGCGCAGACCGTGCGCCGCGCGGTCGTCCCGCACGCCATCCCTCATCCGCGCTTCGCGATCGGGCTCGGCTGCGAACTGAAATTCGCGCCGCGCCTTGTGTACGCGGCGGGCATCAACCTCGAAGGCATCGAGCCGACGCCCATCGGCGTGAACTGCCGCCTGTGCGAGCGTGCGAACTGCGCGCAGCGCGCCGAGCCGCCCCTCACCCGCCCGCTCATCCTCGACGAGACCATGCGCGGCGTGTCGCCGTTCCAGTTCGAGAGCGCGCGGGAGATTTAGTGGCTACTCAACAAGCTTTATAACGGCAGCTCATGCCGCCGCTTTTTATACTCTTGGGGCTTGGGCCTTTTGCGTCTTTTATCAAGCCGGAACTGTTCGAGACCGGATTTGTGGCGGCAGGAGTAGTGGATGGAAGATCGACCGCAAAAGATGCAACGGCAGAATTCAGTACATCGTCGCGCCCTAAAAGTCCGTGATAACTTTCGCCGTAACAGGGGTTTCCGATCTCTTTTCCTCCGGATACCCAGATCACCCGCGCTCTGCCCCGTGACCATTCACGAAAGGGCTCAACGATTCTTGCAGGCGTGCTGTGACAGTTATCGTTCTGATGATGAATGATGAGCGTTTGAGGGAGCGATTGGGGAGTTATGAGACGACGTACATTGTCGAGTTCTGCCGAGATCAGTACAATTCCCGAAGGTCTCGCCTGAATGATTTCCGAAATCCGATTGCCTCCGCGACTGATCGCGACAATGACAATTGGTTGTGCGACGTCTTTCATATAGACGGCGGCCTGACCAACGCCGATCTTTGCATCGATCAATAATGTTGCGAGACCATTTGCCACGAGAGCTTTGCGGTTTCGGACGAGCGTGGAGCGTTCTTGCGCGGACACACGACCGTTTGCACCGATGCCTAGATATCCATCTCCACCCGGAACAAGAATCACGCTAGCTCTAGGCCGTTCCGGTTTGTTGAGCAGAGCGTATCCGGCACCAATTTTTACAACTTCATCGGCCCGAGCCGCCGAGCCTAAAAATAAGCTCCAAAAAACGGCAACCACCACGATCGTTATGATTTTCACCAATGTTCCCTCGCACTTAAGTCAACGGCTCGTCGACCCACTTCTGATAACTCGGCCGCACGCGCAGCCGTTCGGTCCATTCCGCCATGCGCGGCGTTGCCGGGCGCTCGATGAAGCTGTTCTTCAGATACCGATAGGCGAAAATGCCGAGGACGAGGTCCGCGAGCGTGGCGCCATCGCCCTCGAGATACGGCTGACCCGCAAGCCGGTCCTCCATGATCTGGAACACCGCCGCGAGCTTCTTCACGTTCTCGGCGATCAGCGCTTTGTCCTGCTTCTCCACCGGCGTGCGGATCGTGCTCCAAAACACCGGCACTTCGACCGCGGCGACATGCGCGAGCAGCCAGTCCATCCAGCGATCGACGCCCGCGCGCGCCTTGGGTTCCTTCGGGTAGATCGCTTCGCCGCCATATTGCATGGCGAAGTAACGGCAGATCGAATGCGACTCCCACAGCACATAGTCGCCGTCCTCGATCGTCGGCACGCGCCCGTTCGGATTGAGCTTGCGGTATTCCGGCGTATCGACGACGCCGAACGCCATTCCAGCGTCGATGCGCTCATGTTCAATGCCGAGTTCTTCCGCGACCACGAGCACTTTCTTGACGTTGCCCGAGTTCGCGCGTCCCCAGATCTTGATCTTGTTGGCCATGACTTCCTCCTCGTCGCACCTCTTATAGCCGATGGCCCGACGTAACGCGCATGGTTGGCGTTCCGCATTTTCCGGGCTAAGGCCGAATTATTCGGGAGGACGCCCATGACTTCGCCGTTCAGCTTGCATAACAAGGTCGCCATCATCACCGGGTCGAGCCGCGGCATCGGCAAGGCGTCGGCCGAAGTCATGGCGCGGCTGGGCGCGAAAGTGGTGATCTCGAGCCGCAAGGCGGAGCCGTGCGAGGAAGTCGCCAAGGCGATCCGGGCCGAAGGCTTTGAGGCGGTCGCCATCCCCTGCAACATCTCGCGCAAGGAGGAGATCGAGGCGCTCGTCCACAAGACCAAATCGCATTTCGGCCCCGCCGACATCCTCGTCTGCAACGCGGCCGTGAACCCGGTCTATGGCCCGCTCGCCGAGGTCACCGACGAGGTCTTCGACAAGATCATGTCCTCGAACGTGAAGAGCAATCTCTGGCTCTGCCACCTCACCATGCCCGACATGGCGGCGCGCGGCGGCGGTGCGGTCGTGATCGTGTCCTCGATCGCGGGCCTGCGCGCGAGCGAGAACATCGCGGCCTATGGCATTTCGAAGTCCGCCGACTTCGGCCTCGCGCGCAACCTCGCCGCTGAATGGGGTCCGAAGAACGTACGCGTGAACTGTGTGGCGCCCGGGCTTGTGAAAACCGATTTCGCCCGCGCGCTGTGGGAAAATCCGTCGGCACTCGAATGGCGCAACAAGCGCACGCCGCTTCGCCGCATCGGTGAGCCGGAGGAAATCGGCAACGTCGTCGCCTTCCTCGCCTCGCCGGCGGCGAGCTTCATCACCGGCGAGATCGTGGTCGCGGACGGCGGCGTGATGATTTCCTAGCTCCGCGCGGCAGAACGTTCCGCCAGACAATATTTTCCCTCATGCGCGGGCTTGACCCGCGCATCCAGACGGCTGTGCAAATTGCTCTGGATGGCCGGGTCAAGCCCGGCCATGAGGAGTTTAGTTGGGCGGCACACTCATATTCTTCTAGCCCGCTGGAATAACTACCCCGCATTTCCCGTCGCCGCGTATTTCTTGAGCTCCATCTTGGTCACCGTCTCGCGGTGAACCTCGTCCGGCCCATCGGCAAGGCGCAGCGTGCGCGCGTGGGCATAGGCCATCGCAAGATGGAAGTCCTGCGAGACGCCGGCCGCGCCGCACATCTGGATCGCGCGGTCCACGACCTTGAGCGTCACATTCGGCGCCACCACCTTGATCATCGCGATCTCGGCGCGCGCCGCCTTGTTGCCGACCTCGTCCATCATGCGCGCGGCGTGGAGCGTCAGGAGCCGCGCCTGGTCGATCTCCATGCGCGATTCCGCGATCCAGTGACGATTGACGCCATGGTCGATCAGCTTCTTGCCAAACGCCGTGCGCGTCATGCCGCGCTGGATCATCGTCTCGAGCGCCCGCTCCGCCACGCCGATCGTGCGCATGCAGTGATGGATGCGGCCCGGCCCGAGGCGGCCTTGCGCAATCTCAAAGCCCCGCCCTTCGCCGAGCAGGATGTTCGAGAGCGGCACGCGCACGTCCTTGAACTCGACCTCCGCGTGGCCGTGCGGCGCGTCGTCATAGCCGAATACGCTGAGCGCGCGCTTGACCGTCACGCCCTTCGTCTCCATGGGGACGAGCACCATCGACTGCCGCTTGTGCGTCTCGGCCTTGGGGTCGGTCTGCCCCATGAAGATCGCGATCTTGCAGCGCTTGTCCGGCGCGCCGGTCGTCCACCATTTGCGGCCGTTGATGACGTAGTGATCGCCGTCGCGCTCGATGCGCGACTGGATGTTCGTGGCATCCGATGACGCGACCGCCGGCTCCGTCATCGCGAAGGCGGAGCGGATCTTTCCGTCCATCAGCGGCGTCAGCCACTCCTTCTTCTGCGCGTCGGTGCCGTAGCGGATGATGGTTTCCATGTTGCCGGTATCGGGCGCCGAGCAGTTGAACGGCTCCGCACCTATCGGCGAGCGGCCCATCTCCTCGCACAGGATCGCGTATTCCTGGTTCGTCAGCCCGTCGGGATACTCGTGCTTCGGCAGAAACAGATTCCACAGGCCCGCCGCACGCGCCTTCTTCTTCAACTCCTCCATGACGGCGGTCGGCTCCCAGCGGTCGGCCGCCTCTTCGACCTGCCGGTGATAGACGGCCTCCGCCGGATAGACGTGCTCGTTCATGAAGGCGATGACGCGCTCGCGCAGTTCCTCCGCGCGTTGGGTCGGTGCCGGAAACATGCTGCCCTCTCAGACGGTGCCGAGGCCGCCCGCGCGCGCGAGCGACTTCAGGTGGTGGTCGGCCGTGCCGAACATCGTATCGATGATCGCAAGCCGTTTGAAATAGTGGCCGCCCTTGTATTCCATGGTCATGCCGATGCCGCCATGGAGCTGCGTGCCGATCTGCCCGACCGTGCGGCCGGAATTGCCGATCTGCGCCTTGACGGCGGACATCGCCTTGCGGCGCGCGTCGGCGTCTTCCTCCACGGCCATCATGGTGCCGTAGAACATCATGCTGCGCGCCTGTTCGATGGCGACCAGCATATCGACGGCCTTGTGCTGCAACACCTGGAAGCTGCCGATCGCCACGCCGAACTGCTTGCGCTGCCGCAGGTAATCGACCGTCATCTCATGCATCGCGGTCATGGCGCCGACGGCTTCGGCGGCGAGCGCCGCGATCGCTTCATGCACGACCCGCTCGATCACCGGAAACGCCTTGCCGGGCTCGCCGACCACTGCATCCACGCCAACCTTCACGCCTTCCAGCGTCACTTCCGCCGCGCGCAGACCGTCTACCGTCTCATAGCCGCGGCGCGACAGGCCGTCGGCCTTTACGTCGATGAGAAAGAGAGCAAGTCCGTCCTTGTCGGTTCGCGTGCCCGAAACACGCGCCGAGACGATCAGCTTGTCGGCGCTGTTGCCGTGCAGAATGAGCGTCTTCTTACCGCCGATCCGCCAACCCGCGCCGTCCTTCTTCGCTTCCGTCTCCACGTTTGCGAGATCGAAGCGCGACTGCCGTTCCGCATGCGCGAAAGCGAGCATCAAAGACCCATCGGCAATCTTCGGGAGGATGTCGTTACGCTGCGTGGCGCTGCCCGCGTGCCGCAGCAGCCCGCCACTCAGCACCACGGTCGCAAGATAAGGCTCCAGCGCCAGCGCGCGGCCGAGCGCTTCCAAGACGATCATGGTTTCGACCGGCCCGCCGCCGACGCCGCCGTGCTCTTCCGCGAACGGAAGCGCGAGCAAGCCAAGCTCGGCATATTGCTTCCACAGATCGCGGCTGAAGCCGTCCGCCGACTGCATGAAGCGATGCCGCGCCTCGAAATCGTAGCGGTCTCCAAGCAGGCGCTCGACGCTGTCCTTGAGGAGCCGCTGCTCCTCGCTCAGTTCAAAGTCCATTTTTCTTTTTGTCCCGTCGACAATCCCACATTCCGCTCATTCCCGCGCAAGCGGGAATCCAGCACTGGGTCCCCGCTTTCGCGGGGAACGGATGAACGCATGGCTTCTTCACAGCCCCAGCACTGCCTTCGCGATGATGTTCTTCTGAATCTCGTTGGTCCCGCCGTAGATCGAGACCTTGCGGTAGTTGAAATAGGTCGGCGCGACCGGCCCGGCCCAATCCGGTCCGACCGGCGGCTCGTTGCGGAGCAGACTGTCCTGCCCCGGATCGAGCGGCATGGCGTAAGGCCCGACCACTTCGAGCGCGAGCTCGGTGATCGACTGCTGCAACTCCGAGCCCTTGATCTTGAGGATCGACGACGCCGGATCCGGCTTGTTGTCGCCGGTGCGGCGTGCCGCGACCACGCGAAGCTGGAGCATTTCGAGCGCCTTCAGCTCGACCTCGACCTGCGCGAGCTTGATGCGGAAGCGCTCGTCCTCGATCAGCGGCTGCCCGCCTTCCAACTCGATGCCAGCCAGCTCTTTCACGCGGCGCAGACGCTCCTTGGAGATTCCGACGCGCGCGATGCCGGTGCGCTCGTTGCTGAGCAGAAACTTGGCATAGTCCCAGCCCTTGTTCTCCTGCCCGACGAGATTCTCAAGCGGCACCTTCACGTCGTCGAAAAACACCTCGTTCACTTCATGCCCGCCGTCGATGGTCTGGATCGGCCGGACGGTGACGCCCGGCGTCTTCATGTCGACGAGAATGAAGGAAATGCCTTCCTGTTTTTTCGCCGCGGCGTCCGTGCGCGCGAGCACAAAGATCCAGTCGGCATATTGCGCGTAGGTGGTCCAGGTCTTCTGTCCGTTGATGACCCACTCGTTGCCGGCGCGCTTCGCGGTGGCTTTCAGCGACGCGAGGTCCGAGCCCGAACCCGGCTCCGAGAACCCCTGGCACCAGAAGTCGTCGGCGTTGGCGATGCGCGGCAGGAAATGCTTCTTCTGCTGCTCGCTGCCGAACGCGATGATGACCGGGCCGACCATCTGCGAGCCGAAGGCGATGGGCTCGGGCGCGGGCGCCTTCTCGCGCTCTTCTAGAAAGATGTATTGCTGCGTCGGCGTCCAGCCGGTGCCGCCGAATTCCTTCGGCCAGTGCGACACGCCCCAGCCTTTCTTGTTGAGGATGCGCGCCCAGCCGACGATTTCGTCCTTGGTCAGCCGCCGTCCCTCGACGATCTTGCGGCGCGTGGCTTCCGGCACGCTCTGCTTGAAGAACGCACGCACGTCTTCGCGGAACGCGTTTTCCTCGGGCGTGAAGCGCAGGTCCATCGTTCTCTCCCGGTTCCCCGACTCCGCTCATTCCCGCGCAAGCGGGAATCCAGCGCTGGGTCCCCGCTTTCGCGGGGACGAGCGGTGAGTTGGCTCGAGTTGAATTCTCATCAATGAATCTCAAACAACCCGGCAGCGCCCATGCCGCCGCCGATGCACATGGTGACGACGCCGAGCTTCGCCCCGCGACGCTTTCCCTCGATCAGAATATGGCCGGTCATGCGCGCGCCGCTCATGCCGTAGGGATGGCCGATGGAAATCGCGCCACCGTCGACGTTCAACCGCTCCTGCGGAATGCCGATCCGGTCGCGGCAATAAAGCGCCTGACTGGCGAAGGCCTCGTTCAGCTCCCACAGGTCGATGTCGGAAATCTTCACGCCCTGCCGCTCCAGCAGGCGCGGCACGGCGAACACAGGCCCGATTCCCATTTCGTCGGGCTCGCAGCCCGCCACTGCAAAGCCGCGGAACGTGCCGAGCGGCTTCAAGCCCCGGCTCGAAGCGAGCTTAGCATCCATCACCACGCAGGCCGACGCGCCGTCCGATAACTGGCTCGCATTGCCCGCCGTAATGAAGTGGCCTTCACGCACCGGCTGCAAACCGCGCAGACCGTCCAGCGTCGTGTCGGCGCGGTTGCCTTCGTCTTTCTTGAGCAGCGTGTCTTCGAAGGTCTCTTCTTTCGTGTCTTTATTGACGACCTTCTTCACGGTCGGCATCGGCACAATCTCGGCATCGAACCGTCCCGCCGCCTGCCCGGCCGCGGTGCGTTGCTGACTCTCGAACGCGAACGCATCCTGCGCCTCGCGCGTCACCTGATAGCGCTCCGCGACATTGTCCGCCGTCTCGATCATGCTCATGTAGATCGCGGGCTTGTGCTCCAGGAGCCACTGATCATGCGCCGGCGGCACACGGCCGTCCTGCACGAGGCTGATGCTCTCTAAACCGCCCGCCACCAGCACGTCCGCTTCGCCGGTCATCACGCGCTGCGCCGCTAGCGCGATTGTCTGGAGCCCCGACGAGCAGAAGCGGTTCACCGTCATGCCCGAGGTCGTCACCGGCAGGCCCGCGCGCAGCGCGATCTGGCGCGCGATGTTGCCACCGGTCGCACGCTCAGGGAGCGCGCAACCCATGATCACGTCTTCCACCTCCGCCGGATCGATCCTGGCGCGCTCGACCGCATGCTTCACCGCATGCCCGCCAAGCGTCGCGCCATGCGTGTTGTTAAAGGCGCCGCGATAGGCCTTGCCGATCGGCGTGCGGGCAGTGGAAACGATGACGGCGTGACGCATAGTCAGGACCTCGCACGTTTCAGGGATTCGGGCGCACTTGCGGCATGCTTCGCGCGCTCTTCCGCGACCAGTTCTTTCTTGGACAGTTTGCCGACCGACGTTCGCGGCAGCGCCGGGCGGATTTCGATTGCGGCAGGCATTTCATGCTTGCCTACCTTGTCGGCGAGAAATTTGGTCAGCACCTCTAGAGTGAGTTCAGGCGAACCGTCGCGCAGGCGGACGAAGGCCTTCGCCGCCTCGCCGCGATAGGCGTCCTTCACGCCGATCACCATCGCTTCCTGCACGTCGGGATGCTCGTAGATCGCCTGCTCGACCACCTGCGGATAAACGTTGAAGCCGCCGGAAATGATCATGTCCTTCTTGCGGTCGACGAGGAACAGGTAGCCGTCTTCCTGCATGTAGACGATGTCGCCGGTGAGGAAGAAGCCGTCGACGAACGAGGCCGCGCTTTCCTCGGGCTTGTTCCAGTAACCGCTGAAAACATTCGGCCCCTTGATACGCATTTCCCCGACTTCGCCGAAGCCGAGCACGCGCGTCGGATCGTCGAGCGCGACCACGTCGATCACGATACCGGGCAGCGGCAGGCCGATCGTGCCGGGCGGAAACGCGCCGTAATAAGGAAGGTTCGTGCCGGCGGGCGAGGTTTCGGTCATGCCCCAGCCGCCGCGGATCGAATGGCCGGTGAGCCGCTCGAAGCGCTGCTGCACCTCGACCGGCATCGGCGCGCCGCCCGAATAGCAATGCCTGAGCGAGGATAGATCGCGCTTCTCGATGCCGGGCACGGCATTGAGCGCGATCCACATGGTCGGCACGCCGGGGAACGAGGTCGCGCGCTTCACCTCGATGTCGCGGATGACCGACTCCGCCTCGAAGCGCGGGCGCAGCATCAGCTCGTTGCCCGTCTTCACCGCGCGCAGCATGACGCTGGTGAGCGCATAAATATGAAAGAGCGGCAGCACGCAGATCACCTTGTCCTGCGCCGGCTCGATGCCCTGCCCGCTCTGCCACACGCCGTAGCTCGCGACAGCCGCGGTGAGGTTACCATGCGTGAGCATCGCGCCCTTCGGCGTGCCCGTGGTGCCGCCGGTATATTGCAGCACGGCCACGTCGTCAGGCGACACTTCCGGAAACGGCGCGCTCGGCTCATGCGCGAGCAGCGTCTCGTAGTTCAGAATCTTGTCGCTCGCGTCGATCGATTCGAGCGCGACAGGCGGCGGACCCCAGCGCGCATCGTCGCCGACGATCGCGCGCTCGCAATGGCCGTCCGCGAGCAACTTGAGTGCGCGCGGCAGCATCATCGGGAAGTTGGTGGTGACGAGCGTTTTCGCGCCGCTGTCCTTCAGCTTGTAGGCAAGCTCGCGCTCGGCATCGAGCGGGCTCAGGTGAACGATCTTCGCGCCGAGCCGGAGCGCGCCGAAGAACGTGATCATGTGATACGGCGTGTTCGGCAGATACACCGCGACCGGCGTGCCGCGGCCGACACCGAGCCGGCGTAATCCTTCCGCCGCCTTCGTCGAGAGCGCGGCGAGTTCGGCATAGGTTATCTGCCGGTCGCGATACTCGATGACGGGCTTCGCCCCATAGCGCGCGGCGGACTCGTCGAGGATCGCCGGCACCGTGCCGATTTCAATCGGCGCGTCCCACTGCACGCCCTTCGGATACGAGCGCTCCCACGGATATGGGCGCGTGAAGCTCACGCGCTTTTCTTCGCGGCGTCGGCGAGCGAAGCAAAGCCGCGGCCCTCGTCCGCGAGCATGGTGAGATAGGCCGATGGCTCAAGACTCTTGTCGCCCGAGCGCTTGGCGTATTCGCGCAACTGGTCGCGCACGTAAGGCAGCCCGACCTGATCGCCGTAGAACATCGGCCCGCCGCGCCATACCGGCCAGCCATAGCCATAGACCCACACCACGTCGATATCGCCGGGCCGGTAGGCGATTCCCTCGTCGAGAATCTTCGCGCCTTCGTTGATCATCGGAAAGACGAGCCGCTCGATGATCTCCTGCTTGTCGATCGAGCGGCGCTTGAAGCCGAGCTTCTGCGAAGCCAACGCGATCAGCGCCTCGACGTCGGGGTTCGGCACGCCCGCGCGCGAGCCCTGCTCATAGACATAGAAGCCCTTGCCGGTCTTCTGGCCGAAATGCCCCTGCTCGCAGAGCGAATCCGCGATCTCCGCCCGCCATCCGAAGGCTTTGCGGATGCGCCAGCCCACGTCGAGGCCCGCAAGGTCGCCCATCGCAAACGGCCCCATCGGGAAACCGAACTCGACTGCCGCCGCGTCCACGTCGCGCGGCAGCGCGCCTTCGAGGAGCAATCGCTCGGCCTGCGTCTGCCGCGGCGACAGCATGCGGTTGCCGACGAAGCCGTGGCAGACGCCGACCACCACCGGCACCTTGCCGATCTTGCGGCCGACATTCATGGCGGTCGTGATCACGTCGGGCGAAGTCTTCTCACCGCGCACGATTTCGAGCAGCTTCATCACGTTCGCGGGGCTGAAGAAGTGCATCCCGCACACGTCCTGCGGGCGTTTGGTGATATTCGCAATCGCATTCACGTCGAGATAGGAGGTGTTCGTGGCCAGCACCGCGCCGGGCTTGGCGATGCGGTCGAGCTCGGTGAACACTTTCTTCTTGATGTCCATTTCCTCGAACACCGCTTCGATGATGAGGTCGGCGTCGGCGACGGCTTCGAGTGACGTGGCGCGCGCGAAGTTCGACAGGCGCTTGTCCATGTCGGCCTGGCTGAGCGAGCCGCGCTTGACGCTCGCGCCGTAATTTTTCTCGATCGTCTTGAAGCCGCGGTCGAGCGCTTCCTGCGACATCTCGACGACGGTGACGGGAATACCGGCATTGGCGAAATTCATCGAGATGCCGCCGCCCATCGTGCCGGCGCCGATGACCGCGGCCTTTTTGATCTCACGCGGCTTTACGTCGGCGGCGATACCCGGAATTTTTGCCGCCTCGCGCTCGGCAAAAAACAGATGCCGCTGCGCCTTCGACTGCTCGCCCAGCATCAGCTTGATGAAGGTCTCGCGCTCTTCTTTCAGCGCCTTGTCGATCGGCACGCTGAGCGTCCAGCGTACGGCTTCGATTGCCGCGCGCGGCGCCTCTAACCCCGCCTGACGCTTGCCGGCGCTCGCGGCGGCTTCGTCGAACTTTGCCGGGTCGTCGCGAAACGGCTGCAGCTTTTCTTCCAGATCGCGCACGCGCTTGAGTGGGCGTTGCTCCGCAATTGCCTTGCGCGCGAACGCAACCGCGCCCGCGATCAGATCGCCATCGATGATCTCGTCGACGAGGCCTTGCGCCAGCGCCTCCTTCACCGGAATCGGATTGCCGGAGAGGATCATCTCGAGCGCCTTCTCGACGCCGACGAGCCGCGGCAGGCGCTGCGTGCCGCCCGCGCCCGGAATGAGCCCAAGCTTGATTTCGGGCAGGCCGAGGCGCGTGCCGGGCGACGCCACGCGGAAATGACAGGCGAGCGTAATCTCGAGCCCGCCGCCCAAGGGCGTGCCGTGCATCGCGGCGACGGTCGGCTTTTTGATTTCGTCGATGGCCGCGATCACATCGATCAGGCTCGGCGCCTTCGGCGGCTTGCCGAACTCGGTGATGTCGGCGCCCGCGATGAAAGTGCGGCCCTCGGCTGCCAGCACGATCGCTTTTACGCCGGCGTCGTTGTTCGCTGCCGTGAAGGCCTCGAGAATTCCGAGCCGCACTTCATGCTTCAGCGCATTGACCGGCGGATTGGCAACGACGATGACCGCGACCTCGCCCTCGCGGCGAGTTTGCACGAGATTTGCCACGTCCCACTCCCCTTCTGCTGCGCGCGGCGGTCGGCTGAAGTCTGCCACGCCATGCCCAAGCCGCCAGCAGTGCTCGTTCCGCATGTTTCGCCACGCGGAACTTTGTTCTGCAAGTTGACCTCAACGCTAGAAAGTGGTGGCATCGGAGTCAATCGGGTTGGGCGCCGTCCCGAAAAGTTTCGGAGGACGTAGCGTCCGCAAGGAAAACGAACGGCAGATCCGCGCAGACGGATCGCTGGTGGGGAGTGGGACGTTGAGAACCGAAACTGCGTACGAGCGGTGGAGTGCGTCCGCGGGCAAGCTCGGAACGCGCCCCGCCAAGCCCGATCGCAAATTCGTCGTAGCCCTCGCACGCGGACTCGAAGTCCTCCGCGCCTTCACGCCGAGTGAAGGCCTGCTCGGTAATCAGGAGCTCGTCGCGCGCACCGGCCTGCCGAAGGCCACCATCTCGCGCCTGACGCACACGCTCACGAAGCTGGGCTATCTCAGTCACATCGAGCGTCTTGGCAAATATCAGCTTGCTCCCGCGGCGCTGTCGATCGGCTATTCCGCGCTGGTCAACATGCGCATCCGCCAGATCGCGCGGCCGGTGATGCAGGAACTTGCCGACTACGCCTCGGCTTCCGTCGCGCTTGGCAGCCGCGACCGGCTCAATCTCATTTACATCGAGCATTGCCGCGGCTCCGACGGCGTCATGCTGCGCCTCGATCTCGGCTCGCGCGTGCCGCTTGCGACCACTGCGATGGGCCGCGCGCTGCTCGCCGCCCTGCCGCCCAAGGAGCGCGAATGGCTGATGGGTCACATCCAGCGCAAGGAAGGCGACCGCTGGCCGAAAGTGCGCGCGGGCATCGAGCGCGCGATCAAGGATCTGGCCACCAAGGGCTTCACGACATCCGTCGGTGAGTGGGAGCCGGACATCGCCGGAGTCGGCGTGCCGCTCGCCCTCGCTGACGGCTCCGGCGTGTTCGCATTTAATTGCGGCGCGCCCGCCTTCCAGCTTTCGCAAGACAAACTCGAAAACGATATCGGTCCACGCCTGGTGAATGCGGTCCGCAACATCGAGATCGGACTCACCGGGCAATAAAAAACGGCCGAAACCTTGGGGAGAGGACAATGCACGCCAATGGCGCAACGGCAGGACCCGCGGTAGCCGGACGTAGTCACGCCCGCTCCGGCTGACGGTCATGGCTTCGCTCGCGTCCCAGAGCCGGGCGCAATCCGCGCCTTCGCGCGCGTCTGCGCCGCTGCTCGCGGTCGACAATGTCGGCCTGCGCTTTGGCGGCATTGTCGCCCTCGACGGAATCTCGTTCGAGCAGCACGAAGGACAAATTCTCGGCCTCATCGGCCCCAACGGCGCCGGCAAGACAACCCTCTTCAATTGCCTGAGCCGTCTCTACACGCCCGATCGCGGCGACATCCGTTTCAACGGCAGGACGATCCTGAGCGAGCCCGCTTACAAGATCGCGGGCATCGGCATTTCGCGCACGTTCCAGAATCTGGCGCTCTTCCAGAACATGAACGTGATCGATAACATCCGCGTCGGTTTCCATTCCAACACGAAAAGCAACTATCTGATCGACGCGCTCGGCATCGGCGGCGTGCGGCAGCAGCAAGAAGAAATCGAATATGTCACATGGACGCTGATCGATTATCTCAACCTGCGCGCCGACGCGAAGCGCGCGGTCACTGACCTCCCCGTCGGCACCAGGAAGCGCGTCGAGCTTGCGCGTGCGCTGGCGGCAAACCCAACGCTGCTGCTCCTCGATGAGCCTGCCGGCGGCCTCAACCACCACGAGGTCGAGCATCTTGGCGATCTGATCCGCCAGATCCGCACCGAACGCGGCATCACCGTGCTCCTCGTCGAGCATCACATGAGCCTCGTCATGTCGATTTCCGACAAGGTCGTGGCGCTCGATTTCGGCCGCAAGATTGCCGAGGGCACGCCCGCTGAAGTGCAGAACGACCCGGAAGTCATCCGCGCCTATCTCGGAACCGACCGCAAATGAGTGCTCATTTTCTTTCCGCGCGCGGCCTGAGCGCCTTTTACAGCCAGACCCAGGTGCTGTTCGGCCTCGACTTCGACATGGCGCAGGGCGGCATCACGACGCTGCTCGGCGCGAACGGTGCGGGCAAGACCAGCACGCTGCGTTCCCTCTCCGGCATGCTGCGTACCAACGGTGAAATCCGCTTCGAGGACCGCGTCATCAACGGCAAGGCGACGGAAGACATCGCGCGTCTCGGCATCGCACACGTCCCCGAAGGGCGCGGCACCTTCGTGCGTCTGACGGTGCAGGAAAACCTTCAACTCGGCGCAATCAGCCGTCCCGACAAGCGCGCCATCGCCGACGATGTCGAACGCATCTTCAATTACTTCCCGAAGCTGCGCGAGCGCTATTACCAGCAGGCCGGCACGCTATCGGGCGGCGAGCAGCAGATGCTTGCGATCGGACGCGCGCTGATGCTGCGCCCGAAACTCATGCTGCTCGACGAGCCGTCCTTCGGCCTCGCGCCGCTGATCGTGCAGGAGCTGTTCGGCATCCTGCGCACGCTCAACCGGCAGGAAAAGGTGAGCATGTTCATCGTCGAGCAGAACGCCTCGCTCGCGCTCGAACTCGCCGACCACGCATATCTGCTCGAAACCGGCCGCGTCGTCATGTCGGGGCCCGCCAAGGACATCCGCGAGGACGAGGGCATCCGCCGCTCGTATCTCGGCTACTAGGAGCGCCGCCGCATGGATCTGTTCATTCACCAGGTGCTCGCGGGTCTCGCCACCGGCGCGATCTATGCCTGCATGGCGCTCGCGGTCGTCATGATCTACCAGGCCATCGACCACTTTAATTTCGCGCAGGGCGAGATGGCGATGTTCTCGACCTTCATCGCCTGGCAACTGATGCAGTGGGGATTCCCTTATTGGGCGGCGTTCTTCGTCACCATCGGCATTTCATTTGCGGCCGGCGTCGCAATCGAGCGCACGATCTTCCGGCCGATTCACAACGCGCCGATCCTGAGCCACGTCGTTATCTTCATCGCGCTCTTTGTCATCATCAACAGCTTCGCCGGCTTCATTTGGGACTTCAACATCAAGGCCTTCCCCTCGCCGTTCGGGACAAGGCCGGTGCTCGGCCAGGGACTCCTGAGCGCGCATGACGCGGGCATGATGGCCGTTGTCCTGATCGTGCTGCTGCTGCTCTACGGCTTCTTCCGCTACACACGCATCGGCCTTGCCATGCGCGCGGCCGCGGCGAACCCGGACTCGGCGAAGCTCGTCGGCGTGCGCGTCGGCTGGATGCTTGCGCTCGGCTGGGGCATGGCCGCTGCGATCGGCGCAGTTGCCGGCATGATGATCGCGCCCGTCGTGTTTCTCGAGCCGAACATGATGCTCTCGATCCTGCTCTATGGCTTTGCAGGCGCGGTGGTCGGCGGATTGACGAGCCCGGTCGGTGCCGTGCTCGGCGGCTTCTCGGTGGGCGTAGTGGAAAATCTCGCCGGCACGTTCATCCCCTATGTCGGCCGCGAGATGAAACTCTCTATCGCGCTCGCGCTCATCGTCGCCGTGCTGATGGTCAGGCCGAGCGGCATCTTCGGCCGCAAGATCGTGACCCGGGTGTGATCTCATGAAAACTGACACGCCCACGACCATGCTGGCCGCGCAGAACGACAAGCCTTCGAACGCGCGGATGTGGAGGCTCCTGATTGCGCTCAGCCTCCTCGCCTTCCTGATCGTCCTGCCGCTGATGTCGAAGAACTTCTTCGTCTTTCAGCTCACACTCGCGATGGTTTATGCCATCGCGATCCTCGGCCTGAATCTGCTGACTGGCTTCAACGGACAGTTCTCGCTTGGGCATGGCGCGTTCTACGCAGTCGGCGCCTATACGGCCGCGATCCTGATGGACCAGGGTGGCGTCTCTTATGTCTGGACGATTCCGGCTGCGGGCATCGTCTGCTTCATCGCGGGCTTTCTGTTCGGTCTGCCCGCGTTGCGCCTCGAAGGCACCTATCTCGCGCTCGCGACCTTCGCGCTCGCGGTCGCCATGCCGCAAATTCTGAAATTCTCGCCGTTCGAACATTGGACCGGTGGCGTGCAGGGCATCGTCATCATGAAGCCGGACGCACCGTTCGGCTTAAAGATCAGCCAGGACCAGTGGCTCTACTACTTTACGCTCGTCGTGCTGATGCTGATGTTTGCGTGGGCCTACAATCTCGTCGGCAGCCGCACCGGCCGTGCGATGAAAGCGATCCGCGACAATCCAACCGCCGCCAAGGCGATGGGAATTAATCTTTCGCTCTTCAAATCGCTCACCTTTGGCGTGAGCGCTCTCTATGTCGGTGTGGCCGGCGCGCTCAGCGCGATCGTCGTGCAGTTCGTGGCGCCGGACAGCTTCACCTTTGCGTTATCAGTCGTCTTGTTTGTCGGACTTGTCGTCGGCGGAGTCGGGTGGATTCCGGGCGCGTTCTTTGGCGCTTTGTTCATCCTGTTCGTCCCGCATTTCGCCGAAGGCATATCAAAGGGCCTTGCGGGCGCCGTTTATGGTATCATGCTGATCCTCTTGATCTTCGTGATGCCGTCCGGCGCAGCCGGGCTGCTCAAGCTTCTGTTCGACCGGTTTGCAATCGTGCGCCGGTTAATTGAAGGACTATCAGGGAGGAAGCGATGACAATGCTGAAGTATGGAATGCTTCCGGCGCTTGCGCTCGGTCTGGCCGTCGGTTTGGCCGGGCCCGCGTCGGCCCAGAAGAAATACGATCCGGGTGCGAGCGACACCGAAATCAAAATCGGCAACATCAATCCGTACAGCGGCCCGGCGTCGGCCTACGGCACGATCGGCAAGACGATCGGCGCCTACTTCAACAAGGTGAATGCCGAAGGCGGCATCAACGGCCGCAAGATCAACTACATCTCCTACGACGACGGCTATTCGCCGCCCCGCGCCGTCGAGCAGGCGCGCAAGCTGGTCGAAAGCGATGAAGTGCTGCTGATCTTCCAGGCGCTCGGCACGCCGTCCAACACGGCAATTCAGAAATACATGAACGCCAAGAAGGTGCCGCAACTCTTCGTCGCCACCGGTGCGACCAAGTGGGGCGAGTACAAGGAATTCCCCTGGACCATGGGCTGGCAGCCCAACTACCAGGGCGAAGGCCGCATCTACGCCGCCTACATTCTCAAGAACCATCCGCAGGGCAAGATCGGCGTTCTGTATCAGAACGACGACTACGGCAAGGATCTCTTGAAGGGTCTGAAGGACGGACTCGGCAAGGCCAACGAAAAGATGATCATCTCGGAGCAGCCTTATGAAGTGGCTGACCCGACCGTCGACTCGCAAGTCATCAATCTGAAATCCTCTGGCGCCGATGTGTTCGTGAACATCACGACGCCGAAATTCGCCGCGCAGTCCATCAAGAAGATGGCCGAGATCGGCTGGAAGCCGGTGCACTTCCTCAACCAGGTGTCGCAGTCGACCGGCGCCGTGTTGAAGCCGGCCGGCGTGCAGAATGCCGTGGGCGCGCTGACGACCGGCTACATCAAGGACCTGACGGACCCGCAGTGGAAGGACGACAAGGGCTTCAAGGACTTCATCGCCTTCATGGACAAGTACTATCCGGACGGCGACAAGACCTCGAGCTTCACCAGCTACGGCTACTCGGTCGCGCAGACCATGGCGCAGGTGCTGAAGCAGGCCGGCGACAATCTCACGCGTGAGAATGTCATGAAGCAGGCTGCGAGCCTCAAGGATCTCGAACTCGGCATGCTGCTGCCGGGCATCAAGATCAACACCAGCGCGACGGACTTCTACCCGATCGACGATCAGCAGATGATGCGTTTCACCGGCACGCTTTGGGAGACCTTCGGTCCGATCCTGAGCGGCAAGGTGGAAGGCGGCAGCTAAGTTTCCAGCCGCACCGCGACGAAATCCGCTTCCCGCCCGAAAGGGCGGGAAGCTTTTTTATGGCCCGGCCGTGCGCGGTTTGGACGCCCGGTGGCAAGGCGCTATGAAGACGTGACCTCGGGCGGGGACCCACGATGGTGGAGCGGAACGGCCTTCTTTGCATCGGCGAGTGCATGATGGAGCTTGCGCGCCGGCACGACGGCAGCTTCGGCCTCGCCTTTGGCGGCGATACCTTCAACACAGCGGTCTACGCGGCCCGCATGGGCATGAAGTCGGCTTATGCAACCGCGCTCGGCGACGACCCCTATAGTGACGGCATCATCGCACTGGCCGAGGCAGAGCAAGTCGATCCATCCCTGATCGCGCGGCAGCCGGGCGTGATGCCCGGCCTCTATCTGATTGAGACCAATCGCGGCGAGCGCACATTTTATTATTGGCGCGAACACTCGCCTGCCCGCAACCTGTTCGAACTGGAAGGTGCGGCGGAGAAAATTGAAGCGTTCATGCGCCGTACCGCCTTTGTCTATTTTTCCGGCATCACGCTCTCGATCTATTCCGCAGCCGGTCTCGACCTTTTCGAGAGCGCGCTGCGCACCGCGAAGCAGGCGGGCGCCAGGATCGCCTTCGACAGCAACTACCGCCTGCGCGGTTGGCGCGGCGACGCCGACCGGGCGCGGTCGACATTCAAGCGATTTCTAGCGCTCTGCGACATCGCGCTCCCGAGCCTCGACGACGAACAGGATTTGTGGGGCGACAAGGACGTGGCCGCCACGCTCGCTCGCCTCTCCGCGCTCGGCGTTCTGGAAGTCGTCGTGAAATCAGCCGCCGACGGCGCGTTTATCCTCGATCGCGGCGACGTCGCCCATATTCCAACGCCTGAGCAGGTGACGCCGGTCGACACGACCGCCGCCGGCGACTCCTTCAACGCCGCCTATCTCGCCCGCCGCGCGGAGAACGCAGCGGTGCGCGATGCCGTGCATACCGCGCACAAGCTCGCAGCCATCGTCATCCGCCACCCCGGCGCCATCGCGCCGCGCGAGGCGACACTCGCTCTCGCAGCAAAGATTCCCTCGCTATGAGCGGAATCACGAACCCAACCGCCCGGCAATTCGCGGACCTCGCCCGCCGCGTCAAAATTATTCCGGTCGTCACCATCGAAAATGCGAGCGATGCCGTCGCGCTCGCGCGCACACTCGTTGATGCCGGCTTGCCAGTGATTGAAATCACCCTGCGTACGCAGGCGGGACTCGACGCGATCAGGGCAATCGCAACCGAAGTGCCGGACGCCCATGTCGGCGCGGGCACGGTGCGAAACGCCGGACAAGGCAAAGATGCGGTCGAGGCCGGCGCAAAATTCGTCGTGTCGCCAGGCGTCACCGGCGCGTTGCTCGACGCGGCAGCAGACTGGGCCGTCCCTTACCTGCCCGGCGCGGCCACTGCGTCGGAGATGATGCGAGCGGCCGACCGCGGCATCACATTGATGAAGTTGTTTCCGGCGGAATCTGTCGGCGGCGTGGACCTGCTCAAGTCGCTTGCAGCGCCGCTACCCGATCTTCAGTTTTGTCCAACGGGTGGCATCACGCAGGACAACGCCGCCCGGTATCTCGCCCTGCCGAATGTTGCTTGCGTCGGCGGCTCTTGGATGGTGCCGACGGCCGCTCTCGCAGCCCGCGACTGGCAGCAGATCGGAAGACTGGCGGCGGCAGCAAAAAATGTTGCGACCCGCTGACGTTAGCCGGCTTTTCTCGATACAGGAATGCGGAGGGGAGATGGTGGGCGCACCAGGATTCGAACCTGGGACCTACTGATTAAGAGTCAGCTGCTCTACCAACTGAGCTATGCGCCCGCTTCTCGCGCCCCGCGATTGAAGCCGCCCGGCGAAGATCGAGGCAATCGCCGAAAAACTTGCCAAAACGGTGCGGAGCAAGGTGCCTGTAGCAAAGCACCCCCAGCCTGTCCAGACGCGGTCCCGGCGTCGCCGCGGGCCTAATCCGCTCGGTTTTTCCGCTCGTACTCGCTTTTCCGGGACACCCCCGGCCAGTCATTCGGCCTTTGCCGGGATTAGGAATGCCGCGCCGCAATAGAACAGTTGGGCCTGCAACCATTTGACGACGCCACAGCGTTGACAGGCTCAATCCTCGCGGGGTCAAATGCCGATAATTGATGCAAAGCAATCAGTTAAGAGCCGTGGTTGGTGGCCAGTCGGGTTGGTACAGTCAATAAGGAAGGAAACCTTGGTCAGCACGGTCACCACAAGGCCGCAGTTTCGCTGATCATGCCCACTGGCCGATGTCGGCCTCGCGCCGTCTGATCGCCGGACATCAATAAGCCGCCCGGCGTTTGCCGAGTACCAACGGCGGCTTCACAGACAATCGTTTCGCATTCGATGGGAGGAAAAATCGATGCATAAAGCAAGACTAGGTTTCACCCTCGCTGCCTCCGCGGCGGTTATTGCAATGCTGGCGGTCGCGCCGGCGCAGGCTCAGGAGCGCAAGTCGATCCGCTGGGCCACATCCAGCGTCGACTCCTACGGCTACAAGGTCGCCGCTTCGATGGCGAAGGTTCTCGAGGGGGCGCTCGGCGGTGAATACACCGTCACGGTTAACCCCTACCCGTCCACGACCGGCGCCATGAAGGCCGCGATGGATGGCGATGGAGAGATCGGTTACACGGCCGACGTCGGCATGACCCAGCTTTATGAAGGCACGGGCGGTTTCAAGGACTACAAGCCGGGCAAGGGCCGCATGGTCCACACCTGGTACGCCTATCCGATGGAATCCTTCATGGCGGTGCCGAAGGGCAAGGCTGGCGACTACAAGTGCCTGAAAGATCTCGCTGGCAAGCCGACCTTCTTCACCACCGCCGGCTTCATGAACTGGCTGAACTTCCAGCGCATTTACAAGGCGCTCGGTTACGACTTCAAGCACGTCCAGATCGACGCCAAGACGAACTCCGACGCGCTGCAGAGCGGGTCGATCGCCGCTTCCGTCGCCTACACCACGGCCGGCCGTTCGCTCGTGCCGTACTGGAAGGAAACGGAAATCCGCATGGACATCAGCATCGTCAATCCGTGCCCGGATGAGATCGCCAAGCTCAAGGCGGCCGGTCTCGCGATCGCCGACGTCGATCCGAAGGCAGCGTTCACAAAAGACGTGGGCGTGAAAGAGATCAAGGGCGTGCCGATCCTGTTCGGCTACAACATGCGCTCCGACATGCCGGCCGACGTCGTCTACAAGATGGTCAGCGCCTTCCATAAGAACCGCGAAGCGCTCGCCAAGGAAGACCCGGGCTTCACGCCGATGGCGAAGGACTTCGTCGGCATGCAGGTGAACGGCATCAACGCCAACCCTGACATTCCGGTTCACGCCGGCCTCGCCAGGTTCCTGAAGGAACAGAAGGCGTGGAACGACAAGTGGAAGATCGCGGGCTGATCCTGCGTTAGAACAACGAGGCGGGCCGGCAGCACAGGCTGCCGCGCCCGCCTCTCATTATCTGCATCAAGAAGAAGACCCGGCGGGGCCGGGCGAACAAAATAACGGCGAAGAGAAATCGTCTCCGCACGGTTTCAGCGGGACGACGCCAGGGGGAAGATCATGGAAGCCATCAAACGCCCGTACATTCTAAACGGCGCAATTCTGTTCTTCTCGCTCGTTCTGTCTCTCTGGCTTCTTTATTACTTCTACACCGGCGCCGGCGGCCCGCAGGAACTTGCCTCGCGGCTCATCTCGGTCGCGATCATCCTGCAAGTCCTGTTCATGTACCGCGAGGGCTATCTATACCCGTGGCTCCCGGCGCGCGTGAACGACGTCATTGTTCTCATCTATGTCGCCATCGCGCTCTACGCCTTCTATTACTTCTGGATTAATTTCGAAGACGTCGCGATCTACCGCCAGGGCTCCTACACACGGGCGGACTTCGTCGTCGGCCTCCTGATGTTCCTGCTTGTCATGGAGATGTCGCGGCTCGCGCATCCGATCCTGTTCTGGATCAACCTCGTGCTCGTCGCTTACACGATGTACGGCTTCCTGAGCCCGGTCGACTTCTTCTGGCATCCCGGCACGACCTTCTACCGGGTCGTCACGTCGAGCACCGTCGAGTTCTCGACCGGCATCTACGGCATCTACGGCCAGCTCGCTCTTACGCTCATCGCCTGCTTCCTGACGCTCGCCGCTGCCGCGCGCGGTTTCGGTGCGCAGAGCGCGATGATCAACGTCATGCGCCGCCTCGCCGGCGGCAACCGGCAGATGATCCCGCAGACCGCCGTGCTCGGCTCGCTCGCCGTCGGCACCGTCAGCGGCTCGGGCTCAGCGAACGCCGTCGTCGTCGGCAGCATCACCATTCCGCTCATGAAGCGCTACGGCACACCGCCCACCTTCGCGGCGGCGGTCGAAACGTCGGCCTCGATGGGTGGCCTCATCATGCCACCGCTGATGGGCGTCGGCGCATTCCTGATGTCGGAATTTCTCGGCGTTCCCTACTGGGACGTCGTGGCGCGCGGCTTTGCGCTCGCCATCGCCTATTACATCGCGCTGGCCTTCGCCGTGTATCTCCTGTGCGTCCGCCTCTTGCCGGCGGATCGTGTCCAGGTGCCGACGGTCAAACCGTATGAACTCGTCAAGACGGGGATCTTCTTCTCCGCCGTCGTCTTCCTGATCCTGCTCATGGGCTGGATCGGATACGGCGAGTTGCTGTCCGCCCTCTACACCGCAGCCTTCATGTTCGTGCTGCTGATCGTGGCGTTCCTGTTCTTCAAATACGTGATCAGGGACCCCGAAGTTCAGAACGAGACGCTGATCGGCAACATCCTGCTCAGCATCGAGACCCATGCCGACATGACGTCCTACCTGACGCTGCTGCTCGCGACGCTCGGCATCATGATCGGCCTGTTCACCGTGACGGGCTTCATCAACCGCATGGGCGGGATGCTGCTCGATCTCGGCGCGTGGAACATCCTTGCCATGATCGGCATGGCCTACATCTTCGGCTGGCTGGTCGGCGCGGGCCTGCCGCCGACGGCGACCTACATCATCGGCGCCGTCGTCATCGTGAGCCCGCTCGTGAAGCTCGGCGTCAATCCGTGGGTCGCGCACTTCTTCGTCTTCCTGCTGTCGGTCTGGGGCGAGCTGTCGCCGCCCACTTCGCTCACGGCCGCGATATCGGCGCGCATCGCCGAAGCATCCTTCATGCGAACCATGTGGGA
>Ga0307505_10000072_pt1 | contig 122723 bp, 104 predicted proteins | sample 23_S_MG_FD_202183 | JGI IMG/M metagenome (GOLD analysis project Ga0307505, IMG submission 202183) | Soil microbial communities from Populus trichocarpa stands in riparian zone in the Pacific Northwest, United States - 23_S | ecosystem: Environmental > Terrestrial > Soil > Riparian zone >...
CCGGGCTGCAAATGGATCTCTCGACCCAGCTCTGCGTTGCCGAATCCTCGACAAAAGTCCCGACTTTGCCTCCGGTTCGGCGCCTTGATCTGGGTCGAGATCTCTCATTTTCGCTCCTGCCCTACTTCTTCAACGGACTGCTACAACATCAATTCGGCGTCGACCAGCGCGCGGCGGACGCGGTCGCGGTGCGAATCGCCGAGGGGCAGCAAGGGGAGACGCAGCTCGTCGCGGCAGAGCCCGAGCATCGACAGTGCCGCCTTGACGGGGATCGGGTTGGTTTCGACGAACAGCGCGCGGATCATGCCGAGCATCTTGAAGTGCTCGACGCGGGCGCGCGCGTAGTCGCCGTCGGTAGCCGCGGCGACGGCTCGGGCGCTTTGCGCCGGCCACACGTTGGACACCACCGAAATGACGCCGGTCGCGCCGATCGCCATCATCGGCAGGGTCAGAGAATCGTCGCCAGAATAGATCTCGAGTGCGTCGCCGCACAGACGTGCCACTTCCTGCGCCTCGTCGAGGGATCCAGTCGCCTCCTTGAGGCCGATGATTCCGTTCAGCTCGGCCAGGCGCGCAAGCGTCGTCGCCTCGATCTTCGATCCCGTGCGGCCGGGGATGTTGTAGACGATGAGCGGCATACCGGTGCGCTCGGCGATGATGCGATAGTGCTGGTAGATGCCTTCCTGGGTGGGCCTGTTGTAGTAAGGCGATATCAGCAACGCCGCGTTCGCGCCGGCGCGCTTCGCCGCGGCCGTCAGCTCGACCGCTTCGTTCGTGGAGTTCGAACCGGTCCCGGCAATCACCGGAACGCGACCGCCCGCGATGGCAACCACGCGCTCGACCACCTGCACGTGTTCGGCATGTGTCAGCGTCGCCGATTCGCCTGTGCTGCCGCACGGCACCAACGCCGACGTGCCGTGGGCGAGCTGTCTCTCGACCAGCTGTTCGAGTGCGTCGTTGTCGATCGCGCCGTCGCGAAACGGCGTGACCAGCGCCGTCATCGAACCGGCGAAATGATGGCTCATCCGGGCACCTCGATCTCGCCGTGGAATACTTCTTCGGCCGCGCCGGTCATGAGAACGTGGCCGTCCGCTTCGCGCCACTCGATCCGTAGATCGCCGCCGTTCAGGTGGACCGTCGCCGCGCGACGGCTGTGTCCGTTCAACACGGCGGCGACCAGAACCGCGCAGGCGCCGGTCCCGCAGGCCGCGGTCTCACCCGATCCCCGCTCCCACACCCGCATGGTGAGGGAGGTGTCGCTGTCCACCCGGACGAACTCGGTGTTGACGCCCTTGGGAAAGAACGGGTGCTTTTCGAAACGCGGGCCGATGGTCGGCAGATCGAGAGTGGCGGGATCGTCGACGAACACGACGCAGTGGGGATTTCCCATCGACACGCAAGTGACTCGGTAGGTGCGATCTCCCACCGCGAGCTCGGAATCGACGATCCGCCCCTCGGCCGCGGCTGGGATGCGTGGACCGTCGAGGATCGGCTCGCCCATGTCGACCGTCGCGCCGCGCGCGACGCCGTCGCCGTCGAGATCGAGGACAATCTCGCGAATCCCCGCGTCGGTCTCGATCCGCATGGGGTTCACGCGCGCGCGTCCGTGGTCGTACGCATACTTGGCAACGCAGCGAATCCCGTTGCCGCACATTTCGCCTCGACCGCCGTCCGCGTTGTACATCTCCATGCGGCAGTCGGCGACGGTCGACGGACAGATCAAGATGAGTCCGTCCGCGCCAATCGACGTGTGTCGCGGGCTGACTCGCCGGGCGAGCGCCGCCGGATCGGCAACGACCTGGTCGAAGCAATCGACGTAAACGTAATCGTTGCCGATGCCGTGCATCTTGGTGAAGGGAAGGACAGCCATGTTGGGGCTTGGGGTAGCACGCGGCGCCGCGAACGAAAAGACGCGTCCGCCGGACGATCGTGGGATCAAGGCGGGGGAGGGGGGACTTCGCGTACGATCTGGATGGTGTCGGAGGCGACGCTATCGTAAGCGTCGAGTGTGAAAGCGACGACGCGATACGAATACGTCTCGCCCGGCTCGACGCTCTGGTCGACGTGGCGAAACCGCTTGGCGCGGCGGAAGCGCTGGCGATCTTCGACGAGGATGACCTGATGCACGGCAAACCCACAGCAGGGGCGCCCGCGTTCGAGCCGGAAACCGGCGAGATCGAGCATGAGCGTTCCGTCGACGTATCGAGTCGGTCGATCCCATTCCAGCTCGATCCCCCTGGCGACGTTCGTCGCGGTCAAGGTCTCGACCGGGTTTGGCGCCGCGAGTTCGGGGGGTCGCACCGGTGTCTTGCGGCCGCAGGCGGGCGCCAACGCCAGAACGGCCGCGACGATACACGACAGCAGAGAGAGCGATCGATCGAGTCGCATCGCGTCGGTGGGTCAGCCCTTCAGCTTCTTCGTCCGCAAGCGGCGTCGCACGTTGCTCGGCGCCGTTCCGCCGGTTGCGCGACGGCGAGCCACCGCCGACTCGGGAGTCAGCCACGTGAGGACATCCGCGCGAAACGCGGGGGAAAACGTCTTGAGCTCCTCGAGGGTGAAGGACGAAAGCAGACGCCCTTCGGCGATCGCCATGCGCACGATCGCTCCGACGACGCCGTGGGCGTCGCGAAACGGAATCCCGCGCCAAGCGAGGTAATCGGCGAGCTCGGTGGCCAAGGTGTACCCGGCGTCGGCGGCGTCGCGCATACGGTCACCGCGCACCCGCAGGTGCGGCACCATCGCGGCGAGAACCTGTAGCGAGCTGGCGAGGGTGTCGACAGCGTCAAAAACCGGGGCCTTGTCCTCCTGCATGTCGCGGTTGTACGCCAGTGGCAGTCCCTTCATCGTCGTCAGAAGCGACGTCAGGCTGCCGAACACCCGTCCGGTCTTGCCGCGCACCAGTTCCGCCACGTCCGGGTTCTTCTTCTGCGGCATCATCGAACTGCCTGTCGAAAACGCGTCGGGCAGCTCGATGAAGGCGAAGTGCGGAGACGCCCAGAGGACGATTTCCTCGGCGAACCGGCTCAGGTGCATCGCGAGGATGGATCCCGCCGCCAGGAACTCGAGCGCGAAGTCGCGGTCGGCGACGGTATCGAGGCTGTTCTCGGAGACGCTGTCGAACGCCAACAGCTCGGCGACGTACTCCCTATCGATCGGGAAGGTGGTGCCGGCCAGCGCGCCGGCGCCGAGGGGTAGCACGTTGGTGCGTCGCCGGCAGTCCCGCAGTCGATCCTCGTCGCGCTCGAGCATTTCGTAGTAGGCGAGGAGGTGGTGCGCGAACAGGACCGGTTGCGCCGGCTGGAGGTGCGTGTAGCCGGGCATGATCACATCGGCGTGGCGGCGCGCCAGGTCGCCGAGAGCGCGCTGCAGCGCCGTGACGGACGCACACAGCGAGTCGATGGACTCCCGCAGGTAGAGTCGCAGGTCGAGAGCCACCTGGTCGTTGCGCGAGCGCGCCGTATGGAGCTTTCCACCGACCGCGCCGACCTTCTCGATCAAGCGTCGCTCGATGGCCATGTGGATGTCTTCATCGCTCGGCAACGCCGCGAAGACGCCGTCGCGAAACTCCTTTTCGATCGCCGTCAGACCCCGCACGATGCGATCGCGCTCACCGGGTTTGATGATCTTCTGCCGCGCGAGCATGCGGCAGTGGGCGATGCTTCCCGCGATGTCCTGCGCGTAGAGCCTGCGATCGATCGGAAAGGACGTCGTGAACGCATCGACCAGCGGATCCGTCGATTCCGCCATCCGTCCGGCCCAGGCTTTGTGTCCCTTTGGCATCTCCAGCTTTCAGTTCCGCGCCTGCGATCTGTGTCGCGGCGACCGTGGGATTCGCAACGGGTGAGGCGGATCAAGTTCGGGTTTTGCCCGCCGCCTCCTGAACCTTGGATCGGATTCGCAGGCGCAGGGCGTTCAAACGGATGAACCCTTCGGCGTCGGACTGCCGATACACCTCGTCCTTCTCGAAGGTGGCGACCTCGGGGTTGTAGAGCGAGAGCTCCGACTTGCGTCCGGCGACCGTGGCCGAGCCCTTGTAAAGTTTCATCCGGACCGTGCCGCTGACGAACTTCTGTCCCTCGTCGACAGCGGCTTGCAGCATTTCGCGTTCGGGGGCGAACCAGTAACCGTAGTACACCATCTCCGCGTAGCGGGGGATGAGCGAATCGCGCAGATGCATCACCTCGCGATCGAGGGTGAGGGACTCCAGCGCCCGGTGCGCGGCGTGCATGATCGTCCCGCCCGGCGTTTCATAGACACCACGCGACTTCATCCCGACGTAGCGGTTTTCGACGAGATCGACTCGGCCGATGCCGTGGCGGCCGCCGAGCTCGTTCAACTTCGCGAGCAGGTTCGCCGGGCTCAGAGACTCGCCGTTCACCCGCACCGGATCTCCGGCGAGGAAATCGATCTCCACGTACTCGGGTTTGTCGGGCGCCTTCTCCGGCGACACGGACAGGAGAAACATGTCCTCGTACGGCTCCTTCCACGGGTCTTCGAGAACGCCGCCCTCGAAGCTGATGTGGAGCAGGTTTCGGTCGGTGCTGTAGGGCTTCTCGCGCGTCACCGGCACCGGGATCCCCTTGCTTTCGGCGTACTCGATGAGGCGTGTGCGCGAGCCGAGATCCCATGTGCGCCAGGGCGCGATCACCTGGATGTCGGGCTCAAGCGCGTAGAACGTCAACTCGAAGCGGACCTGGTCATTGCCCTTTCCGGTCGCGCCGTGCGACACCGCGTCGGCTCCCTCCAGGCGCGCGATCTCGATCTGCCGCTTGGCGATGAGGGGTCGGGCGATGGATGTGCCCAGCAGGTAGTTGTGTTCGTAGACGGCTCCGGCGCGAAACACCGGAAAGACGAAGTCGCGCACGAACTCCTCGCGCAGGTCGTCGATGTAGACGGCGCACGCCCCACCGGCGCGCGCCTTGCCCTCGACCGGTGCGAGTTCCTCGCCTTGCCCGAGGTCGGCACAGAAGGCGACGACCGGCACCTGATACTGCTCGATCAGCCACGCGAGGATGACCGACGTGTCGAGGCCGCCGGAGTAGGCGAGGACGATCTTGCCGGGCTTCTTGTCCATTCGGTGTGTCTCTCCCGTTGTCAGGTGTGCCGCAAGAGCTGGTCGTTGAGCCAGACCAGAATCGCTTTCTGTACGTGCAGACGGTTCTCGGCCTGGTCGAAGATGATGGAAGCCGGTCCGTCGATGACCTCAGCGGTGACTTCCTCGCCGCGGTGGGCGGGCAGGCAATGCATCACCAGGGCGTCCGGCTTGGCGTGCCGCATCGCGGCGGCGTTGAGCTGAAAGGGTGCGAAGATCCCGCGGCGCTCTTCCGCCTCGTCTTCTTGACCCATGCTCGCCCACACGTCCGTGTATGCGACGTCGGCGCCGTCGAGCGCCTCGGCCGGATCATTCGTGATCCGCACGTCGGCGCCGCCGGCCCGTGCCGCCGCGAGGATGTCGGCGTTCGGCTCGTAGCCGGGCGGGCAAGCGATGGCGAAGGTGAATCCAAACCGCCAGGCGGCCGAGATCCACGAGTTGGCCATGTTGTTCCCGTCACCGAGAAACGCGACGCGGCGGTTCTCCAGCGCCCCGCGGCGCTCGCGCAGCGTGAAGCAGTCGCTCAGCACCTGGCAGGGATGGAGCAGATCGGAGAGGCCGTTGATCACCGGCGTCGAGGCGAAGCGGGCGAGTTCGACGAGCGATTCGTGGCGGATCGTCCGCGCCATGATGAAGTCCACCAGGCGCTCGAGGTTGCGGGCGATGTCCGGAACGGTTTCGCGCTCGCCGAGGCGGATGTCGGCGGGAGTCAGGTACACCGCGTAACCACCCAACTGCGTCATGCCGACTTCGAAGGTCACGCGCGTGCGCAAGCTCGGCTTCTCGAAGATCATCGCCATGGTTTTTCCCGCCACCAGCGGCGTGCGCTGACCCGAGCGCAACTCGCGCTTCAGGCGATCGGCGAGGGCGAGGATCTCGTACAACTCGTGCGTCGTCAGATCGGCGAGTGCGAGGAAGTCCCTTTTCATCGACCGAGTACCTCCGCGAGGATGTCGACGGCGCGATCGATCTCTTCGGCGTTCACCGTCAGGGGCGGTGCCAGTCGCAGAACGTTGCCGCCCGTGCTGTTGACGATGAGGCCGTGCTCCCGGCAAGCGTCGACGAACGGAGCGCTGGGCTCGTCCAGAACGGCCGCGATCAGCAAGCCGCGCCCCCGCACGGCGGCGAGCTTGGGCGCGTTGCCGCACAGCGCCTGCAGACGATCGCGCAGTCGCTCGCCCATGGCGCGGCAGTTCGCCAACAAGCCGTCGCGCTCAATGGTGTCGAGCACGGCGCCGGCGACGGCGCAGGCCAACGCGTTGCCGCCGAACGTGGACCCGTGCGACCCGGCGTTGAACGCGGCGGCGACGGGCTCGGCCGCGAGCATGGCGCCAATCGGAAATCCGCTGCCGAGACCTTTGGCCAGGGTGATGATGTCGGGGCGAACCCCCTCGTCTTGGTAGCCGAACATGGTCCCGGTGCGACCGATGCCGGTCTGTACCTCGTCGAGGATCAGCAGGAGATCGCGCCGGTCGCACAACGCGCGCAAGTCGGCGAGGTACCCGGCGGGCGGTACGACGACACCGCCCTCGCCGAGAACCGGCTCCACCATCACGCCGATGGTGCGCTCGGTGATGGCGGCTTCCAACGCGTCGGCGGAGCCGTACTCGACATAGCGGAAGCCACCCTGAGTCGGCTCGAATCCGACCCGGACCTTCTCCTGTCCCGTCGCGGCGATGGTGGCCAGAGTGCGGCCGTGGAACGATCCGAGGGCGGTGATGATTTCGTAGCGCCCGCCGCCCGCGGAATGGCCGTATTTTCGCGCCAGCTTGATCGCCGCCTCGTTGGCCTCGGCGCCGCTGTTGCAGAGAAAGACACGGTCCGCGAACGAACACTCCACCAACTGGCGGGCGAAGAGGGCCTGAGGCTCGCAGTAGTGCAGGTTGGATACGTGAAAGATCTGATGAGCCTGCTTCTCGAGTGCGGCGACCAGCGCCGGGTGACAGTGCCCCAGCGCGGTGACGACGGTGCTCGAGAAGAAGTCGAGATACTCGCGACCATCCGCGTCCCACACTCGGGTGCCTTCACCGCGTACGATCGCGAGTGGGGCGCGCACGTAGGTCGAGAAGAGGTATTGATCGCTGATCGCTTTGATCTCGGCGTTGTTCATCCCGCTCCCTCGCCGGATGTCTGTCCGCGAACCTCGCTCACGACTTCGGTGCCAACCCCCTCCGACGTGAAGATCTCCAGCAACAGGGCGTGCAGGACGCGGCCGTCGATGACGTGCGTCTTGGCGACACCCGCTGCCAGCGCGTCCAGACAGCACTCGACTTTCGGTATCATCCCACCGGCGATCACGCCGCGGTCGATCAGGTGACGGGCCGTCTCGGAATCGAGCGACGGGAGAACCGTGCCCTCGGCGCCGCGAATCCCTTCCACATCCGTCAGCAGAACGAGCTTCTCGGCGCGCAACGCCGCGGCGACGTGGGCCGCGACCAGGTCCGCGTTGATGTTGAACGTCTGGCCGCGGTCGTCACCGCCGATCGGGGCGATGACCGGGATGTAGCCGCTGCGGCCGATCGTCTCGATGAGGCCCGCGTCGACCTTGTCGACGGTGCCCACCATGCCCATGTCCTCGCCGGCCTCGACACCGGCAACGGTCAGCTTTCGAGCGTGAATGAGATTGCCGTCCTGACCGGACAAGCCCACGGCGCGACCGCCGTGTTGGTTGATCATCCGCACGATGGTCTTGTTGACCTTGCCGACCAACACCATCTCCACCACGTCCATGGTGGCGGCGTCGGTGACCCGCATGCCGCGAACGAAGCGCGATTCGATGCCCAGCTTCTCCAGCATCCGGCCGATCTGCGGGCCGCCGCCGTGCACGATCACCGGGTTCATTCCCGTGTACTTCAGCAGGACGACGTCGCGCGCGAAGCTCTCCTGCAGCGCGGCGTCGATCATCGCGTGGCCGCCGTACTTGATGACGATCGTTTTGCCGGCGAAGCGCTGGATGTACGGCAGGGCGTCGAGCAGCACGTCGGCGGTTTCCGCCGGCGAGGCCTCCCGCCGGGTCGACCGGCCGCTCATGACGCAGGTGGGGCGGTGACGGACCGCGCGCTACAGGATGTATCGAGATAGGTCTTCATCGCTCACCACAGCCTCCAGGCGATTGCGCACATCGGCCCCATTGATGGTGACCGTCGTGTTGGGCATTTCTGGCGCGTCGAACGAGATCTGGTCAAGGAGCCGTTCCATGACCGTGTGAAGACGGCGAGCGCCGATGTTCTCGGTGCGTTCGTTCACGCGGGCGGCGACGTCGGCGATCTCGGCGACGGCGTCGTCCGTGAACAGGAGCTCGATCCCCTCGGTGGCCATCAGGGCCTTGTACTGTTTGAGGAGCGCGTTGTCCGGTTCGGTGAGGATGCGAACGAAGTCGTCGCGCGTCAGTGCTTCGAGCTCGACGCGGATCGGGAAGCGCCCTTGGAACTCCGGCACCAGGTCCGACGGCTTGGTCGTGTGAAACGCTCCGGACGCGATGAACAGGACGTGGTCGGTGCGCACCGCTCCGTGCTTGGTGTTGACCGTGCAGCCCTCGACGATCGGCAACAGGTCGCGCTGGACGCCTTCGCGTGAGACATCGACTCCCCCCGTCGCGTGGCGGGCCGCGATCTTGTCGATCTCGTCGATGAAGATGATTCCGGACTGCTCGACCCGGCGGATCGCCTCGCGGGTGACCGCCTCCATGTCGAGCAGCTTGCTCGACTCCTCCTGCACCAGCGCCTCCATCGCCTCGGCGACGCGCAGCGTCTGTTTGACGGTCTGCTTCGGCATCAGGTTGGCGAAGACGTCCTTCAGATTGAACTCCATCTCCTCCATGCCCTGCGGGGTCATGATCTCGACCATCGGCATGGCGGTCTTGGTCGACTCGAGCTGTACCTCGCGCCCATCGAGGGCTCCGTCGCGCAGCATCCGGCGCAGCTTCTCCCGGGTGTGCTCGCCAGGGGCGTCGGACTCGGGCGACAGGGTCGTCGGCGGTGGAAGCAGAATGTCGAGGAGCCGGTCCTCGGCCTTCTGGCGCGCCTGGACCTCCACCTTCGCCCGCTCCTCTTCCCGTACGATGCTGATGCCCTGCTCGATGAGATCTCGGACCATCGACTCGACGTCGCGACCGACGTAACCGACCTCGGTGAACTTGGTCGCTTCGACCTTGACGAAAGGCGCCTGCGCCAACTTCGCGAGCCGGCGCGCGATCTCCGTTTTCCCGACGCCGGTCGGGCCGATCATGATGATGTTCTTCGGCGCGATTTCGTCGCGCAATCCCTCGTCCACTTGCTGTCGCCGCCAGCGGTTGCGCAGCGCGATGGCAACGGCGCGCTTGGCGTTGCGCTGTCCGACGATGAAGCGATCGAGTTCGGACACGATCTCACGAGGCGTCATCTGGGTCATGAATGAGGAACCGCGACGGAGGAACTATGAAAGCGCCGGCGTCGCCGGCGAGCGGAGTTCTTCGATGACCAGGTGGTCGTTGGTGTAGACACAGAGGTCGGCGGCGATCCGCATGGACTCCTCGGCCACGCGGCGCGCGTCGAGATCGGTGTGGCGCATCAGGGCGCGCGCGGCGGCGAGAGCGAAGTTGCCGCCGGAACCGATGGCGATGGCCGGTTCGTCGGGTTCGATGACGTCGCCGCTGCCGCTGAGCAGCAGAATCGTCTCGCTGCTGGCCGCTAGGAGCAGGGCCTCGAGGCGCCGCAGAACCCGGTCGGTGCGCCAGTCCTTGCCGAGCTCGACAGCCGCTCGCGGCAGATTGCCGTTGTACTGTTGGAGCTTGGCCTCGAACTTGTCGAACAGGGTGAGGGCATCGGAGGTGGCGCCCGCGAATCCGGCCAGGACCTTGTCGCCGTGCAACCGCCGCACCTTGCGAGCGCCCTGTTTCATGATCGACGCGCCCACCGTCACCTGGCCGTCGCCCGCCATGACGACTCGATCCCCGCGGCGAAGGGCGAGGATGGTCGTGCTGCGGATTTCAATTTGCGTTTCTGGATGGCTCATGACGTCAAGCGAAGCAGCATGCGCGCGCGAGCGGCCGGAGGCAAGTAGGTGGCGGATTCCGGTGGTGTCCTAATTCGCCCCGACGCAGGGACAACCCGATCATGTCGAGTGCGAGCGAAGCGAGCGTATCGAGACACGCCGCATGTAGGGCAAGGCCTCTCGATACACCGGCCCTGCGGGCCGGCACTCGAGGCGAACGGTGCGGGACGCCAGACTGAGCAACTTAGGACAGAACCCGAATTCCGGGACGTGAGGCTTGGTCGGGGGTGGTGGTGTTCGAATACCCGCGCGGGCGGCGTTCTCACGCGCGTGGATGCGCCTTGTCGTACGTTTCCATGAGCTGGTCGAGATTGACGTGGGTGTATTTCTGCGTCGTCGAGAGGGATGCGTGACCGAGGAGTTCCTGGATCGCTCGCAGATCGGCCCCGGCGCCCAACAGGTGGGTCGCGAAGCTGTGGCGGAGGGCGTGCGGGCTGATCTTCGCCGCCAGTCCGCTTTCCAGCGTGTAGCGGTCGACGGAACGGGCGACGGAGCGAACCGTGATGCGGCCGCCTCGTTGGTTGAGAAAGATCGCCTGCTCGTCGGCGCGGCCCCGCCGACAGAGTTCCGGTACGGACTCCCTGTACTTGGCGAGGGCGTCCAGCGCGGCGGAGCCGAGCGGCACGACTCTCTCCTTTCGACCCTTGCCTCGCACACGGATCAGGCCGGCGATCTGATCCACGTCGTCCCAGTTCAGGCCCACCACCTCACCGACCCGCAGACCCGCCGAGTAGACGACCTCGAGGATCGCGCGATCGCGCCTTCCAGCGGCAGTGGCAACGTCGGGCGTCTCGAGCAAGCGGAAGATGTCGTCGACCGTGAGATGGTTGGGAAGCTTCCGGTCCTGTTTCGGCGCGGACACCCCCGCGGTCGGGTCGATCGCGAGGTACTCGTGCTGGCGAAGGTGGCGGGCAAATTTCTTGATCGCCGAAAGTTTGCGCGCCGTCGATGCGGCGGACGCGCGTCGCAGAAGGTCGACGAGGAACGCGCGCACCAGCTGCTGATCCATGGTGTCGCACGCGAGTTCCTCGACAGGACAGCCCCGTCGCTTCGCGGCGAACTGGAGAAACTGCACGAGGTCGCCGCGGTAGGCCCGCAGCGTATTGGGAGAGACATTCTCCTCGACCTCCATGCCGCGAAGGAAGCCGTCGACCTGATCCCACAGTCCTGCCATTTCCCACCCCGCCACTTCCGGGTCGAATGCGCCCGCGACCGCGGCTATCCTTAACAGAACCATGAGCCAGCGGGAATCGGAGATGATGGATCGAGCGGCGGAGCCGGGCGTCGAATGGCATCGGGTGGAATTCCCGAGCCGTAGCGGAGCGAGACTGGTCGGGTGCTGGCACCCCGGCGGCGGCGACCGCCTCGTGATCCTCTGCCATGGAATGGAGTCCTCGAAAGAGGGCGACAAGTCCGTCGCATTGGCGCGAGCCTTGGTAGCGGAGGGCTGCGACGCGCTGCGATTCGACTTCTCCTTCGTGGGCGAATCGGAGGGGCGCTTCGCGGACCTCACCGTGAGCGGCGAGGTCGACGACCTGGCGGGAGCCTGGGCATTCGCCCGCGACCGCGTTCGGGGTCGGATCGGCATCGTCGGGTCGTCGCTCGGAGGCACCGTGGCGGTGCTATTCGCGGCCGAGGAGCGCGGAGTGGCCGCGGTCGCGACCATCGCGGCCGTCGCGGCGCCGGGACCGCGGGCGCGGGCCCTGCCAGCGGCCGAGCGCGACCGTTGGCGGCGCGACGGTTCCTATGACCTGCACGGCACGCGGGTCGGAAGGGCCTTTCTCGACGACATCGAACACCTCGACGTGATGGCGGCGGCCGGTCGCATTGCCTGCCCGATGCTGATCACGCACGGGACCGCCGACGCGATCGTTCCCTGTGCCGATGCTGGCGCGCTTGGCGACGCGGCCGGCGCTCGAGCTGAGGTGCGGCTGTACGCCGGCGTCGATCACCGTTTCAGCGATCCAGATCGGCGCCTCGAGTTGATCACCGATATTGCAACGTGGATGTGTGCCCGACTGTGACGACGCGGCTTGCGCCACCGGCGGACTGGCGCTCCGGCGCGCCTTCTGGTGTAGCTGAGCGCGTGAAGCGACGGACGGGGATTGCGTGCATTCTGCTGCTGGCGGTAGCGGTGGGTTGCACCACGCGCGGCGATACCGCGCGTGGTGCCGCCGAGCGATTTCTCGACGAGCACTACGTCAGGATGGATCTCGTCGCGGCGCTGCAACACTGCACGGGGTTGGCGCGGCACAAGGTCGAGGAGGAGATCCGGCTGATCGGCGACCAGGAGATCGACGCGGCGACGCAGCAGCCCAGCGTGACCTACGAACTCGAGGAGGAACGGCCGCAAGGCGACGATCGGGCGACCTTTCTTTACCGCGGTAAGGTGGCGCTGAGCGGCGGCGACAGCTTCGCGATGCGATGGATGATCAGCGTGCGCCGCGAAGACAACGCCTGGAAGGTCTCCAACTTCAAGGAGATGCAGTGACGCGCCACGTCCGCGACGGACTGTTCGTCTCGCTTGAAGATGGTACGGCCCGGCTGCTCGGTGGGCGTTGCCGCTCGTGTGCGCGCTGCCAGTTTCCGCGCGCCGTGGTTTGCCCGTACTGCTCGGCGGCCGACTGTGAGCCCGTCGAGCTGGGACCTTCCGGCACCTTGTGGCTGTTCACCGCGGTCTTGCAGGCGCCGCCCGGCTACCGTGGCGCGGTTCCGTTCGGCTTCGGTGTGGTGGATCTCGCGGAGGGGTTGCGCGTCATCGCCCGATTGACGGAGCCGGATCCGACGAAACTCGAGGTTGGTCGGTCGATGCGTCTGGTGTCCGACGTGTTGTACACCGACGACGCCGGCGCGGATGTCAGGACGTACGCGTTCGCGCCGATGGACGAGGCATGACCGCGGAGGTGGAGATCGCCGGTGTCGGCATGCACCGTTTTGGTCGGTTCGACACGCTGACCGCGACCGACCTCGGGATCGCAGCGGTGCGTTCTGCATTGACCGACGCGGGCGACGCCGTCGGGGCGCGTGTCCAGGCGGCGTACTGCGGCACCGTCTATTCCGGCGTCGCCGCGGGACACAAGGTACTCACCGCCCTGGGCAGGACCGGGATGCCGATCGTCAACATCGAAGCGGGATGTGCCAGTGGAGCCGCGGCGCTCGACCTCGGTGTCGCCGCTGTCCGCGCCGGCCGCTATGACACTGTGCTGGTGTTCGGCATGGAGAAGATGCCGCGCGGCATCATCCGTTCGTCGTTCTTCGAGCCGTGGCGCGAGGAGGCCGGCCTGGCCGCCACGCCGGCCTACTTCGCTCTGCGGGCGCAGCGCTTGATGCGCGAGTCCGGCGTGACCCGCGAGATCCTCGCCGCGGTGTCGGTCAAGAACCACCGGCACGGCGTGCACAACCCGGACGCGATGTACCGCAAAGAGTTCAGCCTCGACCAGGTGCTGCGGTCGAGTATGGTGTGCGACCCGTTGACGCTGTTCATGTTGTGCTCACCCAACGAAGGCGCGGCGGCGGTGGTGATCCGCCGCGCGCGAGGTGGGGGCGTCGCGGTCGCGGCGACGGCGCTGCGATCGCACCTCCCGGGTAGCGTGCTGGGGGAACACACGCCGTTGAGCGGGCTGATCGACGACGCCGCGCCGCCGCCCACGACTTTGGCGGCACGGGCGGCCTTCGAAGAAGCGGGCGTCGGGCCCGGCGACATCGATGTGTGCGAGATCCAAGACACCGACTCGGCGCGCGAGCTCAACTCGTACGAGGAGCTGGGGCTCTGCGGCGTCGGAGAGTCCGGTGCTTTTTTCGCCGCCGGTCACACCCAGATGGACGGGACGATCCCGGTCAATCCGAGCGGTGGGCTGCTCTCGAAGGGCGAACCACTCGGCGCCTCCGGGCTCGCTCAGGTCATCGAGCTATACCGGCAGCTGCGCGGCGAAGCCGGGGCGCGTCAGGTGCCGAACGCGAAACTGGCACTGGCACATACCGTGGGGCGCGGTGCCAACGCCTCGGTCGTCATCCTCAAACGGTGATCCGGCGCGGATCGAGTCACCGTCCCTGAAAAACCGGGCTGCGCTTCTCCATGATCGCGCGGATACCCTCCTTGGCATCCTCCGTCGCGAACGTCTGCACCTGCTGGCTCGATTCGAGCGCGAGCGCGTCCTCGAGGGTGCGTCCTTCTCCCTGATAGATTGCTCGCTTGGTCAAACGGACCGCCACGGGGCCGGCGGTGGCGATCTCGTTCGCCAGGTCGCGGGCGACGCGGCCGAGGTCCTCGCGCTGCACCACCCGGCTGACGATGCCGAGACGGGCCGCCTCGTCGGCGTCGAACACCCGCCCGGTGAACAACAACTCCGCCGCCACGGCCGTGCCGACGAGTCGCGGCAGCGAATACGTCGCGCCCATTCCCGGATGGATGCCCAGGCGGGTGAACGTCATCCCCATCTTCGCACCGCGTGCGGCGATCCTCATGTCGCAGCCGAGCGCGAAGCAGAGGCCGGCGCCGATCGCGTGGCCGTTGATCACGGCGATGGTCGGGACTTCGAGCTTGCGGATCGACAGGAAGCGACTGTAGAAGTCCACCGGCGAGCCCGCCATGCTCGGGCCGTCGCTGCTCAGACCGGCGTCGCGCGCCAGCATCGACAGGTTGCCGCCGGCACTGAAGGACTGACCGGCTCCGGTGACGAGCACGACTCGCACCGCGGCGTCGTTGCGCAGTTCCTCGACGGCGAGGACCATCTCTTCGCCCATGTCCGGTGTCATGGCGTTGCGGCTGTCGGGATCGTTCAGCAATAGCGTCGCGACGCCGTCGTCCTCGACTGTCACTTGAAGTTTGTTCAATGGCATGGGCTCGAGGTATCGACTCACCGAGGCAAAGTCCAACCTCGCCGAGACGATGGCTCGACCGGCACACTCGCCCTCTTGCCGCTGCCGCGGGGAGCACGTATGGACTGGAGTTTCCGCCGCCGGGGGACGGCGTGCTCGCGTGATAGGCCGCGCAGCTCTGTGCGAAAGGAAGTCGTGAGGATGGCTCGAAAGAAGCTCGCAATGATCGGCGCCGGAATGATCGGCGGAACGCTCGCACATCTCGCCGTGTTGAAGCGATTGGGCGACGTGGTTCTGTACGACGTGGTCGATGGGATGCCCCAGGGCAAGGCGCTCGATCTACTCGAGTCGGGACCGATCGAGGGATTTGACGCGAGCGTCATCGGGACCAACGACATGGCCGACATCGCCGGCGCCGACGTGTGCATCGTGACGGCGGGTCTGGCGCGCAAGCCCGGCATGTCGCGCGACGATCTGCTCAGCACCAACGTCAAGATCATGAAGACGATCGCCGATGGGATCCGGCAGAACGCGCCGAACAGTTTCGTCATCGTCATCACCAACCCGCTCGACGCGATGGTGACGACGATGAAGAAGGTCACGGGCTTCGCGAAGAACATGGTCGTCGGCCAGGCGGGAGTGTTGGATTCATCGCGCTATCGGACCTTCGTCGCCATGGAGCTGAACGTGTCCGTGCGGAGTGTGTCGGCCATCGTGCTCGGCGGGCACGGCGACGACATGGTGCCGGTGCGCAGCCTCTGCCACGTCGGCGGCGTCGCGGTCGACAAACTCATCCCGGCCGACCGGCTCGACGCCATCGAAGAGCGGACGCGAAAGGGGGGAGGGGAGATCGTCAACCTTCTGAAGACGGGCTCGGCGTATTACTCGCCGGCGTCGGCGGCCATCCAGATGGCGGAGGCGTATCTCTTCGATCGCAAGGAGATCCTCCCCTGCGCGGCGTTGCTCGAGGGCGAGTACGGGGTCGATGGATTCTATGTCGGGGTGCCGGTGCAGATCGGTGCCGGTGGCGTCGAGCGGATCATCGAGGTGGATCTGAACGCGGCCGAGTCAGCGATGTTGGCCGAGTCCGTGTCGCACGTGCGCGAGCTCGTCGACGCGGCGGAGAAGTTTCTCGCCTCCTGAGGGCGGGTAAGCGGGGAGTGCGATGAACGTTCACGAATTTCAAGGCAAGGCGTTGCTCAAGAAGTACGGCGTCACCGTCCCCGAGGGACGCGAGGTCACCAGTCCGGACGACGCCGCCGCGGCGTGCACCGAGTTGGGCGGGAAGTGCGTCGTGAAGGCGCAGATCCACGCCGGTGGCCGCGGCAAGGCCGGCGGCGTGAAGGTCTGCAAGAGCCCGGACGAGGCGCGAGAGTTCGCGCGGAGCTTGCTGGGCTCCACGATGGTCACGCACCAGACGGGACCTGGCGGGCGTGTCGTGCAGCGGCTTCTCGCGGAAGCCGTGAGCGACATCGATCGCGAGTTTTACGTGGGGATCGTGCTCGATCGCGCAACCGGGCGCTTGACGATGATGGCGTCGTCCGAAGGTGGCATGGAGATCGAGGAGGTCGCCGCGCATTCCCCCGAGAAGATTCTGCGCGCGTCGATCGATCCGGCGGTTGGATTTCAAGCGTATCAGGGGCGGCAGCTCGCCTTCGGCATCGGGATCCCGAAAGCATCGATCAACAGCGCGGTCAAATTCATGACGGCGCTCTACGCCGCCTACATGGACAGCGACGGTTCCGTCGCGGAGATCAACCCGCTGGTTCTGACGAAGCAGGGAGACATCCTCGCGCTTGACGCCAAGATGGGCTTCGACGCCAACGCGCTGTTTCGTCAGAAGGGGATTCTGGCGCTTCGCGATCTCAACGAGGAGGACGACAAGGAGGTGCAGGCGTCGAAGTTCGATCTGTCCTACATCGCCCTCGACGGCAACATCGGGTGCATGGTGAATGGCGCTGGTCTGGCCATGGCGACGATGGACATCATCAAGCACTTCGGCGGCGAGCCTGCCAACTTCCTGGACGTCGGCGGCGGCGCGACGACCGAGAAGGTGACGGAGGCGTTCAAGATCATTCTCTCCGACGCCAACGTGAAGGGTGTCCTCGTGAACATCTTCGGCGGCATCATGAAATGCGATGTGATTGCCAACGGTGTCGTCGAGGCGGCGAAGCAGGTGCACCTCCAACATCCGCTGGTCGTGCGACTCGAGGGCACCAACGTCGATGTGGGCCGCGAGATCCTCGAGACGTCTGGCCTGAACATCATTTCGGCCACGAGTATGGCGGACGCCGCTGAGAAGATCGTTCGAGCGGTTCAGGGAAGCTGAGCCGAGGCCGAGGCCCAGGCCTGTGGACAGGTCTGTGGATAAGTCCCGAAAGGGCGACGCCGACGCGGCCCACCTGCTGGTCGGCGTAAGTCCGCGAATCCTTACACGGCGCCAGCGGTAGACGTCGCTGGCCCGCTCGGCTACCGGCTCGATCGGGTTCCCTCGGTCGCCCTGTGGATAACTCCTGCCGTTCAACTAGATGTCGTCGCGGACGACGACGTCGTTGGAGCCCCGGTCTGAATCCAGTAGGCGGGTGCCGCGATACAGGTCCGCCTGCAAGAAGGAGTCTGGCTGGGTGCGGAAGCGCGTCATCGCGGCGCTGATCTGGTCCTGCGGTTCGAACATGTAGAACGTGGCCGGAGTTCGACATTGGACCCGTTCGGAGCCCTCCAGCTGCAGGCACTGGGTCAGGAAGCTCGCGGTCAGGTCGCCGATCGTCCCGACGAAGTTGGCGCCGGCGTCGAGGATCTCGACCTCGCCTCGAGGTGCCAGGTCCTGGCAGCGGAAGCCGTTCGGCAGTTCCGTACCATCGAGGAAGGAACAAACCTCCAAGCGGAAGTCATCGCTGGTGACATCCCGGCCGGCGAGGCCGAGCATCTCGTCGTCGTCGTTGAAGGTGCTGACCGAGCGACACTCACCGGGCGGAATCGTGTGCGTCTCCAGGGTCGACCCCGGCGAGGCAATGCCGCGCAGTTGGAGGACGGTAAGCGGGAGCGGACCCAGGTTGCGAAATACCCCGCGGGTCGGCTGCCGCTCGTTTTCGAAAACGAAATAGTGCGGCGCCTGAAACGTGCCTGATACGACATGGGTCGCGTCGATCGTCTGAAAGCCGTACCCGGCCGAATCGATGAGTCCTGAAATCTGTTGTCGGCTCGGTGCCGTGCAGTCGCCGTTGTCATCGGGGCCGACCACCTCGAACAGGCCGCCCGTCGGCCCCTGGACGAAGTAGAGTAGCTCGATGGGGCGACTGTCATCCGGGGCGTCGCCACATGCGTTTGCCAATGCGACGAGGGCGAGCAGTCCGAGGATCCATTTGAATGTGATCGGCATCCGCCGAGGTTTTGCAGGATCGGCGCGGCGAATCAACGGCAGTCCACAGGACGAGTCGATCGCCGACGCGCTGGATCTCAGGTGGTCCGGATAAGGGAAGTACCCGCCGGCATCCCTGCCATTTGATGGCCGATGCCGGTATGGTGCCGTTTTGATGACCCGAGACCGGTTCTCCCAGATCGTCGACGAGGTCGTGCATGAGCTGCCGGACGTGTTCCGTGCGCGACTGGGTGACATCTTGTTCGTCCTCGAAGACGAGCCGTCGGTCGAAGATTTGCTTTCGGTCGGATTGGATCCCGATCGCGATACGCTGTTCGGGCTCTTCGCCGGCACGCCACTCGCGGAGCGCTCCTTCGTGGACGTTCCGTCCGAACCGGATCGAATCGTTTTGTACTACCGACCCTTGGTACAAGCGTGCCGAACGCCGTGGGCGCTGCGCCGCGAAATCCGGACGACGGTGATCCACGAGGTCGCCCACTACTTCGGGATGGACGAGGACGAGATCGCGGCGGAAGGCTACGAGTGATCGGTACGACGTCCATTGCGACCGAGCGAATCGAACTCGAGTTCGACGACATCGCGGTGTCGCTGATCAGGGTCGCGGAGTTGGAGCCGCACGTTGATCGGGAGCAGCTTCTCGGTTCGTCCGACGCGGCGGAGCCTCCCTACTGGATGCATTTGTGGCCTGGTGCGCTGGCACTGGCGCGACGCGGCGCGGGCGACCCGTGGCTGGGGGGGCGGCGCGTTCTCGAACTCGGATGCGGAATGGCGCTTCCTTCTCTGGTGGCGGCGCGGCGCGGCGCGGCGGTCGTCGCCACGGACCGCGAACGCGAACCGCTGCGCATGGCCGCGCGGAGCGCGGGCCTCAACCAGGTCGACCTCGCGCTGGTACAGATGGATTGGCGCCGAGTCGCGTTTCGGCGCGTGTTCGACCTGGTCCTCGGCGCGGACGTCGCGTATGACGCCGCGGATGAGGATGCGCTGGTGACGGCGATCGATACGAGCGTCGCCCCGGCCGGGCGTTTTCTGCTCGGCGATTCGGTCAACACCTATCGCAAGGGCTTCGCCGATAAGCTGCGACAAATGGGGTTTGAAGTGAGCGAGACGAAGTGCGAGGAACGCGATGACGGGCGCGCCGTCTGGGTGCGGATTCTGGAAGGGGTGCGGCGATGACAGCCGACGGACGCAGACGCGGCCCTGAGAAGGGATATCTGGTTTTCGACATCGAGACCCAGATCGACAAGGACCTGGTGCGCGATGCGCTGCACTCAGGCCCGGGTGTCACGGCCGAGTTGGCGTACGAACGGCTGCGCGCGGAACACGACGGCGGCTTCCTGCCGGTGACCGTCCACTCGCCCGTTTCGATCGCCCTGGGTTGGGTGACCGCCGGACGGGTCCTGGAGCGGGTGGAGGTACTGCGCGGCGACGAACTCGGCGAGGAGCAGCTCGTCACTTCGTTTTGGCGGAAGGTGGAGCCGTTCGGCGGAACGCTGGTGACGTTCAGCGGCCGGATTTTCGACTTCCCGGTCCTCGAACTGCGAGCCTTGCGCTACGGACTCTCGCTGCCCTGGTACTTTGGCGGGAAGGGATTTCGCGGCCGCACCGAACGGCACGATGATCTGTACGACACGCTCTCGAACCGCGGTGCGGCGCGATTGCGCGGTGGTCTCGACCTGCTGGCGAAGTTGGTCGGCCTGCCGGGGAAGGGCGCTGTGTCGGGCGCGATGGTGCAGGACCTCTGGGAGCGTGGCGAGTACGAGATCGTCCACCGCTATTGTCGGCGCGACGTCGTGCAGACGTATTTCTTGTTCCTGCACGTCGAGCGCTTGCGCGGCAACATCGACGGCGGTGAGTTTCGCCGCATCGAAGACGCCACGCGTGAATTCCGCCGGGAGCTGGACGAGCCGTGAGCCGAGGCGAGGAAACGTTCGAGCTCGCCAGCGAGTTCACCCCCGCTGGCGACCAACCGGCCGCGATCGAGAGCCTCACCGAAGGCGTGCTACGCGGTGACCCTTACCAGGTACTCTTGGGTGTGACGGGTTCCGGCAAGACGTTTACGACGGCCCACGTCATCGCGCGGATCAACCGACCGGCGCTGGTCATGGCGCCGAACAAAACCCTTGCCGCGCAGCTCTACCACGAGCTCAAGGGGCTGTTTCCGAACAACGCGGTTCGCTACTTCGTGAGCTATTACGACTACTACCAACCGGAGGCATACGTCCCCAGCACCGACACGTTCATCGAGAAGGACTCCTCGATCAACGACGAGATCGACAAGATGCGCCACTCCGCGACCAAGGCGTTGTTGGAGCGAAACGATGTGATCATCGTCGCCAGCGTATCGTGCATCTACGGATTGGGGTCGCCCGAGGCGTACTTCGAGATGCTGGTCTTTCTCGAAGTCGGCGAACGTGCCGATCGCGACCAGCTTCTGCGCAAGCTGGTCGACATCCAGTACGAGCGCAACGATTACGACTTCCATCGCGGAACGTTTCGGGTACGCGGCGACGTCGTCGAGATCTTTCCGGCGTCGGAGGAGTCGCGCGCTTTGCGGATCGAGTTCTTCGGCGACCAGATCGAAGCCATCTCGGAGGTCGACCCGTTGCGCGGCACCAAACTGCGCGATCTGGACAAGGTGGCGATCTACCCAGCCAGCCACTACGTCACCCAGCCCGAGCAGCGCAAGCGCGCCATCGACGCGATTCGAGAAGAGCTGCGTCTGCGACTCGAACTTCTGCACGGCGAATCCAAACTGCTGGAAGCGCAGCGCCTCGAGCAGCGGACGATGTACGACCTGGAACTGCTCGAGGAGATGGGCTTCTGCCCCGGCATCGAGAACTACTCGCGCCATCTCACCGGCCGCGCCGAGGGCCAGCCCCCGCTGACCCTCCTGAACTATTTCCCCGAACAGTTCCTGGCCATCATCGACGAGAGTCACGTCACCGTTCCACAAATCGGCGGCATGTACCGCGGCGACCGGTCGCGCAAAGGGACGCTGGTCGAGTTCGGATTTCGACTGCCTTCGGCCATGGACAATCGGCCGCTCAGTTTCGAGGAGTTCGAAGGGATCGTCACGCAGTGCATCTACGTGTCGGCAACACCCGGCGACTACGAGCGCGAGCGTGCGGGGGGCAGGGTGGTCGAGCAGCTCATCCGACCCACCGGACTGATCGACCCCGAAGTGATCGTCCGACCGGCGGGACAGCAGGTCGACGACCTGCTCGAAGAAGTGCGATTGCGTGCCGAAGCCGGCGAACGCGTCCTGGCGACAACGCTCACCAAGAAAATGGCGGAGGACCTCACCGAGTACTACCACGAGATCGGGGTTCGGGTGCGCTACCTCCACTCCGACATCGATACCCTCGAGCGCGTCGAGATCATTCGCGACCTCCGCCGCGGCATTTTCGACGTCCTGGTCGGAATCAACCTCCTCCGTGAAGGCCTCGATCTCCCCGAGGTGTCCCTGGTCGCCATCCTGGACGCGGACAAGGAGGGCTACCTTCGTTCCGAGCGCTCCTTGATCCAGACCATCGGCCGGGCAGCGCGCAACGTCAACGGCAAAGTCATCTTGTACGCCGATCGAATCACGGGCTCGATGCGCGCCGCTCTCGATGAGACGGAGCGACGACGCACCGTTCAGCGCGCATACAACGAGAAGCACGGGATCACTCCCCAGACCATCGTGAAGGCGATCGCCGATTCCATGGTGCCGGCGCAGGATGGCGGCGGCGACATCGAAGCCGTGCTCGAGCAGGAGGGGGTATACCTTTCGGCCGACGAGATTCCGCGCCGGGTCGCGGAGTTGCGCAAGGCGATGCGGCGCGCCGCCGCGGATCTGGAGTTCGAGAAGGCCGCCGGAATCCGAGACGAGATCCGCAGACTGCTCGAGTTGGAGTTGGCGCTCCGATGAACGCCACGACCCGGGTGGGCGAGGGCGGATCGAATCGCCCGGAACCTGGACGCTACTCGGTTGCATTAGGAACTTTAAATTGACAAACGTCGCGTCGCCGGGTCTATTGCCCCGGTACAGTCAGGGCCGCATCTGTACTGGGCTATAGATAAAGTTGGTTTGAGTTTGGGGGCTTTCCAGATGGGGAACGACAAGAGAGTGCGCACGAGACCAGCGGGGACATGGCGACCGCTGCGTTACATGGCGCTTGGCGCGCTCGGCTTGTTCGGTGCTTTTCCTTCGGTGGTGAACGCTGATCCATTGACGGGGAGCCTTACCGGTAGCTGCACCATCGAACTCAGCCGCTCGCGGATCACGCTCAATATGGTGATCGCGAACACCACCGAGCAGCCCGTGCGCGATCTCGCTCCTGGCGACCTGGGGGGCTCCGCCGTCGGCGACGCCTCCGTCTATATCCAGACTTATCCCCGTGTGCTTCGCGAACTCCTGCCCGGCAAAACCACAGTTTTCCGATGGAAGGGGGAGGTATACGGCTCCGGATTCCTCGACCTCTCGGGACTCGTGACCGGCCGTTACCAAGACGGGGACCCGGCTACCACCGGTGTCATCAATTGCCCACGGCTGACCGTCGGCGATCCGACCGACTTGACTCCGCCTCCGACGAATACCCCGGTTGCGAATACTCCGACTGGACCGTCGGCGACCAACACGCCCACGGAGGCGCGTACGGCGGTTCCGACGAATACCCAGCGACCGACGCGCACGCCAGTCGCGCCGCGCGCCACTCGGACGCCGCTCGGGGCGCAGCCGACGAGAACCTCACCGGCGGTGCAGCCTACCCGGACTCCGGTCCCCGAGGCTACCCGGCGGCCGACACGCACTCCTGTCGGCTCTGGGGCCCCGACCCGGACCGAAGCGGGACCGCCGGCTTCGCAGCCAACGCGGACGCCGATGTCCGCCCCTCGCGCCACCTCGACTTCGCGGCCGACGCGTACGCCCATAGAGTCTCGCGCAACCCGAACCCCGGTCGCCGTGCTGCCGACGCGCACGCCGCCCGCGGCGCAGCCGACCCGCACCCCGATTCAGGCTCGTGCGACGCGAACACCGCGGGGCGGGAACATCGTTCCGACCGTTCCGCGTCCAGGGCAGCCGACCCCGGCTCAGGTGATCCGTGCTCTGACCGCGGATTGCAGCATGCGACAGACCAACGATCAGATCTCGATCACGATGGTGGTGCACAACTCCACCGGCGTTGTGCTGGAAAATGTAACCGCCAGCTCTCTTGGCCTCGCCCCCGAAGGGGGAGCTCTCTTCTTTGACCCTTCAGGTCCCAGTCCGCGCACCCATCGGGTACTCGGGCTCTTCACCTCGGCGGTTTTCCAGTGGGGCGGCCGAATGAACACCGTCGGCGCGATGGGCTTCTCCGCCTCCGTCGCGGCGACCGGGCCGAACGGCGAGCCGGTTGCCACCGGTACGGTAGATTGCGGGATCGGGACCGGTCCGAATGGATTCTTCGACAATTCGACGTTCACCGGCTCGTGCAACATCCGGGCGGGCTTGGGCGGCGAGATCTCCGTGCAGGTCAACAATCGCAGCGGCGAGCCTTTGAACAACGTCGAAGCTCATTTCGTCGCCAGCAGCGGCAGTGGTACCGCTCAGATCAACAACCGCCGCGGTCCCGCGCCTCGTCGCATCAACCGCCTCACCGGCGGCCAGACGCAGACGTTCATCTGGCAGGCCGACGTTCTCGGCAACGGACGGATCTCGGCTAGTTTCCGCGCCGACGGCACGCGCCCGTCGGGCGAGCGCATCTCGACGCAGCCGATCATGTGCGACACCGATATCTCGACCGGAGGCCCGTTGCCGGACATTTCCGTCGATGAGCTGGATCAGCGGGCGTCTTGGATCGTGCAGGAGCAGTTCTTCGCGCCTAGCCACTGCGCCGTGTTCGAAGGCTGTGTCGGCGCCCCGGGCAATCGAACCTTGTTGAAGTTCAACACGACGACTCCGAACCACGGCCCGGGCGACCTGTTCCTCGGCGATCCGCGCAACAACCCGGAGATGGTCTACTCGGATTGCCATCAGCACTACCACTTCGAGGATTACGCGGACTACCGCCTGTTCGACATGCAGGGAAATCTGGTGGCGCGCGGCCACAAGCAGGCCTTCTGTTTGGTGGACCTGTGGCGACCGCCGGACTCGACCGGATCGCGAACGCCCAACTTCCCTGATTGCGGGTATCAAGGCATCAGCGCCGGCTGGGCCGATGTCTACGATCGCGACCTGGACTGCCAATGGATCGATGTGACGGGCGTTCCAAATGGTCGGTATGTGCTCGAGGTCCATGTGAACCCGGCGCGGGTCATTCGCGAAAGCAACTATTCCAACAACACTGCGCGAAGCGAAATCTGCATCGGCATTCCGCGGAGCCAGTGTCAGTGATCCGACAATTCTCAGAGAAACCAAGAAAACTCCTTGACTCTGGAAGGGGTTTTCTTCTAATTTGCGACCATCTTTCTAACGTACCGGAACTGGGGGACTAGTGGCGCTTGGGGAAAACACTGATAAATCGGGCACTTCAAGACCGATTCGGTGTCGAAACAAGGCTGCTGGAACAGGGAGGACTGCTCAAATGACGAGGCTACGTCTGGCACAAGTGGGGATACTAAGTGCCACTCTGGCGGTGTACTCCGTGGGGACGGCGAGTGCACAGGTAATTCAGACCCGCAAGCCGACCAACACGCCGCGACCCACCAGCACGCCGATCGTGCAGGTGTCGAACACGCGCAAGCCGACCAATACGGTTCGGCCGACCAGCACACCGATCGTGAGTGTGTCGAACACGCGCAAGCCGACCAACACGGTTCGGCCGACCAGCACACCGATCGTGAGTGTGTCGAATACGCGCAAGCCGACCAAGACGCTGCGGGCGACCCGCACTCCAGTCGAGCAGGTGTCGAACACGCGCAAGCCGACCAGCACGGTTCGGGCGACCCGCACTCCGATCGAAGTGACGTCAAACACGCGCAAGCCGACCAAGACGCTGCGGGCGACCCGCACGCCGATTGATCTGACGTCGAACACGCGCAAGCCGACCAGCACGGTTCGGGCGACTCGCACTCCGGTCGAGGTGACGTCGAACACGCGTAAGCCGACCAAGACGCTGCGGGCGACCCGCACGCCGATTGATCTGACGACGACCACGCGCAAGCCGACCAGCACGGTTCGGGCGACTCGCACTCCGATCGAGCTCGAAGACCGCACGCGCAAGCCCACCAAGACGCTGCGGGCGACCCGTACTCCGATGGAAATCGACGACCGCACGCGCAAGCCCACCAAGACGCTGCGGGCGACGCGCACTCCGATTGATCTGACGACGACCACGCGCAAGCCCACCAAGACCCTGCGGGCGACGCGCACTCCGATCGATCTGACGACGACCACGCGCAAGCCCACCAAGACTCTGCGGGCGACCCGTACCCCGGTTGATCTGACCACCACCACCCGCAAGCCCACCAAGACGCTCCGTCCGACCCGTACGCCGATTCCGGCGGAAGAGGGCGGCGAGTTCAACGCGGGCGGGATTCTTGCCACCTGCAGTCTCCTCAATAAGGGTGGCCCAGGGACCAAGGATGTCGACTTGGTCCGCGTCGGCTTGGCTGTGACGAACAACTCGGGATCGACGATCACCGGGATCGTCCCGGGTGAGATCACCGTCACTGGCGGTTCGATTGACATGGACAGCACGCCGGCAAGCCGAACCAGTCTGCCGAATTTCGCGACCGCGTTGTTCACCTGGAGTTTTGATCTGAACGGGAGGGTCGATGTAAGCGTGAGCGCGAGTGCCACGGGACCGAACGGTGAGGAGATCAATATCGGGCCGGTCAGCTGCGGTACGATCACCGGCGGCGCCAACTGATCAAGCTCCGATAACCTTGAACACGAAGAGGGTTGGGCCAGATGGCCTGACCCTCTTTTCGTTTGGGCAAGATGGTTTGAGCAGGATAGATGTGTCTGAGGGGTCTTCGAGAATGGGTCTGATGCTTTTCGTTCGTTCGGTGGTTTGTGTGCTGTTCGGATTCGTTGGTGTGGCGTTAGCCCAACCGACGCCGACACCAGGTGGGGATTGCTGCTCTGCGCATGCCGGTGCCAGCTGCGACATCGCCGCATGCGCCGCGTGCGTTTGTGACACGTTGGAAGAGCCGTTGTGTTGTGCCCCCGCGAGTCCCGACGGTTGGGATGCGATCTGTGTTGGGCTCGCGTCGAGCGATGACTGCGAGTCGGCGTGCGCGTGCGGGACCTCCCCGACACCTACTCCGACACCCGGCGGAGACTGTTGTACGGTTCATGACGGGAGTAGTTGTGACGATGCCGTTTGCACGGCTTGTGTGTGCGCGCTGGACGACGTCTGTTGCACGGGTCCCTGGGATGCCACGTGTGTGTCGATCGCGCGGACCGTCGGCGATTGCGCCGAACAGTGCACGACGTGCACGCCACTGCCGACTCCCATCCCTGAAGGGACGCCGACTCCCGGGCCTTGTTGTGAGGCGCGCGATCTGAACCCGGGCTGTGATCAGACCGCATGCCAGGCGTGCGTCTGCGGTGTCGACGATGTGTGTTGCACGGATACGTGGGACGCGAGTTGCGTCGCGATCGCGGACGAGGAGTGTGCGCTCGCGTGTATTTGTGAGGATGACGGTGACTGTTGCAGTGCCCACGATGGGTTGGGATGCAACGATTCCCAGTGTCAGGCCTGCGTCCTTGAGATCGACACCGCCTGCGGCGAACTGGGGTGGGATGCCAACTGCGCGTTCGAAGCCGCGGGGGAGTGTGCGCTCGAGTGTCCGTGTGGCGACTGTTGCGCGACGCAGGACGTCCCGGGATGCGGGGACAAGGTCTGTCAGGATTGCGTGTGCGACGTCGACGCCGCCTGCTGCGACCCTGAGGCCGCCTGGGATGATCGTTGTGAGTCGATTGCGCGGGAGGAGTGTTCGATCGCTTGCCCTTGTGGGGACTGCTGCGAACCGCAAGTGCCCGGCTCGGAGATCGTCGGTTGTGGAGAGAAGCCCTGCCAGGACTGTGTTTGTGCGCTCGATTCGAACTGTTGCGATGTCGAGTGGGACGGCATCTGCGCGGCGCGTGCGACCGAGGAGTGCGGGCGGCGTTGCGCGTGCGAGCCGGTGAGCGACTGTTGCGTCGAGCGCGACGCGCCGGGCTGCGAGGTTCCCAGTTGCGAAGCGTGCGTATGCGATCAGGACGAGTTCTGTTGCGACGAGTTCTGGGATTCGGGATGCGTCGAGGACCTTGCGAACGGCGCCGAGTGTTCAGCCGTGTGTCAATGCATGGGGGCTCCCGGCCCGTGTGTCGGCGATTGTAACCAGAATGGGGCCGTCGCGATCAACGAGTTGATCCTGGGAGTGCGGATCAGCCTCGGCGAGGCGCAACTGTCATCCTGTCCGGCGTTTGACAGCGATGGCGACGGCGAAGTGCGCATCCAGGAGTTGATTCGCGCGGTGAATGCGGCGCTGGGCGGCTGTTCTTGATGACGCGATCCGCTCCACGCGGCCTGGCGATCGAGATCCTACTCGGCGCCGGCCGCGTCGAGCGCCTCGGCTCCCGGCAAACGGCCCTCGCGACGCATCTTGAAGATCAGGTCCGCGACGCGCGTAGCGACCTCCAGTTTCGCGGCCATCTCGACGTTGCGCTCGTGCTCGGCATCGAGACTCGACTGAAGCGCGACGTTCTCCGCCTCGAGGTTTCGCACCTGGTCCGTCAGTGGCGCGGAACCTTCGCCCTGTAGGGACGCGATCGTGTCCCGCAGTTCCTGCTCGCGGCGCTTGCTCGCCTCGAGGTCCTGATTGATGGCCGCCATCAATCGGCGTTGTTCCTCCTGCAACTCGGTCATTTCGACGTCAGATGCCTCGGCCGGTTGCGGATCGCCATCCATTTGTACGGAGAGTTCCGCGAACCTCCGTTCCACCTCCTCGCGGGCCGTGCGTTCGGCGGACAATTGGTCGGTGAGATGTTGAATCTCTGCGCGGGCGTCGTTGAGAGCGGTCTGCGAGGCCGTCTCGAAGGGACTTCCCGAGGTCTCTTCTCGGAGTCTGGCGAGTTGTTCCTCGGCGTCGACGCGCCGGGTCCGCTCGTTCTCGAGTTCGACTTGGAGCTTTGCGATCTGCGGTGCCGCGCCATTCCCGCCGTCCGCGGCGGCCGCGCGGGCGTCGGCGAGATCGGCTCGGAGTGCTTCGCTCTCGGCTCGGGCGCTCTGCAACTCGGCATTCAACTCGCGTTCCCGGGATTCGAGCGTCGCCACGCGTTGCGCTTCCGGTTGGGTCGCTTGTTCCGCTAAAGCCGCCTCGAGGTCGCGGATCCGGGTCTCCGCCTGGCCGAGCTGCATGCGGATCGATCGCGCTCGTCCCTGTCCCAGCCCGCCCCGCAACACCGGCCCCGTACCGGGCGTGCGCTCCGCGACGGTCGCGCAGCCGGAGACCAGTGCCAGCGGGACGAGAAGCATCCAGATCACAGGAAACACTCCGGGTGTTCTCATCACCACCTCCCCACGTTTTGCGCGAGGGTAACGGCAAACCGGGGGGTTGTCCACGCGTATTCCATCGATGGCAAGCCATCTTGCGGCCACGTCGTTCGATGTGGGAGTTTGATCGGGCGTCCATGTGCACCCTTGCTCTGTACACTCGGGTCCGACCCGAGATGCCGCTTCTCGTAGCCGCGAATCGCGACGAATATCTGGACCGTTCGACGGCCAGTCCTCGATTGCTGTCGGTGAATCCCTGGGTGATCGGGGGGCAGGACCTCGTAGCCGGCGGCACATGGTTGGGCATCAACGAAGAGGGTGTTGTCGTGGCCCTGCTCAATCGCCGGTCGTCGGGGCAGCCCGATCCGACGCGTCATTCCCGCGGCCTACTCTGTCTGCAGGCACTCCAGTGTCGAACTCTGGACGCCGTCGTGGAACTTCTCAGCGGGCAGGACGCGGGTCAGTACAACCCCTTCACGCTGATGGCAGCCACACGCGAACGCGCGGTGGTGTTCTCAGCGCAGGGTACCGGGATCGCTGTGATCGACCTGCCGCCGGGGCTCCATCTGCTGACCAACCTCGAGGTCAACGACGCTGGTTGTGCGCGGATCGCCCGGTCGCGTTCCCGGTTCGCCGCCGTGCGACCGGACACTCTCCTGGGCTTCGCTTCGTTCCTGCCGACCCTGCGCGAAGTTCTGGCGGATCATGCACCCGATCCGGCGAGTGAAAGCAGCGTATGCGTGCACCGCGGTCCGTACGGCACGCGTTCCTCATCGATCATTGCCCTCGATTCGGCCGGCGCCGCGGGATACTGGCACGCGGAGGGGCCACCGTGTAGCGCCGAGTACGAGCCGATTCCCTTGCCGGGCCCGCCAACGGTGTCGGCCGTCGGGGACGCGTTTGCACGGTCGTGACACTGCGTTGGGCGCGACCCCGAATGTCGCTATAGCTGCGTCAACCATTATGAGGACTGGATGTTCAACAGCATTGAAGACGTGATCGAACGACTCGCGGCGGAGAATTACATCTGCAGCCGGCGAATCGCCACCGTCGTGTACCTGGCTTCGGAACTGGAGAAGCCCATCCTGATCGAAGGGCCCGCGGGCGTGGGAAAGACGGAGCTCGCGAAGGTCGTCTCAAGTGCGCTCGGCCTGGGTCTGATCCGGCTCCAATGTTACGAGGGGCTCGACGAAGCCAAGGCTCTCTATGAGTGGGAGTACGCCAAGCAGTTGCTGTACACCCAGATTCTCAAGGACAAGATCGGGGAAATTCTCGACCAAGCCACCACGCTGAACGAGGCCGTCGATCGCATCGCGCGACAGGACAACGTCTTCTTCTCGGATCGGTTTCTTTTGCCGCGGCCGCTGCTGCAGTCGATCACCTCCGCCGAGCGAACGGTCCTCCTGATTGATGAGATCGACAAGTCGGATACCGAGTTCGAGGCGTTTCTCCTCGAGGTCCTGAGCGACTTCACGGTGAGCGTGCCGGAGATCGGCACTCTGCGAGCGAAACACGTGCCGTTCGTGATTCTGACGAGCAACAACGCTCGGGAGATGTCCGACGCACTCAAGAGGCGATGCCTACACCTCTACATCGACTACCCCAGTCCCGAACAAGAACTGGAGATCGTCCGCCTCAAGGTACCGGGAATCCAGGAGAACCTTTCCGCACAAGTGGTGGCGGCGGTGCAGAAGATTCGCGGTATCGATCTGAAGAAGGCGCCCAGTATTTCGGAAACGCTCGACTGGGCCCGCACATTGACCGTTCTCAACGCGAAGGAGCTCAGCCCGGAGCTCGTGGACGATACCCTGAGCGTTATCCTCAAGTACGAGGGCGACATTCGGAAGGCGCACGACGAGCTCGTGGATTTTCTCCGAACCATCAAGCCGGCGGCGGAGGAGGGCGGGGCGGCAACTCCGCCCGAACCGAAGAAGGACCTGCTGCACTGACGCGGCGGGAACCCGCGACCGCTCGCGCCAACCGAAGTACCCATCCCTATGGACCAACGCCTCGTTGAATTCACCGCACTGTTGAGGGCCAACGGCCTCCGCGTGTCGATGTCGGAGCACCTCGACGTCTTCCACGCGGTGCGCCGGCTGGGGATCGATGACCGGCTACAGCTGAAGGACACGCTGCGCGCGACCATGGTCAAGCGAGCGGTCGACCTCGCGACGTTCGACGAACTGTTCGACCTCTACTTCTCGGAACTCGGCGATGTCGTTCGGCAGGCGACCGGAACTCTCGTCAAGAGCCTCGAGATTGGAGAGGCTGACCTCCAGAACCTGATGGACCAGTTGAAGGATCTCCTCGGTCAGCAAGACGTCGACCTTTCCAGCCTGGCGGAGGCGCTCTTCCAGAACGACGCCGGACGATTGGAGCAGATGCTGCGCGAGGCCCTCCAACGCGCCGACGCGCAGTCGATCGAGCGCGTGTATCAGGAAGGTCGTTACGCTCACGGGATGGCGGAGGCCATGGGGTTGGGGGCGCTGGGAGAAGAAGTCGATCGCCTGCGAGAATTGCTCGACGAGATGGACCTATCTCCGGAGCTGCGCGCGATGTTGGAGCGATTCTTCGAGCAGCGCATGAAGGATTTACGTGAAATGATCCGCCGCGCGGTCCGAGCCGAGTTGGAGAAACGCGACCACACGCAACGCGAGCGTGATCGCATGGCGAATCTGGCCGAGAAGAGCTTCTACTATCTGTCCGAGGAAGAAATGCGTCGGATGAAAGAGGCGGTGGCCAGGCTCGCGCAACGGTTGAAGAATGTGGTCGCTGTCCGGCGTAAGAAGGCGAAGCGCGGGAAGTTCGACGTCAAGGCAACCCTGCGCAAGAATCTGCAATACGGCGGAGTTCCATTCCGAATCCACTTCGACCACCGCGTGCGCGTACGGCCGCAAATCGTCGTTCTCTGCGACGTGTCCGACTCCGTCCGCAACGTCTCGCGGTTCATGCTGCAGTTCGTGTATTCCTTGCAGGATCTGTACTCCCGTGTGCGCAGCTTCATCTTCGTCAGCGACATCGGTGAGGTCACCCAGCTCTTCGAAGAGAACGACACGCAGGAGGCGATCTCCCAAGCGCTGACGGGCAACGTCATCAACGTGTACGCCCATTCGGACTTCGGGATGGCGTTCCGCCAATTCCACCGCGACCACCTCGCGGCGGTCAACAACCGCACCACGGTCATCATCCTCGGCGACGCGCGCAACAACTACAACCTCGCGCACGAGTGGGTGCTCCGCGACATTCAGCAACGCGCGAAGCAGGTTATCTGGCTCAATCCGGAAAGCCGTCTCACCTGGGGTTTCGGAGACAGCGAAATGGATCGCTATCTGCCGTTCTGCGACACCGTCGAGGAGTGTCGCAACCTGAACCAACTCTACCGAGTGGTCGATCACCTCGTGACGTGACGAAATCGCGTCGCCGAATCGCACACTTTCGAATGAATGATTGACCGACAAATCTCTTTCTGTGCAGAATCCGGCCTTGGAGATCCACGGATGAGTCTCGACGACGCGATTGAGATGACGGTTGGGGGATTGACGCTTGATCCGGCGACCAAGAGCCCGATCGTGGTCCTGCAGGATCCCGGCAAAACCGTGAATCTCCCGATCTGGATCGGTCTGCTGGAGGCGACGGCCATCGCGACGGAACTCGAAGGCATCCAGATGGCTCGCCCCATGACGCATGATCTCTTGCGAGATCTCATCGGCGAGCTGGGTGCGCGCGTCTCCCGTGTCGAGATCAGCGACTTGCGAGAGAACACGTACTACGCACAGATCCACATCCAGACCAGCCAGGGCGCTCGCATCATCGACTCTCGTCCGAGTGACGCGATCTCTCTCGCGCTCCGCGTCAAGACGCCGATCTTCGTCGCGCGGAAGGTATTGGCGGCAACGGCGAGTTCCGGCCCTCAGGCGGAACAGGACGCGACCGCGGATCCCGACCTTTCGAGCGTCGCGCCGGAGAAATGGTCGGAGATCCTCGAACGTATGTCGCCGGACGACTTCAAGTACAAGATGTAAGTATCGGAGTTCCCGCGGTGTTTGGCCGGCGGGGGCGGGAAGGTTGGGGGGCATGGCCAAGGACCGCATGGACCGGGAGGAACGCAAGGAGTTGCGAGGCCCGGACGAGTTCATCACCGCCACGACGGGAGTTTTTACCTGGGCGCAGTCGAATTCCCGAGCCGTCCTCGCGGTGGTCGGAGTCGCCGGCGCCGTGTTCCTCGGAGCGGGCTTCTACTACTCCCAACAAGCAGCGCAGCGCCGGGATGCCAACGCGGACCTCGCCGCGGCCCTGGCCACGTACCGCGAAGGGGACTACGCCGCAGCCGCCGAGAGTTTCGATCGCGTCGCCGAACAGTGGAAGGGCGCGTCGGTGGCACCGCTCGCCGCCGTCCTCACGGCCAACAGCCGCGTGCGTGCCGAGGACCCGAAGGGCGCCATCGAGATGCTCACCAGCATCGGAGCGGACGAGCTCCCGGCACATCTGCGCCAACAGCACGCACTTGCCTGGGCGACCGCGCTCGAGGTGCAGGACGACTGGGCTGGAGCGGCGACCAAATATGCCGAGGCGAGCGCTGCCGAAGGCCCGTACACCGCGGACGCAATGGTCGGCGAAGCGCGGATGCGAGCACGGCTTGGCGAGGCGGATCGTTCCGCGGAGCTCTACCGCAAGGCGCTTTCGGACTTCCCGGATCGACTGAACAAGGCCTTTGTCGAAGGCCAGATCGGCTGAATCGGCGGCCCGCCGGCATTTCGCATCCCGGCCGCTCGGTGCGACCCAACGTCCGATAAGACCGATTATGTCTCCCGGTGGCGCTGGGTGGTCGATAGGCCAGGGCCTCATGCTTTGGATCATCCCCGGCCAAAGGCGTTGACCATCAGTTCGATGTAAAAGAAGTTGGTGTCTCGGCCGCGTCCCGTTCCTTCCGTGGTGTTGCGCACGAAATTGCCGATGTTGAAGCGTGCGTAACCGAAGGTCGCGTCTATGCGCGAGCCGATGGGGTACCGCGCGCGGAAGTCGAACTCCTGGCCGATGAAGTCTCCACTCTGCCCCGACGGGTCGCGCAGGTTGAAGTTGGCGATTCGATCCTTGTCGCTCGCCAGCCAGAAGGCTCCGTAGCCCGTGTCGATGCGCAGGCCCTTGATGGGTTCGATCTCCAGTTTCAATTTCGGTGTGTGGAAGTTCTCCCAGATGAAGTAGTCGTTTGCGGACCACGGGCGCGCGAATCCGAAGAACCGTTCGAACCGTTCATTCTGTTTGTCGTCGGGATCGCGATCACCGCTCGCATACCCGTAGAAAACGCTGACTCGCGGCTTCCACGGGTGCTCGAACCGGTAGCCGACTTCGCTGCTCGCGCCGAAGGCCTCGTGGTCGCGCTGGTCGTCCTCGCCGAACTGATAGACGAGGTCGAAGTCGTAGTTGAACCCCGTGCTGCCGACCGGGCCGTAGAACCGCAGTGCCGGGGCGTGAATGAGTCGTTCGGGGCGCCCCTCCTTCGCTCGTTGCGAAAGTAGCAAGTAGTACGGCTCGAGGGTCACCACGTCGGACCACTTCCGCCAATGACCCACCAGGGCGAAGAAGTATTGACCGTCGATGGCCGAGTCGAAGTCGTACAGCTCCCGCAGCAGAGGTTGTGTCGCAATTCCCTCCAGCTGCCAATCGTTGACTTCTCCGCCCGCGCTGGCGTGCAACCCCTGGAACGTATTGGTGGTGTTGCGCCAGGCGTTGTTACCGATCAATCGGCGGTCGATCGTTTCGAACCACATGCGCCCACCGCGCACGCTCAGCGGTCGATCCTGGCCCAGATCGTCGACCCCGAGCGCGTCCTTCAGGTAGAACTCGGCGATCATCTGGATCGGTTCGACCTCGTTGAAGTCGCGATTGTCTTTCGGGAACTTGCCATTGACGCGACGCGCATCCTCGACTTCGATGACGAATCGAAACGGGTCGACGATGTCGTGAATCCCCAGATACGCGCGGGTGCGAAGCAGAAACGGGTTGTCGGTCCGCGGCTCCGGTCGGCGGAGGTCATTCTCGCGATACTCCCAGCGGGTACGGTAATCGAGACCCACGTCGAGCCACTTGATGTCCTCGGTTCCGGGGATCCCGGTCTTGCTGAGGTTCCGAACGTACTTCGGCGGCACCGTCTCACGGGTCGTGCCGTAGCTCCCTGGCTCGCGGTAAAAGCCGGTCGACTTGACCGGCGCTGCCGCTACTGCGGGCGCTGCAGCGGGCGAAGCTCCCGCGGCCTTATCGTCTGACTCGTAATCGGCGAGTCGGATGACCGGGTCTGTTGTCGCCGCCTCGCGCGTCGCCGAGGCACTGGCTCGTTCGAACCGGGCTTCCGATCCTGTTGGGTCGGACTGCGCCAATGCGGGGTCGCCGCCGGCGACCGCGACCATCGTGAAGAGAAGCGTCAGCGACTTCGCGCTGCGCAGTAGTGTCAGTTGCATCGGGAAGACTCCTGGATTCAGGGACCTATATGGCCCTGAACTGTCGTCCGCTTCCGCATGTCTCGGTCAGGGGCGACGGGTCGGATCAGCCTCCCGTGGATGGGTCGGCATCGTTTCTCTCGATCCGTTCAACGGCACCGGGGGATCAGCCCGTTTGTGTTTCGCCTACGTTCAAGTCGGTCCACGCGGCAGTCGCAGTTTCTCGGTTCGCTCCACTTGCACGACGACGCCGTCGTGCAGGACGAGGCGAATCTCGCCGTACCGGAGACCGGCTAGCGCCTGGGAGATTCGATCGAAGAGCGCAGCGGTTTCCTCGCTGCGCGCGGGTTCGATGGATTCGTGTCTGATGGCTAGCATGGGCGGTTTCAAAGTCCTTTCCGCCGATTAGATCTGGTAGTCGGCGAAGACGCGCAATCGTTTTGGGAAGACGAACAGCTCTTCGCCTGGAACGGGCTTGAGCTCCGCATATCGATCCGGTGTCAGCGCGACGATCAGTGGCAGCGCGAAGTCGCCGGCAAAAAGCTCTACCTTGACCACGGGGCCGGCGGAGTTGATGCGCAGTACCTCTGCCTTCAAGCTCGTGTTGCCGCGCGGCCGGCGATCCAGTTCGAGCTCGTGCGGGCGAACGTATGCCTTTACGTCACGCGACTCCTCGTGTGGGTACTCGGGATACGACATCTCCATCCCGCCAACGACGGCCCGCCCGCTCTCGACGCGGCCGTGGAACACGTTGACGTTGCCGAGAAAATCCATGACGAACGCATTGGCAGGATGCTCGAACACCTCCGACGGCGTGCCGGCTTGTTCGATCTTGCCACGGCTCATGACGACGACGCGGTCGGCGACTTCGAAGGCCTCCTCCTGGTCGTGGGTCACGAACACGCTGGTCACGTGAATCTCGTCGTGTAGTTTGCGCAGCCATTGCCTCAGCTCTTGCCGCACCTTGGCGTCGAGCGCGCCGAACGGCTCGTCCAGCAGCAACACCTTCGGCTCCGCCGCCAGCGCCCGCGCCAGGGCGACGCGCTGTCGTTGCCCACCGGAGAGTTGCGCCGGTGATTGCTTGGCGAGGCCGTCGAGTTGAATGAGTTTGAGCAATTCGTTGACGCGATCGGCGACTCGATCGTTCGGCCAGCGCCGCACGCGCAATCCGAAGGCGATGTTCTCGAAGACACTCATGTGCCGGAACAACGCGTAGTGCTGGAAGACGAAGCCGACGTTGCGATCGCGCGGCGACCGATTCGTCGTATCCTCTTCTTTGTACCGAATGGTGCCGCTGTCGGCCGTTTCCAGGCCGGCAATGATTCTCAGTAATGTCGTTTTTCCCGAACCGGACGGCCCGAGTAGTGCCAACAACGCACCGTCGGGAACCTCGAGGGTGACGTTGTCCAGCGCCGTGAAATCACCGAATGTCTTGGTGATTCCTTCGATCTTGATGCCCACGGCTTCGCCCTCCCCCGCCTGCCTCGGTTGGACTGTGGCCCCCTCGCCTCGCCCGGCCGAATGGACCAGCCGCAGCGACGGCTGCGGTACCGTCGCCGGCTCGACCGCCGCGTCGGGCTGCAGATGTTCCCGCGTCCGTGCCGCGAGATCGCTGCGGGTCTTCCACTCGAGCAACGACTTTACGAACAGCGTCAGCAACGCGAGTGAGCAGAGCAGCGACGCAACCGCGAACGACCCCTGCGTGTTGTACTCCTGAAAGAGCTTCTCAACCCGCAGCGGAAGGGTATCGGTCTGGCCAGTGATGCGGCCGGAGACGACGTAGACGGCGCCGAATTCACCCATCGCGCGCGCGTTGCAGAGGATCATTCCATAAAGGAGGCCCCACTTGATGTTCGGCAGGGTAATCCGGCGAAAGATCTGCCATCCGCGTGCACCGAGACTCACGGCCGCGACCTCCTCCTCCGAGCCGATCGCCTGCATCAGGGGGATCAGTTCCCTGGCGACGAACGGCAGCGTCACGAACGCCGTCGCCATGATGATTCCGGGCGTCGCGAAAATGATCTTGATGTCCTGCTCGCGAAGCCACGGGCCCAGATATCCCTGCAAGCCGAAGATCAGAATGATCGCCAGGCCCGCCACCACCGGAGAAACAGCGAACGGCAGGTCGATCAGGGACGTGAGCACGGTTCGACCGGGGAACCGGAACTTGGCGATCGCCCACGCGATCGCCAGACCGAAGACGATGTTGAGGGTGACCGCCACCGGAGCCACGGTCAACGTGAGCGTGATGGCGCTCCAGGTGTCGGGATCGTCGAAGATGCTGGCCCAGTACGCGCGCGGGCCATTCGCGAACGCCTCGTAGAATACGTTGACGGTCGGAATGACCACCAACCAGGCCAGAATCGCCATGGCTAAGCCGATCACTGTCCAGCGAACGACGGCAGAGTCCTGCTGGGCGCGTCGGGTCGGTGCGGTCGTCGTGCTAGCTGATGACATGGCGGTGACTCCAGCGTTCGAGGAAGTTGATCAGCACGAGCATCGAGAGAGAGAGGACCATGAGAACGACGGCAATGGCGGCCGCTTCGGCGTATTTGAACTCCTCCAGCGACGCGACGATCAGTACGGGTGCGATCTCCGTCTTGAACGGCATGTTTCCGGACACAAACACGACGGACCCGTACTCGCCGAGACCGCGCGCAAACGCCAAGGCAAACCCCGTCACCAGAGCGGGCAGCATCGCCGGGAGAATCACTCGGTAAAACGTCTGCCAGCGTGTCGCGCCCAGGCATGCCGCCGCTTCTTCCGCCTCCGCCTCGAAGTCCTGCAGCACGGGTTGAACGGTTCGCACGACGAACGGCAGTCCGATGAACATCAGGACGAGGACGATCGCCAACCGCGAGTATGCCCCTTCGATGCCGAGCGGGACGAGGTACTGCCCGAGCCAGCCGCTTTTGACGTAGAGACTGGAATAGACCAGCCCCGCGACCGCGGTCGGCAGCGCGAACGGCAGGTCGACCAAGGCGTCGAACAGCCGCTTGCCGGGAAACGAGTAGCGCACGAGTGCCCACGCTACCAACAGCCCCAGCGGCACACTGACCAAGGCCGCCACCAGCGACGCGCCGACCGTCAGGCCGTACGCGGCGCGCGCACGCGGCGTCCACACCGCGGCGACGAACTGGTCGAGATCGAGTCCCCCGGCCCTCACCAGCACGGCGATCAGGGGAATGAACACGAGAATGCTCATGTACAGGACCCCATAGCCAAGGCTGAGCGAGAAGCCGGGCAGGACTCTTCGATTTGCGTCGATCATGGAATCAACTCGCGAGCGACCAGACTGCCCAGCCCAACCCGACCCAAAGGCCAGCCGACACCACTCCGCTCAACAACAGTCCGGTAGCTAGAGAGACGCCCGGCCCCTGGAAGGTGGACATCAAGACTCTGTCGAGAACAGGCTGCCAGGTTCCGATCGCGGGACGCTCTGATGCCCGATCGCGGGCGTCAGCCGTGGCGACTCCAGAATGATAGCCCGTCGAGAACGTGGGAAACCGCATGGCCTCCATGGTCAGTTTCCCTCCTGGTAGATGCTGTCGAACACCTTGCCGGTGCCGAAGAACTTCTCGAAGGCGTCATCCCAGTCCACCGCGATCTTCGTCACCGGAAATAATTCGATGGCCGGGAGCTTCAGCAGCTTCTCTCCTGCCTCGGTCGTCGGTCGATAATGATGCTGGGCGATCAAGGCTTGCGCTTCAGGCGTATAGAGAAACTTCAGGTACTCCTCGGCCACCGCACGCGTGCCCTTGCGGTCGACGTTCGCGTCGACGATGGCAACATGCGGCTCGGCCAAGATGCTGACCTTCGGGTACACGATCTCGAGGTCGCCGCCGACTTCCTCGACTTCCAAATATGCCTCGTTCTCCCAAGTCAGGTGGACGTCGCCGATTCCCTTCTGGGCGAACGTCGTCGTGGAGCCGCGCGCTCCGGCATCGAGCACAGGAACCTGCTGGTACAACTTGGTGACGAACGCACGCGCGTCCTCTTCCGAGCCCCCGGCCTGGATCACCGCCCCCCACGCGGCGAGAAAGCTCAGTTTTCCGTTGCCCGACGTCTTGGGGTTCGGGGTGATGACATCGATCCCCGGCTTCACGATGTCGGCCCAGTCGCGAATGGCCTTGGGGTTTCCCTTGCGGACGACGAACACGATCGTCGAGACATAGGGCAGCGATCGATTCGGGAACTCGTCCTGCCATCCGGGCTCGATCTGTCCGGCCTTGCGAATTGCGTCCGTGTCGATGCCCATCGCCAGGGTTACGACATCGGCCTCGAGCCCGTCGATGACCGAGCGCGCCTGCGTGCTGGAACCTCCGTGGGACATCTTTATTACCAACGTGTCGCCGGATTGCGCCTCGTACTTTGGGACAAAGGCGGCGTTGACGGCGCGCCAGAGTTCGCGTGTCGGGTCGTAGGATACGTTGAGGAGTTCGACTTCCACGGCGCTAGCCGGATCGAGGGTATTGCCTCCCGCGATCACCACGAGCGCAACAATGAGAATACGGATGGTGTTGGACATGACTTCTCCAATGCCGGCGACAAAGCGCCGACGATTCGGACCGCACCGATGGTGCGGTCCGTCAAAGAGGAATCCCAAGTTCTGGGAAAACGACGGAACGCGGCTAGGCAACCGCGCGAGAGATACAGCGACGACAACAACACGACTCGGAAATCAGCTCGGACATCGTCCTCGGGCTGGGTGTTCCGTCGTTGCGTGCTGCCGCCTCCAAAGTCATCTCATCTCCCTCGTTCTCGATCGCGCTCGATTGCGCGTATCGCGCCCTCTTCGGGCGTCAGCCGACCTCGTCGGCGTACGTCATGACCAGATACATCACGGCCTCATCGCGGCCGCTGTTGCCGTACTCGTGTGGCACGTCCGCGGGAAACTGAATCGCGTCGCCCAGGCCGAGCTGATGCCTCTCATCCCCAACGCGGATCTCGACGTCGCCGTGGGTGACCACCAGGTTCTCCATCGTGCCGGGGGGATGCGCATCGGCCCGCTCGACGGCCCCGGCGGCGAGGCGCAGTTCGTAGAACTCGACCCGGCGCGGCGCGTCGAAGGGAAACAGCGCGCGCGATTTGAAGGCGCCATCGTGCGACGTCAGGATCTTGGCACTGGTGGCCGCCAAAACCTGGACCCGAGTCTCGTTCGGCTCAGTGATCAGCGCCGAGAACGGCACATTGAGCGCGCGGGCCACCTTCCACAGAACACTGATCGTCGGCGTACTCTGATTGAGCTCGATCTGCCCGAGCATCGCCCGACTCACCCCGGAGGCTCGCGCCAACCCGTCCAGCGACAGCCCTCGCTTGGTGCGCAGCCGACGGAGATTCGGTCCGACGGTCGGCGCTACCTCCGTCATAGCGGACGGATCGGCTACGAAGGGGTCGGCTGCTTCCGGATCCGGCGCCAATCGTGGGATGGATCTTATCCCAATGGGACTGTCCGCAGCATTTTGTGCTCGATCTGCACCGCGTCGAGAACGCGCCGCCGGAGGTGTGGACTTCATGGTGGAGGGTTATCCGTTATTACGGATGCCGTGTCAACGGGTTTCTCGCCCCTCCACACGAATGTGTCCTCAGCCGGTACGTGCCGCGCTGGATGAACTGCAGCCCGATCAGCAGCCGGCAGGACTCAGGACGCCCCATCTCGACTCTCGAATTGTTTATGTCGTACGCTTCGCGGGTGACGAGCGGGGGTGGTCCACGGAGGACCGAGGCGCGACACACCGCGCATAGTTTGCGGGCGAGCGCGGCGCAGGCGTTCAACCGACTCTCCGCCCCTGCCATTCTCGTCGGCAGCTTCCTCGCCCTCATCGCGATCGGGACCGTCGGCTTGATGGTCCTGCCTGGAATCTACGCCGGTGCGCCACTCGGACTGGTCGATGCGCTGTTCACCATCACCAGCGCCGTTTGCGTGACCGGCTTGATCGTCGTCGACACAGCGACGTACTTCACCTTCTGGGGACAGCTCTGGATTCTCGTCTTCATTCAGTTGGGAGGCCTCGGCCTGATCACCCTCACCTCCATCATTCTCGGTGCGACCGGACATCGTGTTCCCTTGCGGACGCAGATGGTGACGGTCGCGGTGCCCGACGGCAGCAAGTCGACGCGTCAGGTGTGGCAGGTGGCGCTAGAGGTGACCCGATTTACGCTGGTGGCCGAGTTGTGCGGGGCGCTGGTTCTGATGGCGTGCTGGTGGCGGCATTTGTCCCCCGGCGAGACCGTATGGCACGCGGTGTTTCATTCGATCAGCGCCTTCTGCAACGCGGGGTTCTCGACGTTCAGTGATTCCCTGGTGGGCTGGCAGGGGGATCCGGCGGTGCTGCTGGTCGTGTCGTCGCTGATCATCTTCGGCGGACTCGGTTTCTTCACGGTCAACGAACTCGCGTTCTGGTGGCGCTCGAACCGCCGGCGCATGGGCCAACGGCGCCTTTCCAGCCACACCATGTCCGTGCTGGTGACGACGACGGGGCTGTTGGCGATTGGGACGGTAAGCTTCGCGATCTTTGAATGGAACGACGCACTTGGTGGATTGCGCGCGGGCGATCGGATCGTCAACGCCTGGTTCATGTCGGTCACCGCGCGCACCGCCGGCTTCAACGCGGTGGACTACGGAGCGCTCGGTAACGACGCCGCGTTCGCCACGATCATGCTGATGTTCGTCGGCGGCGCCCCCGGCTCGACCGCGGGGGGGATCAAGGCGACGACCCTCGCGGTCCTCGTCGCCCTCGCCTGGTCGCGATTCCGCGGGCGCCGCTTCGTCCAGTTCCACAAACGGGGCGTTCCGGAGGACACCATCGAGCGCGCCGTCAGTCTCACCCTGCTCGCGGTGGTCGTCCTCACGGTTTCGATTCTAGTGCTCAACGCCTTGCATCAGACTGGCATCGGCCACACCGCCGCGCGTGCGGACTTCCTGCCGATCGCGTTCGAGGCGGTGAGCGCCCTGGCGACGGTCGGCCTGTCGATGGGGATGACCGCCCAACTCGACGATGCGGGGAAGATCGTGTTGGTCCTCCTGATGTTCATCGGTCGGGTCGGTTTGTTCTCGTTCTTCGCGGCAATGACGTCTCGGCAGAGCCAGACCCCTACCCGCGTGCGACCGGCCGCGGACGACATCCTCATCGGCTGATTCGGAAAGGACCCCATGAAGCGCTTCCTCGTCATCGGCCTCGGAAACTTCGGCTCCACCGCCGCCGCGCGCCTCTACAGTCTGGGGCACGAGGTGATCGTGGTCGACCGCGACCCCGACGTGATCGACAGGGCCGGCGGCCACGCGACCTACGCGGTCGCGGGCGACGGCGGCGATCGGGCCGTGCTCGAAGAGATCGACGCGCGCTCGGCGGACGCCGCGATCATCTCGATCGGCGAGAACCTGGCGGCGAGCATTCTCGCCCTACTCGCGGTTCGCGATCTCGGCATCTCGGAGATCTACATCAAAGTCGTCTCGACCGAGCACAAGCGGATCGCGTTGGCGGTCGGCGCGACCGAGACGGTCTTCCCCGAGCGCGAAGCAGCCGAAGGCCTGGCGTCGCGTCTGACCAGCGGCAAGCTGGTGCACTACGTCCAGTACAACGACACCTTCGCCATTCAAGAGATGGCGGTCCCGTCGGGCTGGTGCGGCAAGCCGCTGCGCGCGCTCGCCGTCCGCGAGCGGCACGACATCCAGGTGGTCGCCGTCCATGACATGCTCACCGACCGGATCGCCATTCCGGACCCGGATCGGCCGCTGACAATGTCCGATGGGCTTCTGGTGGCAGGTGCGCCGGCGGCCCTCTCCAAGGTCCTCGAAGAACGATAACCTTCGACGGGCCGCTAACCGCGCTCGAGGGGGTCGAAGAGCTTGCGGTGGTCCTCGATGACGAATCGATCCGTCATCCCGGCGATGTAGTCCGAGATCACGCGCGGCATCGCCTCGGCGCCGCGCACGTGGCGCTCCAGGATGTGCGGCGGCAGTTGTTGTGGCTCGCTCATGTACGCGTTGAACAACTCGGTCATGATACGCCGCGCCTTCTCCGCCATGCGGACTACGCGGTAGTCGCGGTACATGTTCGTCATCAGGAATCCCTTGAGCTCGAGCCTCTGCTCCTCGATCTCGGAACTGAAGGCAGTGATCGGCGTGCCGTACTCGCGCACCGCGGCGGGCGAGTCGATCGACTCATCTGCGAGGCGTTGCTCGATGGTAGCGACGAGGTCGGTGACCATTCGGTCGATGATCCGACGCAGCGCCTGGTAACGCCAGATCCGCGGAGACGTCGACGGGTACTGCGCGCGTATGCCGGCGTAGGTCTCTCGCCAGAGGCGAACGCTGTCGAGTGCCTCGAGCGTGAGTAATCCCGACTTGAGCCCGTCGTCGATGTCGTGGCTGTTGTAGGCGATCTCGTCGGTGTAATCGACCAACTGCGCCTCCAGGCACGGGGCGCGGCCGGGTTCGAAGTCGCGCGCCAGGGGCTTGTCGTACGGCGGCGTGTGCTTGACGATCCCCTCGCGCACCTCCCAGGTGAGATTCAGGCCGCGAAAGTTCGGGTACCGCTCTTCCAGGGCGTCGACCAGGCGCAGGCTGTGGGCGTTGTGCTCGAATCCGCCGTGGTCCCGCATCAGATCGTCGAGGACGCGCTCGCCGGCGTGACCGAACGGCGTGTGCCCGAGGTCGTGCGCCAGAGCGACGGCTTCGGCCAGGTCCGCGTTCAAGCGCAGGCAGCGCGCCACGGTGCGGGTGATCTGCGCCGCTTCCATCGTGTGCGTCAGACGGGTCCGGTAGTAGTCGCCCTCGTGGTTGACGAAGACCTGGGTCTTGTACTCGAGCCGGCGGAACGCGGTGCTGTGTATGATGCGATCCCGATCGCGCTGAAACGGCAGGCGGAAGTCGTGCTCCGCTTCGTGATGGAGACGCCCGCGCGTGGCGCGGCTCGGCATCGCGTACGGAGCTAGACAGGCCTCTTCGATCTCCGCCAGGTCCACTCGTTGTTGCATGGCCCGGCATCTTACACGACGTGTGAGCGGGCGACACCTCCAGACGGGGTCCGGAATCAGGTGGCACGCTATTTTTGAGGCGCCCCTAGCATGCTGCGGTGACGGAATCGGCCTCGCGTTTTGCCAACTATGAGCGGCATGCGCTTCTGATCGCTCGGTGGCATGGCGGTTGCGTTCGACCCCCACGCCATGTGCGCATCGATCAAATGGGCTAGGGTCGCGGTTGCCTTCATCCTGACCGGCACGGTCTGCAGTGTCGCGTTCGAAGCGGCCGCTGAAGATGCGACCCGCCGTGCGCATCGCGTTCGCGGCCAGCTCGTGATCCGGGCGAAGGCCGGCGCTCCGGAGGGTGCGATCGAGCGTGTTCTGGCCCGCGCCGGCGTCAATTCACGCAGGCGGATGCGGGTGACGCGCGGCGACGTGATCAGGGTTGCGCCCGGTGACCTCGTCCGTGTCGAGCGCGAACTGCGGCTGAGCGGCCTCTTCAAGAGTGTCGAGCGCGATTACCTCGCGTCCGCGGCCGCTGACCCGAACGACCCGTACTACTCCGATCAGTGGGGGTTGCCGCGGTCGGGCGTCCCCGCCGCATGGGCGCTGTCGACGGGCGGCACGGCCGCCCCGGTCGCCGTGCTCGACACCGGTGTCGACGCTGCGCACCCGGATCTCAGCGGGCAGTTGCTGCCCGGCTACGACTTCATCAACGGCGATTTCGACCCGAGCGACGACCACGGTCACGGCACCCGAATGTCGGGGATCGTGGCGGCCGCTAGAAACAACGCCCTGGGCGTCGCCGGCGTCGCCCCCGACTCACCGATCATTCCGGTCAAGGTGTTGGACTCGGATGGGAGTGGTCCCTACAGCGCGATCGCCGACGGAATCACCTGGGCCGCCGACAACGGCGCGCGCGTCATCAGCCTTTCTCTCGCCGGGCCGAACCCGTCACAGATCCTGCAGGACGCGGTGAACTACGCGCGGGCCAACGGCGCGGTCTGCGTTGCGGCAGCGGGCAACGACGGCACGGATCTTCCGGTGTACCCCGCCGCCACGACCGGTGTGGTCGCGGTCGCGGCCATCGACGAGGGCGATCGTCACGCTTGGTTCTCCAACACCGGCGCCTGGATCAGTCATTCCGCGCCCGGCGTGGGGGTTCTCACCACCGACATCGGCGGCGGCTACGCGCCGTCGACCGGGACTTCGCCCGCCGCGGCCTTCACTTCGGGTGTATTCTCTCTCCTCTTCGCATTCGCACCGGAACTGACGCCGCAAGAGGCGGTCGCGCGCGTCCAGCAGGGCGCTTTCGATCTGGGTTCGACCGGGTGGGATTCGACCTTCGGTTGGGGCGGCATCGACGCGCTCGCCTCGCTGGTACCTGGTCAGCCCGGCGCCGCGCCCCCCGACGCGACCCAACCCACGGTGGCACTCCTGTCGCCGACCAAGGGATCCCTGGTCTCCGGAGCGTTCTCGGTCGAGGTCGCCGCGAGCGACAACGTCGGAATCAGCCGCGTCGAGCTTTTCGTCGACAACCGAAAGTACGCGCACGAAACGCAGCCGCCCTTCTCGTTCGTCGTCGACGCGTCGACGCTGGTCCCCGGCAAACACAAGTTGCGCGCCTATGCGTTCGACGCCGCCGGGAACCGCAAGAACACGAAGAACGTCTCGGTGCTGTCGACGACCGGCGTGGGCTTGCTCGTGAACAAAGCCAAGGTCGCTGGCGACAAGATCCAGATCAATGCGTCGTTTGCCTTGCCGGAGGGCGTTCTCTTCGACGCGGACAACGATTCGATCACGGTGGTGCTCGAGTCGGGTGGCGCGACGGTACTCACCGCGGTTGCCAATCCCTGGGATCTCCAGGTCTCCGGTTCGAAGACGAAGGCGACTGTCGGCGCGGTCGTGCCGGCCGCTGCGGTGGTCAACATGAAGACGTCCGTGAAGGGCCCGGTGCCGCCGATCTATTCGTTGAAGATCCAGGCGCGCGATCTCGACGGCATGGCTCCGATCAGCGACACCCTGGTGGTGACGGTGGCGGTCGGCGACATTCTACTGTCTCAGCCCCTCTCCCTGCGCAGCAAAAGCCCTACCCGCCTCGTCTATCCGTAGCCCTTGCTGACGGGCCGGTTCGCGGCTCCCGCGGCAAAAGCGGCGGATCCCGTCCTGGGGTCCGCGACGCCCCCCTGCGCTGTTGAGGCGCACGCGCAGGTGCGGACACCCGAAGCTGAAAGCACGTCATCCCGGCGAAAGCCGGGATCCAGCCTGGGGCAGCGGTGGCACGTGGCCTGGACCTCGGCTTTCGCCGGGGTGACTGAGTGGGATGGGGGATTGAGTTGGCGGGCAAAGCCGCTCTTGCGCCCCACCGCGCGAGGCGCGACAGATTTTTCTGTTGCGCGTAGCGCATGGCAGTTGCATCATCGCCCCTCGGGCGACCCACGGCGATCGTGTGACGAAGGTCGTACGACCTGTGGACGACAGCCCCGAATATCATACCGCAAGGGGATTCCCCGGACGGCGTCGCCAGGCGATGATCACGTCGTCCTTGAGAGGGACCGCACGGGAGACCACGCGATGTTGGGAACGCAAGGCAAGCCGGGGGCAAGGGATCGATGATCGATGTAGCGCAGTTGCTCGAGATCGTCGCTGTCTTCGCCGTCGGCTTGCTGGTCTGTCTACCCGCCCTGCGAAGGTACCTGCCGGGTTCCAACCGCGGCAACGAGGTGGAAGCCGGTGAAGCCACGCCGACACGCGCCCGCTTCGAACCGGGTTCCGCCCGCAAGCCCACATCCTCGATCCGGCAGCCTGCTCTGGCCGCGCATCGGCTCACCGACGCGCTCTACGACGACGAGATGCCGATCGTCGCGGGTGGTGTGGCGGCGTCGTACGACGATATGGAGGACGACGAAAAGGGCGTTCTGCCGTTGGCCGAGGCTCTCCTGCGCGGCGAGCGGGTCGCGTCACGGGCGCGCGCCGAACGACTGAGCGAAGCGCCGGCCAACGTCGTCGCAGCCGCCGAAACGCCGTTCAAGGAAGAAGCGTCGGCGGCCGTAAAAGAGCCGTTCAAGATTCTCCTCGTCGACAGCCGAGACAAGTTCCGCACGAACATGCTGCTCAAACTCGCGCGCGGCGGGCACCGTGTCTTTCCGGTTGCCAACATACGCGACGCCCTCGACGTCTTCTCGCGGGAGAAGACCGATCTGATCCAGATCCACCGCGATGCCGTCTGCGATTCTGGCGTCGACTTCGTCCGCCGTATTCGCGCCTCGTCGCCGCATGTCCCGATTCTGGTGCACGCCGGCAAGCACGACAGCGCAGACATCTCCCCTCTTCGCCATGGCATCGACGTGACGTTGGTCGCGAACGCCGGCGACGACACCGGCCTGCTGGTCGACATGATCGAGTGCTCGCTGGCGGCGTCCCGCTCCATCCGCCGGGTGCGCGACGACCAGGAGGTGCGCAGCAGGATCCTGTCCGAGCTCTGCTACAACCTGCGGACTTCACTCGACGTGATCTCCGGCTACACCGACATGTTGAGCGATCAGCCCGACCTGTCACCCTTCAAAGACATGCTCGACAGTATGCGGGCATCGACCTCGTCGGCGACGGTTCACATGCAGAGCTGCGTCGATGTCGCGCTCGACGCGCCGGAAAGCGCGCGGCGCGAACGAGTCGATCTCTCGACCTTGTCGGAGAAACTGCGCCGACTCGTTTCCCGACAGATCGGGACGCACCCGTTGCGCCTGACGACGACGGGACCGATGAGCGGCAGCGCCCTGTTCACGGACGGCGAGAAGTTGCTCTCGATCCTCTCCCACGTCATTGCAGACGCGATCAAGTTCACGCCGACCGGCGAGATCAACATCGCGGTCCGATCCCAGCCCGACCACACGGACTTCGTCGTCACCGACGCCGGTCCGGGTATCAGCGCCGATGCACTCATGCCGTTCGCCCCCGTCCGTCCTCCTTTCGGGGGCGACGGCGCATCGTCGTCGCCCGTCGGCCTGGCGATCGCCGAACGTCTGAGCCAATCGATCGGCGCGACCCTCACCGGCACCTGCGGCGAGGGCGGCGCCGCGGCGTTCACGATCAGCGTACCGGGCAAGCTGTTGACCCAGAGCGGCGTTCCAACTGGGTCCCCCACGCTGCACTGAACGTTACCCGGTTGGGCGGCCCGCCTACCGCTCTGACCGGCTCACCCGCCGGTGTCCGCCACGATCGCGGTAATGAGGCGGTAGGAGCGCCGGCTCTTGGATTGAAGGACGGCGTTCTCCACGACGACGAGTCCGCCATGCCCGAGTGTCCGCAGGAACGGCTCCTCGTAGGTGACCTGGCCGAAGTCGATGCTGGTCACCAGTCGCAGAAGCGGCTTGAGGCGCTCCATCGACGCCGAGCGCCGGTTCTCGAACGTTTGCGTGAAGTAGAGAACTCCGTCGGGCCGCAGCAGCGTCAACACGTGCGCGAGCGCCGCCGCCGGATCGGGCAGCAGCATGAAGCTCGCACTGAAGTAGACGGCGTCGTACGGACCGCCGCGGTGGTCGTACACCGACTCGAGATGCACATCGACGCGGTCCTGAAGTGCCATCGTGGCGACTGCTCGGCGGGCGGTGTCGACGTAGGTGGGATCGATGTCGATGCCGGTGACGCGGATATCGGATTCCAGCAACGATGCGCGATTGGCGACGAGCGCCCTGCCCGTCCCCACCCCGACATCGAGAACGTGCGCCCCCCGTGGCAGGCGCGTCAGGACGGCCGCGTACCACGACCGGGTCATGGGAGCGATGATGGCGTCGTAGATCGCGGAGCGCATTGTCAGCACGGGTCCTACACCGGACTCCCCTGCTCTGGCCACCCCCGCTCCGCCGCCGGGTACAGACCTCTCCCCTGTCACGAAATCAAGGCGGTGCCCCGGCACTGATCCAGGCGCGGATGAGGTCGACCTCTTCCGGTGTGAGGAGAGGCCCGGTGAGCGGCATACGGCTGCCCTGACTGGGCGGCGGGCCCTCGAGCTTGATGAGGAGGAAGCTGTTTTCCGGGTCTCCCGGGTCCACACGCAACAGCCCGGCGTCGCGAGCGGTTTCGATCTCGGGCTCGATGCCGACCAACTCGCCGTACGCTGCGCCCTCTTCCAGCAGCAGGTCCCCCGAGCGAAAGCTCGAGTCGTGGCAGGTCGCCGTCGCGCAGCGTGGCGAGAAGATGGTGTTCTGGATCGCCTCCAACGTCGGCGGGCGCGTCGCCGTCGGTGTCGCGCCGGCCGGGCAGCCGTCCAGGGCGGCGTTCACCGCGGTGACGAGCTCGTTGATGCCGATCGTGCCGTCGCCGTTGCGGTCGAACGCTGTGCAGCCCTCGCCGCCCAGAGCACCACCGACGCCTCGCACCAATTCGGCGATCGACACACGGCCGTCGCCGTTGCAATCGCCAGGGCAGGACGGCGGGGGCTCGGCGGTTGCCGTCGCGGCGGGCGTCGCGGTCGGCGGGGGAAGGTTGGTCAGGCGGGCGGTGTAGCTGGCCGAGTCCTCGTAGTCTGGCGAGTCGGTGGTGAGACGGAACTCGATCTCGTATTCCCCGGCATCGCCCTCCGGCAACAGCAGTTGCCACGACGGATGGTTGTGCAGCTCGGGCGTCGTGCCGATCACCGCGCTGCTCCCGGGTTGGATCGGCCCGCCACCGAGCCGGATGCTCGCACCCGCGTCCTGTGCGATCACCTCGAAGCTCACCCGCACGCCTTCGTCGAGGCGGTGATAGCCGGACGGCTCCGGCGCAAAGCCCGCCAGGAAGCCCGGGTCGATCGCGCTGAAGAGGCACTGGCCCGCGTCACAGAAGACCTCGAACGTCGGCACCACTCGCGTCGTGAAGTCCCAGGAAGTGGCGAGGGCGCCGCCGCCCGGTTCGGTGGAGTAGATGTTGATGCAGCCGTCGCCGACGCAGGCAGGGCTCGCGGCGGGTGATAGCGCCACCAGCACGACGAGCGCGGCCGCCACCATGACGCGGGATGTCGATCCGGAAATCATCGTTGAGATTTGCGCCGCCCCATTTCGTAGATCAAGGGCCCCGCGCCACCTGCGACACTTGGCCGCATTGTTGTGCTCGAGGTCTCCACGTAACGTTTGGTTCGGTTTGGCGCAGATTGCGCTCGGAGAGCGGCGCAGCGGTCGGCCGGCGTGTTCGGCGCCGGCCGATGCAGCAATGAGGCACTTCTCCGCAACCTTTCAACCACCAAGGAGGACAGATGCGAAGACCGAACGGAATATTGCCCGCGGCCGCGGCTGTGGCAGTGGCGGTCCTGCTACTCGGGCACACGGCGCGGGCGCAGCACGGGCACACCATGCTGGTTACTTCCGATGCGGCGGGCGGCGGAGCGCTGGGGCTCGCCTGGGATTTTGACGGCCTGCCGATCGCGCGCACCGTCGACTCGGGGCTGCCAGGTGTATTCACCGGCAACGTACCGGGCTTCAACGACGGAGCGGGCGACGGCACCGTCTCCTTCCCGCTGACCGACACGACCGACGTCGACGTCGAGATCATGTCGATCGACGATGGCATCCGTTGGATCTTCGGCGGCACGCCGGTCGGCGAATCGGGTGAGACGGCGTTCATCGGCACGATGCCCTCACTGCACAATCACGCGACCTTCGAGATCACCGGCGACGACGCCAACACATTCGCCGAGGGCGAGGTCTCTTTCCGGGTCGTAGAGAGCACGGCGGTGCCGTTCGGCTACACGGCCTCGGAGGTGCGGAGTCTGACCGTGTCGAACGGCTATCTCTCCCCGCTTGCCGAGGCGACGAAGGAAGACCTGAAGTGCCAGATGGCGGTGGCGGCGGCGGTGCGCGGATTCACCAGCAAAACCTACCAGGTGCTCGGCGCCTGCGTGGACGCGGTGCTCGCGCATACGATGCTCGAGAAATCGGCCAACTCGGCGCTCAAGAGGTGCAGCGTCGACGAACTCGACGACAAATCACTGATCGGCACGATCGCCGCCGCGAAGGCAAAGGCGCTGGCGAAGATCGACAAGAGATGTGGACCGCTCGGTGACTCGTCCGTGCCCTATACGCTCAGCCAGATCCATACTCACCTGGGCATGGCGCAGTGCCGTGCCGAAGAGCTCGCCGGGGCGACATACAACCACGCCGCATTGTCGATCGGCCACGTTCTAGAAGAGGCCTCTGCCGGAGACGCTCACGATGTCCAGCACGCTTTTCCTTGCATGAAGGCGAGCATTGAGTAGCGGGTCACGTCGGTCCGCTGTCGGTAGGATGTCGGATCAGACGCATTGAACAACTCCATCGCGGGCGGAGCGTTGCGCTCCGCCCGCCATCACCCATCCGCGCCCACGCGGATGACAATCCATCTAGCGCAACCTGAGTTGGTCCTGCGATGCGATCGAGCGAGGCCTCTGTGATGCGGACGCGCGCCACGGTGCTGCCGGCGGCGCGCCGCGTCGTCGACGTGCTCATCGTCGCGGCGCTCTTCACGGCGTCCGGCGCCGCGGCACTGATCTACGAGGTGCTGTGGCTCAAGCAGCTCGGGCTGTTGTTCGGCAACACCGCGCAGGCCGCGGCGGCGACGCTGGCAGTGTTCTTCCTCGGCCTGTCGCTGGGCGCGCGCGCTTGGGGGCGGCGCGCCGCGAACTCGCCCAATCCCATGCGCGCGTTCGCGGGGCTCGAACTCGCGATCGCCGCGTCGGCGCTGCTGTACTTCGCGCTCCTCGACGTCTACCACGCCGTCTATCCGACGTTGGCGACGGCGCTGCGCGATGTGCCGGCGCTGTTCACCGCCGCCAAGCTGGCGCTGGCGATGTTGATCCTGCTGCCGCCGGCGTTCTTCATGGGCGGCACGTTGCCTTTCGTCAGCCAACACATGGTGCGCGAGCGCGACGAGTTGGGCGGCACGGTGAGCTGGCTCTATGCGTGCAACACCGTCGGTGGCGCCGCGGGTGCCTTCGCCGCGGCGTTCGTGCTGGCGCCGGCGCTGGGATTCTCCCGTTCCTACGCTGTGGCGGTGGTGCTCAATCTGGCCGTGGCGGCCGCCGCATGGCGCGCGGGTCGAAACGCGTCGACGAGCGCCCCTGTGTCGCCCACCGCCGCGGCTCGTGCCCCGGAGGCACCGGCGCTCTCCTACGATCCGGCGGTCCTGGCGGCGGTGGCGTTCTTCTCCGGAGCCGCGACGCTCGGAACGGAGGTGCTGTGGACGCGGATGTTCGCCCAGGTCCTGCACAATTCGGTGTACTCGTTTGCCACCATTCTCGTCAGCTTTCTGGTCGCACTCTCGCTCGGCGCCGCGGTCGCCAACCGGCTCTGGCGCAGTCGCGTCGCGCCGCCGGCGACGATGTTGCCGGTGCTGTTGATCGTCGCCGGCCTCGCGGTCGGGGTAAGCCCGTTCATCTTCCACCGCTTCACCGGCGGTCTACACTACCTGGCGCCGAGCGCCGGCTGGTGGACCTACGTCGCTTCGATCTTCGCCAGCGCGCTGCTGGTCCTGGTGCCGCCGGGCATCTGTCTGGGCGCGGTCTTCCCGTATCTCCTCGGCGTCGCGGGGAGCGAATCGAAGGACGGCGTCGGCCTCACCGTCGGGCGGCTGGCGTCGTGGAACACGTTCGGATCGATCGCCGGCTCGCTGGTCTGCGGCTTCGTGATCATCGAGCTGCTCGGCCTGTGGGGGGCTATCCGCGCCGTCGCGGCCTCGTATCTGGCGTTGGCGATCGTATTGCTCCCGGCCGCGGCGCCGACGGCGCCGCGGCTGCGCGTCGCCCTGGCGGCGGTGATGCTGGCCGTGCTGGTGTTCTTCGACCCGATGCGCCTGCCGGTGGTGACCGTGCGCGGCGCCGACGAACTGGTTCGCGAGAAATGGGAGACCGGTCATTCCATCGTCGCCGTGACGCAGGCGGGCCAGCACCGAATGCTGAAACTCGACAACTACTATTCGCTCGGCGGCACGTCGGCGATGGCTTACGAAGAGGCGCAGGCGGACATCCCGCTGGTCATCCACCCGGCGCCGCGCAAGGTGTTCTTCCTCGGGCTCGGCACGGGCATCACCGCGGGCGCGGCGCTGCGGCACGCGGTCGAAGAGGTGACGGCGGCGGAATTGATCCCGGAAGTGGTGACGGCGTCGCGCCGTCACTTCGGGCCGTACGTGAACGGTCTGTTCGAGGATCCCCGCGCTCGCGTCGTTGTCGAGGATGGCCGCCAGTACCTGCTGACCACCAGCGAACGCTTCGATGTGATCATCTCCGATCTGTTCATCCCATGGCAGGCCGGCACCGGCAGCCTCTACACGCGCGAGCACTTCGAGCTGGCTCGCTCGCGGTTGCGCGACGGCGGATTGTTCGCCCAGTGGTTGCCGCTTTACCAGCTCTCGCAACGCGACTTCATGATCATCGCCCGCACCATGCTCGAAGTGTTTCCCCAGGTAACGATGTGGCGCGGCGATTTCATGCCCGACCATTCGATCGTCGCACTCGTCGGCCAGGAGGCGGGCGCGCGTCTCGACCCGGAAGCGGTGACGGCCAACTTTCGCTTTCGGCGCAAGACCGAGGACCTGCCGCGCGATCTCGCCCTCGCTTTCGCCGGTCTGTTCTACGTGAGCAACCTGACCGCCAATCGCGCGCTGTTCGCGGATGCTCCGATCAACACCGACGACCGGCCACTCATCGAGTACCAGGCGCCGGTCGCACAGCGCGAGCAGGCCGGTGGCGTGCGGCCGTGGTTCATTTCGTTCTCACTCGCACAATTCGAGGCGGAGATGTTGCGCAACCTGCAGCCGGCGGTCGATCCATATCTGGCCGCGCTGACGCCGCGCGAACGCGACTACGCCCTCGCCGGGATGGATCTGTTCACCGCCATCCTGCAGCGCGATGCGGGAAACGAAGACGCGGCGCGCCGACATACCGAGGTATTCGAGCGCAGCGTGCCGCCGGAGGTGTACGGGGTATTTCGCGGCGAACTCGAAAAGAAGACGACGACGGAGGGTGTGGTGCAATGATTTGTGAAACAGCAGTGATGGACGACCGACGAAGGCCTTGGGGGAATGCCGCGCAAAACCTGCGGCGGAGCGCGGGCGGTTTGGCGCTCATCGTAGCAATGGTCTGCACGGCGGCGGCGCCCGTGTTCGGGCACGGCGATGTGATGCGCATCGGTTCGTCGCAGGCGGGAGGCGGTCAGATCGTGATCGAGCCCGAGTTCGATTTCGGCACCGATGTGTTCCATGTCCCACTCACGAACCAGGGGGCCACCACGTCGCTGTACTCCAGTATTTTTCCGAGTTTCGCCTGGATTCTGGAGCCCGGCGCCGGCATCATCCCGCTCGACGAGGAGGTGTCGATCGTGTTCACGGTGGCCGCGCCGATCAGCGCGGGCGCGTCGGTGCGCGTCGGCGGGAGGAACCTCGACGAAGCCGGCGAGACGGCGACGCTGGGGTCGTTCGAGAACGACCCTGAAGCGCACGTCCACCCGGAATGGCGGCTGCTGCTGCCGAACGGCGTCATCGGCGAGTATCAGGTGTCGTTCCGCCTGTCGGCTACAGGGTTTACCGATTCTCCGATTTACACCTTGTTGATCACCAATGCGGAGGCGTCTCCGACTCCCACAGCCACGGCGACGACCAGCGTGACAGAGTCGCCGTCCGCCACACCCACCACAACGGACCCGGCGACCGCCACACCCACGGCGACGTCGAACGCCACCGACCCGCCGACGCCAAGCGTGACCGCGACGCCAAGCGCGACCGCGACGGCGAGCGCGACGCCGACCCACACGAGTGCCGCACCGGCCTGTCCGGGCGACTGCGATGGTAACGGAGTCGTCTCGATCGCCGAGTTGGTTCGCGCCGTCGGTCTGGCGAGTCGCGGCGGCACCGTGGGCTGCGCGGCGGCCGACGTCGACGGCAACGGTTCGATCAGTATCGACGAGTTGATCCGCGCCGTCCGCTCGGCGCTCGAGGGATGCGCCCCGCAATGACGAGGGAACTCCATGCGCAGCAGCGCGAGGTCGCGCCGGTCGACCTCTCGTGGCTGGTCCAGTTGCGCTGGGGCGCGGTCGTCGGACAACTCGGCGCGATCGCGGCGGTGATCCTGTGGATGGGCGTCAGCTTGCCGTGGCCGTGGCTGGTGCTCGTGATCGGCGTCGAGGCGGTCAGCAACGCGCTGCTGGCGCGCTGGGCGTCGACGGTCAGCAGCACCGAATCGTGGGGAGTCGGCATGATCCTCGTCCTCGACGTGGTGTTGTTCACCGTACTGCTGCTCCTCACCGGCGGCTCGTACAATCCCTTCACCTTTCTCTATCTCGTCTACATCACTCTCGCCGCCGTGGTGCTGTCGCCCGGCTGGGCGTGGACGTTGGCGGCGTTCTCGCTGACCTGCTTTCGGACTCTGTTCCTCCTCGATCCGATGCCGGCGGACGGCCACGGCGCGCACCTGCAGAGTCATCTAGAGGGAATGTGGTTCGCGTTCGCGGTGGCGGCCGCCTTCATCGTCTATTTCGTGCAGCGGGTGCGCAGCGTGCTGGCGGCGCGCGAGGCCGAGCTGGCTCGCGAGCGCGATCTCACCGCTCGCCACCAGAAGCTCTCGTCGTTGGCGACTCTGGCCGCCGGGGCGGCGCACCAGCTGGCGACACCGCTGTCGACGATCGCGGTGATCGCCGTGGAGCTCGAACACGAGTTGGCCCGCGGCGCGTCGTACGACGGCGCGATCGAGGACGCTCAGACCATCCGCGAGCAGGTCGAGCGCTGCCGTGGGATCCTTGCGCAGATGGCCGCCGACGCGGGGCAAAGCAAGGGTGAGGCGCTGCGCGCGACGGCGGCGCGAGAGCTGGTCGACGCCGCGCTCGACGGCCTCGAGGGAGCCGACCGCGTCGACGTCGCAATCGACCCGGCGGTCGGCGATCGCCCCATGCGCATTCCCGCGCGCTCGCTGGCACAAGGGATGCGTGCGGTGATCAAGAACGGATTGGAGGCTACGGCCGCTCCTACCGGCCGCGTCGCCGTATCCGTGGGCCTCGACGGCGGCTGGCGTTTCGACATAGCCGACGCCGGCGCCGGCATCGCCGCCGACGTCCTCGACCGGGTCGGAGAGCCGTTCTTCACCACCAAGGGGCCTGACCGGGGCATGGGCCTCGGCGTCTTCCTCGCCCGAACCCTCGTCGAGGGACTCGGCGGGCGCTTTGCGATCGAGTCGACTTGGGGTCGCGGAACCGTCGTCTCGATGTGGATTCCGTCGCACCCAGTGACCAATGGCCGGCCGATCCGCGACGCCGCGGCGAACGACCCCGTCGGCGAGGATCGGGTGCAGTCGCGATGACCAGCACAAGCAGCGGCGCCGCCGGCGCCCGCTCAATCCTGATCGTCGACGACGATCGGGTCCTGCGCGAGAGCCTCGTCAAGGCCTTCACCAAGCGCGGCTACGAGGTGCGCGGCGCCGCCTGCTACGAAGAGGCCGTCTCCCTGGCCGCGCAGCGCGCGCCGGATCTCGCGGTGGTCGATCTGCGCATGCCCGGACCGTCCGGACTCGACGTCGTGCGCTTTCTCGCGCGCCTCGACGAATCCATCAGAATCGTCGTTCTCACCGGCTACGGCAGCGTCGCAACGGCGCTCGAGGCGATCCGCCTCGGCGCTACCAACTACCTGACCAAGCCCGCCGACGTGCAGGAGATTCTCGCGGCGTTCGATCCCGACACCCGTCCCGATCCAGGCGACGACTTGGCCGCACCCTCGCTGGCGCGCGCCGAGTGGGAGCACATCAACCGCGTCCTCGGCGACTGCGACGGCAACATCTCCGAAGCCGCGCGCCGCCTCGGCCTGCACCGCCGCTCGCTCCAACGCAAACTACAGAAGCGCCCACCGCGCGATTGAAGCCCCCGTTGGCCGGGCGCTCGTGCCCTACCCTCACCCTCCGCGAGGACGCGCACACCGAGGGTGAGGATCCGGGTCGCTTCCATCGCCGCGGCGGTGTGTGGTAGCAGATCGGGAGAAATCGACTTCGAGCGCACATAGGCTCCGTCGATGAATTTGCGCGCAACTGCTTGATTCGCAACAACAAGCCCTCGTAGCTCAGTTGGATAGAGCACAGGATTCCTAATCCTGGGGTCACAGGTTCAATTCCTGTCGGGGGCACTTTCAGTCATCTTCCGGCCGCGTAAAGGCGATCCCGGCTGGGGCGACCGCAGTTCGCTGCCGAGCGGCGTTGGCGAAGGAGGACGGGATGGGTACTGCCGGGCGGATGTTACTGATCAGCGCGGTGCTCGCCATTGTGGGATGCGGCGCCCGTTGTCACCGCGATGGAGCGGACGCGGCTTTGCCGCACGGGCTCGGCGACGCGCGGTATGTCGACCTCTCCTATTCCTTCGGCACTGAAACGGTTTACTGGCCAACGGATCGCCGCGGTTTCGAGTTGGAGATCGTCTCCCGCGGAGCGAGCGAGGGCGGTTACTGGTACGAGGCCAACCGGATGTGCACGGCGGAGCACGGCGGCACGCACATGGACGCGCCGGTGCACTTCGCGGAGGGGCAGCCAACCACCGATCTGGTGCCCGTCGCCGCGGGGATCGGTCCTCTAGCTCTCGTCGATGTCCGCGGCGAAGCGGCGCGTGACCCGGACTATCGCCTCTCGGTCAGCGACATTCAGTCTTGGGAGAAGACGTACGGGCGCATTCCGCGCGGTGCGATCGTCGTCATGTACAGCGGCTGGGGTGAGCGTTGGCCTGATGCGGCGCGCTATCTCGGTACGGACGTCCCGGGCGATACACAGAACCTCCACTTTCCGGGGTTCGGCGAGGACGCCGTTCGCTTCCTGCTGGAGCAGCGGGACATCAAGGCGATCGGCGTCGACACGGCGAGCATCGATCACGGTCCGTCGCGCGATTTCATCGTCCATCGCGTCCTCCACGGCGCCGGCAAGCCGGCGTTCGAGAACCTGGCGAACCTGGACAAGGTTCCGCCGGCCGGCGCCGCGATCATCGCCCTGCCGATGAAGATCGAAGGCGGCTCCGGTGGGCCGTTGCGCGCCATCGCGATTTTGCCGTAGCAGTCCGTCGAGAAACAGGCGCGAGACTGAAAACGAGGATTCAAGCGCCAGACTGGCGATCGACGATCCACGGAGGGCGAGATGAGACGAACCTGGAGAGTTGTTTCGGCGCTGCTGGTCCTGCTCTCGCTCGGGCTGACGCCGGGTTGCTCGAGCGACGACGGTTCGGGCGGGACGACCGGGCCACCGGAGATCGCCTCGACTGAGACCATGGTCGATTGGATCGCCGAGATCGTCGACCAGGGAATACGACGCCCCGGGTACGCCGCCGACCAATGGGTCGAGACCTGGGCGCGCGACCGCTTCGAGGAGTTCGGCCTGCAGGACGTCACCCTCGATCCGATCGACGTGCTGCGGTGGGAGCCGCACAGTTGGTCGCTCGAGGTCTGGCGCGAGGACGAACCGGAGCGCGTCGTGTCGATCCCCTCGTACCCGGTGCCGATGACGGCTGAGGTCGCCGGTCTCGAAGCGGAGCTGGTGCTCGCCGGAGAAGACGATCACGCCGCCCTCGCCGGCCGGATCGCCGTCGTCGAGAACCACTTCATCCAGCTGCCGCAACGCGGAACGGATGTGTTTGCCACGTGGTCCTACGACCCGGCGAACGAATTCGACACGCTGGTGCAAACGCTCCCCTTCGGGCCGGGCTTTCAGGACGTGATGGAGCCGGCGATCGAAGCCGGTGCCTTGGGATTCATCGGCATCCTGCGCGGGCTGCCGTGGGACACGGACCGCTACTACGTCCCCTACGACGGGCTGGAACGCCCGGTTCCGGGACTGTGGCTGAGCTCGCGCAATGGCGACACGCTCCTGGAACTCATGGCGGATGGGCCGGTGCGCGCGCGCATCGTCCTCAACCGTTCGCTGGAGCCGGCAATCTCGCACAACGTCACCGCCACCCTGCCCGGCATGTCGGATCAATGGATCATCATCGGTTCGCACCACGACGCTCCGTGGGCGTCGGCGGTGGAGGACGGAACGGGCATCGCCCTGGTGATGGCGCAAGCGCAGTACTGGTCGCAGGTGCCGCGCGCCGAACGACCGCACAACCTCATGTTCCTGCTCAACGGCGGACACATGTCGGGCGGCGCCGGACTCATCCACTTCGTCGAGTCGAACCGAGACTTTCTCGAGCGCGACGTCCTCGTCGAGATTCACCTGGAGCATGCCGCGGCGGAAGCCCGCGGCGATGACGGCGTTCTGGTGGCCACCGACAAACCGGAGCCGCGTTGGTGGTTCACAAGCTTCATCCCGTCGCTGGAACAGGCGGTGGCCGACGCCATCTGCGAGCACGAGTTGGAGCGCTCGTTCGTGATGCCACCCGAGGGCTTCCCGCCCGGCAGCGCGAACCCGCCGACCGACGCTGCCTTCTTCCACCCGTGGGCGCCGATCGTCAGCTTCCTGACCGCGCCCATGTACCTGTTCGACGAAGCCGACACCATCGAGATGGTGCACCAGCCCAGCCTGGTGCCGCTGAGTCGCGCGACGATCGACATCGTCAACGCGATGGCCACGGAGACCGCGGCGACGCTGCGAGCGCAGATCTACGCGCCGCCGCGGGCGACGCCTCTGCGGTGCGCGAGTGAGGCGGATTCCGAAGAGGTGACTCGATGACGCGACTCGGCGCATCCATGGCCCTGGCGTTGGCGCTGTGCGCCTGCGGCGACGACGACGGATCGGACGTCTGCGCGGGCCGGAACGGCCCGGCCGGCACTCGCGAAGTGACGATCGAATCGGCGGGCATCCAGCGCACGTTCGTCTTGACCGTGCCCGACTCCGCATTGCACGGCGAGCCGGTGCCGTTGGTCATGGTATTTCACGGGGTGTTTGCCGACGGCGCGACGATTCAGGCCGTGACCGGTTTTCCCGAGAAAGCCGCGGAGCAAGGATTCATCACCGTCGCCGGCGATGGGATCGGGCAGTCGTGGAACGCCGGCCTCTGTTGCGAACCGGCGATGGAGATGGACGTCGACGACGTCGGCTTCGCGCGCGAAATCGTGGCTGCGGTCGAGGCGGAGTACTGCGTCGACGAACGGCGCGTCTTCGCCACCGGTTTTTCGAACGGATCGGCGATGGCTTTCCGGCTCGCATGCGAAGCGAGCGATCTCTTTACGGCCTTCGCTCCGGTGGGCGGTTCCCTCGCCCTGGCCGAGTGCGCTCCCAGCCAGCCGCGACCGATCGAGATCATCAACAACATCGACGATCCGATCGTGCCGTTCGTGCTCGGCGAGGCCTTCTCGTTTCCCGCCGCCCTCGAGTGGAACGGCTGCGGCGAGGAGCGAACGACCGAGCACCCCGCTTCGACCACGAGTTGCAGTGCCGCCATCTGCGCCGACGACCATCGCACGGCTTTCTGCGGAGTCGCGGGAATCAGCCATGTATGGCCCGGCGGCGCGACCGACCCCGACGGGGAGTTCCGCGCCACCGACCATGTCTGGAGCTTCTTCGCGGCGGCGGTGCCGGACTGAACGCGCCTCGCGGAGCACCGTGCTCGTGGTACACCCACCTCGTTGCCTGAAGCCACGGCGGCACGCTACCCTCTCGCTCGTGAATTTCGGCTTGGATTACGACCCGCGAGACCATCGCGCCTATGAGTGACGAATCGAGTGCGCGGCCGGGGGCTTCGCGCAGACTGCACGGCGTTCTCCTCGCCGACATGACGGGGTTCAGCCGACTGATGGGTGAGGACGAGTCGCGCGCGGTGGACGCGCTCAACCGCATCCGCGACATCTTCATCAGCATCGTACCGCGGCACGGCGGCACGCTCGACGTTTCGGTCGGCGACTGCTTCGTCGCCCTCTTCGATAGCGCCGTCGAGGCTGTGCGCGCCGCCGTCGCGATCCAGACCGAACTGGCCGGCGTCGCGGGATCGGCGTCCCTGCCGGTGCAGATCCGTATCGGGATCCATGTCGGCGACGTGATGCGCTCCGGCAATGAGATCCTCGGCGACAGCATCAACATCGCCGCTCGCCTGCAGACGATCGCCCGCCCGGGGGGAATCGCCGTGTCGGAGGACGTCTACCGCGGCGTCCGCAACCGCGTGCCGCTGCCGTTCCGCGACCTGGGCCCGAAATCACTCAAGAACATTCGCGAAAAGATTCGCGTGTACGAGTTGGTCGTCGGTGACGGCGACGCGGATGGCGACGGCGCGCCGAACCGGTGGCCGATACGCAACGCGGCTCTCATGGTGGTCGCGGTCGCGGTTGCCGCGGCCGTGGGGTTCCTCGGCTATCGATGGACGCAACAACAACCGGCGGTCGCCGTGCGGGCCGCCACCCACGCCCTGAAGGAAGCCGCGGCCCCGGCTCCGGCGCCGGTCGACGGCGACCTGACCGTCGGGGTCACCGGTGTGAGCGCGCACGGGGCGGTTCCGTCCTGGATGCGGGACAGCACGCGCGACGGCTTCAATACGCTTTTCAGCAAGGTTGCCGGATTGCGGGTCTTCTCGCGCGAGAAGATCGACTTCCTGCGGGAAAGGCGCGGCCTGAGCGAGATCGAGGTGGCCGAGACCCTGGGTATCCAGAAGATGATTTCGGGGTCCATGACCACCGACGGCGATGTCGTGGTCATCGAAGCCCGCGTGGTGGACACGTCCAGCGGCATTCTCGACGCGTCGGAAAGTGCCCGCGGCAACGCCGAGGATCTGATCGAGTTGCAGAACCGGGTGGCCTCCGACGTGCTCGGTGCTCTCGGGGTGGAGCTGACTGCCGACGACCGGGCCGAACTCTTCGCGCGACGTACCAAGGAAACCCTGGAGGGTTACAGGCGCATGGCCGAGACCTTCGGCGAAGCGCCGGATGACGCGAAGGCCCCGCCCCAGCCGTCCGAACGTCGCTCGTGGTTGAGCTGGCCCGGCGCGGCGCTGGCACAGGTACCCGACCCGGCGGAGGAGCCGATACGCGAGGTTCTCGAAGCCTATCGCCTCGCTCTCGAGCGCAAGGATGTCGACGGCGTTGCCGCCACGCACCTCGACCTGACTCCGGAACAGCGCAGCGGATTCGAACGCTACTTCGGATCCGCCGACGACCTCAGTGTCGCGGTGAGCGACATCGATATTCTGGTGGTCGACGACGAAGCCCTGGTGACCTTCACCCGGCGCGACGTCTTCCACGATCGAAAGAGTGGCAAGGAAGTGGAGCTCGAGGTCCGCCTGAGCAGTGAGGTCGTCGCGACGAACGGCACCTGGCGGATGCGCGGGGTGAAGCGCTCGTCCGACTGAGTTCCACCGCCGCAAGGCGGGTGAAGCCGGAACGCCTCAGAGCGTCGCTTCGATGCCGATCATCGGAACCGGCTCCGTGCGGACAAACCCGTCGTTGAGCGGCACGGCGACATTGATGAAGCCGAACACGGTGTCTCGCCAGAGTCCGGCACGACCACCGATCGACGCCGTATAGTAATCGGCGCGCTCGCCGGTCAAACCGAACAGCGGCGCCGACGTGTCGCGTTGCGACGGATCGCTCGCACACTCGATCAAGTCCGAACTGCACCGGGGCAACAGGAACGAGTCATGCGCCCCGATTCGGGAGAATGGGTGACGACCGAGGAAGGCCACCGCCACCGTAAAGCTGTCGACCGGTGCCCAGTCGACACCGACGCCCCAGCGGGCGTCGCTCGAATCGACGTCCTCGGCGTTGAATCCCAGCGTCGCGTTCAGATGTCCCTGGAAGCGCGCGTACCGAGCGGGCTCGAACATCCGCGTCGACGCCAGCAGCGATGGGGCCACCTCGACGAAGCCAGTTCCCTGCAGATCGTCCTTGTCGCCGCTGGGAAGGCGCAACAGCAATCCGGTGGCGACGTGGACGGCGTCCGCCTCGAGCACACGGTACTTCGCGCGCAACAGCACGTCGCCGATTCCGACCGGTTTGCTACTCTCCTCGAAGGGCTCGTCGATCAATACCAGCTCGCCCCCTTCCGTCACCGCCGCCGCCGACAGCAATGTCCCCACTTTCAAGTCGCTGACCATCAACGGGACGGCGATACTGAAGTCGAGATTCTCAGACAATCCGTAACTGGCGGCGAACTGGAACGAATGCACCGCGGCCTCGATGTCCAGGAAGGGGATCGCCGCGGCCGCCGCCAGGCCTTCGAACGGAATGGGCAGGGAGTCGGTCAGACTGTCGGCGTCCATCCCTTCGAGCTGGGCGAGTTGCGTGTACTGATACGCGAAGGAGACATTGAACCGCCCTTTGCCCAACGGGTCCGCGCGCTCGAGGTAGATCTGCCCAAAGGTCGACGGATCGCGCTGAAAGTTTCCCGTCGCCGGATCGAACGAATACGAAACCCCGGCGGAGGCCGAGGGCAGCGGCTGGGTCCGCGCGAACCACTCGCTCAATGCGTTTTGCGTGAGATACAGCACGCTCTCGACCTGCAGGAGGTTGTCCTGCGCGGCGGCGGAAACGGGGAGCGCGCCCACAGCCAGGGCGGCCAGCAAGAACACGATCAGCATGGCGGTTAGCCTTCGCGCGCCGGCGCGATCTCGTCAAGAAGGCGGTCCACGCGATCCGTCAGTCGAGGCCGAGGATGGCGTTGTACCGTTTGATCCGCGAGGCGTCACCGCTGGAGATGCGGCGGGCGTTCATCTCCACATGCAGCATGTGGCGGTGCACGAACGATGTCGCCAGTTCGCGCTTGTCCTCGGAGTGCGTCGCCTGGTGCAGGAGCTCGGCCGAGACGACTACGTCGATGACCATCTGGGAAATCCTCTTCGCGTTGAGGAGGGCATAGTCGAAGTCCACGAGAAGCGCGGCGATGCTTTGGTTGATGGCATCGATCCCCTTCGTGACCTGCTCCACCAGCGGCGCCACGTCACTGCCGAGGGTGGAGAGCTGGACCTTGGTGTCCTCCAGCGTCGTCACCAGCGCTCCCTTCGCCATCTCCTTGAGGGCGAAACTGGCCTGGATCTCCGATGTTCCCTCGTAGATCGTCGTGATGATCGAGTCGTTGTGATACTGCCCGGCGGCGGTCTCCGCCATGTAGCCGATGCCGCCGTGCACCTGGATGCCGGCGCGCGTGACGTCATCGGCGATCTCGGTCGCGTAGTACTTGCACAGGGGGGTGAAGAACCGGATCAGCGACTGCAGCCGATCCCGCTCCGCCTCGAGTACGCCGCGCTGCGCGTCCCCCTGCGAGCGCTCCGAGCCGAGGTACTCGTCGAGCGCATCGATGGTGTCGATCATGCCGCAAGTCCGGTACAGCAGCGCGCGCGCTCCCTGGATGTTGATGGCCATGCCGCTGAGCATCGACTTGACCATCGGCTGTTGCAGGATGGGCACCCCGAACTGCACCCGCTGCGCGGCGTACTCACGGGCGGCGCGATAGGCCGCCTCGGCGATGCCGATCGCCTGCGCCGCTACGCCGAGGCGGGCATTGTTCATCAGATTCAGCATCGCGCGAAAGCCCTGCCCCACCTCGCCGAGGAGGTACGCCTCGGCGTCCTCGAACTCGACGACGCACGTCGGCGAGCCGTGGATTCCCAACTTGTGCTCGACGCGTGGGATGCGCACGCCGTTCGGTTGGCCGTTTGCCAGAACGCGCGGGCACAACAGGAGATTGAGTCCGTTGGTCGTGCCCTTCGATTCGTCGTAGGTGGCGCCGTCGCGCGCCAAAACGAGATGGATCTGGGCTCCACCGTTGGTGATATAGATCTTCTCGCCGTTGACGCGATAGTGGTCACCCACCTTGTCGGCCCGGGTGACGATGCCGCCCAGGTCCGATCCGGCCTGGGGCTCTGTCAGATCCATCGCTCCCTGCAACTCGCCGCTGGCGAATCGCGGCAGGTACTCCTCGCAGAGCGCCTCCGATCCGTACTTTTCGATATCCTGAGCGGCGCCGGTCTGGAGGCCGACGATCGTCATCAGGCTGGCATTGGCGCGCGACAGCATTTCGAGAAACGCGCAGTTGAGCAGCATCGGCAGGTTGGAGCCGCCGTACTTCGGCTTCAATGTCAAGCACGTGAGGCCGGCGGCTCGCAGCATCTCGTAGCCGGCACGCACGTGCGCCGGGACGATCACCTCGCCGTCGACGACCTCGACGGCCTCGTGCCAATGGCCGAGGGACTCCCGCTCGATGTCGGCGCAGACGTCACCGGCGGTGCTCAGAATCATCTTGTACGTGTCGATCTCGTCGGCGACCACGCACTGCTCACCCAGGCGGAGGCGCAGGAGGCGCTCCCAGTCGACTCGATGATCGATGAAGAACTCGATATCCGCGTGAAAGAATCCCTGGGCCATGGACACCTCCGTGCCGGCATTATGCGCCGATCGACCGCCGCGACAAGTCGCAGCGGTCGATCAGCGGCGCTCAGAACCTCCAGGTCACGCTGCCGCGAAACATGAGCGGTTCGACCGGGTGCAAGTGGATGTCCTCGACCCCCTCGTCCGGCTCTCCCGGAAGGCGCGACGGGTAGAAATACGTGATGTCGTTGTCGCGCGAGTTGAGGAGATTGAGAGCGTCGAGCGTGAACGTGAGATCGCCCCACGGAAACGCCTGCCACTCCCAGCCGGTCTGCATATTGACCAGCGTCGTCGATGCCGCGCTGACCGACCCGTCTTCGATCAGCGCCGCTCCGCCGAAGTGGCGCAGTCGCAGACTGCCGAACAAACCATTGTCGAACGCGACGGCCGCTCCCGCCGCCACGGTCGTATCGATGGCGCCCGGAATGTCGTCGCCCGCCGGGTCGTTGTTGGTGAACTCGGACTCGGTAAACGTCACGTCCGTGTCGAGGGTCAGCCACTCGAGGGGTGTCCAGTAGTTGGCGAACTCCAGTCCGAAGCGCTGGCTGGGTCGTGTCGCTTCGGTGTTGCCGGCGTCGCCGATGAACAGCAGCTCGGAGTCGAGCTCGAGCCACCACAGCGCCAGGGTCGACTGCAGGCCAGGAAGCCAGGTGGTTCGTGCGCCGATCTCCGCCCCCTGTGTGGCGACCAGGGGGTCAACGCGGTCGACCGCGTCACCGGAAACCGGATCGATGCGGATGGTCGTGCCGCGCGCGTCGTTGCTGTGGAAGCCGCGACCGTAGTTCACGTACACCTCGCTCGACGCCCACGGTCCGAACACGAGACCGACCTTCGGGCTGACGATTCCGTCCGACTCGTTGCCGCCGTTCTCGGGCAGGCTCACCGCGTCGACCTCGAACCAGTAGAGATCGCCGCGAAGCCCGACGTAGGCGCGCATCCAGCGCGTCAAGTTGGACTCGGCCTTCCAGAACAAACCCATTGTCGTGACCTCGACCTCGTCCTCGCGCACGGTCTCGCGGCGCTGCCGCGCCGACGACCGGAACAGGCCGACGTCGCTGATCGAGTCGTGGCGAACCTGGACGCCGACCGTGTGGTGTAGGTGCAACGCCGCCAGCGAATGGGCCAGATCCTGCGTGACTTCGAGCCCGAGCACGGTGCGCTCGTCCATCTGCTGGAACTCGTCGCCGTTGATCGGGTCGTCAAGGAAGTAGGTGAAGTTCGACCAGAGGTTGAAGTCGTAGAAGCTGACGTACGCCTGCGCCTTCGTCGTGTTCTCGACGCCGTTCCAGAATCGCGCCGAAGCGGTGTAGCGCGAGGTGTCGCCGCCCAGATCGTCGTCGAGATTGTCGTAGCGCCCGATCGTCTTGTCGCGCAATGCCCGGCGAGCGATCTGGTCGGTCGAGTTCCAGTCCGCCGAATAGCCGCTCGCGAACAACGACAGTCCGCGCTCTTCGTCGCCGAACGTCCACTTGCCGATTCCGTTGAACTTCTCGAGACCCTCGTCGAGGTCCCAGGGCCCGTCGTAGAACTGCACTTCGCCCCCCAATAGCAGGTCGCCACCGCCGACGTTCGCCGACCCGCCGCCGACGACGCGGTAGTAGTCGAACTGGCCGAACGTCGTCGTGATGAAGGGCTTGTCGATTCGGCTCATGTAATCGATTCGCGAGGTACCGGCCGAGGAAAAATCCCCGACATCCGCGTAGTACGGTCCCTTGCGGAACTCGAGGACCTCGATGAGTTCCGGGATCAACAGGTTGACGTCGAGATACCCCTGCCCGTGGCCGTGGGTGGAGAGGTTCAGCGGTACCCCCTCGAGGAAAGTCGAGAAGTCCGTGCCGTGATCCAGGTTGAAGCCGCGCAAAAAGAACTGGTTGGCCTTGCCGGAGCCCGAGTGCTGGGTGGCGATGACTCCGGGAATCCGCTCCAGGACCTCGCCCGGCCGCAGAAACGGTACGCGCTTGATTTCCTCCTGTCCGACGCGGCCCATCGACGCGGCCGGCGCGGTCCCGACGAGGTCCTGGGCGCGGCCGATGACGACGATCTCTTCCACCTCGTCGTCGCCGTCGGGTTTGCTTTCATGACCGTACGCAACCGGGCTGTGGAAAGCGGCCGCGCCTGCGAGCATCGCGGCGGCGAAAACCGCGCGACTTCGCCGAATGCCTCGCCTGTCGCGCGAGCGCGTGGACAGGCGAGGGCATCGTATTGCCCTCATGTACTCCTCCTGGGCGGTCGATCCACGCAGCGGCGGACACGCGCGAGGGCGCGCGTGCCCGGCCCGTGGGTGGCCGACCGCGATCCGATCCGATCAGGAAACTACGGTGTTCGGGATCGATCGCGCCGCGGGAGGACCGCGGGCAAAAACAGTACCGCGCGACGGTGCCAGGATCGGTTCGTCGGGCAACCGCGCGGCGGCGCGACCGCACGAGGCCGCGCCGCCGAGCCAGGCGATGTCGATAGCGCAACACGCGTAAGGATGATCGCTATGCCAATGGTCGCGTGTCCCCGCTTCGCCGGCCAACACCAACGGGCCGTCCGTGTCCCGCCGCTGTTCGGTCGCGGCGGAGTGCGCGTGATCTCCGGCGCCGTGGTGCCGGTGGTCGTGACGTGCGTGCAGGCTCTTGCCGTGATGATGATCGGCATCGGCCGCGTGCTGGTGGTGGTGATGATGATGCTCATGGAGATCGCCGCGACCTGTGGACGAGCGTTCGTCCGGTCGCGGGGCGAGATGGGTGTGGCCGCGATCGTCTCCGGCGTGCTGGTGGACGACGAGCGACGGCGCGGGCGAACCCGTGACCCAGGCGAACGCCGCGACGGCCATCCAGGCCGTCCAGCGCAGTGGCACCGGAGCCCGTCGTGATCGCCTGTTCGGAGTCAGGAGGTCGATGTGCATGAGGGAACCACCGGGACGGCTCATACGCCGCGTTCCGTGACAAACGCAAACTCCTGGCCCCGAAACGCGCCTCGGCGCTGCTTCACCGCATCGCAACCACCGTTTCGATACGCTACAAGGGACCGCGAGGAAGGGATGGGGAGAATGGCCGACACCGATGGCGATCGAGGAGCGCAGACTTCAAGACCGCGACGGGCCCGCATCGTCTGCACGCTGGGTCCGGCGACAGCCACCTTGGAGAAGATTGTCGAGTTGGTTCAGGCCGGAATGGACGTCGCGCGGTTGAACATGTCGCACGGCAGCTGGGATCTACATCAGCTGCTGTTCGATCGGGTCCGCGAGGCGGAGAGCGTGACCGGGCTGCCGGTGGCGATCATGGCCGACCTGCAAGGGCCGAAGATCCGGCTTGGGACGATTCTGGGCGATCGGACCATGTTGGAGGACGGAGCGCGATTCATCCTCGACTGCGATCCGACCCCGGGCACGGCGGAGCGCGCGTCCACCTCGCACGCCACGCTGGCCGAAGACGTGCGCGAGGGCGACACCCTCTATATCGACGACGGACGCATCGAGTTGGCTGTCGCCTCGGTCGGCGAGTGCAGCGTGGTGACCACGGTGGTCGTCGGCGGAGAGATTTCCAATCGTAAGGGCGTGAACCTGCCCAGCGCGCGGCTCAAACTGCCCGTCCTCAACGACAAGGACCGCCTCGATCTCGAGCGCGCCCTCGGCGCCGGGGCCGATTGGATCGCGTTGTCGTTCGTACGAGCCGCTCGCGACGCGGAGATCCTCCGCGAATGCATGCGCCACATCGGCATCATGCGGCCGCTCGTCGCCAAGATCGAGACGCCGCAGGCGGTCGAAGACCTCGAAGAGATCGTCGAGGCGTTCAACGCCGTGATGGTCGCGCGCGGCGACCTCGGCCTGGAGACGCCGATCGAGAAACTGCCGGCGGTGCAGCGCCGCGCCATCGACCTCGCGCGCGATCTCGGGCGGCCTGCCATCGTCGCGACGCAGATGCTCGACTCCATGGTTACCGAGCCGACCCCGACTCGCGCCGAGGTATCGGACGTCGCCACCGCGATCATCGACGGCGCCGACGCGTTGATGCTCTCCGCGGAAACCAGCGTCGGCCGCTTTCCGATTCGCAGCGTCCGCCAGATGTGTCGGATCATCGAGGCCACCGAGGCGGAGCCGCGCCGGCACCCCTTCTCGATCGCATCGACGCCGCAGACCTTCGATTCGCTGGCGAAAGCGGCGATCAACCTCGCGGAAGAACTGAAAGCTTCGGCGCTGTGCGTCTTCACCTCGTCAGGCCAGGCCGTGCGCAGCCTCGCTCGCCATCGGGCCGCCGTGCCGCTGCTCGCGCTGACACCGCGACCTGAAGTGGTGCGCTCACTCTCCCTGACGTGGGGTGTCGAAGCGATCTACGTGCCGATGATCGACACGATGGACCAGATGATCGCCCTGGCGGAAAAGGAGCTTTCGCGGTCCGGTCGGTTTCGGCCGGGCGAGAAGATCATCCTCCTCGCCGGCAGCCAGATGGGCGTCGACCAACAAACGAACCTCCTGCGCATCCTCGAGACAAAGAGCGAGATCTGATCGCCCCCGAGCTCGGTCGGACGTCGTACGCGAACCGCCTGGGCGGCCTGATATACGACCGCGGACGGAGCGATTGGCACAGGGCACTTCACGTAAGATGTTCCATACCCCGCTGTAAATGCGGGATGCACCTGCGGACGGCATTCGGTCGCTCTGTCGGCGTTTCGAAGCGCGCAACAACGTCACGATTCTTGCTTTGGGATTTTCACGTAGCCCGGGCATGGATTTTCAGCTCCAACGCTCGTTTATGACCTTCAGACTGCGGAAACCCCCCAGGGTGGGGTTCTCGCGCGATGCAATAAAGCTCTATCCCATTGCAGCTTCCTGCTCAGAGGCGGATTGTGACATGGCAACTATGAGGACTCGCGTCAGCATACTGGTGCTCGTCCTGGTGGCCATGCCTCTGGCCTCCGATGCCCAACTGCGGATGACCGCCGTGCGATCCGACACCGGGCAGATCTTCCAGATTCTCCAGCACCGCGCTGGCGAGGATCTCGGAGTGGGGATCGACGAACTCCGCGTCACGAGTGTGTCCGCCAACAGCGGTATCGCCAAGACGTGCGGCAGCCCGCCGATGTCTGTGCAGGGAACGACGACGTTCGAAGCCCTCGCCTACGGTCCCATCGGCGGTGGGCAGCCTCTCGATCTGGCGTTCAAGTCCCGTCTGATCGCCGATGCGTCGGCGCCGTGCTTTTCGAGTTCCGCCGTGGACGGTCTGGGCCGCGTTTGTATCGGTCCCGGGTGCACGCTGGAGTGTGAATGCCCGCCGCTCTCCGGCTGCGAGCAGTTTACGGCCCTCGAAGGTATCCCGCTTTCCACCGCGACGCCCGAGTCTCCTGCCGCGCATCTGGTCACGCCGTTGCGGGTGGCCCAGCCCTATTGCAACGTCACCAACGAATCGACCTTCGGCTTCGGCACCCCGACCTTTCTGACCACCCGCGCCGATCTCTGCTCGCCCGCTCCCTCGGATGGCCTTCGCTTGCCGGGGACGCCCTCGGCGTTCGACGGCGGAACCGCTGGCAGCACCCTGATCCTCACCTACACCGCAACCCCGGACGAGCAGATCGCCGTGGCGGCCGCCGGCTTTGGCATCGACACCGACGGTCAGAACCCCTTCGACTGCGACGCGCCGGGACGAGTCGTGGCGGCGTTTGCCTCCACGGGCGAAGACGGGCCCTCCGAGCCACCGCCGGGACCGCCGGTCGATCTCAACGCGATCGAGCAGGCCTGCCAACATGCGATCGCGCGAGCCGGCCGCCGCTTCGGCGCCAAGGTGCTCCGCTCGATGCAGCACTGCCGCGACCGCATCCTGGACCGGACGTGGCTCATCCAGGCGGTGCGATGTGCCGAGCAGCCGACGACTTCGCGTGTCATCACGGCGGCTGCGAAGATGGCGCGCGCCGCCATCGCCGCGCGCTGCGAGCGCACCGACATGAGCCGCCTCCTCACCTGCGGCGATCGCGTCGACGACCTGATCACCCCGGACGGCATGAGCGGCTGCCTCTACGACACCCACCGCAATCTCGCGGAGCTGCTAGCGATCGTCGAGTACGGGTTCTGACGGTCGTAGCGCATTTCATGTCCTCGGCCGCCGAAAGTTGTCCCCCCTTTGAAACAGGGGGCTTTGCCCGCCAATTCCAGTCGGAGGGAAGCGCGACGCCGAAAAGCACGTCATCCCGGCGAAAGCCGGGATCCAGGGCGGGCGGCTGTGGCATCCGGCCTGGACCCCGGCTTTCGCCGGGGTGACGAGGAGTGAATTTCGTCAACGAGCTGATGAACCAGGGCGAAGGAGCGTGCGCAGTAGGCGCAGGGCCGCCGGAGTGCGCGCGCCGTACCAGAACATCGCCTTGCCATCGATGAGATGGATGCGTCCCGACTCCCATGCCGGGGTCTGGCTCAACTCGGCCATGAGGGGGATGTGCTTGGCGCCGAAGACATACGGTTCGTCGGGCAAGAGGACGACCTCCGGGAACTGCGCGGCGACCTCTGCAAGGTTCACCATGGGATACGGCGTCGCGGTCCGGCAGATCGTCGCGCCGCCCGCCTGGCGGAGCAGGTCCGCGGCGTAGGTCGTTTCGTTGAACGTCATCCACGGATTCCGCCAGATCGGACAGAACACGCGAACCGGCATCGAGTCGTTGGGATCCGGAGACTCCAACTCGGCGTCGATCGCCGCGGCGATGGAAACCCCCGCGTCGAGGTGTCCGACCAGCCGGCCGATCGCCGCGACCATGCCCGCCGCGTCCCGCACGGTGTGGGGATGGGCGACGAAGGTGGCCAGACCCGCGGCCTCGAGACGGTCGAAATCGTCGCGGCGATTCTCGTCGCGGTCTACAAAGACGAGGTCGGGCCGCAACGCGACGATGCGGTCGCAGTCCGGATCCTTGGTGCCGCCGACTTTCTCAACCGTCGCGACGACCTCGGGAGGATGGGTACAAAAACGAGACACCCCCACCAGTTGTTCGGCGGCACCGAGATCGCACAGTAGCTCGGTGATGCTGGGCACGAGACTGACCAGTCGGCCGCCGGCCCGCGGGGGCGCGATCTGCCGGCCAACGCCGTCGGTGACCGGGTTATTGCTTCTCGGCGGCACGATCGATGGACTCGAGGACCTCGCGCAAACGCCGCTTGTCGTCGTCCGTGATCTCCGTGTCGTGCGCGTGTTCGTTCTCCGGCGCGGCGAATCGAAACGGTGCCGGACCGCGTTGGCTCATCGCGACGACGCCCCAGATCAGCGCCGCCGCCAGGGCCACCATGGCGGCGAGGGCCACGAACGGCCGGCGCTTTCCGGCGGACTTTCCTTTGCGGCGGGGCCGCGGCCGCGCCTTACGAGCCGCCATCGCCCACTCTCGGCGCGGTGAACCCCGGCTGCACGAGCGCCCTCGCCGCGGCGAAGACCGACCTCCGGTCCCAATCGTCGATGCCGTTGTACCAGCGCAGCCCGAGGGTCCGAAGGCGCACGCTGCGCTCGGGCAGCGCGAAGCAGAGCCGCCAGTATCGGGAGTAGAACCACCGTGCCGTCGCGTGCAGGCGGCCGAGCTTGATTCCCAACCAGGAGGCATCGATCTGGCGCTGGTAGCCGGCGCCGGAGTAGTCGCCCCTTCGCACGGCCTCGATCGCGGCCGCCGCCGCGTACGACCCGTACTCCAACGCCAGGGAGATCCCCTCCCCCATCAACGGGTCGGCACCCGCCGCGTCGCCGGCGAGGAGGACGTTGTCGGCGGACACCCTGGTGACACCGCGCCGATACCAGCGGATCGGAAACGCGACGTGGCGCGCCCGTTCGGCCCCGTGGCGCGCCAATTCCGCCGCCATCGCCTCCTTGATCAGCGCGGCACCGCGGGTCAGCGAGAAGACACCGACGTTGGCGTGTGGCGCTCCGTCGATGAGACATGGGAAACTCCACCGGTACCCCGCCAGGCCGCGCGGAACGTCGGAAAAGTCGAACTCGTAGCGCCGCGCGGAAAATCCGTCCCAACCGCCGACGGCGATCGGAACGTCGCACATCGCCGCCCGAGCGACGGTGTCGCCGCGCCCGCCGTCGACCAGTTGGCGTCGCACGGTACTGCCGGAACCGTCGGCACCGATCACCAGCGGCGTGCGATAGCGGCCGCGATCGGTTTCGACGACGACGCCGCCCGCCTCGCGCGCCAGGCGGCGGACCGGTTCGTCCTCGCGGATCTCGATGCCGCGCTCCCGGCAGGCCGACGCCAACGCCGCGTCGAACTCATTGCGCCGCACGACGTAGCAGAAGTTCGGCTCGCCGTACTCCACCGTCGCGCCCGGCGTGCGCGCCAGGGCCCGGTGCACGGCGACGTGGGGCATGTCGAAGGCGACGTCGTGTTCCTCCAGCCACGTACGGCCGGCGGGAATGACGCCGCCGGCGCATACCTTCGGCCTGGGGTGCCGCGCCTTGTCGAGAACGACGATGTCGCGCGCCAGTTCCGGGGCGTGGCGATGCAGCGACAGGGCGGCCGCCGTGCCGGCCGGTCCCGATCCGACGATCACGACCGGTCGGTTCTCCATCACTGCTCGATTCGCATCCGTGGCGGCCCGCGGTCAATTGGGTCGGATATTCTCGCGCGCCCAGCTGACGATGTCCTGCGTGCTGGCGCCAGGCGTGAAGATCTCGTTCACCCCCTTCGCCTTGAGCTCGACGACATCCTCTTCCGGGATGATGCCGCCGCCGAAGACGGCGACGCCGGTCAAACCCTTCTGCTTCATCAAGTCGATGATCGCCGGAAAGAGCGTCATGTGCGCGCCGGAGAGAATGCTGAGCCCGACGGCATCGACGTCTTCCTGCACGGCGGCTTCGGCGATCATCTCCGGCGTTTGGTGCAAACCGGTGTAGATGACCTCAAACCCCCCGTCGCGCAGCGCCCGCGCGATGATCTTCGCGCCGCGGTCGTGCCCGTCGAGCCCCGGCTTGGCAATCAAGATTCGTATCGGTCGCTCTGCCACGATCTCACTCTCCTCATTGACCGGCCGCGGCCGGCACCGGCCGTCGACTCGAGCTCTCGCTCAGAGCCATGCCGGATCTCTGTACTCTCCGAACACCTTGCGAAAAACGTCGGAGATCTCCCCGACGGTGCAATCCACCTTCACCGCGTCGATGATCGGCGGCATGAGATTCGCGCCGTCGCGCGCCGCCGATTCGACGGCCCGCAGCGACCGCTCGACGACGTCCGCGGAACGCGCGGCCTTGCGGGCGCGAACCCGCTCGACCTGTTGTCTCTCGACGCCCGGGGCGATGCGCAGCAGTTCGATCGAAGGCTCTTCGTCGACCAGGTAGTCGTTGACGCCGACCATGATCTTCTCGCCCGAGTCGACCTGCTTCTGGAAGTGATACGACGCATCGGCGATCTCGCGCTGCGGAAAGCCCTCCTCGATCGCCGCGATCATCCCGCCCATCTCGTCGATGCGCCGGATGTAGTCGAACGCGTCGCGCTCGATGCGATCCGTCAGCGCCTCGACCGCGTAGCTGCCGCCGAACGGGTCGACCGTGTTGATGACGCCCGTCTCCTCGGCGATCACCTGTTGGGTGCGCAGCGCCGCCAGCACCGCCGGCTCGCTCGGCAGCGCCAGCGTCTCGTCCATGGAGTTGGTGTGCAGCGAGTTGGTGCCGCCGAGAACCGCCGCCAGCGCCTGGATCGCCACCCGCGCGATGTTGTTGAGCGGCTGCTGCGCGGTCAGACTGCACCCCGCCGTTTGCGCGTGCGTGCGCAATACCCACGAGCGCGGGTCCTGCGCGCCGAAGCGCTCGCGCATGATCGTCGCCCACATCCGGCGCGCCGCGCGAAACTTCGCGATCTCCTCGAGGAAGTCGTTGTGCACGTTGAAGAAGAACGACAGGCGCGGGGCGAAGCTGTCGACCGCCAGGCCGCGCCGTACGGCCTCTTCGACGTAGGCGATGCCGTCGGCCAACGTGAACGCCAGCTCCTGCACCGCCGTCGAGCCGGCTTCGCGGATGTGGTACCCGGAGATCGACACCGGGTGCCAGCGCGGCGCGTGCTGCGCGCAGTACTCGATCATGTCGACGATCACGCGCACCGACGGACGCGGCGGACAGATCCACTCGTTCTGCGCCGTGAACTCCTTGAGCATGTCGTTCTGGATGGTGCCGCCGACGCGATCGAGCGGCACGCCCTGCCGCTCGGCCAGGGCGAAGTACATCGCCAGCAGAATGCTCGCCGAGCAGTTCACGGTCATCGAGGTGGTGACCTGGTCGAGGCGGATGCCCTGGAAGAGGATCTCCATGTCCGCGAGGCTCGAAACCGAGACGCCTTCGCGACCCACTTCCCCCAGCGAGCGCGTGTGATCGGGGTCGTAACCCATCAACGTCGGCATGTCGAAAGCGGTCGACAGTCCCGTCTGGCCGCGGCCGAGCAGGAAGTGGAAGCGCTGATTGGTGTCCTCGGGGCTGCCGAAGCCGGCGAACTGACGCATCGTCCACAGCTTGCCTCGGTACATCGTCGGGTAGGCGCCGCGGGTGAACGGGTACTCCCCTGGCTCGCCGATGCGGCGATCGTGATCGCCCGCGGTGACGTCCGCCGGTCCGTAGACGGGCTGGATCTCCATGTCCGAAACCGTGGTGAATCGACGGCCGGCTGGTTCCGGCATCTTGCGCGCTGGTGCGGTCATGTCCTACCCCCTCGCAGCAAGCGCCACGGCGACCGCCGCGGCGGCGCCTCGCGGGCGCGCAGCAGGCCGTTGGCGACTTCGAACCAGTCGTCCCGCACCAGGATGCGAATCTCTCCGAGCGCGCCGAAGGTCAGTGGCTTCATTCCGAACCGGTGGCTGTCGAGAACGCATGGAACGCCAAAATTCTCCAAAAATCCCTTGACGATGTGGGCCTGTACTTCCAGTGGAGTCGAGTAGCAGGTCAACCAGCTCATCGATTCACTTTCCGGTGAAGATCGCCTTCCTCTTGGCGAGGAACGCGCTCATCCCCTCGCCGCGGTCCTCGGTGCCGAAGCAGACGGCGAACACCTCCGACTCGTAGCGGCACCCACTCGTCAAATCAAGGTCGCCGGCGGCGTCGATCGCGGACTTGGCGAGCTGCATCGCCACCGGCGCCTTGGCGGCCAGGGCCGCCGCCACCTCTTTTGCCCGTGGCAGCAGCTCGTCCGGCGTCGTCACCTGGTTGACCAGACCGATGCGCAGGGCCGTTTCGGCACCGATCATCTCGCCGGTGTAGATCATCTCGCGGGCGCGCCCGGTGCCAACGCGGCGCGGCAGGCGCTGAGTTCCGCCGAACCCCGGTACGATCCCGAGGTTGATCTCCGGCTGGCCGAAGCGCGCCTTGTCACTCGCGATCATCCAGTCGCAGGCGAGCGCGAGCTCGAGGCCGCCGCCGAGGGCAAAACCGTTGACGGCGGCGATCACCGGCTGCGGCAGGAGTTCGAGATCACGAAAGGTCTTCTGGCCCAACTGCGCGAATCGGCGCGCTTCCACGGCGCTCATCGCTTCCATCGCGGCGATGTCCGCGCCGGCGACGAACGCCTTCTCCCCGGCGCCGGTGACGATCACCGCGCGCGCCGAACGATCGGCGCCCAGCTCCGCGACCGCCCCGGCCAGTTCCTCGAGGGTCAGCGCATCGAGCGCGTTCAGCGCCTTCGGCCGGTCGATGACGATGGTGACGACGTCCCCTTCGCGTTCACAGCGGATGTTTTGCTTCGTCACTTCGCGGCCCCTCGTGAAGTCATTCGTGCTTGGAAAAAATCGAACTCACCACAGAGGGACCGAGAACACAGAGAATGAAGGGCTTTGAAGCGTCGCCTCGATCCCCGTTTCGACGGTATCCTCTCCGTGTACTCCGTGCCTCTGTGGTGAAGTCTTTCTTCTTTCGCGGTCAATACTCCGGTTTCAGATCGAAGCGATGGCTCGAAGTGAGGAAGCGAATGGTGTGGGTGCGCGACCGCATCACCACGGAATGGGTGATGGCGCCGCCGCGGTAGAAGCGCACGCCGCGCAGATAGTCGCCGTTGGTCACGCCGGTCCCGGCGAACATCACGCTGCCGGCCGCCATCTCTTCGATCGTGTAGATCTTGGCGAGGTCGCGGACGCCGCAGTCGCGCGCCTTGTCGGCTTCGTCGGAGTTGCGCGCGATCAAGCGCGCCTGCATGTCGCCGGCGGCGCAGCGCAAGGCCGCGGCCGTCATGATGCCCTGCTGCGAACCGCCGATGCCGAGGAGCATGTCGATCCCCGTCTCGGGGTTGGTGGTGGCCATGGCGGCCGCCACGTCGCCGTCGCGCAGCAACTTGACGCGAGCGCCCGCCTCGCGCACCTCGGCGATCAGGCTCTCGTGGCGCGGTCGCTCGAGGATGGCGACCGTCAGGTCCGCGACATAGACGCCCTTGGCATTGGCAAGAGACTTCAGGTTCTCGGTCGCCGACTTCTGCAGGCTGATGGCGCCGCGCCCATCCGGACCGACGGCGATCTTCTCCATGTGCATGTCGGGCCGCGTTCGGCGATGGCGATGAGCGACATCGCGTTGTACCCGCCGATCGCGCAGATGGCGGCGCCCTCCAATGGGTCGAGGGCCACGTCGAGCTCCGCGCCGGTTTGGCTGCCGACCCGTTCACCCACCCTCAGCAGATTGCTATCGGTATCGCCGAGGACGATCACGCCATTGATCCCGATGGATTGGAATGTCCGCCGCATCGCGTCGGCGCCGGCGCGATCCGTCGCCGCCAGCTCACCGCGACCCATCAAACGGGCCGACGCGAGGGCTGCCGCTTCGGTTACGCGAACCGCCTCAAGGGCGAGATTTCGATCCATGATGTTCCACCTCTACCTGCCGCCGCCGGTAAGACCTCATTCCAGCCGCCGAGTATAGGGGCTTCGCCGGCCTTTTCCACCGGACAAGCGAGAGATCGGCCTCGTGGTTCATTGCCCCCGGCCGATTCCCAAGATCCAGGGCCACACTCCCCGGCTCATCGCGGGGCGAGACTCTCCTCGGTGCGGATGACCATACACTTGCCGCGAACGGCGTCGAGGCCGTCGATCGCGGCGACAGCGCGGCGCAGGGCGCGGTTGCCGGCGGTGTGGGTCTGGATCACCAGCGTGACCGGGCCGCGCCGACCGGGCTCGCGCTGGATCATCGAGGCGATGGAGATCTTCGCCCGCGCCAGGATGCCGGAGATCTTCGCGAGGACGCCGGGCTCGTCGGCGACTCGGAGGCGCAGGTAGTAGCGCCCTTCCCCCGCGCCGGCCGGCAGCGGACGCGCGCTGCGCTGTTTGGCCAGCGGGTAGCCCAGCGGCGCGACGCGTCCGCGGCAGCCGTGCAGTCGATTGCGCGCGATCTCCATCAAGTCGCCGACGACCGCGGTTGCGGTCGGCATCATCCCGGCGCCCAAACCGACGTACATGTTGGTCGCCAACGCGTCGCTCTCCAGGACCACGGCGTTCAGCGCACCGTTGATCTCCGCCAGCGGGTGCTCGCGCGGTACCATGGTCGGGTGCACCCGCGCCTCGACGCGGTCGTCGTGCCGCACCGCCGTCGCCAGGTGCTTGATGACGTAACCGAACTCGCGCGCGTACGAGATGTCCTCGCGCGTGACACCGCGAATCCCCTCCACGGAGACGTCGGGCAGGCGGAACTTACAGCCGAAGGCCAGCTGCACCAGCAGGGTCAACTTGTGCGCCGCGTCGATGCCGTCCACGTCGAACGACGGATCCGCCTCGGCCAGACCCGCCGCCTGCGCCTCGCGCAACACTTCATCGTAGTCGCGGCCCTCCGCGCTCATTTTGCTGAGGATGAAGTTGGTCGTACCGTTGACGATGCCGTACAGCGCGTCGTGGCGATCGCCGCCGAGCGACTCGCGCAGCGTGCGGATGATGGGAATGCCGCCGCCCACGCTCGCCTCGAACCCGATCTCGACGCCGGCGCTTTCGACCGCGGCGAAGACCTCGTCGCCGTGATGGGCGAGCAGCGCCTTGTTGGCGGTGACGACGTCCTTGTTCGCGGCCACCGCTTCGAGGAGAAACCGCCGCGCCAGACCGGTGCCGCCCATCAACTCGACGACGACATCGATGCTCGGATCGTCGAGGATGGCGCGCGCGTCGGGCACGAGCACGCCGCGCGCGAGCTTGACGCCGCGATCTCGCGTCGTGTCGATGTCGGCGATGCGCACCAACTCGATCGGCACGCCGACCCGATCGCAGATCTGATCGCGGTTCTTCTTGAGAAGCTTGACGACCCCTGTGCCGATCGTGCCGAAGCCGATCAACCCCACCCGTACTGCGCGCTGCACTGGATTACCTCCGGGGCACTCCCCTACCCGGTTCCGGCGCGCCCTGCCAGTGCGGCGATGATCGGTAGTGGGTCGCCCTGAAGCAGGGCTTCGACAAGCTCAGCGCGAACGGCCCAACTCTGTCGTTCGACTGAGCATTCCGTTCGCCCGGAATTGCTATCGCCGAATTTCTGCGCGTGACGCATGGATTCCTGGACGCAGGCTAAAGACCTGCGACTACGGGCGGCCTGGCTACCGGATTCCTGGACGCAGGCTAAAGACCTGCGACTACGGGCGGCCTGGCTACCGGATTCCTGGACGCAGGCTGAAGACCTGCGACTACGGGCGGCCTGGCTACCGGATTCCTGGACGCAGGCTGAAGACCTGCGACTACGGGGCGGCCTGGCTACCGGTAGGCGCAGGTCTTTAGCCTGCGGACCGGCTTGGGTTGCGGGCAACAGCCCGCGCTGGGCTTGCGCCTCCGACGACGACCCACTCCCCGGGCCCGATGCGACGCGGCTCCTGAGCCTCAGACGGCGAGTTTGCCGGCCTTGTTCGACGGTCCCGCCGCGAAGGCCTTGCGAATGCCGCGCACGGCCTGCCGCGTTCGCTGTTCGTTCTCGATCAGCGCGAACCGAACCCAACCGTCGCCGTACTCGCCGAACCCGATCCCGGGCGAGACCGCGACCTTGGCGTCCTCCAGGAGGAACTTCGAGAACTCGATCGATCCCATCGCCCTGAACTGTTCCGGGATCGGCGCCCAGACGAACATCGTCGCCCGCGGCTTGTCGACCGCCCAGCCCGCCCGGTTGAGTCCCTCCACCAGAACATCCCGCCGCATCTCGTAGTTCTGGCGAATCTCTTCCACGTAATGCTGCGGCCCGTTCAACGCGTGGATCGCGGCGATCTGCACCGGCTGGAAGATGCCGTAGTCGAGGTAACTCTTGATCCGCGCGAGCGCGGCGATCATCTCGGAATTGCCGACGCAGAAGCCGACTCGCCAGCCGGGCATGTTGTAGCTCTTCGACAGGGTGTAGAACTCGACGCCGACGTCCTTCGCGCCGGGCACTTCCATGAAACTCGGCGCGACGTAGCCGTCGAACACCAGGTCCGCGTAGGCCAGGTCGTGAACGACCAGGAATCCGAACTCCTTGGCAAACTCGACGATACGCTCGAAGAACGGACGATCGACCACGGTCGTGGTCGGGTTGTGCGGGAAGTTGAGGATCAGCATCTTCGGCTTCGGCCAGGTCTGCTTGAGAGCCTCTTCGAGATGCCCGAAGAAGTCCTCGCCGGGAACCATCGGGATGGAGCGCAGATCGCCGCCGGCGAGGATCACCGAGTACTGGTGGATCGGGTACGTGGGACTCGGACAGAAGACGACGTCGCCAGGTCCCAGAACGGCCATCGACAAATGTGCGAGGCCATCCTTCGACCCGATCGTCACCACGGCCTCACTGTCGGGGTCGAGTTCGACCCCGTATCGCCGACGGTACCAGTCGGTGATCGCCAAGCGCAGTTTGTAGACGCCGCGTGATACCGAGTAGCGATGGTTCTGCGGCTTCTGCGCCGCCTCGATCAGTTTGGCGACGATGTGCGGCGGCGTCTCACCGTCGGGATTGCCCATCCCGAAGTCGATGATGTCCTCTCCGGCGTGGCGCGCCTTCTGCCGGAGATCACCAATGATGTTGAAGACGTACGGCGGAAGCCTCTTGATTCGCGGAAACTCCATCCCTACCACCAACCCCTGTCGTGCCGCGGCCGGCCGGCGCGACCCGCGCCCATCCCCAGACCGCAGCGATGCGACAGTAAAACGGATTTGCGTTTGCGGTGCAATTGGCGGGTTTCTACGAAGCTGTCAGCTTTCAGCCATCAGCTTTCAGCCATCAGCTTTCAGCCGTCAGCTTTCAGCCGTCAGCTTTCAGCCGTCAGCTTTCAGCCGTCAGCTTTCAGCCGTCAGCTTTCAGCCGTCAGCTTTCAGCCATCGACCGAGGGCGAGGCTCTCAAATGTCACCCCGGCTCTCCCACGTCACCCCGGCTCTCCCACGTCACCCCGGCGAAAGCCGGGGTCCACCTGGTAACCCGGCTGGATTCCGGCTTTCGCCGGAATGACGATTGAAGGAAACGTCTGCAATCGTGCATGATCCCGCGTACGCGCAGGCGGCTCCCACTGAAAGCTGACAGCTGATGGCTGATAGCTGACAGCTGTCGGGTAAGGGGACGGCGAAGCCGTCCCCTTACCCGACTTCCGCCAGCCCCAGGCGGCGCGCCCAGCGGCTGTTGAGCACCGCGCGCAAGCGCTGCGACTCCGGGGACGTGAGGTCGGGATCGCTGTCGAGCCAGGCGGTGGCCGCTTCGCGCGCCTCGACCAACACGTCGGTATCCCGCAACAGGTTGGCCACCCGGAAGTCGGCGATGCCGGATTGTCGGGTGCCGAGGAACTCGCCGGGACCGCGGATCCGCAAATCGGCCTCGGCGATGGCGAAGCCGTCGCAACTGTCGCGCATGACCGCCAGGCGGTCGCCGTCGCCGCCGCCGGCGTGGCGCGACGTGATGAGGAGGCAGATCGACTGGTGCTCGCCGCGCCCGACGCGGCCGCGCAACTGGTGCAACTGCGACAGTCCAAACCTCTCGGCGTGCTCGACCACCATGACGGTCGCGTTCGGCACGTCGACGCCGACCTCGACGACGGTCGTGCTCACCAGGATCTGGAGGGCGCCATCGCGAAACCGCCGCATCACCGCCTCCTTCTCCTCGGACTTCATCTTGCCGTGTACCAGGCCGACGCGAAACGTCGGAAACACCGTGCGCGCCAACTCGGTGGCCATGGTGGTCGCATCGCGCAGCTCGAGAACTTCACTGCTCTCGACGAGAGGATAGACGACATACGCCTGTCGTCCGTCGGTCACTTCCCGCCGCACCGTCGCGTACACCCGGCCGCGCTGCGACTCGTGGACCACGTGCGTGACAATCGGACGCCGACCGGCCGGTAGTTCGTCCAGCACGGAGACGTCGAGGTCGCCGTAGATGGTCATCGACAGGGTGCGCGGAATCGGCGTCGCCGTCATCAGGAGAATGTCGGGCGCGGCGCCCTCCCCGCCTCCGATCTGCCGCAGCGCCGCGCGCTGCAGCACACCGAAGCGATGCTGCTCGTCGACGATGCCGACGCCGAGGTTCGGCATCGCGACGGGATCCTGGATGAGAGCGTGCGTGCCGATGGCGATGTCGATCTCGCCTCGCTCCAACGCGGCGTACACTTCGGCGCGGTCGCGCCGCAGTCGCTCGCCGGTCAACAGGGCGACGCGTACGTCCATTCCCTCGACGAGCCGGGTGATGGCCGTGTGGTGCTGCTCGGCGAGGAGTTCGGTCGGTGCCATCAACGCCGCCTGGCGTCCGTTCTGAACGGCAATCAGCGCGGCGTGCAGAGCGACCACGGTCTTGCCGCTGCCGACGTCTCCCTGCACGAGCCGGTGCATGGGGTGCGGCCGCGCCATGTCCTCGGCGATCTCGTCGATGACCCGCTGCTGCGCCCCGGTCAGCGAGAACGGCAGGCGCCTCTGCAGGCCGGCGACGAGAGGGCCGTCGCTGTCCATCGCCAACCCCGGTTCGCGCTCCGTCGCGCGCCGGCGCAGCGCCAGGCCGAGCTGCAGATAGAACAGCTCGTCGAACACCAGGGCGCGATGCGCGGGCGATCGCATCTCACACAACGCGTCCACGTCCGCGTCGGGTCCGGGACGGTGCACGGCGGCCAGCGCTTCTTGCAGGTCGCAGACCCCGGCCGCTGCCGCCACCGACGGCGGCAGCGCGCTGGGAACCAGGTGCGCGACGTCCGCCACCGCCTGGTGCACGAGCTTGCGCATTGCCTTGACGGAGATCGGCGCCGGCCGAACGTAAACGGAAACGACTCCGGCGGCGCGGTCGCTCGAGACCGCTTCGAGCTCGGGATGGACGAGTCGTTTGCTTCCGCCGGCGTCGAGCTCGACACGCCCATAGGCGAGAACCTGCTGCCCGCGCCGGTACCGCGACGAGAAGTACGCCACCTGGTTGTACCAGACCAAGCCGAGCAGCCCGGTCTCATCGCGCAGGACACCCTGCAGCAGGCGCCGGCGGGCGCGGCCGACCATCTTCTCCTCCAAGTGGACCAACTCGCCGACGAAACTGGCGCTGTGACCGACCTCCGCATGGGCGACGGCGGTCACACGGCGGCGGTCCTCGTAGCGAAACGGAAGGTGAAACAGCAGGTCCTCGACGGTGTAGATCCCCATCTTGCCGAGATCGCCCGCGCGCCGCGGCCCGACGCCCTTGACGAACTGCACGGGCTGGCCGAGCGCTTCAATCGCCGTCGGTAGATCGCCGGTCCATGGGCGATAGACTGGCGCAGTCGCGGTAGCCGCGGCGGGAGCGCGCCCAGCCGGCCGGCGAGCGGGGCGCAGCACCGACGCCACGGCGTCCGGCTCGAGCTTCGCCAGACAGGCGCGCGCCGCCGCGGGACGCTCGGCCGCCGAAGCGGCGGCCAGCTGGTCGAGGTCCGCGGCGAGGTCCGCAAGCAACCGCCGCGTCGCGTCGTCGCGCGCCGATTGGGCCAACTCGTTGGCGCGGCGGGCGAGATCAGCGGCGGGAAAGACCGTTCGCGCCGCCGTGCCGGGCTCGGCGCGGGCGATGAACTCGAGCGGCGGGCGCAGCGCCGCGATGAGCAGATCGAGCGCGTCCGCGGCGTCGCCGGACAAGCCGCCGCCCGTCATCAGCCTCCCGCGGTCGGCTCGCCGTCGTGATACTCCTGCAGGCTGCGCACGCGCAGAGCACCGCGCTGCAGGAACTCGATACCGTCCGCCGCGGCGTCCGCGCCGGCGATGGTCGTGAAATAGGGAACCTGGCACTCCAGGGCCGCGCGCCGCATCGGAAACGAATCGCGGTGCGCGCCGCTGCCGCGCGGTGTGTTGATGACCAGAACGATCTCGCCGGCGCGGATCGCGTCGACGGCGTTCGGGCTTCCCTCTTGAACCTTCTTCAACGGTCGCACGATGAGCCCGCTGGCGCGTAGCGCCTCGGCCGTTCCCTCGGTCGCGCACAATTCAAAGCCGGAGCGGACCAACCGCTCGGCGATGGGCATCAGCTGCGCTTTGTCCTCGTCCTTCACGCTGAGGAACGCCATGCCGGTACTCGGCAGCATGGTTCCAGCCGCGATCTGCGACTTGGCGAACGCCACCCCGAAGGATTCGTCGATTCCCATGACCTCGCCGGTCGACTTCATCTCGGGACCGAGGAGGGTGTCGACGCCGGGGAACTTGGCGAACGGAAACACCGCCTCCTTGACCGCGATGTGCCGCGGCACGAACTCGCGCGTGACGCCGAGGTCGACGAGCTTCTCACCGGCCATGACGCGCGCCGCCAACTTGGCGAAGGGAATGCCGGTAGTCTTGGAGACGAAGGGCACGGTTCGCGAGGCGCGCGGGTTGACCTCGAGGATGAACACCTGGGACTTTTGGATGGCGAACTGGACGTTCATCAGCCCGATGACGCGCAGTTCGAGTGCCAGCGCCACGACCTGTCGTCGGATTTCCTGCAAGACGTCTTCGCCAATCGACTTGGGCGGCAGCGAACAGGCGCTGTCGCCCGAATGGACGCCGGCGCGTTCGATATGTTCCATGATGCCGGCGACGACGACGGTCTCGCCGTCGCTGATCGCGTCGACGTCGAGCTCGATGGCGTCCTCGAGAAATTGGTCGATGAGCACCGGCCGCCCCGGGCCGACGTCGACCGCCCGCGCCATGTACGAGCGCAGGCTCGGTTCGTCGTAGACGATCTCCATGGCGCGCCCGCCGAGGACGTACGACGGCCGGACGAGGACCGGGAAGCCGATGCGGCGGGCGATCTCGACCGCTTTGTCCTGGTCGAGAGCGATGCCGTTGGGCGGCTGCCGCAGTCCCAGCTGATCGAGCAATACGGCGAAGCGCTCGCGATCCTCCGCGCGGTCGATCGAATCGGGCGACGTGCCGGCGATGCGGACCCCGGCCTGCTCGAGAGCAACCGCCAATTTGAGGGGCGTCTGGCCGCCGAACTGGACGATGACGCCGTCGGGCTGCTCGCGTTCGACGATCGACAGCACGTCCTCGAGGGTGAGCGGCTCGAAATAGAGCTTGTCGGACGTGTCGTAGTCCGTGCTCACCGTCTCGGGATTGCAGTTGACCATGATGGTCTCGAAACCGGCTTCCTTGAGCGCGAACGACGCGTGCACGCAGCAGTAGTCGAACTCGATCCCCTGCCCGATGCGGTTCGGGCCGCCGCCGAGGATCATGATCTTCTTGCGGTCGGTCACACCACTTTCGTCCTCCTGCTCATAGGTCGAGTAGAGGTATGGCGTGTGGGCGACGAACTCCGCGCCGCAGGTGTCGACGGTCTTGTAGACGGGCACGACGCCGGCGGCCTGCCGCGCCCCGCGCACCTCCGCCTCGCTGTGCCCGGTGAGCTGGCCGATACGAATGTCGGAGAAGCCCATCTCCTTGGCTCGCCGCAGCGGCGCCGCCTCGAGCGACAGCACCTTCTCTTCGTCGATGATCTGTTGGATGTTGCGCAGGAACCAGGGGTCGATTCGCGACAGCTCGGCGACGCGCGCGAGGCTCATCCCGTTGCGCATCGCGTCCGCGACGTACCAGATCCGCCGCGCATTCGGGACCCGCAGCTTCTCTTCCAGCTCCGCGCCGGCGAGTGCGGCGCCGCGACCCTTGTCGTCGAAGCCGTACGAGTCGACCTCCAGCGATCGCAGCGCCTTCTGCAGCGACTCCTTGAAGGTCCGCCCGATCGCCATGGCTTCGCCGACCGACTTCATCTGCGTGCCGAGCGTGTCGGGCGTATCGGGGAACTTCTCGAACGTGAATCGCGGGATCTTGGTAACGACGTAGTCGATCGTCGGCTCGAACGACGCGGGGGTCTCGCGCGTGATGTCGTTGCGGATCTCGTCGAGGGTGTAGCCGACCGCGAGCTTGGCGGCGATCTTGGCGATCGGAAAGCCGGTCGCCTTGCTGGCCAGCGCGGAACTCCGCGACACGCGCGGGTTCATCTCGATGACGGCCAGGCGTCCGTCCGTCGGGTTGACGGCGAACTGCACATTCGAGCCACCGGTCTCGACGCCGATCTCGCGGATGATGGCGACGGTCGCGTCGCGCATGATCTGGTACTCTTTGTCGGTGAGCGTCTGCGCGGGGGCGACGGTGATGCTGTCGCCGGTGTGGACTCCCATCGGATCGAGATTCTCGATCGAACAGATGATGACGACGTTGTCCGCGCGGTCGCGCATCACCTCGAGTTCGAACTCCTTCCAGCCGGCGATCGACTCCTCGATGAGGATCTCGTTGATGGGCGACAGCTCGATTCCCCGCTTGGCGAACTGTTCGTACTCCTGCGCGGTCGTGGCGATGGCACCGCCCGTTCCGCCCAGCGTGCGCGACGGCCTGATGATCAACGGCAGCGGGATGTCGCGGGCGATCGACTGCGCTTCCGCCCAGGTATGGGCGACGCCACTGCGCGGCACGTCGAGCCCGATGGCGCGCATCGCGTCCTTGAAGCGCTCGCGATCCTCCGCCTTTTTGATGGCCTCGATCTTGGCGCCGATCAGCTCCACGCCGTACTTGTCGAGGATCCCCGCTTCCGCCAGGTCGATCGCCGCGTTGAGGGCCGTTTGCCCGCCCACGGTCGGCAGCAGCGCGTCGGGTCGCTCGCGCTCGATGATCCTCTCCAGAAACGGCAGCGTGATCGGTTCGACGTAGGTGCGGTCGGCGAAGTTCGGATCGGTCATGATCGTCGCCGGATTGGAGTTGATCAGGATGATGCGGTACCCCTCCTCCTTCAGCGCCTTGCACGCTTGCGTTCCAGAGTAGTCGAACTCGCACGCCTGGCCGATGACGATCGGGCCGGAGCCGATCAGGAGAATGGTCTCGATGTCGTCGCGTCGGGGCATGGGCTAACGGTTCTTCTCCATCGATTGTACGAAGCGCTCGAACAGGTAGTTCGCGTCATGCGGACCGGGCGATGCCTCGGGGTGGTACTGCACCGAGAACACCGGCAGCTCGCGGTGCGACAGCCCTTCGGCGGTCTGGTCGTTGAGGTTCACGTGGGTAAGCTCCGCCGCGCCGCGCAGCGACGCGACGTCGACGGCGAAACCGTGATTCTGGCTGGTCACTTCAACCTTGCGGGTCGTCAGGTCCATCACCGGTTGGTTCGCACCGTGGTGACCGAACTTGAGCTTGTACGTCGAGCCGCCCAGGGCAAGGCCGAGGATCTGGTGGCCGAGGCAGATGCCGAAGATCGGTTTCACGCCGATCAGATCGCGGACGTGGCGCGCGGCATACGGCGCCGCCGCCGGATCGCCCGGGCCGTTCGACAGGAAGATCCCGTCGGGATTCCAGCCGAGGACCTCGCTGGCTGAGGTGTCGGCCGGCACGACGCGAACTTCGCACCCGGCGTCGACCAGATTGCGCAGGATGTTGCGCTTGATGCCGAAGTCGTACGCCACCACTCGGTACGGCCCGGGGCGTTGCGGCGTGACGAAGCCGCGATCGAGTCGCCAGCCGCCCTGCTCCCAATCGTACGCATCGGAACACGTGACGCGGGAGACGAGATCCTGCCCTTCCATCGACGGCGCGGCGCGAGCCTTGTCGACGAGGGTGGAGGGCGAGTCGGCTGTGCCGTGCGCCAGGACCGCGTTGAGCGCGCCCTTCTCGCGGATGTGGCGGACCAGCGCCCGCGTGTCGAGGCCTTGGATGCCGGGAATGCCGTGCTCCTCGAGATACGAGCCGAGTGTCTGCCGCGAGCGCCAATTGCTGGGCTCGTCCCAGTACTCCTTGACGATGAACCCCTCGACGAAAGGACGCCGCGACTCGACGTCCTCCGGGTTGACGCCGACGTTGCCGATCTCCGGATACGTCATGGCGACGAGCTGCCCGCAGTACGAGGGATCGGTGAGGATCTCCTGGTAGCCGGTCATGGAGGTATTGAAGACCAACTCCCCCATTGCCTCGCCGATCGCGCCGAAGCCCGCCCCGCGAAAGATCGTCCCATCCTCGAGCGCCAGATACGCGTCCATCATTCCTCGTTCCCACGCGGCCACAGGATGCGGCCGCCGACCATCGTCAACCGCGCGCCGCCCACCATCGGCCAGCCGCCGAACGGTGAGTTCTTGGATTTCGAGTGGAGTTCATCGAGCTCCACCGTCCATGCGCGCTGCGGATCGATGACCGTTATATCGGCCGGCATCCCGACTGCCAACGACCCCGCCTCGAGTCCGAGGATCCTCGCGGGGTTGACACTCATCGCGCGGATCAGGGTTACCGGGTCGACGTCGCGCTCGCGGACCAGTCGCAGCGCCAGCGGCAGCGCCGTCTCCAGCCCGACGATGCCGAACGCCGCGGCGTCGAACTCGACATCCTTCTCGTCGCGGTGGTGCGGCGCGTGGTCGGTGGCGATGGCATCGATCGTGCCGTCGCGCAACGCGTCGATGACGACATCGACGTCACTCTGCGGTCGCAGCGGCGGTTTCATCTTGGCGTTGGTGTCGTAGTCGCGCACGGCCTCGTCGGTGAGCGCGAAGTGGTGCGGCGTCACCTCCGCCGTCACCGGCAGGCCGCGTTCCTTGGCCGCGCGCAGCAACCGGATCGATCCCGCCGTGCTGATGTGGGCGATGTGCAGCCGTCCGCCGGTTTGTTCCAGCAACGCCAGGTCGCGCGCGACCATGGCCTCCTCGGCCGCCGAGGGCATTCCCTTGAGGCCGAGGTGGAGGCAGGTGCCGCCCTCGTGCATGACACCGTCGCCGGCGAGTTGCGGGTCCTCTTCGTGGACGATGACGGGAATGTCGAACAGGCGGGTATACTCGAGAGCGCGCCGCATCAGGTTGCCGTCCGCCACCGGCATGCCGTCGTCCGAGACGGCCACGATGCCGGCGTCGCGCATCTCACCGATCTCGGCGAGTTCGCGGCCGGCCAGGTTCACCGACAGCGCGCCGATCGGATGGACCCTGGCGAGACCCGCCGCCAGGGCGCGCTCGATGATGTATTCGGTCACGGCGGCGCTGTCGTTCACCGGCTTGGTGTTGGCCATGCACGCGACCGCCGTGAAGCCGCCGACGACGGCCGCCAGTGTCCCGGTCGCCACGGTTTCCTTGTACTCGTAGCCCGGCTCGCGCAGGTGCACGTGCATGTCGATCAGCCCGGGTGTCACCCAACAGCCGGTGACGTCGATGCGCTCGGCTTCGGCCTCGATGCTGCCCGGGCTCTCCACGGCCGCGACCCGGCCGTCGCGCACCAGGACGTCGAACGCGCCGTTGCGGTCGTTGGCCGGATCGATCACCGTCCCACCGGCCAGCAGGTACGTCCGTGGCCGACTCATCCGACCTGCCGCTCCTCGACGGCGGCGCGGTGGCGACCGGTCAGCAGATAGAGAACCGACATCCGCACCGCCACACCGTTCGAGACCTGGTCGAGGATCATCGACGCATGGCCATCGGCCACCTCGCTCGAGATCTCGATGCCGCGGTTGATCGGGCCCGGGTGCAACACAATGGCGTTCGGACTCGCCGCCGCCAGCGCCTCGCGCGTCAGACAGTAGTAGCGGGAGTATTCATCGAGGCTGGGCAGGAAGTTCGCGCCCTGGCGTTCGCGCTGCAGGCGCAACATCATGACGACGTCCGCTCCGCGCAGGCCCTGTTTGAGGTCGTGATGCAGGTCGCCCCACGCCGCCAGCGCCGGCGGCAACAGCGTGGGCGGACCGACCAGTCGCACCCGCGCGCCCATCGCCCGCAGCGCGTGGACATTCGAGCGCGTCACGCGGCTGTGCAGGATATCGCCGACGATGGCGACCTCGAGGCCGGCGATGCGGCCGCGGTGGTTGCGGATGGTCAGGAGATCCAACAGCGCCTGCGTCGGGTGTTCGTGCGCTCCGTCGCCGGCGTTGATGACCGGGCAACGCACGTGGCGGGCGAGAAAGTGGGGAGCGCCGGAGCGCGGGTGGCGCACGATCAAGCAGTCCGGCCGCATCGCCGCGATGTTGCGCGCGGTATCGAGCAGCGTCTCGCCCTTGCTGACGCTGCTGGTGGCGGCGCTGATGCTGACGAAGTCGGCGCTCAGCCGCTTCGCGGCGATCTCGAACGAGGTGCGCGTGCGGGTGCTCGATTCGAAGAACAGGGCGACGACCGTCTTGCCGCGCAGGGTCGGGACCTTCTTGATCTCGCGCTCCGAGATCTCGCGAAACGAATCCGCGGAATCGAGCAGGTATTCCAATTGGTCGCGGGAAAGTCCCTCGAGACCGAGCAGGTGGGATCCGTCGAAGCTCATGCCGCCTTCACCGGATCGGAGTCGACGATCGCGACCTGGTCGCGGCCGTCCCGCCCGAGGATCTGGACCTCCACCGACTCGGTCGGCGAGGTGGGCAGGTTCTTGCCCACGTAGTCCGCGCGGATCGGCAGTTCGCGGTGCCCGCGGTCGATCAGCACGGCGAGTTGCACGCTGCGCGGGCGCCCGAAGTCCATGAGGGCATCGAGAGCGGCGCGGACCGTGCGACCGGTGTACAGCACGTCGTCGACGAGGATCACGTGTCGGTCGTCGATCGGGAACTTGATGTCCGTCCCCTTCACTTCCGGGGGTTGCTCCGTCGATCGGCTGAGGTCATCGCGGTAGAGGGTGATGTCGATGATGCCCAGCGGCACCTGGGCTCCTTCGATCCGGGCGATGTTCGCGCCGAGTCGCGATGCGATATCCACACCGCGCGAACGCACGCCCACCAACACCAGGTCGGCGACACCCCGGTTGTGCTCGACGATCTCGTGCGCCATGCGCGCGAGAACCCTCTCGACGCCCTTGGCGTCGACCACGATCCGCGTCCGTCCGGACATAAAAAAAGGCCCCCTCGCCGCGAGGAGACCCTTACCTCGATACCTTGGTCAGACGAACGTTCATCGGTCACCTTTCTGGTCTCACGGAACCAGCATTAAAGGAGAGCCCTTAGCTAGACCCGGGCACGCGCGGAGTCAACCGGCCGCACCTGCCGTGAGCGTCATTTCATCGGCGGCGCTCCTTGCGAAACGCTATTGTCTCCCCCGCCCCGTCAAAGCGGCTAGCGAATGCTCTGCTGGCATACAGATCGCATGAGAAGTCGTCCGGACCGTGCATTCCGTGCATCCGGGATCCGGTAACGAGGCAATCGTGTGATCGAAGCGGCGAACGATCCAGGTCTGAAGGACGGCGACACGGCGCAGGCCGTCGTGCGCGGCGGCGAGGTGCGTCGTATCCGAGCCGAGCGCGAACCCGAGCCTCCCCTGCCGTACCAACTCGACGCCCGCTCCACTCTGATCGCATGTTTCCTGCTGTGCGCCGTCATCGCCGGTGCCATCGGCATCGGATCGTGGATCGAGTTTTCCCCTCGCATGTGGAGCGCCCTCGCGGTCGGCATGAGCGCCGCCGCTGGACTGCTGGCCCTGTCGCCGCGTCTCGATCTGCGCGCGCTGCTGACGCGGCTACTCCGTCTCACGCTGCTGATGGCAGTCCTCGGGCTCGCCCTCGGGGCCGGGTTCTGGGTTGCGGTCGCACCCCTCTCGACCGAACTCGCAACCGCGGCGCTTTGCGCTCCGTCGCTTCTCGCGGCGGCGATCTGGCCGCGACATTGGGCGGTGATCGCCACGTCGCTGCTGCTTGTGGCGGCAGGTGCGGCTCCGGTTCTCGCCGTCGCCGGGCAGATCCCGGCTTCCTACCTCGCGGCGGCCGTCATCCTCACCTCGTCCCTCACCGGCGCGATCTACGGGGCACGCGGCACCCGCGCCGCGGCGCCGCGCGCCGTTCCGGCCGCCGAAAGCGCCGCGTCGCGGCGACCCGCCAGTGCGATCCTGGAATTGGCCCGCTCGTTCGCCTCTCACGAACAGGGGGCGATCGCGCAGGTGATCGTCAATGAAACGGCTCGGACCCTCGGCGCCAGTGGCGCGATCCTGCTGTTGTGGGACGACAGCGTCGAGGCCTATCGGGTCGGGGCTCTGACCGGTGCGGCATCGGCGGACCTGAGCGAGATCCGCCAGGTGGAGCTGAACCCGGATTGGATCGGCCGCCTGCGCAAGGGGGACCGGCCGGTGACGCCACTGTCGCCGACCGCGATTCGCGAGCCGGTCCTGCTCTCTCTGATCCGCCGTTGGCAGGCGCGGTCGCTATACGCCGTGCCCTTCTACCGCGGGGCAAACGTGGTCGGCGTCCTCCTGATCGCGCGCGCGAAAGCGCGCAGCGCCTTCAACGAGTCCGACGACGAGATTCTCGCCGGGATGGCGCCGCACGCGGCCGCCGCCCTGGCGCACGGCACGCTGATCGCGGATCTGCAGTCGGCCAACGCGCTCAAGGAAGAGTTCATGGCGACGATGTCGCACGAGTTGCGAACGCCGCTCAACGTCATCATCGGCTACACCGACATGCAGATCGAGGGCGCGTTCGGCGATCTCGACGAAGAGCACGCGTCGACCCTCCAGACCGTGCGCGAACAGGCGATCCAGCTGCTCGAATTGATCCAGGCGACGCTCGACATGAGCCGGCTCGAGCGCGGCCTCGTCTCGCTCGACCCGACCGAGATCGATGTACGCAACATGCTCCAGGATCTTCAGAAGAAGATTCCCCCGGCCTGGCGAAAACCATCGGTCAACCTCGAGTGGAAGATCGACGAAGGCCTGCCGCGCCTGGTGACCGACGCTTCGAAGCTGCAGATCCTCCTGCGAAACCTCATCCACAACGGGATGAAGTTCACCAACAACGGATTGGTACTCGTCGCCGCCACCCGTCACCCCACCAAGCCGTTCGTAACCTTCCTCGTGCAGGACTCGGGCGTCGGCATCAAGGCGGAGCACCTGTCGCAGATCTTCGACATGTTCCGCCAGGCGCCGGACGGCGAGTCGCACGCCGGCGGTGTCGGCCTCGGTCTGTACATCGTCAAGCGTCTGGCGGCGGCGCTCGGCGCCGAGATCGAGGTTTCCAGCGCGCCTGGGCGGGGCGCCAGCTTCCGCATCCACGTGCCGTTGCCCGAAGCGCAACTCCCCTCTCCCGCTTGAACGAGCCGCGGTTTTGCACGATCCGGCGCGGCTGGTTATGCATTCCAAGTGGCAGCTTTCGATGATCCGATGAATCTCGCCGTCTCCGCCGGAGAGCGGGAGCGGCGAGCTGTGCCGGAGTTGCTGCTGGTCGGGGCGACTCCCGGCCAGGCCGCTGCGCTGCTCGCCGACGTCGGCGAACTTGCGGGTCCCGTGCGCCAAGCGTCGCTCGATGCCGTGCCCGAGCGCTACCCCGATGTTCCGCGGGTGGTCGTGATCTTCGCGCCGCCCGGCCACGCCGGCGCCGAGCGCGTGGCGCGATGGCTGGACGCAGCGGTTCACGGTCGAGTCGTCGTCGCCTGCGCACGGGACGACGAGACGCCACCGCCAAGCCTGCGGCGCGCCGGCATCGAGTGCGTTGAAGGGCGCTACTTGGACCGCCTTGTGCCGACCGTGGTCCGACTGTTGGACCGAGCGAGCACCGACGGGCCGCGTGGACTCGGCACGTCGATCGCGTCCTACTGCGAGCGACTTCTACTCGCGGCGAATGCCCGCCAACTGTGCCAGACCATGGCGGACGAGATCGCCACGGCGCTGTCCTGCGACTGGAGCGCGGTGCTCAACCTCTCTGGACAGGCTGGCGTCCTGGACGTCACCGGCAGTACGGGTGACGTTCCCGGTGTGCTGCACGACTGCCACTCCATGACACCGTCCGAACTCGCCAGCGCGGCGGGATGGGACGCCGGCGGGTCGCACGCACAGATGGTCCGCCCCGGCGGCGGTACCCGATTGCATACACTGCAGCGCGATGGCGCTTCCGCGGCCCTCGCCGTTCTCACCGGAGACAGCGGGTTGCGCGGGGTCGCGTTCGCCGGGTGGCGCGCCGGACGCGTCGTTGCGAACGGCCATCTGCGGGATCTGGCGCTGATCTGTTCGACCGGGTCCGCCGCCTTGCAGCACACCAACACCGTTGCCGACCTTCGCATGTCGGACCAGACCAAGTCCGAGTTCGTGGCGACCATGTCGCACGAGCTTCGCAATCCGCTCAGCGCCATTCTCGGATACACCGAGCTACTCGTGCACGGCGACTTCGGCTCCGTCAGCGACGAGCAACGGGAGATCCTGCGACGCGCGCATCAGAGCGCGCGAGCGTTACTCGACCTGATCAACGCGACGCTCGATGTCAGCCGATTCGAAGTCGGCGACCGAGTCGACGAGCCGGCGAGCATCGACGTGATGGCGGTCCTGTCCGAACAGATCGCGGCCGCTGCCGACCGGGGCATCGCCGCCCGATTCACGCTCGTCGGCCACCCCGGCCCCTTGGTACTGTCGACGGACCCGGGAAAGTTGAGCCTCGCCCTTCGCCAGGTCTTGGAGGCCGCGGTCGCGACCAATGCCGGGACGCTTCAAGTCGAAGCGCGGTCGGTCGACGGCGGATGCGCGGTGGAGATCAAACCAGCCGGAATGGACGCCGCAGCCGCCGGAGCCCCAGTGTTGGTGGACTCACCGGAGAACAACCCCGCCACGTCGACCCCGGTCTCACTGGTGGTGGCAAAGCGGCTGATGGAAATCCTCGGCGGAAGCTTGGCGGTGTGGTGTTCGATCGACCGCGAGCACGTCGCCTTCCGGATGCGGATCCCGGACCGCATCGCGAACGCCTGACGCTAGAGCCGAACTGAGTGATCGCAATCTTAGCCGCCATCCTCAATGGCTTGGATTGCGGCAATCGGCGATGGTATAGACGGTCTATACGAAGGAGCGATCATGGCGCGAACGGCACGATCCGAGATAACCGGACACAGACGGGCAAAACTCTTCACCAATGGGCGTTCGCAAGCCGTCCGGTTGCCGCGAGAGTTCAGATTCGAGGGCAAGGAAGTGTCCATCCGCAAGGAGGGTGACGTCGTGATCCTGGAGCCGGTGGCGAAGCGCAAATGGCCGACGGGCTACTGGCAGCGAATCGACCGGTCTGCGAAGGACCTCGATGTGGGACGCATCGTCCCGATCGGTGGAGAACTCCTCGATCTGGCCGCGGACGACGTGTGATCTGGCTGCTCGACACCAACGTCCTGATCCATTCCGTGCGCGGCCGCCCGCCGGCCGTACGCGCTCACCTCCAGCAGCAGAGCCCCGACGACCTCGCCATATCGAGCATCACCGTAGCTGAATTGTGGTATGGCGCCGAGAAGAGCGCCAACCCAGCAGCAAAGCGCGCCGCGTGGGAATCGGTTCTCGCGCCGTTTCAGGTCATCGCCTTCGACCGCGGCGCGGCCGAGCATCACGCCCGGATTCGCCACGTCCTCCGTCGCACCCCGATCGGAGAGCGCGACTTGTTGATCGCGTCGATCGCGCTTGCACATGACCTGACCTTGGTCACTCACGACGCCAAGGAGTTTTCTCGCTTGCCTCATCTCCGCGTAGAGTACTGGGCGACAAATTGAGTCCGTGCGCTGGTGCGCGCAGCCCCGTTCCCCCGGCCACTACCGCCCTTCGAACGCGGGGAGCGATCAGCCGCCGGTTTGCTCGACGACGTCGATCGATAGTTTTCCGATGATCGGGACGAGGGCGACGTGTTGGTCCGGCTCGCCCTGCAGAAGCTTGAGGTGCGTGGCGTCTGCCGGCATCTGATCGAAGGCCGCGTCGACGCTGATCCAGCGCTGGCCTAGCCATACTTCGTTCCAGGCGTGGTAGAGGAACACGCCCTCGGCGTATACGACACCGGCGACGACGCGGCTCGGGAGACCCGCGGCGCGCGCGAGGCCGGCGTACAATACCGCGTGCTCGTTGCAGTCGCCGGCTCCCATTTCGAGCACTTGCAGCGCGTTCGGAATGCTCGCCACCGGCTTCTTTTCCAACGTCCGGTACACCCAGTGGCGAAGGCGGACGGCGGCGTTGCGCGCGTCGCTCTCGCCGTCTAGAACGCGCTCGACGGTTTCGCGCAGGCGCGGGTGATCGCTCTGGACGAACACCGTCGCCGCCAGGTCAGCGGCCCACTCCTCGCCTTGGTACGGCAGCTCGAAGGTCTCGTCGCGGCTGAGATCTTCCCGCGTGACGACGAGGGTCGGGCCGTCAAACACCTGGCGGCCGCCGGCGGGCGGAACCAATTGCCCCAGCCCCGCCAGGTGGAGGGTCAAACCGCTGGCGTCGCGCGGGTCGGCGATCGGATTCGCTACCGGCACCGCGACGGCATCCATCAGGTCGACCAACGAGCCGTCGCCCCACCCTTCGCCGGTGGCGCGTTCGGCGCTCTCGCGCACGGCCAGCAGTCCCATGGGGCCCTGCTCGCGCAGGGTGACGCCGGCGGCGTCGAGCCATACCGTCGTCTCGACGCCGCGGAAGGATTCCACGACGCGCCACGCCTGGATCGGGCCGTCTCGCGTCGGCAGTTCCTCGCGGCCGACGGCGCGGATGACCAATAGCTCCGTAGCCATCGCGGCCGGGTCGAAGATCGGGGCCTCGCGCTTCGCCCCGACTTTCATGCCGTCGGCGAACAGCCTCGCGCGCAGCGCGCTCGGAACGAAGATCGGGCCGTCGAGCGGGAAGCGGCGTTGGTCCGTCTGGGTGCCCATGTTCATCGTGACCAGGAGCTCCCCACCCTCGACCACGCCCTCGACCGCGAAGTTCCCGACCCCGCTCTGCAGGCGAACCCGGAAGGACCGCAAGGCGTAGTCCGCGCCGGTCTCGGCGATCGTGTGCGCGTGGATGGTCTGGTTGGTATCCATCACGCGCAGGCGAAGGACGGAGCGGTCCGTCACCAGGTATCCATCGCCGCGCGGCGCGATCTCGAAATTCGAGTAGCCGACCTTTCGGTCCTGCATGTAGAGCCCCATCCAGCCGCTGCGAGCGTCCAGGGAGGCGCTCTGCGGTAGAATCTCGGGGCCGATCAGCGAGGTCTCGACTTCCGGCTGCTGCCACAGCATCAGCAGAAGGCCGACCCACACGGAAACGACGACGAAGCGCGCGAGGGTGGATCCGAACATACGTGTCGACGATGGTGACACATGGGTGGGACCCTCGCCACGATCAATTGCCATGGACCGCCCATCGGAGTACCTTCCCGCTTATGCAACCAAACGGTGGTTTCGAGGACACGCGTTTCACCGTGGGCCGTTGCCTGGCATGCGATCGCCGCGTGTTGACCTACCCCGCATACGACAGTGACCCGCCGGCGTATCAGTGTGTGCACTGCGACTCGGTGGTCACCGAAGGGCTGGACACGGCACCCGGGAGCGCGCTGCCGGACCACGGCTACGGCCTGCTCGAGCTTCAGGGTTGCGGCAGTCCCGATTGCGGCGGCGGCCAGTGCGGCCGGGCGCAAAGCGCGGAGTAATCCCCGCAATCGCTCGGCGACGCGCGATCGATCAACCCGCGGTGACGCCTCGCTGCCGCAACGCCTCGTACAGGACGATGGCGACGGCGTTGGCGAGATTGAGAGAACGCACGGCCGGGTGCGCGATCGGGATGCGGTAGACCTGATCCGGGTCCGCCGAGGAGATCTCCGCGGGCAGGCCGCGCGTTTCGCAGCCGAACACCAGATCCAGTTCATCGTCGCCCGACAGCGGCGCCGTGAGATAGCTGCGCTCGCCGCGGGCGGACAGGTAGATTCGCCGTCTTCCACCCGCCGAACCCTGAAAGGCGTCCCAGGAGGAGTGGGTGGCGAGTCGCAGGTGCGGCCAGTAGTCGAGTCCGGCCCGCCGCAGGTAGCGGTCGTCGAGGGAGAAGCCGAGCGGCTCGATCAAGTGCAGCTGCGTCAGCGTCGCAGCGCAGAGCCGCCCGATGTTGCCCGTGTTCGGCGGAATCTCCGGGTGAACCAGAACGACCGCCAGCCCGTGCGGGTCAGCGTTGGCGGATGGGGAGTTCACGCGTGCCCAAACGCAAGACGAAATCACCGTCGGCGCGCTCGCCGATGTGCGCGGCGAGTTGGTAGTGAGCCGCGCGCAGAAGGCGCGCCGGCTCGCTCCCGTCCTTGACGCGGCAGTAGAACACATTGTCCCGACTCATCTCGATCGACTCCGGCGCGATCTCCTCCTCCGTGCCGTCGTTCAGCGTGGCGCGTACGCCGCCATCGACGGCGATCGCGGTGACGACGTACGGCGTATCGTCGACGAGGATGGACGCCGTTTCGTCGCCGACGCGCAGGATGTAGGCGCCGTCGGCGCCCCGTTCCACGCTGCGCGAGAACAACTGTTCGATGCGGCGATTCTCGATGCGATCGCCGTCGGCGTACCAATGTCCGTCGCTGCCGAAGCGAATCTCCGAATTGTGAATCGCGTAGAAACCGCCGATGGGCATCGTATGCGTTCCTTATCAGCCCGTTGAGAAACAGGACACGCGCTGCAAATGGTCTTTCGGCGTCATGGCTGCGTTGCGAAATCCTCAACAAAAGTCACGACTTTGCCTCCGGTTTCGCGCCTTGCCCTGACGCCGAAATCCTCATTTTCGCTTGCGCGCCTGTTTCTCAACGGACTGTTAAGGGTGCTCGATGATGATGGTCACCGGTCCGTCGTTGACGGAAGCGACCTGCATGTCGGCGCCGAACCGGCCCGTGCGCGGCGCGAAGCCGAGCTGTTCGAGGCGACGAACGAATGCTTCGTAGAGGGCCCTCGCCTGGACGCCGCCCATGGCCGCGGCGAACGATGGGCGACGCCCTTTACTCACGTCCCCGTACAGCGTGAACTGCGAAACCACCAGGATCTCCCCGGCGATGTCGCGCAGCGACCGATCAAAGCGCCCCTGCGCGTCGGCGAAGATGCGCAAATCGACCACCTTCTCAGCCATCCAGTGGGCATGCGCCTCCGCGTCGTCCATGGCGACGCCCAGCAGGACCAGGAGACCGGCACCGACGCTGGCGACTTCCTCTCCCGCGACGACGACGCTCGCATGCCGCACGCGCTGCACCACGGCCTTCACTTCTGCGTTCCATCGCGGGCGAGCGCCGCCGCGGAGTTGACACTGCCCGTGCACATCGTGACTATGCCAGCCGTTCGCAAGAACGCCATGAGATCCAGCGCACCGGAGATTGCATGAGAGCTCTGATCACCGCCTCCTTCGCACCCTCCGGGCTAGAGCTGCTGCGCCGGCACATGGAGATCGTTCACGAAGACTGGCGCCAATCGAAGCACATCTACCTCGAGGCCGCCAAGCTGGCGGACAAGATCCGCGCCGAGCGCGCGGACGTTCTCATCGTCGAGGCCGACTTCGTGCTGGACGAAGCGATCTCGCAGACCGACCTCCGCCTGATCGGCAGCTGCCGCGGCGACCCCAACAACATCGCCATGGCCGCCGCGACCGCCAAACGGATTCCGGTCCTGTTCACTCCGGCGCGCAACGCCGACGCCGTCGCCGACCTCACTCTCGGCTTCATCCTGGCGCTGCTGCGCAACATCTACACCGTCAACCACGGCCTGAAGTCGGGCTCCATGGCGTTCGGCAGCATCGCCGACTACCTCACGGCGTACGAGCGCTACGGCGGATACGAGCTCGGCGGCCGCGTCGTCGGCGTCATCGGATTCGGCGCCATCGGCCGCCGCGTCGTCGCCCGCTGTCGTGCTTTCGGCGCGCCGATCCTCGTCTACGATCCGTTCGTCGCCGCCGACGAGGTCGCGGCCGCGGGAGCCGAGCCGGTCGAGCTCGACGACTTGATGCGCCGCGCCGATATCGTCACCCTGCACTGCCCCGACACGCCGGACAACCGCGGGCTGATCTCCGCGGCGCGCATCGCCGCGATGAAGCCCGGCGGCTATTTCCTGAACCTCGCCCGTGCCGCCGTGGTGGACGACGACGCCCTGTACGAGGCTTTGCGGTCCGGGCGACTGGCCGGCGGGGCCCTCGACGTCTTTGCCCAGGAGCCGGTGCGCCACGACAACCGATTCGTGCTGCTCGACAACGTCCTCGTCGCGCCGCATCTCGGCGGAGCGACCCGCGACGTCGTCGTGCACCAGACGAAGATGATGGTCGACGATGTGCTCGCGTGGATCGAGGGCCGACGGCCTCGCTACGTCGCCAACCCGCAAGTGCTGTCGGCCTGACGCCGTCCAGGGATCGCCGTGCCAGTCGTTCTCGCCCTCGACGCCGGCACCGGCGGCGCCCAATGTGTCGCGATCGACCACACCGGTCGCATCCGCGGTCGCGCGTCGCGGCGATGGACGTACCAGGTGGTCGCCAACGCCACCGTGCCGATGGTCAAGGAGTACGCCTTCGACCCCAAGGAGTTCTGGACGATCCTCGGTGACTGCTCCCGCGCCGCGTTGCGCGACGTCAAGAACGAGGAACTCCTCGCGGTCGTCACCTCCAGCCAGCGGGAGGGTTGCGTTTTTCTCGACGACGCGGGTCGCGAGATCTACGCCGGACCGAACCTCGACAGCCGCGGCTTCATGGAGGGGTTGCACGTCCTCGAGAAGTTGGGGAGTTCCCGCCTGTACCAGATCACCGGTCATTCGGCACCGTATATCTTCCCCATCGCCCGGTATCTCTGGTTTCGCGAGCACGACCAGCGGCGCGTCGCCCAACTCCTCATGATCAACGACTGGATCGCCTATCGAGCGTGCGGCGCTCGCGCGACCGAGCCCTCCAATGCGACCGAGTCGATGCTGTTCGACTTCCGACGCCGGCAATGGTCGACCGAGATCCTCGACATGTTCTCCATCGATCCCGCCATCCTGCCTCCAGTGCGCCCTGCCGGCTCGAGGGTCGGAGCGGTGTCGACGGCAGCCGCGTCCCATCTCGGTGTCCCGATCGGCACACCGGTGCACGCCGGCGGTGCCGATACGCAGTGCGCCCTGCTCGGCGTCGGCGCCATTGCTGCTGGAGATGTCGCGGTAACCCTAGGCACGACGGCGCCGGTGCAGTTGGTGGTCGATTCACCGCTGCTCGACCCCGCCGAGAGTCTTTGGGCGGGCTGTCACGTCGTGCCCGACCGGTGGGTGCTCGAATCGAACGCCGGCGGGACGGGCGACGCCTACGAGTGGCTTCTCGATCTCGTCGTCGGCGACGTCGACGACCGGTATGCGCGCGCCGAAGCGCTCGCCGTCGCGGCGCCGTCCGGCTCGATCATGGCCTTCGTCGGGCCGCGCATCTTCGACCTGAACAAGATCCGGCCCGATCTTCCTGGCGCCCTGCTCTTTCCGTTTCCATCGCTGCAGCTGCGACCGGACGCCGGGCAGCTGCTGCGCGGAGTACTGGAGAGCGTCGCCTACGCCGTGCGTGGCAACCTCGAGCAACTCTGCGTCGCGGCCGACGTGAAACCGACCAGGCTGAAAGCCGGCGGTGGTATGTCGCGCAGCGGTTTGGTTGTGCAACTGCTCGCCGACGCCACCGGCCTACCGGTCGAACGCGCGCGGCTCGCCGAGTCCACCGCCCTCGGCTGCGCCGTACTCGTATGTATCGAGGCCGGCCTCTACGGCGATGCCGCGGCTGCTGTCGCGGCGATGTGCGCGTGTGACGTCTTCACCCCGAGTTCCGAGGGCCGCGGTGAGATGGAACGCGGTTACGCGCGCTGGCGTCGGCTGTACGACAGCCTCGACGCGACCTCGCTCTGACTGCCACGAATCCGGACCCGCGAGACCAACCGGAACAAACGGCTTTGCCCGCCGATTCGCGTCGGTGGGACACACGGAGCTGAAAGCACGTCATCCCGGCGAAAGCCGGGATCCAGGCGGGGCGGCGGTGGCATGCGGCCTGGACCCCGGCTTTCGCCGGGGTGACGAAGTGGGTGGGAATTGAATTGGCGGGCGAAGCCGGCACAAACGCAAAGGGGGCGGTGCCGCGACCGCGGTACCGCCCCCTGGTTCACGCTATGCGCGAGTTCGTCAGTCGAACGCGAACGTCGTGCAAGTCACGTTGTCGCCGATCGTCGCCGCGTCGACGGACGGGAAGCAAACCGCGAAGGCACCGCCTCCCAGACCGCCAGTGGGGTTGCTCATCAAGGCGTCGCAGTCGAACGGCGTGCCCTGGCGGGTCGTCTTGCACGGCAGGCCACCGCAGCGCAGGTTGCACTCGCGCCCTTCCTCCGGGGCGGTCGTGCTGCGCGCGATGCAGACCTCCTGCACGCCGCAGGTGCGCTCCGTGCAGTCGTCGTCGGTTTCGCAGTCGGTCGCCGTTCCTTCGATGATCGACGAGCGAGCCGTGTTGTTCGCATTGTACACCGCGGCCGAAGCCAGGCCGGTGGTGGTCGGGTTGTTCTCCGCAACCCCGAAATCCAGGTCGTCGCCGGTACACGGCACGCAGTCGGGACCGTAGTCCGCCCGCGGGCAGGGGCTCATCCCGGCGATCCCCATGTCGCAAACGCCGGAGTCACTGAGCAGGCCAATCGAGGTGTTGTTGAAGATGATCGCGGAGCCCACAGGGCCGCTGCCGGAGTACGCGACCTGGCGGGGCGAGTTGCAGACCGGAATGCCTCCGGCGACGTGGGGATGATCGAGGCAGTTCTCGTCTTCTCCCTCCCTACAAGCCAACGACACCACCCCCTTCACGATCTCGACCTCTTCGTCGCACTCGGGATCGGCCGCATGCGAGCACTCCGCATTCACCACGAATCCGGTGCGGGGGTCGGTGCGGTGATCCTGGCTCATCAGGTAGTCGATGTCCTCGAGCTCGCCGCCGCAGGAGATGAGCCCCGTGGCGGAATTGCCCGCGCCAAAAGCGGGCACTTCGATACCACGCACGCACGCGCAGACCAGACCCGGTACCGGTGCGGGATTGATACGGATGTCCGGTGCCTTGGTGATCAGCGGAAGATCGCCGGGGCGGAACGTAACGTTGCCGTTGATATCGATGGTCTCGTCGGCGCGAGGCGCGCCCGTCTGCATCGTCTGGCTGCCCGACAGGGGCACGGGCACGCGGAACAGGACCGCCTGAACCGATGCGCTGGTGCCTTCTCCGTACTGCGCCGTGCGGATCGTCTCCAGCGTGCAATTCGCCGCGCAGGTGCCGCCGCCCGGTGCGGGCTGGCCACCGACCACCGTGCACTCACCGCCCGGGCATTCGCCCGGTGTGGTACAAGGATCGAGCTCATTGTCGCCGCCGACACAGATACCGCCGATGTCGCACGTCTCGGCACCTTCGACGACCCCGTTGCCGCAAACCGCGGCCACTGGCGTACCGTCGGGGGTGTTGATCATGGTCGGTGTGCTACCGCCGGAAGTCGGCGACGGCACTGGCGTATTGGTAGGTGGCGCCGGGGAGCCGGTGACAGGTGGCGAGGTGGGCACCACTTCTTCAATGATGTTCGTAATGTCGTCGCCGCAGCCGGCTACGATCATCAGTACAGCCGCGGATAGTACCGCAATCCCTCGCAACTTCATGACTCCCCCTTCTCAAGCTGTGGGTCTTCGACCCGATTCGGATCGAACGCGCCGACATATTGAGAGAAACGTCCGCCGATAGTCAAGCGAAGCTGTGGCATAAAAGGCGCCGGGTCCTCAGCGGGCGATGAGAGCGAGCGATGCTGCGCAGAAGGCAAACACGGCGATGATCCAACTCAGGCTGCGCGCCAACGCCGGCCGATACCTGTTCTCATCGAAGTGCGGCTTTTCCGCCCCGTCACCGGATCGACGGCGTGCCGTGGGGTCGCGGACCCAGTCCACGACGCCGGCGCGGCCGCCGTCGATGACGCTGCCCATGCGCGAGGCCGTGCGATCCAACCATCCGGAAGCCACCGACTCGAGCCAGCGGGCCGGCGCTCGGTAGAGCGCGTCGACATCGATCGTCCACCCGCCGTGCGGCTGCAGCCGGCGGCGGCTTTGCGAGAACGCGAGGCCGCAGAACGCCATGGCGAGGAGGACATCGAAAACGTGGTACGCGGTGTACGCGTGATAACCCACCGGCTGCAGGGGAAGACGATCGTAGAGCCCTTGCGGCCAGACACCCAGGCCGACGCACAAGGCGGCGAGGATTCCCATCGCGATCATCATGTGCGGCGGCGCATCGCTCGCGGCCGGGGCCGCGTTTCCTGATGGAGGTCCCCAGGCGAACCACGGCAGCTTGAGTCCGACCGACAGAAAGGTGCCTATCGACGCGAGCGTCAGCAGGAATACCGGCCAGAGGTGGTGCGCCTCCGCCGCGCCGGTGAGCACCAGGGGCTTCGACACGAAGCCGTTGAACAGGGGCGCGCCAGAGATCGACAGGGCGCCGACCATGTAGAGGACGAGTGTTCGGGGCATGACCGCGTACAGGCCGCCGAGTTCGCTCAATCGGTTGCGGCCGGTTCGATAGATCACGGCCCCGACAGCCATGAAGAGCAACGCCTTGTAGAGGATGTGGCAAACCGCGTGGGCGACCGCGCCGTTCAAGGCCAACGCCGAGCCGACGCCGATGCCGCAAACCATGTAGCCGACCTGCGATACGATGTGGAACGACAGCAAGCGGCGCATGTCGTCTTCCATCGTCGCGAAAACGACGCCGTACACCGCCATCACCGCGCCGGCCCAGATCAGCACCTCTTCGCCGGCGAAGCCGCGCACCAGGCAGTACACGGCCGCCTTGGTGGTAAACGTGCTGAGGAACACACTGCCGGCGAGGCTCGCGCGCGGATAAGCGTCGGGCAACCACGCGTGAACGGGCGGCACGGCGGCGTTGATGCACAGCGACGCGAGGATCGCCCAGGCCGGCCACCCGCCGCCGGACAAGGTGTCGAACACGATCCCGCCGCCTTCCGCGAGAATCCCCGCCACCCCGATGAGAAGAAGGCTGCCCGCCACCAGGTGGACGATCAAATAACGCTGCCCCGCGGCGATCGATCCCGCCGCGCCACCGCCAAAGACCAGGACCGCCGACGCCACCGCCATCACTTCCCAGGCAAACAGCAGCGACAAGAGGTCGCCGGCGAACACCACCGCCAACCCGCCGCCGGCGTACAACAGCGCGGTCATCTGCTCGGACACGCGCGAGCGATGCCATCCGTAGATGTTCGCGGTTGTCGCAGCGAGCGCGAAGACCAGGCCGAAGATGCGACTGAGTGAGTCGCTGCGGAGAAGTACCAGATCGAACTCGAGAAAAGAGACTGGGAGGAACTCACCGTCGCCCAGGTCCGCGACGATGAGCAGCGACAGCACCGGCGCGACAATGCAGGCGAGGCGCCGCAAAAACAGCGGCAGCACCGGCAGTGCGATCGCCGCGATCAGCATCGGCGCAACCGGATGAACCGTCATGACTCCCCCGTCTCGTCGTCGCCGCGATGCAGCACCGGAGTCAGGACGCTCTTGGCGATCCAAACCAGGGCCCACGCCCCGCCGTATCCAAAGATCGCGGAGTACGCGGGGATCGCCTCCCACCACGCGTGCGGATGCGGATTGCGACCGAAGATCGCCGTGGCGATCGCAAGGAGCGCGGCGGCGGCCGCGAGGTGGCGCCGGTCGAGTTTCATTGCACCGACCTCGCAATCGAATGGGCGAGACTCCAAGCGCCGGGACCCGCGTCCGGCCAGAGTCCGAGCAGAAGGGAAGCCAGTGCCGTCATCAGCAGCGGCACCACCATCGCCAGGTTTGCTTCGCCGTAGTCTGCAAACTGATCCGAGCTCCGAAAGAACGCCGTGTAAACCACGGGAAACAGGTAGGCGATGTTGAGGATTCCGCTGACGATCAGGACGGCCGCGAGTCCGGGGTGCCCCGACTCCAGTCCGCCCAGGCAGAGATACCACTTGCTGACGAAGCCGTTGAGCGGCGGCAGCCCGGCCAAGCCGAGGGCGGCGACGCCAAACGCGCCCATCGTCAGCGGCATGCGACGGCCGATGCCCGCCAGTTGGCTCACGCGGTCACAACCGGTCGTCGCGTAGATCGCGCCGGCGCAAAAGAACAGCGTGATCTTGAGGAGAGCGTGGTTGACGAGGTGGAGAACCGCGCCGGTCGTCGCGTGGGCCGACAGCATGGCGGCACCGAGGACGATGTACGAAAGGTGACTGATCGTCGAGTACGCCAGGCGTCGTTTCAGATTGTCCTGCGACAAAGCGACGATCGAGCCGAAGAGGACGGTGGCGCCGGCGAGATAGGCGAGCCAATCGGCGGCACCGAGTTCGCGCAGCGCCGTCGTGCCGAAAATGAAGCCGATCGTTCGCACGCAGCCGAACACGCCGGACTTGACCACGGCGACCGCGTGCAGCAGAGCGCTGACCGGCGTCGGGGCGACCATCGCGCTCGGCAACCAGCCGTGCAGCGGCAGGAGCGCCGCCTTGACGCCGAAGCCGACGATGAGCGCGCCGAAGATGAAGTACTGCGTGGGAGCCGGCGCCTGCGCCAATCCGGCGATGCCACCGGCGGTGAACTCCAGGGTCCCCGTGGTGGCGTAGAGCACGCCCATCCCCGCCAGCAGAACGACGCCGGCGCTCAGCGTGTAGACGAGGTACTTGCGACTGGCGACCAACGCCGCCTCGGTCTCCTTGTGCGCCACCAGCGGGTAGGTCGCGAAGGTCAGGATCTCGTAGAACAGGTAGAGCGTCAGGAGGTTCGCCGAAAACGCGATGCCGATCGTCGCGCTGAGCGCCGCCGCGAAGCTGGCAAAGTATCGGGTTTGCGCCCGTTCGTTCATGCCGCGCATGTAGCCGATCGAGTACACCGACGTGACCAGCCACAAGGCGGAGGCGAGCATCGCGAAGACCGCGCCGAACGCATCGACGCGCAGTCGCAGGTCGACCCCGGGCACCATCGCGGCCAGCGTCACTTCCACCGGCGCCTCCGGTCGCAATCCCGCGACGAGGCTTGCGCAGGTCAGCGCCAGTGCCACCGCCGCCGCCAGCGTACACGCTTCGCGCAGATCGGGCCGCCGATCCGACCACACGATCAACCCGGCTGCGATCGCGGGGATCGCCACGGCAACGGCAGGGAGTAACGAATCGTTCATCGCCCCGCCACCAGGGAACTCGCGCCGATGAGGTTCTGGATGACGTCTTGATTGATCAGCCCGATCGCGATCAGCGCCAGGGCCCCCGCGGTGACCACGCTCAGCATTGGCATCGGCAACTCCGCGCGGCGCCGCTCGGTCTCGGCTTTCTGGAAGAAAATCGTTTCGAAGAGCCGCAGGAAGTACCACGCGCTCAGCAGGGTGCTGGCGACGATGACGGCGAACAGCTCCGGGCGCCCGGCGTCGAGGCAGCCCATCATCAGGTACCACTTACTGTAGAATCCAGCCGTCGGCGGGATTCCGATCATCGACATCGCTGCGATGACCAGTGCCGCCGTGGTCCACGGCATCACGCGGTAGAGCCCGGCGAGCGACTCGGTGCTGCGCGTGCCGAGTCGGTAGGCGACACCACCGGCAATGAGGAACAAGGTCGCCTTCGCCACGCCGTGGGCGACCATGTGGAACACGGCGGCGGTCATTCCGGCGCGGTTCCCCAGTCCGATCCCGACGCCGATGAATCCGAGATGGGCGATGCTCGAATAGGCGAGGAGTCGCTTGAGGTCGCGCTGCGCCACCGCCATCACCGAGCCGACGGCGATGCCGGCGCAGCCGAGCACCGTGATGATCGTGGTCACACCCGGCAGGAGGTCGGCGTGGGCCGGTTGAAACACTCCATACAACACGCGCATCAATGCCAGCGCGCCGACCTTGGTCATCAAGCCGCCGATGAGCGCCGTCGCCGCGGTGGGAGCGTAGGTGTACGCATCCGGCAGCCAACCGTGCATGGGGAACAGGGCCATCTTGAGACCCAGTCCGACCGTCAGCAGGGCCAACGCCAACAGCAGCGCCCCCGACGGCGCCACATTCGCAAGGGCAAGGGCGATGTCGGCGGAGTTGAGCGATCCGGTCAAGGCGAACAGATAGGCGACGCCCAACAGGTAGAGGCTGGCGCCGACGGTGCCGATCAACAGGTACCGAAAGCTCGCCAGAGAGGCGGCACCGCCACCGACGGCGATCAGAGCGTACGCGGCGAGTGAGGAGATCTCGAGGAACACGTAGAGGTTGAAGAGATCCGCGGTCGCCGTCATCCCCTGCAGCGCCGCCACGAGCAGCAATGCCATCGCGTAGAAGGCCGGCTCGAGTCCGGGCAACTCGAACCGGAGCGTCGGACCCGCATGCACGAAGGTCCCGAGTGCGACAGCGGCGATCAACGCCGCCAGCACCGCCCCGATTCCGTCGATACGCGCGGCGATCCCGTACGGCGCGGGCCACCCACCGTACGCGTAGTCGATCACCGCTCCGTCTCGGCAGTGCCAGAGCGCGGCCAGCGCCAGTCCCAAGCCGATCACCGAGCTCAAAACCGTCAAGCCCTGGGCGCGGCGTGGCGACCGCAGCGCGACGATCGCGATCGAAAGCGCGCCGATCAGTGGCGACAGCACCAGGCCCGCCGGAATCAACGAGGGGTTCAACGCGTTCGCTCGAGCAACTGATCTTCTTCCAGCGTGCCGAAACGCGCGTAAATGCGAATCAGTAGCGCCAGCGCCACACCCGCCGTCGCCACCATCACGACGATGGCCGTCAACATCAGCACATGTGGAAGCGGACTCATGTAGACGGCGTCGGTCACACCCTTCTCGATGATCGGAACCGTGCCGCCTTCCTGCACGCTCATCGAGATGAAGAACAGGATGATCGCCGTCTGCATGATGTTGAGGCCGATGAACTGCTTCACCAGGTTCCGCTTGCCGAGCATGCCGTAGAAGCCGACGACGATGAGGAGGGCGGTCATCCAATACTCGAACCGCGCGGCGAGGATCTCGAAGATCATCGCGCGTCCTCCGCGTCCGTTCGCGCCGGCGATGCGGTCGCCGGTCGAGGTGTCGGGGCGAGATTGTCGAAGATCGACAACATGATGCAGCACACGGCCAGCGCGACGCCGACCTCCACCAACTCGATCCCCAACGCGTGCCGAGCCGCGCTCACCAGCGGCACCGGAAGCGCGCCGTAATCGAGAAACGCCGAGCCGAGTGCCATGGGGACCAAACCAACGGCGCCATAGATGAGGACGCCGACGGCGCCCAGGCGCAGTGCGTTCGTCCCCGGAAGGTAGTGGTTGCTGATCCCGGGACCGACCGTCAGACGAAGGAGAATCAGGCTGGCCGCGAGGATCGCGCCCCCTTGGAATCCGCCGCCGGGACTCTTGGCGCCGTGGAAGACGACGTAAAGCGCGAACACCTGAATGAACGGCACCAGGAGCTTGGCGACCGTCCGAACGATCACGCTGTCGTACGCCTGTGTCATCCGGTCTCGCGCCTCACGGCTTCTCGTGTTGGTGGCGACCGAGCAAGAGGTAGACGGCGAGTCCGGCGGCGAAGACGACCGTGGTCTCGCCGAAGGTATCGAAGCCACGGTAGTCGGCGAGGATGGCCGACACGATGTTGTAGGTCTTCGTGTGCTCGGCGGCGTGGCGGACGTAGTAAGGCTCGACCCGCGTTCGAATCGGCACGTCCGCCTCGCGCAGCGGCGGTAGCGAGGCGCTGGAGCCTAGGAAGAGCGCGCCCAACGCGCCGAGGCAGATCCAAAGGCGCAAGTTCAATCGCCCGACCTCGAGCTCGTCCGGGCGATTGCCATGACGAAGAAAACCCCGGTGAGTCCGGCGCCCACCGACGCCTCGGTGAACCCAACATCGACGGCTCCCATGTGCGCCATCAGCAGGGCCGTCACAAAGCTGTACCCCCCCAACAAGAACACGGCGGCAAGGAGATCCCGCACGTGGAGCGCCCCGATTGCCAAGGCGATCAGGGTTGGAAACAACAGGAGCGATACGATGTCCACATCCATCGGACTACACCTTGCGGACCCAGGGCTGCAGTCCCGAGGCCAGCGCGGCCCGCGCGAGCGCATGGGTTGCCGTGGGGTTGGCAATGAGGATGAAGATGGCGACGAGCACGATCTTGAGCGAGACCAAGGTCCACCCCGTGCAACAGGCGACACCGAGAAGAGAAAGGAAGGCGCCCAGCGTGTCCGATTTGCCGAGAGCATGCATCCGCGTGAAGAAATCCGGCAGCCGGTAGTATCCCACGGCGCCAGTGAGGAAGAAGAACGCGCCCAGCAGCATCAACACCGATCCAACGAAGGTCATGAGTCGTCCCCCTGCCACGTCAGGTAACGGGCAACGGTCAACGCGAGGACGAAATTCAGCAAACCGTAGGTGAGAGCGATGTCGACGAACTCCCCGGGGCGTCCGAACATCAGGCCGATATACACCAGCAGCACGGTCGTCTTGGTGCCGACCACTCCAATGCCGATGATGCGATCGAAGATCCCTGGCCGGGATAGTACCAGGGCGAGCGTCACCAGGATCAGCCCGATCACGAACACCGACAGGGCCGCCACCAGGTGCGTCACGCCGTGTCCTTTGGCCAGCCCAGCGCGTGGAGGACGCGGTCTTCCATGTCCCGCACGCCGGCGGCGACCGCGCCGGGATCCACCAGCGCGTGGATGAAGAACTCGCCGCCGCGCCCTTGCTCCGGGCCGTGGACCGTCACCGTTCCCGGCGTCGCGGTAATCGAGTTCGCAAGCAACGTGACCGCCGCATCCGAGCTCACCCGCGCGCGGACCCGCACCATCGCCGGATCGATCGGCAGACGCGGATCGAGCACGACCCGCGCGATCTGTACGTTGGCCTTCGCGATCTGCCCGAACAACCAGATCACATACATGAACAGTCGCGCCCACGGCATGGTCGCAAAGTGCGTAAGGCCTTCGGTGCCCGTGTCGTCGCGCACGAACTGAGCTGGACGGCTGCGCCACGCGACGACCCCGGTCGCCACTACACCGATGCCGACGTGTTGCACATCGAACACCCCGGACAACGCCAACCAGAACGCGAACAGCACCAACCAGTGGAGAAACGGAGCCATCGAAGCGCCGCATCTTATCCGCGCTCCGAACCCGGTCAAGGGTTGCCGCCGAGTTGCACAGGCGCCTTGCCCCTCGTAATCCGCTATGGTAACGCGTCGACGTTAACGAAGAAAAGACACCTGATCCTCGGTAGCTCAGTTGGTAGAGCAATCGGCTGTTAACCGATTGGTCGCTGGTTCGAGTCCGGCCCGAGGAGCTCCCCTCCCTGCGACCTTCGCGAGGAGGTTGAACCGCGGCCTCGGAGAGCGATTTCCGGGGCCGCTGTCCATCTTCCCCACGTCCTCATCGGAGGCTGGACGCGTCGCGCGCAACCGAGATGCTTCGCCCAGGGTTCACACGGCCGTGCTCGAGCAACCGGTCTGACAGCCCTCACTACGTGCGCCACGCCTTCTTCAGTTCGGCGAGCGTGAAGACGGCGAATCCGATCGCCGTCATGACGCCCCACCACGAGAGCTCGATCGGCGCGGTATGAAAGAGGCGGTTCATGACCGGCAGGTAAGTCAACGCCAGCTGCACCGCGAGCATCCCCACGGCACCGAACCACACGCTCGGGTTCGTGAACAACCCTATCTTCCATGACGGAAGCCTGAGGCTGCGACAAGCGAAGAGGTACCCGACCTCGACCACCACGATGGTGTTGACGGCGATGGTGCGGCTGGCGTCGTCCGAGAGGCCTTGCCACTGGGCCCACTCGAAGCACCCGAAGGCTGCCGTGCCCACGGCAAGGGACACGACCGCAGTCCGGAGGCCAAGGGCGCGGTCCAGGATCGCCGCTCCCGAGGCACGAGGTGGCCGCTCCATCAGCCCGGGCTCTCGCGGTTCGAAGATCAGCGTCGTTCCGAGCAGTGCCGTCGCGAGGTTCACCCACAAGAGCTGCACGGGCAACACCGGGAGCGTAGTGCCGAACAGCACCGACGCCAGGAGGACGAGGCCCTCGCCACCGTTGGTGGGCAGGGTCCAGGCGATGAACTTGACCAGGTTGTCGTAGATGCCGCGGCCCTCCTCGACCGCGGCAGCGATGGTGGCGAAGTTATCGTCCGTCAGGATCATCGCCGATGCCGAGCGCGCGACGTCGGTACCGTTCTTGCCCATTGCCACGCCGATGTCCGCCTGCTTCAGCGCCGGGGCGTCGTTAACGCCGTCGCCAGTCATCGCCACGACGTGGCCACGCGATTGAAGCGCTCGTACCAGAGCCAGCTTCTGCTCCGGTGCGACGCGCGCGAAGACGGCCGCGTCGTCGGCCACGGCAGCAAGCTCCTCCAAGGAGAGTGCCGCAAGCTCGCGTCCCGTGACCGCGCGCAATCGCCCTGCATGGTCGCGCGCGCCCACGAGCCCCAGATCACGCGCGATCGCCGCGGCCGTCACCGCGTGATCGCCGGTGATCATCTTCACTTTGATGCCGGCTCCCAGGCAGGCCGCCACCGCGCGCTTCGCCTCTGCGCGCGGAGGGTCGATCATGCCTATGAGACCGAGGAAGCTGAGCTGCGACACGTCCTCGTGCCCGGTGCGGCGGGTCGCCGCGGGCAAGATCCGGCGCGCCGTAACCAAGACCCGCAGTCCACGAGCGGCCAAGGCCTCGACCTCACGTTGCACTGCCGCTTCTTCGAAGGGTCCGCCACGCCCATCTGCCTCGACGCGGTCGACGCAACGACCAAGAAGCGCGTCCGAGGAGCCCTTGACGTAGAGCGTCGTGCCTCCTTGGTTTTCATGGAGCGAGGCCATGTACATGTGCGCCGACTCGAAGGGCACGACGTCGAGTCGCGTGAACGATGCCAGCGTCGAATCATCGAGCCCGGCTTTGCGTGCGGCCACCGTGAGCGCCGCCTCGGTCGGGTCCCCTTCCACTTTGAGGTCGCCGCCAGCGCGGACGATCCGCGTGTCGTTGCAAAGAGCAGCCGCGCGGAGTGACTCGAGCAGCGCGATGGATACGTCGGGCGCGACTCGAACTCCACTGCGTTGGAGTTCGCCGGTCTCGTCGAATCCCACGCCCGTGAAGTCGAAGCTCTCGCCTGCCGCGATGACGGTGGTCACCGTCATCTGGTTCTCGGTGAGCGTGCCCGTTTTGTCCGAGCAGATGACGGTTGTGCTGCCCAGCGTCTCCACGGCCGGCAGCCGCCGAATGAGCGCCCCCCGCTTCGCCATCGACGAGACGCCCACCGCGAGGAGAACGGTAACCGCCGCCGGAAGCCCTTCGGGAATCGCACCTACGGCGAGAGCAACCGCGGCATTGAACGTGTTCGCCAAGGGCGCGCCACGCAGCCACTCGACGACGAGAAGCGCGCCCGCCAGCCCGAGAATCAACCAGACGAGAACCCGCGAGAGCTGCGCAATACGCCGCGTGAGTGGCGTCTCGAGCGCCGAGGTGGCCGCCATGAGATCCGCGATACGACCCATCTCGGTCACGTCGCCCGTCGCCACCACGACACCGCGAGCCACGCCGTAGGTGACACCACAACCGGCGAAGGTCATGTTCTCGCGATCGCCGACGCCGGTGTCCGCGGGCATCACCGTCACCCGCTTTTCCGACGGCACGGACTCGCCGGTCAGACCGGCCTCCTCGACCCTGAGGTCCTTTACCTCGAAGAGCCGGAGGTCGGCCGGAACTGTATCGCCCGATTGGAGTGCCACCACGTCGCCCCTGACGAGTTGTTCACTCGGGACACGCCGAAGCTGACCGTCACGAAGCACGGTCGCCTCGGTGAGAATGGTTCTCGAGAGGGCGGCGATCGACCGCTCGGCTCGGTACTCCTGGAAGAATCCGATGATGGCATTCACCACCACCACCGCACCGATGACGGCTGCGTCGACGTAGTCCCCGAGAAAGACGGACAGGCCAACCGCCCCGAGCAGCACCACGACCAGCGGCTGAAGGAACTGCTCAGCGAGCTTCCGGAGCCACGATGCGCCGTGCCGCTCGGAAAGGACGTTGAGACCGTCGCGCTCGAGCCGAAGCGAAGCCTCGGTCGTCGTCAGCCCGTCTACGGACGCCGCCACCGCCGTGAACGTCGCTGCATCGTCAAGGGCATGCCAGGGCGTGGGTCTCATCGTTCGTTACTCCATCCTTGCCTGGGGAACCCTCTCGCGGTCCCCGTCATCAGCGCCTTCGCGTGGCCGTCGCCTGGTAGCTCTCCGTGAGCATCAAGAAGGCGCGTGGCCACCCCGAGGCCCTGCCGCGGCGGGCGTGCGGTCGGTGGAATCATCAGCCCCAGGCGGGTTCGGGTTGACCAGGTGTTCGATCGTACGCGCTTCGTCGGCATCCGTCAGCACGAACAGCACGTCGTCCGCGCGGATCGCGGTCTGCAGACCTGGGACGATCACCTCCCCATCGCGCAAGATCTCGACGACGGGAGACCCGGGCGGAAGGGCGAGATCCGCGACCCGCTGGCCGACGACGGGTGATCCTGACGGGATGGGAATCTCGATGAACCGAGTTGGCGTGGTACCCGGTTCCCCCCGTCGCGCGTCGAGGATCAGCGCTTCGGTCTCGATGGCGCTCACGCCGGACGCGAGTAACATGAACCTAGCCATCGCGTACGCAAGCTCGACGTCGCCCTGCACGACCCGGGTCCGCGGCAGGCCCGACAGGACACCCAGCAGCGAATCATGGTGCACGCGAGCGATCACGTCGAGCTGGGGATTCATGCGGTGCGCGTGTTCGATCGCCCGGCGAGCGGACACGGGCTGCGTCGCGGTGACGAGGAGCATCCGTGCGTCCTTGATGCCAGCTCGGGCCAGGAGCGCGGGATCCTCGCCGTGGCCGTGCAGGACGCGCACGCCCTGGCCGCGCAGAGCCATCGCGGTCGTGTAGTCCTGTTCGATCACGACGAACGGGATCTCGCGCAGCCGCAAGAAACGGGCGAGCAAGCTCCCGACGTCACCGTGACCGAGGAGCACGACATGATCGCGGAACCGCCCGTGGCCTCCCGTGCCGGAGGACACAGCCAGCTTGGTGGCGATCGCGTGCGTTTCGGGCTCCTCCGCTGCAACGGGCCGGTCGAACGGCTCGAGCAACGCTGAACGGACATCGGCTTCATCTTTGGCATGCGCGAGGACCGTGACCTGATCCCAGCCGAGCAGCCGCGTGTTGCCGTTGGGGGCGACGACCTCGTCGCCTCGTGTCACGAGGGTGAGGATGGCGCCCGGGGGTAAGGTGAGATCGCGAATGCGCGGTCCCGGTCGGCCCTGCGGGTCAGGCAGATCGACGACGATCAAGTCGAGGTCGCTGTGCGCCATGGTGACGAGCTCGAGCCCGTAGCGCGGCTGCGGACGTGACGGCGTCGACAGTCCATATCGTCGCGCCAACATCCCGAGCGTCGATCCCTGAATCCCCACCGACAGGACGACCGCGAAGAACACGAGGTTGAACACGTCCTGCCCATTCGGGATCCCGGCGGCCATCGGGTAGGTCGCGAGTACGATCGGGACTGCACCGCGAAGGCCTGCCCAGCACATGAAGGTGCGTTCCTTCGCCGTGAACCCCATCCCGAGGGTACCCAGCCATACGGCCGCGGGACGGGCGACGAGCGTCAACGCCAGAAACAGCACGATTCCATCGAGCCATAGGCTGCTCCACTGGCTCGGAAAAACCAGCAGCCCCATCATCACGAAGACGCCGATGTTGGCGATCACCGACAGAGCCGCCGAGAAGTTCCGGATGCCCTGTTGGTAGATGTACTTCCGGTTCCCCATGACCAGGCCCGCGGTGAAGACCGCGAGCATCCCGCTGGCGCGCGCAGCCTCTGCCAGGCCGTACGTCAGCAGCACCATGGCGAGCAGCAGCACGTAGTAGTAGCCTCGGTCCTGCGGGTTCAGCCGGTCGAAGATCGCGAGGGCGGCGCGCGCCAGCAACCAGCCCACCGCAGGCCCGGCGACAAACTTCCACGCAAACACTGGCAGGATCGTCCAGCCCAGACCCGTGCCGGCGGTGAGCGCCTCGACAACGACGAGTGTGAGGAGAATCGCCATCGGATCGTTCGCCGCGCTCTCGATCTCGATCGTTGATGCGATCCTCGGCCGAAGCGACTGGCGACGGAGGATCGAGAAAGTCGCGGCCGCGTCGGTCGACGAAATCACGGCGGCAAGGAGGAGCGATCGATCGAAGGGCCAACCCAGACCGAGATGAAGGACGCAGAACAACGTGGCCGCCGTCAGCACGACACCCCAGGTCGCCATCCCACCTGCCGGGAGCGCAACCGTCCTGAGGACGCTGCGTTTGGTGACGAGCCCACCGTGGAACAGGATGAACACCAGGCTCGCGTTCGCGACCTGGTTTGCCAGGTCCACGTCGTCGAAGTGCCACAGCCCCAGGACATCGCTGCCCGTCAGCAGCCCGAGCCCCAGAGCCACCAGGATTACAGGCACGCTGAACCGATCGAGCCAGACGGCCGCCAGGACGACCCCAAGCAGCAGCAACGGACCGATGATATAGACCGTATCCATCAGCCTTCCGCCGAGGTGTCGCGAATAGATCGGCGGTCACCACGTCGCATTCGTGCTCCCTTCACACTGCCGTAATCGGGACAACGACAACAGGGGTCTCGCCCTTTCGCTCGCCACCGGCGCCACTGGTCTCATCTTTGATTGCTCTATCCTTTTTGGGTGCCCTAATGGCAAGGGGCCCGTGATGGGACCGGCGAGGGGTGGCGGCAACGAGCCCCGACGATGGCACGAGCCGCAAAGCCACCAGAGGGTTGTCGCGCGCGGCAAATGGAGGTCGCCGTCGCGTCCCCGTCTGCGGCTTACGCTCGATGACCCGGTGCCTGCACTTTGGCGGTCGCCGTCCAACCGGTTCTGTGCAAAGTAGCAAGGGAACTCACCGCGATGGGTGCGGCGGGGACGAAAGCACCAGGAGGAACAGCACGTGTGCTGCGAAAACAACGAACACCGCCCGAATCGCGTCGGTCCCTGCCGTGATCGCCAACCGCGGCCAGCACTCTCGTCGCATGGACAGCGGTTGCTCGTCCGCGAATGGGAAGTCTTGGAGCGATGCGAACCGTGCAACGGTCAGCTCCAATAGGGCGATTCAATGCCACACTCGATCGTCTTCGGAACCACGCTCGAGCCCGACTGCCAGCGGCTCGCTGAGGTCGCGGCGTGGATCGCCCGCCGGATGAACGCGCAGTTGCGCCTAGTACACGTTTCCGAGGATCCGCGTGCGCCGATCGTGCTCGGCAGTGATGAGGAGCACATCCTGGGTCCCGTTCGCGCCACCCTGAACGATGAGGCCGAGCGACTGCGATCCCTGACGGGGGCCGACGTCCACGCGCACCTCGCGGCAGGCATGGTGGTAAACGCGCTGGTTTCGGTCGCCGAGTTCGAGCTGGCCAGTGCGCTGCTGCTCGGGGGAGAACTCCACGCCGGCCGCACCCTGCTCGGAGCAACCGCCGAGCGCGCATCGTGGAAGAGTGCGGTGCCGGTCCTGACCCTCCGCGATCCGGACCGGCTCCTCGCGTGGCTGCGCGCGGAGCGGCCGCTCCGCGTGCTCGTCGGCGCAGATCTCGGTCGCGCCGCCGAGGCCGCACGAGCCTTCGCCGCGACACTCGGGGTGCTTGGGCCAACCGAGATCGATGTCGTCCTGGTCGTCTCGCCGATCGAGGTTCACGATCGCCTGGGGCTGCCGGCGCCTTCCGATGGGCACGCTCTCGCGAAAGAGGCGGAGGAATCGCTTCTGCGCGACCTCTCGCGATCGGCACCGCCCGCCGAGGCTGGTGCCGTGCTTCGAGTGCTTCCTGCCCGAGGGGGCGCCGACGCGCATCTGGTGGGTCTGGCCGATCAAGGCAACTTCGATCTCGTAGTCCTCGGCCAGCGCCGTCAATCAATTCTCGAACAGCTCTGGAACGGCTCGGTTGCCCGCGGAGTGTTGCGCGCGTCGCCGGTCAGCGTGGCCTGCGTCCCTCCGGCCGTGGCACCGCCGAGGCCCGCGTTTCGCGAGCCTCGGGTTGTAGTGGTCGGCATCGATTTCACCGAGGTCGGAGAAGTCGCGCTCAGTCAGGCCATCGGACTGGTCGCTGACGGTGGAACGGTTCACGTGGCGCACGTGCTTCCGGCAGCATCTGGTTCGGAAGCCGACGCGCGTCAAGCGCGCGAAGAGGCCTGGTATGTCCTCTCCAAGCTCGTCGTCGGCGAGCGCGACGCGAGGGTCGAACGCCACATCTTGGAGGGGGAACCTGCTGAGCAGCTTCTCGCGCTGGCCAATCGGGTGGGCGCGGACCTTGTCGTCCTCGGAGCGCGCAGTCACTCGGTGGTGCGCCGCACGTTCCTTGGGTCTGTGGCGCAGTCGGTCACCGAGAGTGCGACCGCCCCGGTTCTACTCGTTCCGTTGGGCGCCGCATGACGCGCTCACCATGTCCACGCCGATCGAGTTGCAACGGGCTGTTGACTATTTCTCTCCGGATCGCTGATTCGAGATCGCCGGCGCGGTGATCGAGTAGAGCATCGATGCGACCCGTCACAGCGTGAGCCCGTAGACCATAAACGCCGCGCCCGACCTCTCGACCGGGTCTTGTAACGGGCACGCGGCTCTGTTAGCTCGCTCTCCGTGACGCTTCTCGGCGACAGCAACGTGCGGCGTGTCGCGACTCTACTTCTGGTGTTGGCGTTCGGCACGCTTGTGTCCACGCCTCACCTGCACGTCGCCTCCGACCACGACCGAGAAATCTGCTCCGGGCATCTGAACGATGCCGCCAACCCGGACACCGCCGACCATGGCACATGCCCGCACTGTCTCGCGGGCAAGCACCAACGCTTCAACGCTCCGGAATCACCGGTCCTCACCGCGTTGGCGCCACGGTCGCACCGCATCAAACACGTCGATCGCGCCGATCCGCCCCCCGTTCCGATTCTGACAGGGCGCGGCACTCCCCGAGCCCCTCCCGCACAGTCTCGAAGCTGATCCGCCGGCTTTAGGGAACCGAGAGCGCCGCAGTGCGCCCTCGCACGCTCGTCGCCGGTTCGGCTCGATTGCGGTGAGTCCCGCGATGGCGACCGATGGCGTTCCACATTGCGCCCGAAGGTTGGTCGCGCCGGCTCACGTCCCGTGGAGACTGAATATGCGCGGACGCCCGACATTCGGGTGCGGCGCGGGGAGGCATCACAATGGTACGTTCCATTTCGGTACGGAGCGCCCTCGTCGGCAGACGAGCTGCGTCGATCACGACTCTGTTACTGCTCGCCTTCGGATGCGGTTCAGTCGGGATCGTCCACGCGGACGGTGACGAAACACACGGCGAACATGCCCACGAACACGAACACGGACGCGAGCACACGGTTCTGGAAGAGATCGTGGTCACTGTTTCGCCGCTCGCGCACAGTCGCGACGAGCTCGCCACACCCGTCGACCAACTCAATCGGCAACAGATCGTCGAGAGCCTCGGCGCGACGTTGGGCGAAACCCTCGGCGCACGGCCGGGTGTCAATCAAACCGGATTCAGTGGCGGGGCCAGCCGCCCGGTCATCCGCGGCCAGGATGCGTTCCGAACCGAGGTGCTCGAGGGAGGCCTGTCGACGCAGGACGTGTCCCGACTCAGTCCGGATCACGCGGTTCCGATCAATCCACTGGCCGTCGAATCGATCGAAATCGTCCGCGGCCCGGCCACCCTTCGCTACGGCGGCGGCGCGTCGGCCGGTGTCGTCAACGCGATCGCCAACCATGTTCCAAAGCAGCCGATCGACCGAACGGCCACGGGTGAGCTCGTCACCATCTACGGTAGCAACGCCGACGACGCGAACGTCGCCGCTCTACTGGAAGGTGGCGCCGATACTCCAGGCGGCCGCGGCGAAGTGGCTTGGCATATCGACGGCCTCTATCGGCGCAGCGACGACTTCGAGAATGGCGACGGCGATGTCCAACTCGGCACCAGCACCGAATCGTGGTCGATCTCACCGGGCGCGACCTACTTCTTCGATGGCGGAAGGTTCGGGATGTCGTTTACGCGCATCGAGAATCTCTACGGGATCCCGGAGGACGAGCCGGTGGATATCGATATGCGCACGAATCGATTGCGGTTCGAGGGCGATCTCGACGAGCCGATGCCGGGACTTCGCGCCCTTACGGTGCGCGGCGTGTACTCCGATTACACGCACGACGAGATCGCAGATGACGTGATCGGCCAGACCTTCGACAACAACGAGTTCGATGGTCGCCTCGAAGCCCTCCACCAGCCGTTCTATGGCTTCATTGGTGCTCTCGGTATCCACGGTCGGACCCAGGATCTCGTGGCCGGCGGGGAAGCGGAGGAGTTCCTCGCGCCGAGCAACACTCACACCGTGGCCCTCTACCTGTTCGAAGAGAAGGAGCTGACAGATATCCTCCATACGGAGTTCGGAGTCCGGGCTGAAGGCACATGGGTCGAGGGAACCCCCATCTCCGGCAACCCGGATGAACGAGGTTTCGCTCCGATTAGCGGTTCGGCGGCGCTGGTCGCGCATTCGACGAATGACTGGACCGTCGGTATCACCGCATCCGCTTCGCAACGTGCCCCCAGCCAGGTTGAACTGTTTGCACGCGGCCCACACGAGGCCACCGGCACCTTCGAGACCGGCGACCCGAATTTCGACGAAGAGACGTCCTACACGGGAGAACTCCGCGTCAAGAAAGCCACCGATTCGCTTCGGTTCGAGGCCGCGGGGTTCACGACCTACTACGACGATTTCATCTATGGCGACCTCACCGGAGTGAGGGTCAACGAAGACGGCGACCCCGACCCGGCCGGCGATCTCGACCAGCTGTTCTACCGAGTCCGCGATGCGCTCTTCCTCGGCGGCGAAATCACCGGGCGCTACGATCTCATGACGTTGTTCGGCGGCGTCCTGGGCACATCCGCCCAGATCGATTATGTCCGCGCTCGCTTCACATCAGGGAGCGGCGACAGCAACGCGCCGCGGATCCCGCCGCTACGCTGGGGCGGCGACGTCTACTACGAGCACGATCGCTATGACGGCCGCTTCGGCTTTCTTCGCAGCGAGGAACAATGGGATGCCGCCGACAACGAGTTCGCGACCGGTAGCTTCACGATGCTCAACCTCAGTGCGCGCTATCGCGTTCCTTACCTGGAAGACTCCTTCCCCGTCGAGGTGGGGCTGGTAGCCCGGAACCTGCTCGACGAAAGTGCGCGGAACGCGGTGGCCTTCAACAAGGCGGACGTTCTACTGCCCGGCCGCGATATACGCGTCAGTTTGCGGATGAGGTTCTGAAACCCTTGCGGTGGCTGGGCGTCCATGTACCGCCCATCCGTCGTCGGAGTGGCGCGGGTCTCCGGTGGCATTTTTCCCCGCGGAATGACATCGAGAACGGGTCATGGTGACTCGACGCAAAGGAAAGACTTCGCGGAGCAAGAGGACAACCAAGCCGTCGTCGCGTCCCGCGACCTACGGCGGAGCGACGCGCATGGCGCGACTCGTCTACGGCCTGATGCAGCGACCGTATGGCTGGAGCTTCTCGGCGATTTCCAGCGAGCTCGGCATCTCCGAGCGCACCTTGCTGCGCTACCTCGCCGCCTGCCGGAAGGAGTTGGTCGACTCCCGGGGAAAGCCGATCATCGAGACGGAAACGCGTGGTCAGCGCAGGATCGTTCGCCTCGCGAGTTCTACGAGCCCGGGCGACGCGGGCGCCTACGAGATCCTGTTCCTCTACTTCGCGCTGGCGGTTTTCCAGTTCCTCGAGGGCACCGTGATCAAAGACGGTGTGACCGATCTCTGGGAGCGCTTCGCCAAACGGGTCTCGACGCCGGAGAAGCTGCGCCTCGAGGATTTTCGCAGGAAGTTTCACGTGATTCCCTACGCGATGAAAGACTACCGCGAGCACGATGAAACCCTGGACGTGATCGTACGGTGCCTGGTCAACCAGCATCCCATGAGAATCGACTACGGCGGACTGCTCGGGGAGGGAAAGACCCACGACTTCGCGCCCTACTCCCTGATGCTCTACCGCGGCGGATTGTATCTCGCCGGCAAGAGCAGCCGCGGCGACAGGATCATCAACCTCGCCGTCGAGCGCATCCGTGCCGCCACGAAGTTGGACGGTCGCTTCAATTATCCCGCGAAGTACTCGCCCTCGGAGGAGACGGAGGGGACGTTCGGCTTGATCGCCGGGCCCGAGACCGCGGTGGAGTTGCTCATCATGAACGCGGAAACCACCGCCTACCTGGAATCGCGCCGAATCCACCCGAGCCAGACGTTCCGAAAGCGGCGCGATGGCAAGACCGTCCTCACGTTGAAGGTTCGTGGCACCGAGGAACTGAAGAACTGGATCGCCGGGTTCGGACCGTACTTGAAGGTATTGAAGCCGGCCGCGCTGCGGGCCGAA